>Ga0136616_10000141_pt1 | contig 29241 bp, 31 predicted proteins | sample AntDrymUQ2992106_2_FD_106648 | JGI IMG/M metagenome (GOLD analysis project Ga0136616, IMG submission 106648) | Polar desert sand microbial communities from Dry Valleys, Antarctica - metaG UQ299 (21.06) | ecosystem: Environmental > Terrestrial > Soil > Desert | place: Antarctica: Dry Valley... | reverse complement strand
TCCACCCCGATCAAGCGAAGGTGCGGGAAGTGGCGCTGCAGGACCCGGAAGACCCCTGCGGAGTGCCCGCCCGTACCGACCGAGCACACGAGGATGTCGATCGGGCCGAGCTGGGCCACCATTTCATCGGCCAGCGAGGCGTATGCGGCAACGTTATCGGGGTTGTTGTACTGGTCCGGGCTCCATGCGCCGGGTTGCGCGACGAGGAGTTGGCGGACACGGTCGCGTCGTGCCTGCTGCCAGCCGCCGGTCGGGTGCGGTTGCGCGACGAGCTCAACGCGGGCGCCATGCGCGGCCAGCATGCGCTGCACGATGGGTTCCATTCCGGGGTCGGTAACGACTGTGACCGGATGGTCGTGCACAATCCCGGCCAGGGCGAGCCCGAGGCCGAGCGTTCCGCTGGTGGACTCGACGATCGGCGCCCCGGCGGCGAGCTGGCCTCGTTCCTTGGCCTTCGCGACCATGTGCAGGGCCGGACGATCCTTGATTCCCCCAGGGTTGAATCCTTCGAGCTTGGCCCAAAAGCCGTGCCGAGAGCCGGTGACCCGGTCATCAATCCAGAGCACTGGTGTGTTGCCCACCGCGCGCGCCGCCGACAGGCATGAGGCGGCAATGGTGATCGGCTGAGTAGACGGTACTTTTGCAGACTTCAGGTGCATGGTAGTAATCGAGATCTCCCGTGATCTGGTGCGTCTTAGGCAGAGGGGGTGACGAAGGCGCGAACGCGACTGCCCGGCAACATTCGGGCCGATACCTACAGATCGTAGGAGTAGCAGATCCTAGCTCGGCCGGCCGCCAACGAAGCGCAAAGCTCGATCTGAACGTGGGCGTTCCACGACTCGGAGGACACCGTTGTCTCGGGGTGATCAGCCCGGCAAGGCCGTGCCTGACCCGGAGAGTTGACCGCACAGCTTTGAGGTGTTTCGGGCCGCGATCGAGAACACCTTGGACGTCGGATCAATGCAGCCAGTACGGCACGAAGGTTGTGTCTGTTGCCCAGCGCGATGCCTCGTTGCGCGAGCGCGTGGATCGCGGGGTCGCCGTCGACGGCGATGATGTGCAGATCGGGCCGCCGGGCGGTGAGTGCGATCGCGAGCGTGCTGGTGCCGGAGCCGACGCCGGCGATGACGCCCGTGGACGGCAGGTCGCGCAGTACGGCGTCAGCGAGGCACGGTCGCCACCGCGGCTCGCGCACTCGTCGTAGCGAGCACGACGTCGTAGGCGCGCGTGAACGCGCGCGTCCCGCGGCCGGAATGTAGCGTTGATCGTCGCTGGTCATGCGCGTGATCGGCGGCGGTGCGCACGAGGCCGTGAGGAAGCGCTCACGCCAGCGTTCCGATGATCACGATGATCGTCGCGACCGCGACGATGACGAGCGCCACGACGACGACTATCCGTGTCGTACCGCGAGGCCGCCGGCCGGAGCGATCGCCGGAGCGCACGCTGGCGTAGATCTGGCGGGGTTGCTCTCTCACCACCGCGATGATTGCATGCGCTCCTACGCACCGTAGGTCATGAACGGGACCGTGCACTGATCTGACCGTCTCGGTGGCGGCACCCGGGGGCGCGCGAAGGATGGTCTGCGGCGGAGTGTCACAGGAACTGCAGTCGTGCGATCTTCCACGTGCCGTCGTCACGGATGAGGCTGACGGAATCAGATCGCCCTTCAAGCTGCGCGGTCGCCGTCTCACCGCTGATGGAGACGCTGCTTACCTTGACCTCGCGCAGCGCTGAGACGGCAGCGTCGTCCAGAAGATCCAGCGCGCCTCGGATCACGCCGGCGCACGACGTCGTCCCGAGCTCGGGCAGCGCCCGCCGGACGTAGCGTGCGATGTCCCGTCGGGCGGTGGTCGTGAGCTGCTGGCAGGCCAGTTCGGCGTCGCGGTCCCCCAGCGCGCTCATGTACCGCGCGGCGACTGCGCCGGCTCGGTCGGCCTCCGAGGCGCCGCATGCGGCAAACGCGATCGCGAGAGCGGCCGCCACGATCAGCATCGTCGCCTCTCGAGCGCTGTGCGGCATGGTCGCCGATCATACGCCAGCGCCTACAACGAGTAGGGGGTCGCCAAGGGGCTGCCGCGGACAACCTGGCTGGGGATGACCGCGACCCGGCCGCGTGCGTGCTCTGTCGTGCTCGATGTGATCCCCGTAAGAACCGTCCACCGTAGGCCCGTCACGTCCGTCCGGGTCCGCGTGCCGACCTGGCGACGAGGCGTGCGAACACGACGATTCTCTTCGCCGCGCTGTACAGCGGGTGGCAGGCCGACAGGACGAGCCGATCGTAGGCGACGCGACGAAGGACCGACAGCTGGTTCGGCGGCACGATGCGCGTCTTCTGCACCGCGTAGGTGAAGCGTCCGTAGGGCATCTCGACGACGATCACGTCACCGCGCAGAAGCAGGGAGGTCCGATGCGATCGCGTCCCCCGGCCGCGAGGAGCACGAGCCAAGGAGACCTGGGCTCTGCCGTGGCCGGGGACGCGATCTGGCTGGGACAGCCACTTGAACACCACATCTCCCTCCACCAAGCCGCCCGATCTCTGGCGCGGGTGGCCGCAGCGCGGACCGGTGCTAAGGGCCGCGGCGGCGCCGAGAGCGGCGCCGCGGCCCTCATGCACCCATCTTGCGGAGGGACCAATATCCTACAGATCGTAGGATTGTCAGGCTCGCCGCGCCGACGGACCACACGTACTCGCGGGTCGAGATCGTCGAATCCCGGCCGCTGGTCCTACCCGAGCAGGCGGTAGTGCCCGATCTCTGAGAGCTTCGTCGGGTAGGAGCTCGGTCGCAGCGCTCGCGGATGCCCGCATGAAACGCGCTCAGCGCGACTCGTGGTAGCTGTCCGTCCTTGGCGTCGGTGCCGATGAGATGGACGAACGTCAGGTCGTCCGGGAGCTTGAACGCCGCATATCGAACTCCGTTGGGCTGAGCCTCGTGAGTTCGGCGAACACGGCATCCAGCAGCTCCTCGTTGTCAGCTGACCGACCAGGCTTGACGGTGTATCGCACACCATGTGCAGAGCCACGCTGGCACCTCCCGATTGTGCTCTACGACTCCGGTACGGCACGCCTCTCGTGCTGCTTGCGCCATCCGTAGCGTGTCCGGCCGCGCGGCTTGTACACCGATATCGCCGCCGGCACGAGCAACACGAGCAGGCCGACACCGGAGTGCAGCACGAGCGAGATCCGCTGGTCACGTAGATCGGCGCTGGTCAGCGCTGTCCGCGCAGCCGCATCCGCGAGGTATCCGATCGAGCCCGTCTGCAGTAGCAAGACGACGGTGGCAGCGATCGTCACCAAGAACTTCACGAGGACCCAGTAATGCCGGAACAAGCCCCACGTGGTGCCCAGCGACTGGATCAGCCCGGTGAGCACTGCGGCGAAGGCCAGCGGAACGATGAGGTAGGAGGTGAGCAACCCCATCGCGACGTAGACGGCACGCACGATCTGCGGATCCTCGCTGGTCACGCCGGCGACGGCGAGCACGAGAAATCCGGCGACGGCGCCGAGCCAACCCACCGAGGAGACGACATGCGCGACGAGCGCGAGCTTGCGCAGGCGCGCAGACATGATCATCCTCAGTGGCCACCGGCCGGTGGCCTGTGGCCACCAACGTCACTGCCGGGCCGCGTCACGCTGGCGGGCGTTGCCTGGCCGCCGGCGTCACCGGACGGCAAGTGGCGACCGGGGCCGTGCTTACCAGCACCGCCGCCGAGCAGGACGAGCGCGACGACCAGTACGACCAGGGCCGCGGCGATGACCGCCGATACCTTCGCCCAGCGCGGTGCGCCGGGGCCTGACGCCCGAGGGCCGGGGCGAGCGTCGCTGCTGTCGCCGATGTCTGCGCTCGGAGTCGAGTCGGTCACGAGTGGTCGGTCGCGTTCATGAACACGAAGCTACGGTGGCCGCCGGTCCGGAAAAACGCCCCGTCGGGGGATCTTGCGTGTCCCCATCGAGTCGACCCAGATCCCCCGGCGTGGGGACGCCGGGCCGCGCTCGCGCAGCTACCCTGCCTGGTTCGTGCAGTCCACTGCGACGTCGCACCGGCTCTTCGCGGCTCGGCCGGGATCCGGGGCGCTGGTCGACATCGTGATAGCCGCCGCCGCGTTTGGCGGTTCGGTGGTGTTGCTGTCCCACGGGGCCGGTGGTGCGTCGCGACCGGCCGCAGAGCTGAACCTGCTGAGCGTGCTGCTCGCCGCCGGCGCGTCGCTTCCGCTCGTCGCTTGGCGCCGCGCCCCGTTCGCCGTCTTCGTCCTGGCGGCAGCGGCGAGCGTGCTGGCGGCCGGGCTTGGCTACTCGCTTGACATCCCGCTCGGGCCAACGTTCGCGCTGTATCTGCTCGCGGCAAGCCGGGACGGCGCGAATCCCTGGACTCGACGCACGACGGTCGTGACGGTCGGCCTGCTGGCCGCGTATCTGGCTGCGATCGCCGCAGACGGTCAAGCGTTCCATGCAATCGCGCTGTCGCACTCCGGCCTGGCATGGTCCGTCGCATGGTTCGCAGGCGAGCGAACGTGCCTGCGCCGCCAGCACGTCGCCGAGCTCGAGCAGCGCGTGCTGCGTGCCGAGCGCGAGACCGACCGCGAGCGGCGCCTGGCAGCCGCCGAGGAGCGCGCCCGCATCGCCCGCGACCTGCACGATTCGGCGGGGCACGCGATCAGCGTGATCGCGCTGCGTGCCGGCACCGCTCGCTTACGCCACGACGAGGATCCGGCGCGCTCCCGGCGGGCGCTTGAGGCGATCGAGGAGATGGCGCGCCAGACGGCGGCGGAGGTCGAGGAGATCGTCGGGGCGCTGCGCGACGGCGTAGCGCCCCGCGGGGTCGTCGAGGCGCCGCCCGGTCTCGCGTCACTTGACGCGCTGGTCGAGCGTCACACGTCGGCCGGCCTTGACGTGACCGTCGCGCGCGCGGGCACGCCGCAGCCGCTTGGCCGGCCGGTCGATCAGGCCGCCTTCCGGATCCTGCAGGAGGCGCTCACGAACGCGGCTCGTCATGGAACGGGCAGCGCCCGGATCGAGCTGGCGTTCAGGGAGGCCGGCCTGGAGCTGACGATCGCAAACCCCGTCCTCGCCGTCGCCATGGTCCGCTCGAACGGCGGGCACGGGATCGTCGGGATGCGCGAGCGCGCGACGCTGCTCGGCGGGACGTTCGATGCCGGACGCGCCAACGGCGCCTTTCGCGTCCATGCCCGGCTCCCATACTCAGGACCGCGCGCATGACGCGGGTGCTGATCGCCGACGACGACGATCTGATGCGGGCAGGGCTCGTCGAGCTGCTGTCCGCCGACCAGGGGATCGAGATCGTCGGCGCGGCCTCGACGGGCCGCGAGGCGGTGCAGCGCGCCTGCCGTCTCGCGCCCGCCGTCGTGCTGATGGACGTCCGGATGCCCGACCTGGACGGGATCGCGGCGACACGCGAGCTTGCGCGCCTGGCACCTGCCACGAGGATCCTGATCCTCACCACGTTCGAGCAGGACGACTACATCTTCGCCGCCCTGCGCGCCGGCGCCTCGGGTTTTCTGCTCAAGCGGACGCGACCCGAGGATCTGCTCGCGGCCGTGCATACGATCGCCGCCGGCGACTGCCTGCTGTCGCCGTCGGTCACCCGCCGCGTGATCGACCGCATGGCGCAGCAGCCCACGCCTGAGCTCGCCGACCAGGCCAAGCTCGACGAGCTCACCCCGCGCGAGCGTCAGGTACTCGAGCTGCTCGCCCGCGGCCTCTCAAACCGCGAGATTGCCGCAGCGCTGACGGTCGAGGATTCGACGGTCAGAACGCACGTAAAGCGGATCCTGATGAAGCTCGACCTGCGCGACCGTGTCCAAGCCGTCATGTTCGCCTACGAGACCGGCATCAACCGCCCGGCGGACGGCGCCCAGCGAAGCGCTCCGCGCGGCTGATCGACACCCGTCAGGACACAGGCCGTGCGCCGATCAACCGCGGGTCGCGTACCCTGCAGCTCCGGGAGCGCGTCGACTGCCGTCCCGCCCTGATACCAGCCCGGTGCGGTTCACAGCTCGAAGTGCAGGTGACAGCCGGTCGCACGGCCGGATTGGCCGACCTGGCCGATCGGCTGGCCGGCGGTGACGCGCTGATCGCGCTGATCGCGCTGATCGCGCTGATCGCGCATGACGGTGGCGGGCTGCAGCATGTGCATGTAGGCCTGGCTGGTCCCGTCGTCGGCTGTGATGACGGTGTAGTTGCCGGCTCGGGCCTCAGATGTCGCGACGGTCACGATTCCGCTGCGCGCGGAGACGAGCGGCATGCCACAGGTCGCGAAGATGTCCTGTCCTTTGTGGCCGCGGCCGCCGCCGAAGCCGTTGACGTCCGTACCAAAGTCGTACTTGTCGCGCACCGGAAACACACCCTCGCCGGCCGGCGCGACGGGTAGCGGCTGCCGCCGGGGGCGACTGCGACGAGGACACGCAGCCGGCGCGAGGGGCGCGAGAGTCCCGTGTCTCGGCTCTTGATCCGGTACCGGGCCCGTCTTCGCATCCGGCGGCACGCGAACGACGACGCGATAGGGACTGCGCTTGTCTGCGCGAGCGACCTTGCCGTCCTCGTGCCCGTCGCGGCCCAAAAGGAGCACGGAGTCAGCTTGTTGCAGGCCTTCGCCGCGCACGCGCAGCAGCTCGCCCTGCGGACAGCGCCCGGTGTCGCCGTTGACGCATTCGAACTTCGTCACCGACGGACGCGCCTTGTAGGCGGCGCCCCCGCTGGGCTCGTGGGCGGAAACTGCGGGCGACGACATGGCCGGCCCGACAACGGCCGCGTACCAGCAAGACGTCAATGGTCTAGGCATCGAACCTCTTGGTCGTGCCTACGGGGTGAGCTGACGGGCTCGCGCGCGAGGCAGCGCGCTACGGCTCACTCCAGAGCCGATTCGCCCCAACAACCCTGGTTCCCCCGCGCCGCATCGATGGCTCGAGGCGGACTCGGCAGTTTTCGAGCGCGGAGCATGCCCGGCGCGCCGACGAATTCCTACCGGTCGTAGGAGCAAGCGCGTGATTGAGATCGTTGGCGCGGCGGCTGCGATCCGGTCCGGTCGCCGCGACGTCGCCGACACGGACGTAGGTTGCGGCGATCAGGCCGATCAGCAGCGCGCTGGTCGCCCACAGCGGATAGTCCCACCATCTCACCGGCGTCATCCGCGTGTAGAAGTCGGTCGGCACGACCCCGTCGGCACGCCCATCATCAACGCGGCGAGCAGCACCACAGCAACCGCGACCAGCCGACGACGCGGCGGCCAGGCAGCGATCAGGGCGATGGCCACGCCCGCGCGCTGCACACGCGCCGCCGGCAAGGAACGGCCCAAGACATTCATCGCCGCGAAGCCTAGCGCGACCTCCTACACGCTGTCGTAGAGTAGGCCCCGTCAGCGCGGAGTGCGGTCCCGTCGGTGAGCTATCGAAACAGCCATGTTCGCGTCGACGCGCGAGCGACACGCCGGATCACCATCAGGATAATCGCCGTCGCCGTGACCGCCGGGACCAGGCTCTCCGGCTGAAACAGGTGAAACTCGTGCAGCCGCAGCAGTTCGTGGCCGACGGCAAACCCCACCAGGCAGCCGCCGAACCCGGCCGCGACGGTCACCAGCCACCCCGGCTTGTCACCCGCCAGCAACGATCGCGCGACAACGCCGCTGATGACGCCCCAGAGCACAGCTTGCAGCATGATCGTGCAGATTAGCGCTGTCTGGACTACCGATCGCCACTCCTACGCGGGGTCGGCCGGGCGCGCTGCATGCGCCGGTGCACGCATTCGGCCCGGCGCGCTCGACCGTCGCTGCGCCACGCCCCGGCGCATGAAGCTCGCACCCGGGTGGGATGGGTACCCTGAGTACGGTGAGCCCGCTCGCGATTCGCAGGTTGCTGCGCCGCCGCCGACAGCTTGCTCTCGTCGCCGCGATCATGGCGCTGGGAGCGATGATCGCGGTCCATCACAGCACGCCGCCGATGGACGACATGCATCACGGGATGAACGCCGCCACCGTCGCGGAGATCTGCCTCGGCGTCTTCGCGGCCGTCGCCGCCGCCGTCGTCGCGATCGCGCTTGGGATCGTCGCGCTGGGGCGCTGGCGTCCCGTGCTCTCGCTCGCGCCGGCGACGCTCGCGACCGTACGAGCTCCCGCGCCGCGCGGCCGCGACGGACCCGCGCTGCTTCGCCTGCTCTGCGTCTGTCGGTGTTGATCAGCAGCTGATCGGCCGCGTGATCGCGCGCGGTCTGTTCACCTGCAGATCAACCTGACCGACCAAGGAGAACGAACACCATGAAGTACACGAAGATCCTGCCCGTGCTGCTCGCCGCCGGCGCGCTCACCGTCGCTGGCTGCGGCGACGACAACAGCTCAAGCGACACGGGCGCCGCAGCCGCCGGTAATGCGGTCGACCGCGCGTTCATCGCGGACATGGTCCCGCACCATCAGTCCGCCGTGACGATGGCGAAGATCGCCCAGGAGCGCGGTGAGAGCGCGTTCGTCAAGCAGCTCGCCGACGACATCGTCCGCACCCAGAATCAAGAGATCGACGTGATGCGCCGCGAGGATCAGACGCTCGCCGAAGCCGGGATCGAGAAGGGCTCGCTCGGCGTCGCCGAACACATGATGGGCATGGACGCCGACGTCCAGTCCCTGAAGACAGCCAAGCCGTTCGACAAGGCGTTCATCACGGAGATGATTCCCCACCACGAGGGTGCCGTGACGATGGCCAACGCCGAGCTGAGCAAGGGCAAGAGCACCAAGCTCAAGCTCCTCGCCCAGGACATCATCACCGCGCAAGAGCGCGAGATCGCCGCGATGCGCAAACACCTCGGCGCCGATGCTCCCCCCGCGAGCGACGAGATGGGAGGCCACAGCGGCTGACGGGCCGCCAGGCGCGGCGCGACCCCAGCCGGTCGTGGCGCGCCCGCCCCGCCCACCGGCCACCAAGGCGCCCTGTCGGGCCATCACGCACGTAACAGAGGACGCCCTTGACGGCAGTCATCACGATCGGCATCAGCCCGGAGGTCCAGCTCGGCCCGGTCACGCTCGCGTGGCATGGCATCACGATCGCGCTCGGCATCCTGATCGGCGGCGTCGCCGCTGGCCGCTGGCCGCGCCAGCGCGGCATGGACGTCGAGCCGATGTACACGATCGCCGGACTCGCCGCGCTCGGCGGGATCGTCGGCGCACGCCTGTTCTACCTGCTCGAGCACGACGCCGCCGCGCTCGTCAACCCCGACCGTCTGCTCTCAGGCCGCGGGTTCACGTTCGACGGCGGCGTGATCCTCGCCGCCGTCCTGATCAGCGTCTACGTCAAACGCAACAGGCTGCCTGGCTGGTACATGGACGCGGGCGCCGCGGGGCTGCCGCTCGGTGTCGCGATCGGACGGATCGGCGACGTCATCAACGGCGAGCACTATGGCGAGCGCAGCAGCTTCTTTCTCGCCGTCCGCAACGCACACACTGACGCGCTGACACCGAACCCGGCCTTCGCGTACCACAACGGCGGCCTCTACGAGGTGCTGCTCGCCACGATGATCCTGATCGCGATCTGGCCGCTGCGCCACCGCTTCCGGCGCACCGGCGACCTCGCCTGGCTCGTCCTCGCGCTGTTCGCCGCCGGACGGTTCTTCGAGTTCTTCGTCCGCAGCGACAGCCCGCAGCTCGCGCTCGGCCTCAGCAACGCGCAATGGACCAGCGTCGTCCTGCTCGCGATCATCGCCGCCGGCCGCACGTTCACAGCGCGCCGCGCTGACCGCGCTGACCGCGCTGACCGACAGCGACACGCTGCCGCCGAGCGGTCATGAGCGGAAGGACGGACGCATGCTCCCCCGCCCGTGCGACTGCGGCCGACGGGCGTGCTCGTGACTTCCGTGATCGCGGGCGCCAGCCGGCGAGCCCCTCGCCGTACACGCGGTGTGTCATATGACGAGGGACCGCGAACAGGCCGCCGAACGTCTCACCGATCACGACCACCGTCCGTCATCCGCCCGGCTTGTAGCCTCATCGCGCTGTCGGCGGCGGAACACATAGACGGCGGCCTCGAGTTCGGGGGGCAGCACAAGGCGGCTGAGCGCTGGGTCGTGGGTCATCGTGAACTCGGTCTGCTGGTCGTATGCCGTCCAGTCACCTGATGCGAACTGGTGCTGGCTGGCGATGACGATGTACAGCCCGATGCTGGGCGTGCGGAAGACGTGGCGCTCGAAGGTGTTGTCTGCCGGCGGCCAGGAGCACAGCACGACCTCGGGCTCGTGGGCGCGCAGCGCCAGACGGGCGTCCTGTCGCAGGACGGACGCTGGGAAGCTGACGCTGTGCTGCCAGCTGTGATCGTCGGTGGCGGTGACCTGCGCGCCTTCGCGGGTGAGAAATCGTGCGAGCGTGCCGTCTCCGGCGGCGATCTCCAGGCAGGCGCGCCCGTCGATCAGCGCGACGAGCTCGCGGATCAGCGTTCGTGAGTAGAAGCAGTAGATGCCTTTGGGCTGGACGAGCGGCATGAGCAGCCCGCGCTGCCACAGCAGCGGCCACAGCACCCGAAACCACCGCAAGGACACGGGCTTTCGCTCGAGGTCTGATGAGAACAGCAGCTTCTGCGCCACCCACCCGTTGAGCAGGTTGAACCGCACCCGTCCCTCGGTGACGCCGGTTGCCGCTGACAGCGCGATCTGCCGCAGCACTGCTGCGGTCATCTGCCGGCGGATCAGCGCCGACAGCCGCTGTTGCGCCCGCGCGCTCGGTGGTGAGGGGTGCGACATGGCTAGGACGTGGGCCTTGAGCTGCTCGACATCACCGTGCGCGATGACGTCGGCGAGTTCGCGCTCGACACGTTCCCACTCGCGTGGAAAGCGCTTCTGCAACTCGGTGAGCGTCGGACCGGTCTGCAGCCAGGCGTGGATCTCGTGCGGTCGCTGCAGGTGGGCCGTGTGTCGCGCGGTGCGGTGATCGTTCACGGCGGGCCGATCGTCCTGACAGGCACCCGCAGCGCGCTCGTGGCCGCGGCGACCAGGGTCACCGCGGCCACTCGGGCACGTCCTGAGGAGGGGAGCGCACTAGGCATCCCACACAGCGTAGTACTGATCACGGGCTGAGTCAGCGAGAGCTCGCGGCGCTCGCGGTTCAGCGATCGCCGCTATATGGCCACCAGAACGGTCAGTCGGGCGTCCTGTGGATCAGAGGAGCGTGTCCGCCACATGGCCGCCGTCGTAGTCCGGCGATCAGCACGGCGTCGGCGATGGCGGCGGCGACCCGGTGACGGGCCGCCGTGGACGCCCGTGGCACGGACGACGGCGATCTCGTCGGCTGCGATGAATCGGGGGGTCGAACGGAGTGCCGGCCGGCCGGTCATTGATGCAGACCGATTGCGTCGTTGCCACCGAGTTGGTCGGTGACGACGTCCCGCTGTGGTGCGTCAGCCGCGGCGCATGAGGCGTCCGACGGCGGCCATCAGCTCTTCGGTCTTGTCGGTCTGCTCGGCGCCTTCGGCCCCGATGACGCAGCGGTGGGCGTGGTCGTCGAGCAGGCCGAGCGCGACTTTGTCGAGGGCGGCCTGGACGGCGGAGATCTGCGTGAGGACGTCGATGCAGTAGCGGTCGTCGTCGACCATGCGCTTGACGCCGCGCACCTGGCCCTCGATGCGGTCCAGGCGCTGAGCGAGTTGGTCTTTGGAGGCGGCGTAGCCGCGGGTGGTTTCAGCAGTCATGCCCACCACTGTACCAGTACCCCTGGGGGGTAGGGGTACTCGCTGTGCTACGGTGCTCTCGCCCTTTGAAATACCCCTACGCCGTACCGGTAAGGAGGACGCTGGATGAGCTCGAATGTTGAGAGCGCCTACGTCGTCGAAAGCATGACCTGTGGCCATTGCGAGCTGTCGGTTCGCGAGGAGGTCGAGGAGCTGACGGGCGTCGAGTCCGTGCGCGCCGACCGGGTGACCGGCCGGCTGGTCGTTCGCGGCGAGGTCGATGCCGCGGCCGTCCGCGAGGCGGTTCGGGCTGCCGGCTATCGGGTGGCGTCATGACCGCCGCCCGTTCAGTGCACGGCGAGACCCGAGCGGACAGCTCATGAGCGCCGCGACGAGAATGGCCGCATACGCGGCCGTGCTCGGGCTGGCCTTCGGCGGCGCGGCACTGGCCGGCGCCGCGATCGACCCGACCGATGACGCCGTCGTGGCCGGCGGCGGTCACGGCGCCGGTGAGCCGATGGCCGCGGGCGGAGGTGGCGAGCACGGCGGGCCCGAGCCGCGCACGCAGTCCACCGTGGGGCAGGCTGGGCACAGCGCTGATAGCCGGGGAGCTGGCGTCGAGGTCGCCGGCCTGGCCGTCAGCGAGGGTGGCTACTCGCTGGAGATCGACCGCGCGTTCTTCGCCGCCGTCCGGACGGCGCCGTTGACGTTTCGCATCACCGACGGGCGCGGCCGTGTCGTGCGCGACGAGTACGAGCTTGAGCACGACAAGCAGCTGCACCTGATCGTCGTTCGCCGCGACACCGCGATCTTCGAGCATGTTCACCCGCGCAAGCGGGTGAACGGGACGTGGACGGTCGATCTGACGCTGCGCGAGGCGGGCGTGTATCGCGCGTACGCCGATTTCAAGATCGGCGGACGGCGGCTCACCCTGGCCGCCGACCTGTTCGTTCCCGGCCCGTTCAGCCCCAACCCGATGCCGGCACCCGCGACGACCGACGTGGCCGTCGGCGCGGCCGGCCAGTCCGCGGACGGGCTGGACGTCACGTTCAAGGCACCCGGCCTGCGGGCCGGTCGCGAGAGCCCGCTGACGTTCGCGGTGACACGCGACGGCCAGCCGTTTGAACGCCTTGAGGACTATCTCGGCGCCAAGGGTCACCTCGTCGCGTTGCGTGGTGGCGATCTCGCCTACCTGCACGTCCACCCGATCACGGGTGGCGCTGGACACGGCGCGCAACAGGGCGGCCCGGCTGGCGCCCCGCGCGGCAACGAGATCACGTTCGCCGCCAGCTTTCCGACCGCCGGGCGCTACCGGCTGTTCCTGCAGTTCAAGACCGGCGGCGAGATCCGCACGGTCGCCTACACCGTGGAGGTGCCCCGATGACCACGCAACCCGCGACACCAGAGCAGGTCGACCTGTCGCTGGAGGGCATGACGTGCTCGTCCTGCGCGAACCTCATCGAACGCCGGCTCAACAAGCTCGACGGCGTGTCTGCGACCGTCAACTACGCGACCGCGAAGGCTGCCGTCGAGTACGACGCGAACCGGATCAGCAAGGATGATCTCGTCCGCGCGGTCGACGCGACCGGCTACCGGGCCCGGCTCGCGCAACCGCCGGGAACAGACGACGGTGGGGTGCGCGACGGCGACGACCCCGAGGACCGCCATCTGCGCGCTCTGCGTACGCGGCTGATCGGTGCCACGGTGCTGTCGCTGCCGCTGCTGGCGATCTCGATGATCTCGGCGTTGCAGTTCGAATACTGGCAGTGGCTGGCGCTGCAGCTCGCGACCCCGGTCGTGTTCTGGGCCGGGTGGCCGTTTCATCGCGCCGCGTGGCAGAACCTGCGCCACGGGACAGCGACGATGGACACGCTGATCAGCATCGGCACGCTCGCTGCGTGGGGCTGGAGCGTCGTGGCGCTCTTCTTCCTCGGTGCAGGCGAGCCGGGGATGCAGATGTCGATGCAGCTCGTCCTCGATCGCGGCGCCGGCAGCTCGCACATCTACCTCGAGGCCGCCGGCGTCGTCACGACGCTGATCCTGGCCGGCCGCTACTTCGAGGCGCGCGCCAGGCGCCGCGCCGGAGCCGCGCTGACCGCCCTGCTCGAGCTCGGCGCCAAGGATGTCGCCGTCCTCGACGACGACGGGATGGAGCGGCGAGTGCCGGTCGGCCAGCTGCAGGTCGGTGACCGCTTCGTCGTGCGGCCCGGTGAGAAGGTCGCGACCGATGGCCTGGTCGAGGAGGGCTCCTCGGCGGTCGACCAGTCGCTGCTGACGGGCGAGTCGATGCCGGTCGAGAAGGCGCCGGGCGACGAGGTCGTCGGCGCGACCGTCAACGCCGGTGGCCGGCTCGTCGTGCGAGCGACGAAGGTCGGGGCGGATACCGCGCTGGCGCAGATCGGTCGGCTGGTCGAGAACGCGCAGACGGGCAAGGCGCCGGTGCAGCGCCTCGCCGACCGCATCTCGGGCGTGTTCGTTCCGATCGTGATCGCCCTGTCGGCGATCACGCTGGGCTTCTGGCTCGGTGACGGGACCGGCGCGACGTTCGCGTTCAGTGCGGCTGTCGCGGCGCTGATCATCGCCTGCCCGTGCGCGCTGGGCCTCGCGACGCCGACGGCGTTGCTTGTCGGCACCGGCCGCGGCGCTCAGCTGGGGATCCTCATCAAGGGACCCGAGGTGCTCGAGTCCACCCGCCGCGTCGACACGATCGTGCTCGACAAGACCGGCACGGTCACCACGGGGCACATGAGCCTGCTCGACATCGCGCTCGCCGACGGCGTCGAACGCGACGATGCTCTGCGGCTCGTCGGCGCGCTCGAGGATGCCTCCGAGCACCCGATCGCGCAAGCCGTCGCGACCGCCGCCCGGACACGGCTCGGCACGCTGCCGGCCGTCGACGGCTTCGTCAACCGCGAGGGCCTCGGCGTCGCGGGCGCCGTCGACGGGCACGCGGTCGTCGTCGGGCGCCCCGCGTTGCTGGAGCAGGCCGACCCGCCGATGCCGCTGACCGCCGAGCTCGATGACGCCCGGCGGGCGATCCAGGCGCGTGGGCAGACGGCGATCGCAGCCGGCTGGGACGGCCGCGCCCGCGCGGTCTTCGCGGTCGCTGACACCGTCAAGCCGACCAGCGCAGAGGCGATCGCGCGGCTCAAGGCGCTGGGCCTGCGGCCGATCCTGTTGACGGGCGACAACGAGGTCACGGCCCGCGCGGTCGCCGCCGAGGTCGGGATCGACGACGTCATCGCCGACGTCCTGCCCAGCGAGAAGACCGACGTCGTGACGCGACTGCAGCGCGAAGGGCGGGTCGTGGCGATGGTCGGCGATGGCGTCAACGACGCTCCCGCGCTGGCGCAGGCCGATCTGGGCCTGGCGATCGGCACTGGGACCGACGTCGCGATCGAGGCATCGGACCTGACGCTGATCAGCGGCGACCTGCGCGCCGCCGCGGACGCGATCCGGCTGTCACGGCGAACGCTTCGCACGATCAAGGGCAACCTGTTCTGGGCCTTCGCCTACAACGTCGTGCTGATCCCCGTCGCCATGCTCGGCTTGCTCAACCCGCTGTTTGCCGGTGCCGCGATGGCGCTGTCGAGCGCGTTCGTCGTGACCAACTCGCTGCGGCTGCGCCTCTTTCAGCCCGAGCGGTCCGACGACGACCGCAGACCGGGCCGCCCCAGCGCCCCCGCGGTCGCCGCGCACCGGCCGGTCGGAGCGCTGCACGCCACATAGCGCGGGCGGGCGGTGCTCCCGCGCCGACGTTCCTTTCGACATTCGAGATACCCAACCCCCGTACCGTTCCAAGGAGGTCAGTTCTCATGCCACAGCCCAGCCCCAAGCGCTGGTACGCGCTGGCGTTCATCGCGCTCGCGCAGTTCATGGTGATCATGGACACGTCGATCATCGGCGTCGCCCTGCCCGAAATCCAGCAGGACCTCGGCTTCTCCCAGGAGAACCTGTCCTGGGTCTTCAACGCCTACGTCATCGCCTTCGGCGGGCTGCTGCTGCTCGGCGGCCGCCTGTCGGACCTGTTCGGAGCCAAGCGACTGTTTCTCACCGGCTGGGCGATCCTCGCCGCCGGCTCGCTCGTCGCCGGCGTCGCCGACGGCGTCGGCGTCGAGATCGCCGGCCGCGCAATCCAGGGCGTGGGCGCGGCCTTCATCGCCCCGGCGGCGCTGACGCTGCTGATGATGCTCTTCAGCCACGACCCCAAGGAGCTCACCAAGGCACTCGCGCTGTACGGAGCCGCCGCACCGGCCGGCGGCACCGCCGGCGTGTTCCTCGGCGGCGTGATCACCGAGTGGACCAGCTGGCCGTGGGTCTTCTACATCAACCTCCCAATCGCAGCGCTCGTGCTCGCCGCCACCCCAGGCCTGATGCCCGGCGCCCCCGCTCGGCGCGGATCGGTCGACATTCCCGGGGCGATCGCCGTCACCGCCGGCCTCGCGCTCACGGTGTTCGCGATCGTCCGCGCCCCCGAAGAAGGCTGGGGCTCGGCCACCACGATCCTCGTCCTCGGCGGCGGCGCCGCGCTGCTCGCCGGGTTCGCGGCGATCCAGGCGGGTCGCCGCCAGCCGCTGGTCCGGCTGGGCATCTTCCGCACGCCGAACCTCGGCGGCGCGAACGTCGCCCAGCTGCTGCTCGGCGCGGCCTGGATCCCGATGTGGTTCTTCCTGAACCTCTACCTCCAGCAGGTGCTCGGCCTCGGCGCGTTCGAAGGCGGCGCCGCGCTGCTGCCGATGACCGTCGCGATCATGGTCCTGATGGTGCTCGTCGCGCCCCGCGTCATCAACCGCCTCGGCTTCAAGGCACCGATCGTCGCCGGCCTGCTGCTGCTCGCCGTGGGCCTCGCCGGCCTGTCGCTCGCACGACCCGACGGCAGCTTCGTCGCCGACGTGCTGCCCGCCTCGCTGATCGCGGCGACCGGCATGGCGCTGGCGTTCATCCCCTCGCTGGGCACCGCCATCTCGAGCGCCCGCCAGGAAGAAGGCGGACTCGCGGCCGGCATCGTGAACACCAGCTACCAGGTCGGCTCCGCGCTCGGCCTCGCCGCGATGACCGCGCTGGCCACCTCACAGGGCGCCGGACAGCTCGGCGACCCACAGGCGCTGACCGACGGCTTCTCAGCCGCCTTCCTCGACGCCGCCGGGATCGCCGTGGCGGGAGCCCTGCTGGCACTCGCGACCCTGCGCCAGCCACCGCGGGCCACACCGCCCGCGCCGGTCGAGCAGGCGGTGCATGAGCTCGCCGGCGAACCCGCGATCAGCGCCCGCTGACCGCAGCCATCCGATCCCCGGGCGAGACCGGCCGACGCCGGTCTCGCCCCTCCACGTCACTGAAAGGACACGGCGGCTCGACCGCCAAGCCGTTCTGCGACGGCACCCACTCCCGCATCGGCTTCCAAGCCGCCGAGCGCGCGGTCGCCGAAGCCGACGCGCACAGCCACGTCGAGCAGCACGCATCACGAGGGCGACACCCGGGAGCAAGACGCTGAGCCGGCCCGACGTACGCGCTGCGGCGGCTGACTCCGTCCTGGTCGATGCTGCAATCGGGAACCGCGAAACGTGATCTGCGAGATGCGGGCCTGCAACCCGGAACCCAGCGGCGGTCGCGGGCGTATCGTCAACGTATGAGCTCAAGACGCTGGCTCCTCGCACTCTCCATCGTGCTCCTTGCAGTTGCGGTTGGGGCGGCGCTGATCACAGTGCCCGCGGCGGCCAAGGAAGGGGTCCGCGCGACGCTGGAGCAGCCAGTCCGTTTGGGCGCCCAGGCCGGCCAGACGATTCGGGTGGCCTGGCGGCTGCTCGACGAGAACGGGCGTCGCTTCGGTGCCTCGGGGATCTACCTGCGCGTCTCTCGGTGTGGCCGAGGGCCACTGATGGTTCCCGCCGCCAAGCACGGTCACGGTCGTTACGTCGCTCGCGTGAACATGCCGCAGGGCGGAGTCCGCAAGCTCATCGTCGGCCTCAAGGGCTGGCGGATCATCGGCAAGCGGACGCAACGCGCCGACGTGTTCTTCCAGTTCGACCCGGTCTTGTCCCGCCGTTGCGCATAGTCCCGAGCTGAACCGCTCGTTCTGCTCCGTCGCCCACTCAAGCCATGGAGGGCCCTGACTGCCGCAACGAGCATCTTGAGCCGGATGCGGCACGTGCGCCCATCAAGAGCGCCGGCGGACACGCTCGGTGGTAGCGCTTTGTGCCGTTCAGTGCCGTTCAGCGATGAGGACCTCGAGCGGCTGCAGGAGCTCGCCGGCCTCGCCGAGCTGGGCTCTGAGATCGACGACGCGATGGATCGCTTGCCGCCTGGGCTGGGAGACGCGGTGGCGCTGCGCGTAATCGACGAACTGCCCTACGCCCAAGTCGCCCACCACCTAAGCATCACGCCCCAGGCCGCCCGTGTGCGCGTCAGCCGAGCGCTGTGCACGCTGCGCGCCGCCATCTCCAACGACCGGGGCACGCCATGAACCATGCACCACCCGAGCTCGACGTCATCGCCACCTTCCGTCGACAGCTGGCAGAGCTGCCCGAGTCTCCGCAGCGCGTCCGTCGCGCTCCGGCGATTGCCGCGGCGGCCGCCTTCGCGGCCGTCCCGCTCTCACGGTCCTCGCCGGCACGGACCCCTCGTCACAGGCCCTGGCGATCACCCGGACCGCCACGACGCTGGAGCTGCGCATCGCCGACGCGTCGGCGCAGCCGGACGAGCTGACACGCGAGCTCAACGACGCCGGCATCCGCGGTCGCGTGTTGGCGATCCCCGTCGCGCCCGCGCGCGCGGGCACATGGGTCGTCACCGGCGAGTTGCCGGCAAGCGCGCGACCTGCATCCCGCCGGCCGGGACACCCTCGACCGAGAGACCGTGCGGCTCGACGACATCGAGAACACGGGAACCATCCTGCGCATCCCGATCGCCCGCGTGCGCGAGAGCTCGGGCAGCGCGATGAACTGCGGAGGCGTGCCCCTTCCCGTGATCGCCACCGGCGTCGGGGCCGACCAACTCAGCGATCAGTACGGCGGCGCCGAACACGAACGCGACCGCGGCGATGGCGCCGACAACCCGCGGTGACGGGCCGCCGTGGACGCCCGTGGCATGGACGACGGCGTGGCCCTTGCCGCGGGTGATCAGCCAGCGGTTGACGGGCATCGCGACCGCGCCGGCGACCGCGAGCGCGACCGACAGGCTGCCCCAGAACAGCAGCGAGCCGACGCCGGCCTCCATCGCGCCGGGGACGGCGAGCATGATCGCGTTGTCGACGATCTCCATGACGGCGATGCTGAGCGTGTCGGAGGCCAGCGCGATCGGGATCACGGCGACCAGCGCGAAGCCGGCGCGCAGCAGCGGCAGGCTCGTCAACGCGTAGCCGAACAGGAACGCCAACGCGACGGCAAGCGCGACCGTGCCCAGGTCCGAGAAGCCCAGCGCCGTGCCGATGACCATGCCGAGGATCTCGCCGATCGCGCAGCCGGTGAGGCAATGCAGGGTCGCGCTCAGCGCGACGGCGTTGAGCTCGCGGCCGGAGGTCGGCATCTCGTGATGGTGGGCGTGATCGACGGGTGCAGCGGTGGCCATCAGTTCACTCCTTCATTGGTTGCGTTGAGTCGGGTGAAGTAGCCGGCGACGACTGGTCTGGGATCTCGCCGACAGCGCACCTGGGTGCGCGGCGCCGAAGCTCGGGTCGGGGTACGGCAGCGAGCGCGCGTCGCCCGTGTGTCGCGGCGATGTTGTGCAGGCCGTGTTCGGCGGTGTGTCGCATGGTGTGGTCGAGCACCGATTGCATGTCGAGGAGGTCGGCCGTCCCGCCGGGAGTGAGCCGTTCGGTCACCTGCAGGCTGTAGTAGCCCGTGCCGGGACCGACCTCAAGCGGACGCTCGTCCGCACGCGGTGTGAGCAGATCGTGCAGCCGGCGGCGGGTGATCAGCGGGTGCGGCGACTGAACCCAGAAGCGCTGCCCGTACGGGCATGCCGGTGGGTGCTTGCGCCACCACAGTGTTGCGGCGCCTGCTGTTGCGCTGACGGCAGATACCCAACGTGCGGTGGGGACGCCGCGACCGATGGCGAGCGCGAGGGACGTCATGCTACCCACTATACCCCCTAGGGGTATATTCGTGTTGGGATTGGTGACGCGGCACGCGATGAAGCCGCGGATACCCTGCGGTGGTCGCTGCGACCCGTAAGATCACCCTACGGCCTGTCGGACCGCGACAGGCTGGCGTGGCGGTCAGTTCGGGCAGTGGCGGACGGTCGAGCCCTGGTTGGCGCGGTCGCCGCCGGCGAGCACCGCCGACGGAAGTGCCGCGCTGAGCGCGAGTACGAGCGTCGTCATCGCAACCGCGAGGATGTCTAGGCGGTGTTGGCGGGCGGGCTGGTCGCCCGACAGCAGTTGGCGGACGCGGCGCGTGACGCCGCGGCCGCTGAGCGACAGCAGCGCGCCGTTGTGACATGGACGGCGCTGCGCGGCCTTGCAGATCGCGCTGGCGAGCGCGGTCGGCTCGTGGCGGCGTTCGATCGCCCAGCGGTCGGCGTCGCGCTCGAGGTGAAAGACGAGCTCTGCGACGGCCCGCCTGGTCCCGGGCAGCAGGCGCGCCAGCGACCGGCAGACCTCCGCTGACGCCAGGACGAAGCGGTGGCGATGGGCGATGTGGCCGCGTTCGTGCGCGAGGCTCGCCGCGAGCTCCTCGTCGTCGAACGTCGTCAGCGCCCCTGCGGACACGATCACCGTCGGGCGGCGAAAGCCCGCTGCCGCGACGACGACGTCGTGCTCGCCGACGATCACGCTGTGCTGTGGCCCGGGCCCGATCGACGTGCGTCGCACCCACGCGCGGATCGTGCGGGTGGCGCGCCATAGCCCGAACGACACCGACATCAACGAGGCCGCGAGGCCGAGCATCGGCGCCAGCAGCGCGACATCGCCGATGCTATGGCCGCTGAGACCGAGATGCGTGGCCACCACCGGCAGGACCGTGTGCCAGCACCAGTGCGTGACGAGATCAAACAGCGCCGTCGTCGGCAGATACAGCACGACGAACACCGCGAAGGACAACGCCCCCAATGCGCGCAGCGACAGCGCGGCGAACCAGATCGTGGCGGCGGTCGCCGGATGCGCGGACTCCAGGCGCAGCAGGTGTGGTGCCGCAATCGCGAGACCGGCGAGGACCGCGAGCGCGACGCTCACCCGCGTTTGGTCCTTCGCGCGCCGTCGACCTCCTCGGCGAGACGCTTGAGCTCCTCGAGCTCGCCCTCGCGCAGGTCGCCGATGATCTGTGCCAGCGCGGCATGACGCGCATCGGCCGACGCCGACGCCAGCGTGCGCTGGATCGTTCGCGAGAGGTACTGCGCCTCGCTGAGCTTGGGGCGGTACACCATCGCCTGCCCACTGCGCTTGCGCGTCAAGAAGCCGCGCTCGGCGAGGCGGTTGAGCACGGTCTGAACGGTCGTGTACGCGCCGACGTAGCGTGGCGGCAGCGCGCTGCGGACCTGCTCGACGGTGCCGGCCTCGATCCGCCAAAGGGCGGCCATGATCTGCGCCTGCAACTCGCCCTGGATCGGGGTCATGTCAGCCACTGCCGGTCAGTATCGCAGCGGCCGCCGGGCCGTGGCGACGCCGCCCTCGTGGTCGAGGACGGTCACGTGGACGTCGACGAATCCCTCGTCGGCGAGCGCCGTCGCCACCAGTCCGCTGTCGCGGGGCGCTCCCAGTGGCCGACCGCGAGGCGTCGCCTGGGAGGACATCCGTCGCGCCCTAACCGAGTCGCCCGCGAGTACGCCGCGCAGTTCTTGCTGCCCAGCGAGATCGTCACCGCACGAGCTCGAAGCTGCCGCTGAGCGCTCGAGCAGGCGACGTGAACGCGCACGCTGAGCACACTGTCGGCGACGCGCGGGGGCCGCACGGCCTGGCGGACTGACGCCCGCGTGGTGGTCAGACACGGAGGATCGCGTGCTGCGTCGGCTGTACGCCGACGGCGTGCCGCTGCGCACGCACCCGGCCCCCCGCGGCAGCCAGCTGACACACGGCGAACAGACCACGGTCGCACGCGAACTGCGAAGCGGAGGGCCCCGTCGGCAACTGTCCCTCGCGACGCGCCTCGGCGTCCGGCCGGCTGACATCCGTCAGCTCGACGACCGGCGCGCGGAGCCTGCGGCCGGCACGTCCGATGATGCGGTGCCTTACAGGCCCGCGGGGTGACGGATGCTGTAGCCGCGCGTGGTCCGCACCGCGGTCTGCCAGCGTGTCCCGTTGCCGCGCTGGCCGCTGGTGTCAAACCGCAGCCCGGCGACGACGAGATACATGTGCCCTTCGTTGGCGTACGTCGTGACCCATTGTCCGGCGCCCGACTGCGCCCACGTCATGAAGCCGCCCGACGCCATCGACGCATCCAGCAGCCCGGCGCCGTGCAGCGCGTAGGACACCGACCCCGAGCAGTCATAGCCCGCGTCCTCCCACTTGCCGTGCCCGCCTCCGTAGATGTACGGCTTCTTGGCGATCCGGTTGCCGGCGGCGATGATCTGCTGCACCAACGGGGGCGCCGCCGCCGGTGCGACCGCAAGGCCGTCCGGTCCGACCGTCGCCTTCGTGCCGGGCCCCAACGGCGCGGGCGCGGGCGCGGACTCCGCCGGCGCGGGCGCGGCGACCGGGGGCGGACCGAACGGCAGCGCACCGCCCGTGCTGGCGGCAGACGCGATCGCGCTGCCGTTGATCGCAACGTCGCGCAGTACGCGCGCGTCCGCCGCGGTGACCTTGCCGTCGACGCGCAGACGCTGCGACCGCTCGAATGCGCGGACGACGCGCCTGGTTCCCGAGCCGAAGGTACCGTCGATCTCGGTGCGGTAGCCGGCGCGCTGGAGGAACTGCTGCAGGACCTTCACGTCGTGACCCTCGACGCCCTGCCTGAGCGTGCGGTCCCCGAGACGCCAGTTGGGCTTGTTCGCAGCCACGCCCGCCGACGGTGCGAGCAGCACGATCGCGAGGAACGACACGGTCAGCCGGAACGTCAGCTTCATGCGGGCAGGCCCCTTCTCTTTCGAATGCCTGCGGGGTTAGCTGACGGGCTCGCGCAGAAAGAGCAGCGCTACGTCACATACGACGATTCGCCCCCGGGACGCCCGTGCGGACATCCCATGTGGTTCCCCCGCTCTCGTGCCGACAAGGTCGACGAGAGATTCGGCTGGTCAACAATCGCGGGGGAGCGTAGCGCAGATCAGGCTCGCATGCCTACACAGTGTCGGAGGCTATGGCGCGTCGACCGCCCGGCGACCCGAACGCCCTGCGGTGACCAGGTGTGGCTGCGCGCCTGTCGCTGTGCGAGCCGCCCGCCGCGAGTCTGGACCGGGCATAACCGCGGGAGGCCGCCACAGCGCGCTGCAGCCCAAGCGACCGCGGGGCAGCGGGTGCGTCGGGAGGTCCCCGGCGATTGCTGCTATCGCACGGGCCCGCACGCGATGCGGGCGCCGGAGTCGCCAGTTGCGAGCGTCATTGTGTCCGGGTCGGGGTCGTAGCGGTCGGTGGGGATGTTCGAGTGGTTGTCGGGGAGCGCGTGCACCATCACGGCGCTGCCGTCGGCGTCGCGTAGGGCCGCGAGCGAGAAGCGGTCGGTCGTGAAGCGCGCCTCGGCCTTGCCGCCGCTCGTCGCGAGCACGGGCGGCATGTCTCCGGCGTGCCCGGGATGCCCGAATCCGGCGGGGTTGAGGTGCGGCCCGGCCGTCATGAACGTCGGGCCGTCGCATCTGCCGATCGTGTGGACGTGAAATCCATGGAAGCCGGGTGAGAGCTTGCGGGCGGTGACGGTGACCCGCAGCGCTCGGCTCGTGCCGCGGCGCTCGAAGCGCACCGAGCCGATGGTCTGGCCCGCGCCGTCGACGAGGGTGGCCCGCGCGACCCGCTTGTTCGTGGACTGTGCGCCCTGTGCGAGCAGGCCGCCTAACAGGGCGCTCGCGGCGAGCACGGCCCCGGTCAGCGTCAGCGCGATCACAACGTTTCTGCGTCGGAACTTCCCGCCCATGGTTCTGCCTCCTACCCGATGTCGGATTGGCGATGTATACCCGACCGGGGCGTGGTGGCCCGCACCGGCTCGGAAGGTTGGCGCGTGATCGCGCGCCGCAGGACGCCAGCTACGACGCGGGTTGCACGACGCCCACAACGCGCGCGGAGGGTGGGCTCGTTAGACGGGCCCGGACCGGACGGTCCAGGTGAGCCCGCCGTCCGTCGATTGCTTGATCGTGCCGTCGTGCAGAGCGACGAGCAGCTCGGCCGCGCGACCACGGTCAAACGCCGCCGGCTGCCCGCCGACGCCGCCAACGGCCTTCCATGTCGCGGCCTTGCCGGCGCCGCCGCTCCAGACGCGACCATCAAGGCCGACGAGGAACCGGCCGCGGGCGTTCCAGGCCAGCAGCCCGGCAGCGGGAGCGTTCTCGCGCTCCCAGGAGCGCCCCCCGTCGCGCGACACGGAGACGCGTCGTTCCCCGGATGCGATCACGCGGCGCGAATCGGAGGGAGAGATCGCGAGTGAGATCAGCGGCTCCGGGACGTTGAGCCGGTCCCAGCGGCGACCGCCGTCGGCGCTGGTCAGAAACTGTGGCCGGCGGGTCTCCCAGTCCGAGCCGTACCCGTATACGCGCGGGCCGCTCGCTTCGAGAACGTGGAAGTCCGCGCGGCCCTGCAGCGAACGCGCCTGCCACGACTCGCCGGCGTCACGTGACTCGATCAGCCCGAGGAACGGTGGCAGGTTCTCGCGCAGATCCGGGTGCCCGGAGCCGAGGAATCGATCCGGGCCGGTGACAGTGAACCCCATCGTGTCCTGGTAGCGGCCCGCGACGCGACGAGCGGTCCGCTCGCCGCTGGCCGCGCGGAACAAGCCGGTGTGCGTCGCGATGAACAGCGCGCCGTCGGCGGGATTGACGCCCAGCCCATGCACATGCACCGGGCCGGGATCGCTCTGCCCGCGCGCGTTCCGATCCGGCCCGCGGTCACCGCAACCGGCGAGCACGAGGAGGACCACGAGCCACGCCGGGCCCCATATCCACAGCGTGCGCGGGCGTCGGGTCATGACCGGACATCCTACGTCCAGTGGGAGCCCTCACGGCTCGCGACGGAATGCAGGACGCCCGTCATCGCACGGCTCAAGCACCTACACGCCGTAGGATGCTGCGCGATGCAACGTGACGATCCTTCGGGTGCGGGCCACGCGACCGCTGTCGAGCATCGGCTCAGCGCGGGCGTCGTCGTCGTGATGATGGCGCTCGCGTTGCTGGCGGTCCTGCCGCTCGCGTCCTCGGGCACCACCCTGGAGGACGAGAAGTTGCGCCGCCTGCAGGCGCAGATCGAACGCGCCCGCGAGAAGATCGGCGCCAGGAAGGGCACCGAGCGCGTTTCTGAGGACGCAGATCGCCGGTTACTCCCGACGTGTCGGGCGGCTGCGCAGTCGCATCGAGGACCTCGCCAGCGCCGCGTCGAAACCGGCCTTGCCGCCGAACGCGTCACGCAACGACCCGGCGAGCCTGCGATGGTCCACGGCGACCACGGGCTGGAGGTCGCGTGGGCGCAGCAGCGCCACAACGTCGGAGCCAAGCCCTGCCAGTGGCCCGTGCCGCCCGGCCCGCATGGCGCGCGAGGCCGTCGCCGCCGCGTCCAGCCTGAACGAGACGTCGCCGGCGTGCACTGTGACACGCTGTTTGCCGGCGGCGACGGTAACGCTGCGATCCTCAGACCACGCCGACACAAGCCGTCGTCGCGCAGCGTCCTGCGACAAGCCACCGAGAGCGATCCCGGCGACGCGCGTGCCCGGAAGCACCTCGTCGGCGTACGCGACCGCAGGCCGACCGCAGCCGCCGTCACCTACATAGCGTAGGAGACATGGGATCATCACCGCATGCGCCGACCGTCGTTGCACCGATCCGTGTCTGTCGTCGGCCCGGTCAGCACGGAGTGACGCGCGTGCCCGATCCGCCGCTCGGACTCGTCGTGTTCGTCGTCAGCGTCAGCATCCTCGGCGCCGAGATCGCCGAGTTCGCCGCCAATCGCACCGGCTGAGCAACGTCGGGCCTGGCGGGTCAACGGCAGCAGACGTCGGCGATGGCGCACTCTGCCGCGCCGTGCCCCGCGAACCGGCCGTCCCTCCAACGGCCACGCTCGCCGACCACGGCGCCAGCCAGTCGTGCTCCCACCGCGTCGCTGCGGTCAGCGGACCGTCGACGGAGCCTTGGGTTGCTCGGAGCCGTTGAGTGTCCCTGGTCCGATGCCCTCGTGGACCTCGCCGACGGTCGGTTTGGGCGCCCTGCAGCGGCCCGCCGTTGAACGCCTCGTGGGATCTCGGCGTGAGCACGCGCGTTGGGGGCGGCTTCGCCGGCGCTCGGGTGCGCGTCGCTGCACGCGCGGCGTGCGGCGCTGACCGGTTGGCTTGCGCGCCGGTGACGTCACGGTCGTGGCGGTCGTGTCGCGGGCAGCGCGAGGTTGGGCGTTTGTCGTGAGGTCGTCCGTGCCGCCGCATCCGATCGGCGTCGCTGCCGCGAGGACGAGCGCGAGGGCCGCGGTCGCCCGTCGGCAGCGGTGCTTCGTGGACCGTTCATGGGGGGCTGATCGTTGACGCAAGACCGAGAATGGCGAGGTTGGGCTACTTGGACCCTACATGCTGTCGGAGTCTCAGCGCGGGGCTGTAGGTGCGACGCTGCGACCGCGCCGCCGGAAGTGGTTGCGGCAGCGGCGATGTGGCTCTGCGGCGCCTTCGCGATCGTCCTCCTGGCCAGCGGGATCGCAGCGAGCGAGTGCTGTTCATGATCCCGTGCTGGTGACGGGCGCGATGGCGTGGATGATGATGGGCGGCACTCGTCGCCGGCGCCAAGTCGCGGACGAATGTGCTTCGCCCCACTGTTGACGGGCAAGGCAAGCCATTAGCAGATCACCACCCGCGACTGTGACGTCGACCGCTGGCGTGAGCGCGGCGTGCCCGAGCAACTCGTGCAGATGGCCGCCGCCGCTCTACGCCTTGCCGAACGGCCAGGGCTTCGGGACCTGGTGAGCACGAGCTGCGCGTCATCAACCCGCGGCTGATCAATCATCAGCTGGTCGCGCCGATGCGTGTGGCCGGTGCCGGTGATCCCACGATCATCAAGACGCTTGGGGTCCTGCAGTCGGTCCTTGCCTACGCGGTCGTGGAGGGACGCGTCGCGGAGAATCCCGTGCGTAAGGTCACCAAGCCACGACAGGCGGTTGAGCGGCGCGTGGCACCCGTGCCGCCCGAACTGGTTGAGCGACTGCGGGCGCGCTTGGGGGCTCGTGACGCGATGATTGTCTCCGTGCTCGCGTATGCGGGCCTGCGTCCACAGGAGCTGCTTGCGCTGATGTGGGAGGACGTCGACGACGGCAGGATCGCTGTGCGTCGCAAGAACGTTGACGGCCGGCTGTACCCGTACACGAAGACGCGGCAGGACCGTACGGTGGATCTACTGGCGCCGCTCGCCACGGGCTTCGCGGAGTGGGCGCTTGCGAGTGGCCGTCGCAGCGGGCTCGTCATGCCGCGCCCCGATGGTGAGCCGTGGACGCGCGCTGACTGGGGCAACTGGCGGCGGCGCGTGTATCAGCCGAACGCCAAGGCGGTGGGCCTGATCTCGCCCGTGCCGTATGACCTGCGTGGCAGCTGGGTCTCGCTGCTGGCGTGGGAGGGCAAGACGCTGCTTGAGGTCGCGCGACAGGCTGGTCATAGCGTGGCGGTCTGCGACCGCCACTACGCAGGGATCTTCGAGGCGGGCCCGCCGGACCGCACGAGCGCGGCGGCGGCGATTCGGGCGGCGCGTGAACCCGGTGTGCGCGGAGTGTACGCGCTGTTCGATTCGTCGGGTGTACGGGAGTCGCAATGACGGCACGAAATGCCTGCAAATCTCGGATGGGCGATCCAGGACTCGAACCTGGGACCTCTTCCTTATCGTACCTATTCAGGGGGTCTGAGGGTTTGAGTAGGCATTTCGAGGTCGGGCGCGTAGTTATGGAGCGTGGCGAGCCGCGACGAGTCTGGGGATCTGAGGGCGGAGAATGCGTCGCTGCGTGAGCAGGTGGTGGCGCTGCTGGCGCGCTGTGAGGAGCTTGAACGGCGGTTGTGCGCGCGATGACGCAATTCTCCTCACTTCCGACGACAAGAATTCCCCAGGCTGGTAGCGCGTAGAGACGCGTGTGGGGATCGACGGAGGCGAGCCGCGTAGCGGCGAGCTGGAGTCGATCCCCACACGCGCGTGCGCGGTTCCGTCGGGGGTCCCCCTCACGGTCATTGGTTCTTGACGCCATGACCGATGAGAAGGGACCCCTGGGGGATGCTCACAGAGGAGGACGACGTGGAGATTCAGGCGCTTGCCGCGCGAGGCTGGTCTGTGTCTGCGATCAGCCGGCACACGGGCCGCGATCGCAAGACGGTCCGCACGTACCTGGCTGCGCCGAGCGTGGCGCGGGCGCCGGCGCCGAGTTGCTTGGAGCCCTACCGCGCGTATATCGCGGCGCGCTTTGAGGACGATCGGCACCTGGAGGCGACGGTGCTGCATCGCGAGCTGCTTGAGGCGGGTTTCGCGCGTGCGTACACGACGCTGGTCGGCGAGCTGCGGCGCTTGCAGCTACGTCCGGTGTGCCTGGTCTGCGCGCATCGCCGCGGCGATCAGGTCACGACCGAGATCGACCATCCGCCCGGTGAGGAGATCCAATGGGACTGGCTGGAGCTCGCCGCGGCCGACACGCCGTGGGGCGAGGCGGCGTACGTGCTCGTCGGCGCGTTGTCGCATTCGGGGCGCTTCCGCGGCGTGTTCTGCGAGCAGATGACGTTCGGGCACTTGGCCGGCGCGATGCATCAGGTGCTCGTCGCGTTGGGCGGCACCACGAGGGTGTGGCGCACCGACCGGATGGCGACGGTCGTCTCGCCGCAGACCAGGCGCATCACGCCGGACGCCGCCGCGCTGGCCAAGCACTACGCCACGCAGATCGCGGTCTGCCCTGCCAGGCGAGCGCAGCGCAAGGGCGTCGTCGAGGCCGCGATCAAGTACCTGACCAAGAGCTGGTGGCGCACGGCTGCGGTCGCGACGATCGCAGACGCGCAGCGCAGCCTGGACGCGTGGAGCGCGAGGGTCGCCGACACGCGCAAACGTCCGCGTGGGACGGTCGGTGAGATCGGTGCCGGCGAGCCGCTGCGGGCACTGCCGACCTTGGCCTACCCGGCGCAGATCGTGGTGGAGCGCAAGGTCTCGCGGGCCGCGCTCGCGGCGTTTGAGGGCAACCACTACAGCGTGCCGCCAGCGCATGCCGGCAAGCTGCTGACGATCATCGCGCAGGTCTCAGAGCCAGTCCTACGGATCGTCAGCGCGCACGGCGAGATCGTCGCCGAGCACCGCCGCATCCCCGCCGGCGCCGGGCAGACGGTCCGCAGCGCCGAACACGCAGCCTTGTTGGAGACTGCGGTGCTGGCGGCATTCACGACCAAGGACGCGTGTCGACGCAAGCCCAACCTGCCGCCCGGCGACAGCGCGCTCGCCGAGCTCGCTCGCCTTCGCGGCCTGGACCCCGGCGGCGCGCAGGTCATCTCACTCGCCGACTACGCGACGCTCGCCGAAGCGGCCGCGCGATGACCGATCACC
>Ga0136616_10000140_pt1 | contig 29260 bp, 30 predicted proteins | sample AntDrymUQ2992106_2_FD_106648 | JGI IMG/M metagenome (GOLD analysis project Ga0136616, IMG submission 106648) | Polar desert sand microbial communities from Dry Valleys, Antarctica - metaG UQ299 (21.06) | ecosystem: Environmental > Terrestrial > Soil > Desert | place: Antarctica: Dry Valley... | reverse complement strand
CGCGGCGAGCTGCGCGTCTTCAGCGTCGTCGACGAGGAGACCGGCGGCGCCAAGGGCGCCCAGTGGCTGTGCGAGGAGCGCCCCGAGGCCGCCCGCTGCGACTTCCTGCTCAACGAGGGCGCCGGCCCGGTGATGCCCTACGGCGAGCGCCGCCTCTACGGCGTCTGCTGCGCGGAGAAGGGCACCTTCCGCTTCATCGTCCGCGCGCGCGGCAAGGCCGGTCACGCCTCCGTGCCGGGCGTCGCCGACAACGCGCTGCTCAAGCTCGCGCCGGCGCTCGAGCGCCTGGGCGCGCGCCGGCCGGACCTCGACGTCACCGAGGAGCCGCGCGCGTTCCTGGCCGCGATCGGCGAGGACCCCGACGATCCGGAGGGCGCGGCCGAGCGGCTGCGCGCCCTCGAGCCGCGGCTCGCGGCGATGTTCGAGCCGACGCTGGGCGTCACGGTGGCGCCCACGATGGTCTCGGCCTCGGAGAAGATCAACGTGATCCCCGCCCGCGCGGAGCTGAAGGTCGACTGCCGCGTCCCGCCCGGCATGGGCGGAGAGGCGACGATGGCCCGCATCGACGAGTTGCTGGGCGACCTCGACGGCCTCGAGCTGGAGTTCCTCGAGCAGGTCGTCGGCAACCGCTCGGCGCTCGAGTCGCCGCTGATGGACGCGATCCGCGAGTGGGTCGGCGAGCAGGACCCCGGCGGCGAGGCGGTGCCGGTGATGCTGCCCGCGTTCACGGACTCGCGGCACTGGCGGGCGGCGTTCCCCGACTGCGTCGCCTACGGCTTCTTCCCGCAGCGCCACCAGAGCCTGTACGACACGTGGCCGCTGATCCACTCCGACGACGAGCGCATCGACGTCCGCGACCTCGGCTTCGCCGCCGGGTTCTTCCACGAGCTGCCGAGGAGGCTTCTCTCTTGAACCTGAATCCACCGATTTCCGCGGCGCCTCGCCGACTCTGGCTCGGCCCACGACGCCGAGTCGTCCACGGACGATCGGTGGACCCAGGTTGAGTCCGGTCACCGAAGGCAAGCTCCGCCTCGGCGGCATGGCGCTGCGCAACGGCCTGCTGGTGCACGGTCCGACGCACTGGGCCGCCGCCGTCCGCGACCGCCACGGCGAGATCCAGGTCGCCTCGGGCCGCAAGCCGCGCGTGCGCGGCGTCGACGACGTCCCCGGCGTGCGCGGCGTCGTGCGCCTCGGCGAGGCGTTCGCCGTGATCCCGCTGGTCAAGCGCCGCCTGCCCGCGGCGAAGCTGCCGTTCGAGAGCCCGGCCGTGCTCGGCGTGGCGGTCGGCGCCTCGCTCGGGGGCTCGCTGCTACGCCGCCGCCTGAGGGGCGCCGGAGGCGACACGGCGGCCGCGGCCATCTCGCTCGTGCCCGCCCTGTTCGCCCTGCGCGGCGGCGAGCTGGCGGCCTACCACGGCGTCGAGCACAAGGCGATCGCGGCCTACGAGGCCCCCGGGGACGCCGACGCCGCCGAGACGGCCAAGGAGCACGATCGCTGCGGCTCGCACCTGGTGGCGCCGATGCTGGCCTCCAACGTGGCGGGCACGCTGCTGCTGCGCCAGGCGCTCGAGCGGCCGGGGCCGCTGGCCGGCGGCGCCGTCGCGCTCGCCTCCACGGCCGCCGCGGTCGAGGTGTTCGCGTGGTGCGAGCGCAACGGCGAGACGCGCGCGGCCAGGGCACTGCGGCGCCCCGGCTTCGAGATCCAGCGCCTCGTGGGCACGCGCGAGCCGGACGAGCGCCAGCTCGAGGTCGGGCGCGCCGCACTGGCCGAGATCCTGCGCGTGGAGCAGCCCGCCGCCTGACAGAACATCTGTCGAATGGGGTCGCCGCCCCAGTCGGAAACGCCCGCACCGGTGCATACTGCGGCGCATGCGCATGGAAGCCGTCGCCGTTCCGGAGTGGTACGAGATCGAGAGCTGGCTGGTCACCTGGGTCCCGATCATCTTCATGGGCCTGCTGGTGTTCTTCATCTGGCGCACGCTGAAGCTGATGCCGCGCACGAAGCCGCAGGAGATCAGCCCGGACTCCGCCTCCGCGGTGCAGTGGTCGGAGGTCGCCGGGGCCGACGAGGCCAAGGCGGAGCTGCAGGAGGTCGTCGAGTTCCTGCGCGACCCGGCGCGCTTCGAGGCGATGGGCGCGAGCGTGCCCAAGGGGATCCTGCTGCACGGGCCGCCCGGCACGGGCAAGACGCTGCTGGCCAAGGCGGTGGCGCGCGAGTCGGGCGCCCAGTTCTACTCGCAGTCGGCGGCGGCCTTCGTCGAGATGTTCGCCGGCCTCGGGGCCGCGCGCATCCGGCGCCTGTTCGCGATCGCCCGCGACAACCGCCCGGCGATCATCTTCATCGACGAGATCGACGCGGTGGGCGGCGAGCGCGGCTCGGACAACAACTCCGAGCGCGAGCAGACCCTCAACCAGCTGCTGGTGGAGATGGACGGCTTCCAGTCCACCGGCGACCTCGTGGTCATCGCCGCCTCCAACCTGCTCGACAAGCTCGACCCCGCGCTCCTGCGCCCCGGCCGCTTCGACCGCCAGGTCTTCGTGTCACCGCCCGACGTGGCCGGCCGCGAGGCGATCATGCGGGTGCACACGCGCGGCAAGCCGCTGGGCGAGGACGTCGACCTCCGGATCCTCGCGCGCCAGACCTCGGGCCTGACCGGCGCCGATCTGGCCAACCTCTGCAACGAGGCCGCCATCGCCGCCGTTCGCGGGAGCCGCGCGGCGCTCGCCCAGGCCGACTTCGACTCCGCGCTCGAACGCGTGGTGGCCGGCATGCAGTCACGCCGCACGCTCAACGACCACGAGCGGCGGGTGGTCGCCTTCCACGAGGCCGGCCACGCGCTGTGCGCCGAGCTGCTCCCGAGCATCGACCGCGTGCACAAGATCTCGATCGTGCCGCGCGGGCGCGCGCTGGGCTACACGCTCAACCTGCCCGAGGAGGACCGCTACCTGAAGACGCGCGAGGAGCTGATCGACTACATGGCGATGCTGCTCGGCGGCCGCGCGGCGGAGGAGATCGTGTTCGGCTCGATCACCACGGGCGCGTCGGACGACCTCTCGCGCGTGGCCGACATCTCGCGCTCGATGATCCACGACTACGCGATGGGGACCTCGATCACCTCGCGCAAGGTCTCGGCCGAGGGCGGCGCCGTCTCCGACCGCACGCGCCAGCTGCGTGACGAGGAGCAGCAGCACCTCGCCGACGAGGCGCTGCGCTGCGCCGCGCGGCTGATCACCGACCACCGCACGAAGCTCGACCAGCTGGCGAGCGCGCTGCTGCGCAACGAGGTGCTCGAGCGCCGCGACATCGACCGCATCATGGAGGGCGTCCCGCGCTTCCACCGCTCGCCCGGCCAGGGCCTGCGGGTCGTGGCCGCCGCGCGCCCCGCTCGGTAGAGCCGACCGGCTCGGCCGTACGTCCGGGCCGCTCAAGTTCAGCGCTGGGACGCCGATGCCCGAGGGGATGGCAACGCCGGGGCTCATCCGCGCGCCCACGACCCGGGTGGACGACGGCCTGCGCCAGCCGGACGCCCGGCTCGAGCGTGAGCTGGCCGCCGCCACGAGCGTTCGCGAGGCCTCGGAGGCGGTCGTCGGGCACTTGGCCGATCGCGGCCTGCTTCCCAGCGTCTACCTCCAGGACGGCGGGCGCCTGCGCTGCCAGGCCGTCCGCGGCTACTGGCAGATCTTCGACGGGATGCCCGCCTCGGCCGGCGTGATCGGCCGCACGTATCGCACCGGCGAGCGCACCGTGATCAAGGACGTGGCCGCCAGCGAGGACTACCTGCCGGCTGTCGTCGCGGTGGTCGCGGAGATCTGCGTGCCGTTGCGCGTCCACGGCTGCGTGGCGGGCGTGCTCAACGCTGAGTCGCCGACCGCGCCGGGCGAGGCCGGCGTGGCCGAGGTCGAGCGCTGTGCGGCGCTGCTGGGCGCACGCCTGGGGGAGCTCGGCGGCCTGAGCACGGCCTCGCCCGCTCAGCGGCTCGCACGCACGGCGGTGCGGCTGGCCGCGCTGGAGGACGCGCGGGACATCGTCCGCGAGGCCGTCGCCGCGGCGCGCGGGCTGGCCGGCTTCGAGTCGGCCATGCTCGCGCTGACCGACGGCGACGGGAGCCTCTCCGTCCATCATGCGGAGGGCTCCTTCGCCGACGCCCTGGGCCGGCTGGACGCCGCGGCCCTGGGCCGGATCGCCGCCTGGGTCGAGCCCGGCACCTCGAGCTACACGGCGGGCGACACCGGCGGCCGGGGCTTCGAGGGGCACGAGGTGCTGCGCGCGGCGGGCGCCAACTCAGTGATCGTGCTGCCGCTGTCGGCCGCGTCGGAGCGCTCCGGGCTGCTGCTGCTGGCCGATCGCGCGAACCTGCGCATCGGCACCGAGGACGCGGAGCTGCTGGAGCTGCTCGCCACCCAGGCCGCCGGCATGCTGCGGATGGCCGCGGCCCTCCTCGAGCTGCGCGAGCGTGCCGAGTGCGATCCGCTGACCGGCCTCGGGCACCACGCCACGTTCTACGCCGAGCTGCCCGCCATGCGCGCCGCCACGCCCGCGGGCCGCTGCTGCGCCCTGCTGCTGGCCGACGTTGACGGCTTCAAGGCGATCAACGACACCCACGGCCACGCGGCCGGCGACGCCGTGCTGCGCTCCGTCGCGGCGCTGCTGCGCGCGGTGGCCTCGCCGCACGGCCGCGCCTTCCGGATCGGCGGCGACGAGTTCGCGATCGTGGTCGAGTGCGCCGGCGAGCCGGAGGCGCGCGCGGTCGGGTCCGAGCTGCAGTCCCAAGCGCGCCGGCGCTCGGGCGGCACGCTCTCGATCGGCGTCGCGATCGCGTCGGTGCGGGAGAGCGACGAGCAGGTGGTCGCGCGCGCCGACGCCGCGCTCTACGAGGTCAAGCGCCGCGGCCGCGACGGCGTGCTGCTCGCGCCGCCGCCGGGCACGACCAGCTCGTAGGCGGCGCTCTTCACGCTCACCCGCTCCAGCCCGCCGTCGCGGATCTCGCCGTCGACGTTGAGCTCGGTACGCGGTGGCAACGTGATCTCGACGACGCAGCCGCGGTGGCTCTCGACCGCGCTCTGCTCGGTGATCGTGCCGCGGCGCAGGCCCCAGGCGCGCCGCGCGAGCGCGATCCGCGAGCCGGCCGGGATGACCGTCACCTCGAGCACGCCGTCGCCGGGGTCGGCGATGCCGACGTCCGAGCCGCCGCCGAACGCTCCCGACACCGACACGATGACCTGCCACGTGCCGCCGCGGAACGCCGTGGCCCCGTCGATGCGGATCGTGCAGTCCAGCGGGGTCTCGGTGGCGGCCGCCCGGAGGGCGCCGGCCGCGTAGGCGAGCGGCCCGAGCAGGGGCTTGAACGGCGACGCGTAGCGGGCCGCCTCGGCGGCCAGGCCGGCGCTGGCGACGTTGACGAACGCGCGCCCGTCGGCGAGGTGGCCCAGCTCGAGCGGGCGGGTGTCCACCCCGGTGGCGGCCAGCTCGGCGGCCTCGACGAGGTCCACGGGCAGGTCGTTGGAGCGCGCGTAGTCGTTCGCGGTGCCCATCGGGATGACGGCGAGCGGCACGCCGAGGCCGCCGGCCGTCTGCGCCGCGGCGCCGATCGTCCCGTCGCCGCCCGCGACGGCGATCCGGTCGGGGGCCGGACCGGCCGCCAGCCGCTCCAGCTCGTCGGGCTCGCAGCCGAACAGCTCCACCTCGGCGCCGTGGCGAGTCATCGACTCGACCAGCGGCTCCGGGTCGAGACCACCCCCGGAGGCGGTGTTGGCCGTGAGGGCGATGCGCACCGCGGGTGAGGGTACACTCCGCCCGATGTTCGGCCGGATCGACCACATCGGCGTCGCCGTGGGCGACCTCGACGCCGCGATCGCGCTGCACGTCGAGACCTACGGCATGGAGCTGGTCCACCGCGAGACCGTGGAGGCGCAGGGCGTCGAGGCGGTGCTGCTCGACGTCGGCGAGAACCACGTGGAGCTGCTCGCGCCGCTGAGCGAGGACACGCCGGTGGGCCGCTTCCTGGCCGGCCGCGGGCCCGGCCTGCACCACGTCGCCTACCAGGTGGCCGACATCGACGCCGCGCTGTCGGGTCTCCGGGGCTCGGGGGTGCGCCTGATCGACGCCGAGCCGCGCGCAGGGATCCGCGGCTCGCGCGTCGCCTTCCTGCACCCGGGCGCCTCCGGCGGGGTGCTGACCGAGCTGGTCGAGCCCGCGCGGGTGCCCGCGTGAGCGAGACCAAGGTGATCGCCCGCCGCGGCGCGGTGGGCTTCCAGGGCGGGCAGGTGCTCTCGCTCCGGCTGCCGGAGGCCGAGCTGGAGAGGCTCCGGGCCGCGTTGCGCGAGGGGCGCGAGCGCTGGCACGAGGTGGAGGCCGCCGACGGCGCCGTCCTCGTGGACCTCGGGCAGGTCGTCTACCTGCGCGTGGACTCCGACGAGCACCGCGTCGGGTTCTGACGCTGAGTACCGCCGGGGCATCCGGGCCGCGGCCGGCCGGCGCGTCGTCCGAGCCGGGCGTGGCCGGCGCGTCGACGCTGCGCGTCCGCCTCAACGCGCTCGACCTCGCGCTCTACCGGCGCGCCCGGTCGATGGCGCGCACGCCGCAGACGGTGCGCTGGGTCAAGCGCTACTCGCATCTCGGCGAGCACGGGATGCTGTGGTTCGCCCTGGGCGCGGCGGGCGTGGCGCTCGACTCCCGCCGCCGGCGCCGCTGGGCGCGCGCGACGGCCGCGGTGGGCGGGGCGTACGTCATCTCGACCTCGATCAAGCTCGCGATCGGGCGCAAGCGCCCGCTGGTCGAGGACCTGCCGCACCTGATGGCCACGCCGACCGGTCTCTCGTTCCCGTCCTCGCACTCGACCTCCTCGTTCGCCGCCGCCCGCGCGTACGGGTCGCTGCTGCCGGCCGGGCCGCTGTACGTGGCCGCGTCGGGGATGGCGTTCACGCGCCTCTACCTGGGCGTGCACTACCCGTCGGACATCGCGGCGGGCGTGGCGCTGGGAAGCGTGCTCGGCACCTTCGGGCGCTCGTGAAGGTCGGGATCGTCGGGCTGCCCAACGCGGGCAAGTCCTCGCTGTTCAACGCGCTCAGCCGCGCCGGCGCGGAGGCCGCGAACTACCCGTTCACGACGATCGAGCCCAACGTGGCGGTCGTGCCGGTGGCCGACGAGCGCCTGGACGCGGTCGCGCGGATCGTCGGCGCCTCGAGCGTCGTGCCGGACACGATCGAGTTCCACGACATCGCCGGGCTCGTCAAGGGCGCCCACGAGGGCGAGGGGCTGGGCAACCGGTTCCTGGCCAACATCCGCGAGACCGACGCGCTGCTGCACGTGGTGCGCACGCATTCCGACGAGAACGTCATCCACCCGGAGGGTCGCGTCGCGCCCGGGGCCGACATGGAGACGATCGAGACGGAGCTGATCTACGCCGACCTCGAGCAGGCCGAGCGCCGCCACGCGCGCGTGGTGCGCGAGGCGCGCGGCGGCGACCGGGCCGTCAAGGCCGAGGAGGCGTGGCTCGCGCGCGTGATCGAGGCGCTGCAGGCGGGCCGGCCGGTGCGCTCGGTGCCGGTGCCCGACGACGCCCCCGACGCCCAGCGCAACCTCACGCCGCTGACCGGCAAGCCGGTGCTGCTGGTGGCAAACGTGGACGAGGGCGACGACGCCGTGCCGGCGGCGGTCGCCGACCACGCCGCGGCGCAGGGAGCGGGCGCGGTGGCGGTCTCCTCGCGCATCGAGGCCGAGCTGTCCGAGCTCGACGAGGAGGAGGCCGCCGCGATGCGCGAGGAGATGGGCGTCGGCGCCTCCGGCCTGGACCGCGTCGTCGCGGGCGCGTTCGGCCTGCTCGACCTGATCGCCTTCTTCACCGCGGGCGAGGACAAGCTGGCCCAGTCCTGGCACCTGCGGCGCGGGCTGAGCGCCTGGCACGCCGCCGGCGAGGTCCACTCCGACATCCAGCGCGGCTTCGTCCGCGCCGAGGTGATCGGCTGGGACGCCCTGGTCGACGCGGGCGGCTACGCGGGCGCGCGGGATCGCGGCACGCTGCGGCTGGAGGGGCGCGACTACAAGATGGCCGACGGCGACGTGCTCACGGTGAAGTTCGTGCCGTAGGTCGCCCCGGTCACTCAACCGGCGACTCGCTCGGCCGGCGACTTTGCGTCGGGAGTGGTGCGGTTCGTTTCAACTGCGCATCGAGGGAGGGTGTGGAGTGTGGCTTTGTGCTGTCGGGCGGGGTGCGGTGCGGCATGGTGAACGTCGTGCATGTGCGCTCGGTTCCCGGCCCGTACGACGTTTGCCGCGGTATCCGCGGTCAACGTCGTGAGGCGCCGCTTCGCAGTAGACCTGTACGACGTTTGCCTCGATATCTGGGGTCAACGTCGTGACGGCGTCGGGAGGGCACGGGTCCTACGACGTTGACCCGGTCGATCGGGCCGTCGCCCGGCTCGCCACCCGTCAATGCGGGGTTGTCGGTCGGGCGCAGCTGCTCGCGCTCGATCTCCGACCGCGGCCGGATCGTCGCCGGCCTGCTGCCGGCCCGACGGCGGTCGCGAGCCATCGCACCGCCGCGCACCTCTACGACCTGATCCCCACCCTGCCCGCCGTGATCGAGGTCACGACCGCAAGCGAGCCCGCCGCTCCCGCCCGACCCTCACCATCCACGAGACGAGCCGGCCACCCGAGTCCGCACGCTGCCGGGGCATCCCCCTCACTGCGCCGTTGAGAACGCTCGCCGACCTCGCCGCCACGCGGCCACCCAACGAGGTCGAGCGAGCCACCACCGAGGCGCTCGTGCGCAGACTCGTCACCCCGCAGCAGCTCGATGCCCCACCCGCGCCCACCCGCACCGAGATCGAGCGCCGCATGCTCACCGTCATCCGCCGAGCGGGCCTGCCGGCACCGAAGGTCAACCACCCGATCAGGCCCTACGTCGTCGACTTCGCATGGCTCGACCACCGCGTGCTCGTCGAGACCGACGGCTACGGCGTCCACGGCCACCGGAGCGCGTTCGAGAACGACCGCGCCCGCGACGCGGATCTCCACGCCCAGGGCTACGCGGTCCTGCGCTTCACATGGCGCCAGATCGCCGACGAGCCGCTGCAGGTCGCCGCCCGCCTCGCGCAGACCCTCGCCCGGGGAGATCGGCTCGCCGCATAGCCCGGAGGGCGTCGCCGGCCTCGCCGCCTACCCGGCGGCCGCCTTCTCCAGCCGCTCCGCGAGGCGCCGCATGCCCAGCTCGGCCGCCGCGGCCGCGCCGCCGGCGTAGTCCGTCGGGGCGTCGGGCGGGCGGTCGACGGGCACGGTGCGCAGCGTCGCGATGTCGCGGAAGGAGCGCAGCTCGTCGGCCTGCTCGATCAGCGCGCGGCGGATCGCGGGCGTCTCGCGGATCGCGCCGAGGATCACGTGCTCGAGGTCGCCCTTGCGGGTGAGCAGGGCGGCCGCCGTCTTGGCGCCGATGCCCTTCGCGCCCGGGAGCCCGTCGGAGGGGTCGCCGCGCAGCGCGATGAAGTCCGGAACCTGCTCCGGCGTCACGCCGTAGGACTCGAGCACCTCCTCCGGGCCCATGTCGTCGGGCCCCTCCTGGCGGGCGCGCTGCATCAGCACGTGGACGTGCTCGCTGGCGCACTGGAACATGTCGCGGTCGCCGGTGAGGATGTACGAGCGTGCGCCGGCCTGCGTCTCGACCACGCACAGCGAGTGCATCAGGTCGTCGGCCTCCAGCTCCGCATGGGTCATGACCCGCCACCCGAGCGCCTCGTAGAGCGCGGGGGCGCGCTCCCACTGCGCGCGCAGCGGGTCGGGCATCGGCGGGCGGTCGGCGTGGTAGGGCGGGTAGGCCTCGACGCGGTAGTCCGCCGACTCCTGGCCGAAGCACATGACCACGGCGCGCGGCCGGTAGCGCTCGACGCACCACAGGGTCTGGTTTACCGAGCCCAGCAGCGCGTTGACGGGCTCGCCGTCGGGCCCCGTGATCGAGTCGGGCAGCGCGAAGAACGCGCGGTAGAGCAGATGCGGTGCGTCGGTGACGAGCAGCGGGGCGTCGATGGCGCGCGCAGCCTACAGTTCGCGCCATGCGAACGATCACGGGACTCGAAGGGCTCAAGGCGGCCGAGGGCGAGGAGCTGGGCGTCTCCGGCTGGCACGCGGTGTCACAGCAGGACATCGACGCCTTCGCCGACGCCACCGGCGACCACCAGTGGATCCACGTCGACCCCGAGCGCGCGAAGGACACGCCGTTCGGCGGGACGATCGCCCACGGCTACTACACGCTCTCGCTGGCGCCGAAGCTCACCGACGAGGTGATGAAGCTGGAGGGCTTCGCGTTCGTCGTCAACTACGGCCTCAACAAGGTCCGCTTCCCGTCGCCGGTGCCCGTCGACAGCAAGGTCCGCATGCGCGCCAAGCTCGCCGACCTCGACGAGATCCCCGGCGGCGCGCAGTTGCTCATGGAGCTGACCTTCGAGCGCGAGGGCGGCGAGAAGCCGGTGTGCGTCGCGCAGACGGTAGCGCGGGTCTACGCGGGCGGCTGAGCGTCGACTTCCTCGACTTCGGCCAGACGAAGTCAACGCTCACGCGCGGCAAGCGCGCGGTCGACGAGCGCGGCCGCGGCCGCGACGGCGGCGTCGAGGGCGGCGGGCGTCCGCTCCGGCGCCGGCACGCCGCCCGGCAGCTCGAGGTTGGCCCGCACCCGCCCGGCGTCGACCTCCAGCCCCTCCAGGCACGCGCGCAGCCACGCCGCCGCCGAGCCGGTGGCGAGCAGCAGCGCGGTGAGCGGCCGCCACTCGGCGTGCCAGGCGCCGGCGGCGCGCTCGTGCTCCTGCTCCATCGAGGCCAGCAGCGTGGCGACCAGCCCGGGCGCCTCGCGGGCGGCGGCGAGCGCCGCGACCGCCGCGACCGGGTTGCGCTTGTGCGCCATCGCCGACGAGCCGCCGGGCGCGGCCTCGCGCACCTCCCCGACCTCCGTCTGGGCGAGCAGGACGACGTCGCGCGCCGGCTTGGCGACCGCGCCGCACGCCGTCCCGAGCGCGCCCGCCAGGGCGGCGATCCGCGTGCGGTCGGTGTGCCACGGCAGCACCGGCGCGGCGAGGCCCAGCTCGGCGGCGTAGCGGTCGAGCACGTCCGGCCCGAGCCCGGCCAGCGTGCCCGCCGCGCCTCCCAGCTGCGCCGCGAGCGGCGCCGCCGCGAGCCCGGCCCCCGCCGCGTCGAGCGCCGTCGCCCAGCCGGCGGCCTTCAGCCCGAACGTCGTCGGCAGCGCCTGCTGGAGCAGCGTGCGCCCGGCGACCGGCGTCGTGCGGTGCTCGCGGGCGAGCCGCGCGGCGGCGTCCGCGGCCGCGCCGAGGTCGGCCCGCAGCGGCGCGAGCGCGCGACGCGCGACGAGCATCGCCGCGGTATCGAGGACGTCCTGGCTGGTCGCGCCGCGATGGACCTCCGCGCCGGCGCCGGCGGTGGCCTCCAGCTGCGCACGCAGCGCGGCGACCAGCGGCACGACGGGGTTGCCGCTCGCGGCCGCCTCCCGACCGAGCGCGGCGACGTCGTAGCGCTCCGCCCGGCAGGCGGAGGCGATCGCCCCGACCAGCTCCGACGCCAGCCCTCGGGCGCGCGCCAGCGCCGCCTCGGCGTCGAGCATCGCCTGCAGCCACGCCCGGTCGCCGACCGCCTCCGCCACGCCCCCGCGGGCGGGGAACAGCTCAGACATCCTCGAGCTCGAGCCCGACGTAGTTCTCCGCCAGCGTCGTGGCGGCTGCGTGCGAGCGGCAGACGTACTCGAGCTGCGAGCGCTGGAGCTTGGCCTCGAACGGGTCGTCGGCGTCCATGCGGTGAAGCATCGACGTCATCCACCACGAGAAGTGCTGCACCCGCCACACGCGGCGCAGGCAGCGGTCCGAGTAGCCGTCCAGCCCGCGCTCGTCGCCGTCCGCGAAGAACGCCTGCAGCGCCCGCGCCAGCACGCGCACGTCGGCGACCGCCAGGTTGAGGCCCTTGGCGCCGGTCGGCGGCACGATGTGCGCGGCGTCGCCGGCCAGGAACAGCCGACCGAAGCGCATCGGCTCCGCGACGAACGAGCGCATCGGCGTGATGCCCTTGTCGAAGATCTCGCCCTCGGCGAGCTCGAAGCCGTCGTCGGTGGCCATCCGCGCCTGCAGCTCCTGCCAGATGCGCTCGTCCGGCCAGCGCTCGAGGTCCTCGTCGGGCGCCACCTGCAGGTAGTTGCGGGTGACGTCCGGCGTGCGCATGCTGTGCAGCGCGAAGCCACGGTCGTGGTGGGCGTAGATCAGCTCCTCCGAGGAGGGCCGCGCGCGGGCGAGGATCCCGAGCCAGGCGAAGGGGTAGTCGCGCTCGTAGCGCGTCATCGCGCCGGCCTGGATTGCATCGCGGCAGACGCCGTGGGAGCCGTCGCAGCCCGCGACCACCGCGCAGCGCAGCTGCTGCTCGCCGCCGCCGGCGCGGTAGGAGATCCGCGGTCGCCCGCCCTCGAGGTCGCCCAGCTCGATCGCCTCCGCCTCGAAGTGGATCGTCCCGCCTGCCTCCAGGCGCGCGGCGATCAGGTCCTTGACCACCTCCTGCTGGCCGTAGACGGTGATCGCGCGGCCGCCGGCGAGCCGGCTGAAGTCGATCCGGTGGCCGGCGCCGCCGAAGCGCAGCTCGATCCCGTGGTGGACCATCCCCTCGCGCCGCAGCCGGCCGGCTGCGCCGGTCTCGGTGAGCACGTCGACCGTGCCCTGCTCGAGCACCCCCGCACGCACCCGCTGCTCGACGTAGTCGCGCGTGCGCGCCTCGAGCACCACGCAGTCGACGCCCGCGCGCTGGAGCAGGTGCGCGAGCAGCAGTCCCGCCGGCCCGGCCCCCACGATCCCGACCTGCGTCTCCATCAGCCCGCGATCGTACGCTGCCGCGCCGCCGGCCGGCCGGGCACCAGCTCGAGCAGGGTGATGGCGATCAACACGATCAGCGGCAGCGTCCAGTTGCCCGCCGCGTCGTGCACCGCGCCGAGCAGCCACGGGCCGGCGGCGGCCACGAGGTAGCCGACGGTGAGCGCCATCGCGGTCAGCGCGGCGACGGTCCGCGCGTCGCCGCCGCGCAGCAGCGGCAGGATCAGCGCGAGGCCGAGCGAGCCGCCCTGCCCGAGGCCGATCAGCACGACCCACAGCGGCGCGAGCGCCGGGGCGGCCAGCAGGCCGGCCAGCCCGGCGGCGGCGGCGGCCACGGTGGCGGCGAGCAGCGGGAGCTGGTCCGCCATGCGCGCCGCGAGCAGCGGCACGAGGAACGCGGGCCCGAGCTGCGTCACCGCCGACAGCGCCAGCAGGCCGCCCGCGGCCTCGGGCGAGCGACCGGCGTCCACGAGGATCGACGGCAGCCACGAGAGGCCCGCGTAGAACGCCATCGACTGCACGCCGAAGAACACGCTCACCGACCAGGCTAGCGGCGCGCGCCGCAGCGCAGCGCCGCCGCCGCGACCGATCGTCGTCCCCGGGCGCAGCGCCTGCGGCAGCCACACGAGCGCGGCCAGCAGCGCCGGCGCCGCCCACGCCGCCAGCGACGCGCTCCATTCGTCGCCGAGCGCCCGCTCGAGCGGGACGGCGGCGCCGGCGGCCAGCGCCGCGCCCAGCGTCAGCGCCATCGAGAAGGCGCCGGTCAGCATCCCGGCCTGGCCGGGGAAGCGGACGCGCACGAACACGGGCAGGATCGCCTGGGCGAGCGCGATCGCGCTGCCCGCCACGATCCCGCCGGCCACGAGGGCGGCCGTCGTGCCGGCGCCGCGCAGCCCCGCGCCGGCGGCGGTGGCGACGGCGAGTGCGACGAGCAGCCGCTCGATCGGGACGCGCGCCACCAGCCGCGGCGCCAGCGGCGCCAGCGCGCCCAGGCACAGGACGGGCAGCGTCGTCAGCAGCCCGGCCGCGGCGGCGGACAGCCCGAGCTCGGCGCGCACGTCGGCGACCAGCGGGGGCAGGCTCGCGAGCACGGTCCGCAGGTTGAGCGCGAGCAGGACGATCGCCGCCACGACCGAGGGCCCGGCCCGCTCGGCGGCCGCCGGTCGCTCCGCGCCCCGCGAGGTCCGTGCGGCCACCGTGTCGGCTAGGACGCCGTCCGGCGCGGGCCGGCCTGGGCGGCGATCCGCAGGTCGGCCTCGATCCGCGCCGCCGTGGCCAGCAGCGGGGGCAGCAGCTCGCGGCGCATCGTCTCCAGCGTGGTGCGGCTCGCGTGGGCGGAGAGGTTGACGGCCGCCGCCACCCGGTCGCCGCGGTCGTGGATCGGGGCGGCGACGGAGCGCAGCCCCTCCTCCAGCTCCTGGTCGACCATCGCCCAGCCCTGCGCGCGCACGCGCCCCAGCTCGGCCCGCAGCCGGTCGGCGGCCGTGATCGTGCGCGGCGACAGCCGCTGCAGCCGCACCCGCTCGAGGTACGCGTCCAGCTCGGCCCCGGGCAGGCCGGCCAGCAGCACCCGGCCCATCGAGGTCGCATAGGCGGGGAAGCGGGTGCCGAGGTTGATCGACACGCGCATGATCCGCGACGTCGGCACGCGCGCGACGTAGACCACGTCGTCGCCGTCGAGCACGCTCACCGAGGAGGACTCGTGCACCTCGGCGACCAGCCGCTCGAGGTGCGGCTCGGCCACCTCGGGCAGCGACAGGCTCGACAGGAACGCGTAGCCCAGCTCCAGCACGCGCGGTGTGAGCGCGAACTGGCGCCCGTCCGAGCGCACGTAGCCGAGGTCGGCCAGCGTCAGCAGGAAGCGCCGCGCGGCCGCGCGCGTGAGGCCGGTGGAGCGGGCCACCTCGCTCAGCGTGAGCGCCGGCGTGTCGGCCCCGAACGCGCGGATCACGGCGAGGCCGCGCTCGAGCGACTGCACGAAGTGCGCCGAGCGGCCGATGGCGAGATCGTGGACCTCGCCCTCGCTCATCCCTCCTCCAGCACCCGCTGCGCGATCGCGAAGGCGGCGTTGGCCGCGGGCACGCCCGCGTAGACCGCGGTGTGCAGCAGCACCTCTCCGATCTCCGCGGGCGTCAAGCCGTTGCGCAGGGCGGCGCGGACGTGCAGCTCCAGCTCCCCCTCGCTGCGGGTGGCGGTGAGCGCGGCGAGCGTGATCGCGCTGCGCATGCGCCGGTCCAGCCCCGGCCGGCTCCAGACGTCGCCCCACGCGTAGCGGGTGAGGAAGGCCTGGAACGGCGCGGTGAAGGGGGTCTCCTTCGCCTGGGCGCGGTCGACGTGCTCGTCGCCGAGCACCTCCCGGCGTATCCGCTCGCCGTCGCTCACGCCTCCACCACCACCGCGAGCCCCTGGCCGACGCCGATGCAGATCGTCGCCAGCCCCCACCCGCCGCCGCGGCGGCGCAGCTCGTGCACCAGGGTGGCGAGGATGCGCACCCCGGAGGCGCCGAGCGGGTGCCCGAGCGCGATCGCGCCGCCGTTGACGTTGAGCTTCTCCGGGTCCAGCTCGGGCCAGCCCTTCAGGCACGCCAGCGACTGCGACGCGAACGCCTCGTTGAGCTCGGCGATCGCGATCTCCTCCCAGCCGATGCCTGCGCGCCGCAGCGCGCGCTCGGCCGCCTCGACGGGGGCGATGCCGAACACGTCGGGGTCGACGCCGAACACCCCGCGCCCGGCGATCCGGGCCAGCGGTGCTCGCCCGATCCGCTCGCCGGCCGCCTCGTCGCCGAGCAGCATCGCCCCCGCCCCGTCGTTGAGCGGCGACGCGTTGCCGGCCGTCACCGTGCCGTCGTCGGCGAACGCGGGCCGCAGCGTGGCGAGCTTCTCCGCCGTGGTGTCCGGCCGGACGCCCTCGTCGCGCGCGAGGTCCACGCCGGCGAGTGGGAGCACCCAGTCGTCGTAGCGCCCCGCGTCCCACGCCGCGGCGGCCAGGCGGTGGCTGCGCACCGCGAACTCGTCCTGCGCCTCGCGCGGGATGTCGTGGAGCCGCGCCAGCTTCTCGGCGCTCTGGCCGAGTGAGATCGTCCACTGCTCCGGCATGGCGGGGTTGACCATCCGCCAGCCGAGCGTCGTCGAGTGCAGGGTCGCGTCGGTGCGCGCGTAGGGGCGCTCGGGCTTGGGCACCACCCACGGCGCCCGGCTCATCGACTCCACGCCGCCGACCAGCACCAGAGACGCGTCGCCCGTCTCGATCGCGCGCGAGGCCTGCATGGCGGCGTCCAGGCTGGAGCCGCACAGCCGGTTGACGGTGGCGCCCGGCACGCTGGTCGGCAGGCCGGCGAGCAGGACCGCCATGCGCGCGACGTTGCGGTTGTCCTCGCCCGCGCCGTTGGCGTTGCCGAACAGCACGTCGTCGATCCGCTCCGGGTCCAGCTCCGGCGAGCGGCCGAGCAGCTCGCCCACCACGTGCGCCGCGAGGTCGTCGGGGCGCACCTCCGCCAGCGCGCCGCCGTGGCGGCCGAACGGCGTGCGGATCGCGTCGTAGACGTAGGCCGCGGTCATCGGACGACCTCGCGTCGCTCCGGCGGGGCGGTCATCGCTCCTCCACCGTCGCCTCGAGCGCGCGCAGGGCGCGCAGCTCGTCGTCCGTCGGCGCGGGGGTCCGTGCCGGCTCACCGGCGAGCGCGAGCGGCCAGCCCGTGGCCGCGCGCGCCTGCTCGGCGTCGACGCCCGGGTGCAGCGCGGTGAGCACCAGCTCGCAGGTGTCCGGATCGGGCTCGAGCACGCCGAGGTCCGTGATCACCCGCACCGGCCCCCGCCCCCGCAGCCCGAGCCGCTCCCGGTCGCCGGGCCCGCGGCCGTGCCCGACCGAGGTCACGAAGTCCACCCGCTCGACGAACGAGCGCGGCGTCTGGCGCACGATCACGATGACCTCCCCGCAGCCGGCGGCGATCTCCGGTGCGCCGCCGGCACCGGGCAGCCGTACCTTCGGATGCGCGTAGTCGCCCCCGATCACCGTCGTGTTGAGGTTGGCGAAGCGGTCGATCTGGGCCGCGCCGAGGAAGCCGACGTCGATCCGCCCGGGCTGAACCCAGTAGTTGAACATCTCCGGCACGCCGACGACGGCGTCGGCCGTCTCGGCGAGGATCCCGTCGCCGATCGAGAGCGGCAGACGAGCGGGCTTGGCGCCGATCGCGCCCGCCTCGTAGACGAGCACGAGCCGCGGCGCGTGCGTGCGGCGGGCGAGGTTCGCGGCGGTGCTGGGCAGGCCGATCCCGACGAAGCACGACGTCCCGTCCTCGAGCGCCCGCGCGGCGGCGACGCTCATCATCTCGTCCGCGGTCCAGTCGCCCGCGGGTGCGGCTGCGCCACCGCCGACCGCCGCGGCGCCGCCGACGGGCGCGCTCACGCGACCGCCTCCCGCGCCCGCAGCGCCTCCAGCCAGGCCCCGAACGCCTCGCGGTCGCGGCTGACCGCGTCCCACGCCCGGTAGGCCGCGTTGTCGCGCTCGTAGTAGTCGTGCGCGTAGGCGGGGTGGGCGCCGCCCGGGACCTCGGCCACGCGGGTGAGGACCCAGCTGGGCAACACGACCGCGTTCGGCCGCGGCTCCAGCTCGTCCACCACCTCCTCGACCGTCGCCAGCGAGCGCTCGGCGGCCAGCACCGCCTCCTTCTGCACGCCGGTCAGCCCCCACAGCTGCACGTTGCCCTCGCGGTCGGCGCGCTGGGCATGGACGATCGCGACGTCCGGCCGCAGCGCGCGCACCGCGGTCAGCCGCTCGCCCGTGAACGGGCAGGCGATCGTACGCACGCCGGCCGTGTGCGCCGGCAGATCCGTCCCCGCGTAGCCGCGCAGCACGGCGAACGGCAGGTCGGAGGCGCCGGCCACGTAGGCGTTCGCCAGCCCGGCGTGCGAGTGCTCCTCCAGCTCGAGCGCGACCGGCCAGTCGTTCTCGACCGCGTCGCGGAAGCGGTGCAGCGAGCCGACGCCGGGGTTGCCGCCCCACGAGAACACGAGCCGGCGCGCGCAGCCGGCCCCGATCAGCTGGTCGTAGACGATATCGGGCGTGAGCCGGACGAGCGTCAGCCCGCGCCGGCCCTGGCGGATGATCTCCTGCCCCGCGGCCACCGGGATCAGGTGCGTGAAGCCCTCCAGCGCGACCGTGTCGCCGTCGTGCACGAGATCGGCGATGGCCTCGGGGAGGGAGCTGAGTGCGGCGCGGCGCGACACGATGTTGTACGTTCTTATACAGCACGCGCGTTCGCTCTGCGCACAAACCGAGGAGACCGCCGATGACGATGCGCTCCACGCCGCCCTTCAGAGCCGACCACGTCGGCAGCCTGCTGCGCCCGCCGGACCTGCTGCGCGCCCGTCAGGACCACGAGGAGGGGCGGCTGGACGCCGACGCGCTGCGCGCGCTGGAGGACGCGGCGATCGCCGACGTGGTGGCGATGCAGGGCGAGGTCGGCCTGCGCTCGGCGACCGACGGCGAGTTCCGACGCGCCTCGTGGCACATGGACTTCATCTACCGGCTCGAGGGCGTTTCCAAGGCGCCCGGGAACCTGGCGGTGCAGTTCCACAACGCCGAGGGCGACATCGAGTTCACCCCGGCGGCGCTGCACATCGACGGCAGGCTCGGCCTCGGCGAGACGATCTTCGCCGAGCCGTTCTCCTACCTGCGCTACCAGGTCGCCGACGGCCAGACGCCGAAGCTGACGATCCCCTCGCCGAGCATGGTCCACTACCGCGGCGGGCGAGCGGCCGTCGACGAGGCGGTGTACCCGGACCTGGAGGAGTTCTGGACCGACCTCACCGCGGCCTACGCGGAGGAGGTCCGCCGGCTGGGCGAGCTGGGCTGCCGCTACCTGCAGTTCGACGACACGAGCCTGGCCTATCTCAACGACCCGAGCCAGCGCGAGATGATCGCGAGTCAGGGCGCCGACGCCGAGCACCTGCACGAGGCCTACATCGCCCACATCAACGAGGCGCTGGCCGCCAAGCCCGAGGGGATGGCGATCACCACGCACATGTGCCGCGGCAACTTCCGCTCCTCGTGGGTGGCCGAGGGCGGCTACGACTTCGTCGCGGAAGCGCTGTTCGGCGAGCTGGACGTGGACGGGTTCTTCATGGAGTGGGACGACGCGCGCTCGGGCGGCTTCGAGCCGCTGCGCTTCGTCCCCAAGGGCAAGGCGGTGGTGCTCGGGCTGGTGACCACCAAGCGCGGCGAGCTGGAGTCCAAGGACGAGCTGAAGCGGCGCATCGAGGAGGCCTCGCGTCACGTCGACGTCGACCAGCTGTGCCTGTCCCCCCAGTGCGGCTTCTCCTCGACGCTGGAGGGCAACGACATCACCTACGACGAGCAGGTGGCGAAGCTGCGCCTCGTCGTCGAGACGGCCGAGGAGGTCTGGGGATGAGCGCGTAGAGTGGCGCGGATGGCCGCCACCGTGCAGGCGCCGGCGGGCCTCGGCGCCCGCGGTCTGAAGCTCAGGCGCGACTGGGCGCCGCCGATCGTCGCAGTGCTCCTGCTGCTCGCGCTGTGGGAGCTGGTGGTCCGCAGCGGGCTGATCTCGGCGACGAGCATCCCGCCGGCCTCCCGCGATCGCCGAGCTGTTCGCCCAGCTCGGGCAGGGCACGCTGTGGTCGGCGATCCTGAACACGCTGCAGGGCTGGGCGCTGGGGCTGGGGATCGCCATCGTGGCGGGCGTTCCCGTCGGCCTGCTGGTCGGCTCGAGCCGCTGGGCCTACCGGGCGCTGCGCGTGCCGATCGAGTTCCTGCGCCCGATCCCGTCGGTGGCCCTGATCCCGCTCGCGGTGCTGATCTACGGCACGGGCCTGGAGAGCAAGGTGTTCCTCGCCGCCTTCGCCTCGTTCTGGCCGCTGCTGATCCAGACCATCTACGGCGTGCAGGACGTCGACCCTGTGGCGACCGACACGGCGCGCTCGTTCGGGCTCGGGCGCCTGGCGCGGCTGTACCGGGTCACCGTCCCCAGCGCGGTCCCCTACATCGCGACCGGCATCCGGATCTCCTCCGCCGTCGCGCTGATCCTCGCGGTCACGGCGGAGCTGGTGATCGGCTCCGACGGGCTGGGCCAGGCGATCAACCTCGCCCGCTCGGGCGGCAACATCGACCTGATGTACGCGCTGATCATCGCCACCGGGCTGCTCGGCTGGGTGCTCAACATCGGCGCCACCGCGATCGAGCGGCGGGTGCTGCACTGGCACCCGTCCCAGCGGGGGGCGGCGACGTGAGCGCGCGCACCCGCCGGCTGCTGGAGCTGGCGGTCGAGATCGCGGTGCCGATCGCGCTTGTGGCGCTGATCTGGGTCTACACCGACACCAGCGGCACCTTCTACTACCCGCCGCTGTCGGAGGTGTTCGCGCGCTTCGCGGACACCTGGCTGTTCGAGCGCGTCGGCAGCGACGTGTGGCCGAGCCTGCGCCGGATCGCCCTCGGCTACGGCGGCGCGGTGATCGTCGCCGTCGCCGTCGGGACCGCGCTGGGCAGCTCGCGCACGCTGCGGCGCGCGACGGGCCCGATCGTTGAGTTCCTGCGCTCGATCCCGCCGCCGGCGTTGATCCCGTTCGGGATCGTGGTGATCGGCGTCGGCGACGACATGAAGGTCTTCATCATCGCGTTCGTCTGCCTGTGGCCCGTGCTGTTGAACACGATCGACGGCATCCAGGGCATCGACCCGACGCTCAAGGACACCGCGCGCGTGTTCGGCATCTCCGGCAAGGACCGCCTGCTGCGGGTGACGCTGCCCGCCGCGAGCCCGCAGATCTTCGCCGGCATGCGGCTCAGCCTGTCGCTGGCGCTGATCCTGATGGTGATCTCCGAGATGGTCGCCAGCACGAACGGGATCGGCTTCTTCGTGCTGCAGTCGCAGCGCTCGTTCGCGATCGCGGAGATGTGGTCGGGGATCCTGCTGCTCGGCATCCTCGGCTACGTGTTCAACCTGGCCTTCATGGTCGTCGAGCGGCGCGTGCTGGCCTGGCACCGCGGCGCGCGGGCGAGCTCACTGGGATGAGGAGGGAACGGACCTGATGCTCGAAGTCAGCGGCCTCGGCAAGACCTACGGCGAGGGCGAGACGGCCACGCACGCGATCGGCGACGTCTCGTTCGAGCTCTCCGAGCGCGAGTTCGTGTGCGTGGTGGGGCCGTCGGGGTGCGGCAAGACGACGCTGCTGAAGTGCATGTCGGGCCTGCTGGAGCCGAGCCGCGGGCAGGTCGTGCTGCGCGGGCGGCGGATCGACGGGACGCCGCCGGAGATGGCGCTCGTCTTCCAGGACTACAGCCGCTCGCTGCTGCCGTGGCTGTCCGTGCGCGGGAACGTGATGCTGCCGTTGCGCCACAAGAAGCTCGACAAGGCCGAGAGCGCCCGGCTGGTCGAGGAGGCCGTCGAGGCGGTCGGCCTCAGCGGCTTCCTGGACCGCTATCCGTGGCAGCTCTCCGGCGGCATGCAGCAGCGCGTGGCGATCGCCCGCGCGCTGGCCTACCAGCCCGAGATCCTGCTGATGGACGAGCCGTTCGCCTCCGTCGACGCGCAGACGCGCGGGGACCTCGAGGACCTCATCCTGCAGGTCCGCGACCGCTACGACATGACGATCCTGTTCGTCACGCACGACATCGACGAGTCCGTCTACCTGTCGGATCGGATCGTCGTGCTGACCCCGTCGCCGACCGAGGTGCGCGAGATCCTCGACGTCTCGCTGCCGCGCCCGCGCGACCAGGTGGAGACCAAGGAGCAGCCGGAGTTCGCGCATCTGCGCGCGCACGTGTACCGGCTGATCAAGCGCGCCGGGCCGAAGCCCGCCGAGCCGGCTCAGACGCAGGCCGGCTGAGCCTCACCGCACCCCGAGCACGCGGCGCGCGTCTGCCCGCGTAGATCTTCTCCCGGTCGCGTCCGACAGCTCGAGCGACTCGAGGTTGTCGATCGTGGCGCGGATGTAGTCCGGCCCCTTCTCCGGGTCGAACGGGGTGTCGGGAGGCGAACAGCATGTGGTCGACGCCGAAGAACTCGAGGCAGCAGCGGATCGAGTGCGCGGCGCCGAACATCGCCGTGTCGGCGTAGAACAGCTTGAAGTAGTCCAGCGGGCGCCTGGACAGCGGCGGATGCTCGATCTCGTGGCGCCGGTCGGGCGGCGTGCGCGCGCCCAGCTGGTCCCAGCCCGGCCCGACGCGCCCGGCGAAGTGGGGCACCATGCTGCCGCCGTGGTGGATCAGGACGGTGTCGGCGTTCTCCTGCGCGAACTGCGTCGTGGTCGCGTAGGCGCCGACCTACATGTCGCCCTCGGTCTCGACGTAGGAGTAGTTGAGCACCTCGGCGCCGTCGCGGACGCTCTGGGTCACGAACGGCTCGATGCTGAAGGCGGCGTCGACGTCGCCGCCCTCCAGCGCCGTGGCCATCTCGGGGAACGGCACCTCGGCGAGCTTCAGCGTGGACACGTCGACGCCCTCCTGCTCCAGCGAGGCCTTGACCACGACCTCGGCGACGTTGTCGAGCGTGTTGACGGCGACGGTCCGGCCCTCGAGGTCGGCCGGCGCGGAGATCTCGCCGCCGCGCACCAGCAGCGCGCCGAAGTCCTTCTCGCCCTCAGCCCGCGCCCTGGTGCCGCCGGCGATCGCCTGGATCGGCAGGTCCCTGCCGGCCGCCAGCAGCAGCGAGACGACGTTCGAGCCCGCGACCTCCACGTCGCCGCTGACGATCGCGGGGATCGCGGCCGCGCCGCCCTGCGCGGCCATCACCTCGACCTCGAGGCCCTGGCGCGAGAAGATGCCCCCTGTCCACGCCGAGGCGACGAACGCGGACGGCACTCCGGCGGTCTCCTGGACGACGACCCGCGCCGGGCCCGAGCCCTCCGACGGCGCGTCATCGCCGCCGCAGCCGGTCGCGGCGAGCGTGAGGGTGAGCATGGCGGCGGCGCCCGCTGCTCCTCGAAAGCGCACGACTCACCTCCGGATCAGCTGCTGCAGGTCGGGCTGCTGCTCGATCAGCCCGTACTCCTGGCTCAGCTGCGACAGCCGCTCGATGGTCTCCACGGTCAGCTCCGGCTGCCAGCTCGGCAGGTTGATCTGCTTAGCGGCCTCGGGCGGGATCTCGGTGTACTCGGTCAGCACGTCGCGGACCTCCTCCGGGTTCTCCGCCGCGTACCGCAGGGACTTCTCCATCGCGGCGACGAAGCGATCGACGACCTCCGGGTTCTCCTCGATGTACTGGCGCGAGGCGAAGTAGGTCGCCACGGTGAGGTTCGGCGCGGTGTTCGCGTAGAACGGGTCGAGCCCGATCATGCCGCCGGCCTTGCCCTGGCTGACGAACGGCTCGACGACGCACGCCGCGTCGACGCGCTCCTGCTCGAGCGCGGCGATCATCTCCGGGAACGGGATCTCCGTGTACTCCAGGGTGGAGACGTCGACGCCCATCTCGGCGAGCGAGGCGTTGATCGTCACCTCGCAGACGTTGTTGAGCGTGTTGGCGGCGATCGTCGCGCCCTCCAGGTCCTGCGGCTCGTCGATCGGGCCGGCCTCGGGCACCAGCAGGTCGGCCCACGGCTTCGAGTCGTCCGGGCCGCCGAGCACCCCCTGGGAGACGATCTGCACCGGCAGGCCCTGAGAGGAGGCGATCAGCAGCGAGACGGTGTTCGAGAAGCCGATGTCGAAGTCGCCGCTGATCACCGCGGGGGTGATCGCGGCGCCGCCGGCCGCGAACTGCGGCTCCAGCTCGAGCTGCTGCTCGGCGAAGAAGCCCTTGTTGATGCCCAGGAAGACGGGCGCGACGTCGGCGATCGGGATCAGGCCGATCTGCAGCGTCTCCGGGCCGCCGCCCTCACTCCCGCCACCGCCCTCGTCGTCGCCACCGCAGCCCACGGCCAGCAGGCCGATCGCCATCGCGGCGGCCAGGGATCGCACGAGCCGGTGCATCGCTCCTCCTCAGGATGTTCGGCATGCGCACAGAAATACGCTGCTCGTACAACACTACCCGAAACGAAAGGGGTCAGATGCGGACGGCCGCGGCGGTGGCGCCGCGGAAGACGGCGCGGTAGGTGCCGGGCTGGGTGATCGCGGCGCGGTAGGCGCCGGCCTCCACCCGCACCGAGAGGATCGTGCGCCAGCCGCCGTCGCGGCGGGCCTGCACGCGCACGCGCTCGCCGTCGCGCGCGGGCAGCACCTCGCCGGCCAGCGACGCGATCGTCCGGAAGCGGGTCATGCGCGCGCCCGGTGCGACGCCGCCGGTGCCCTCGCCGGCCGCGGGCTGGGGCGGGACCTCGACCGGCGCCTCCTCAGGGGCGGGCGCGCGCCGCGCGGCGATCGAGGTGAAGTACGACCAGGTGTCGTAGAGGCCGAAGCGCGCGCGCAGCGTCGCGCCCGACACGCGCGTGCGCCCGCCCGTGCCGACGATATCGGCCGCCACCACGCGCGGCGAGGCGCCGCGCTTGACCACCTTGATGCCGCGGAAAGAGCCCTTGACCAGGCCGCCGAGCTTGCGCCGGGCCTCGCCCAGCGTCATGCGGATCGGGCCCCAGCGGTGGCGCGGCGAGGCGTCGTCGTAGGGGTCCTCGACGGAGCGCAGCCACGGCTGCGGGGCGCCGCCGAACGAGTTCTCGACGTTCTCCGTGCGCCCGCCCGAGGTGGAGAAGAAGTAGGTCACGACCGGGCGGCCCTCGTAGGTGACGACCTGACGGGCCGTCTCGGCCACCGCCCGGTTGGTGCTCGCGGCCTCGACGGCGATCCCGCCGTAGACCTGCGAGCGGGTGTCGGGGTAGTGCTCGAAGCCGGCGCCGCCCTTGGAGCTGGTGATCGCGTACGTGCGCGCCGCCACGGCCTGCGCCTTGAGCGCCTCCAGCGGCCACGCGGGGGGCGACTCGACGGGCACGACGCCCTGCACGTACTCGTCCAGGCTGACCGCGTTGATGGCGTTGATCCCGCCGGCGCCGGGGCGCAGCTCGAGCACGCCGCGGTAGGCGCCGCCGGTGCGGCCGTTGAGCGCGCGGCCGCCCAGCACGATCCCGGTGGGGGCGCCCGCCACCTGCAGCGGCGCGGTGTAGGTGCCGAGCCGGCGCCCGGAGGCCGACAGCAGGTCGACCTGGGCGGCGCCGCGGCTGACCGCCTTGTAAGTCTTGCCCGGGTCCAGCCGGCGGCCGCCCGCCTGCCGCGCGCCGGAGAACGAGGCGGCGGGCGACGCCTGCAGCAGCACGCGCACGGTCCGCCCGGCCTCGACCGTGCCGAGCGAGGTGCCGCGGTAGTAGTGGGCGAGGATCGCGCGGTAGCCGGTGCCCTGCAGGGCGAAGCCGTACGCGCCGTACTGGCTCATCCCGACGCCGTGGCCGAAGCCCGCGCCGCGGATCGTCAGGCGCGGCGCCGCGGACGCGGACGCACCGGCCAGCAGGCAGGCGAGCAGGGCGAGGAAGGCAATGGCGAGGGGCCGGAGGGGCATCACAGAGAAGCGTCGGCGCGGCCGATCACGTACGTTAGCCCGACACCCGGCAGGGAAGGAAGTTGCGGGATGAGCGAGCGCAAGGCGTCTGATCTGTTCGTGGAGTGCCTCGAGGCCGAGGGGGTCCGCTACGTGTTCGGCATCCCCGGCGAGGAGACGCTGGACCTCAACGAGTCGCTGGAGCGCTCGAGCGTCGCGTTCGTGCCGGTGCGCCACGAGCAGGGCGGTGCCTACATGGCCGACATGTACGGCCGGCTGACCCAGCGCGCCGGCGTCTGCCTGGGCACGCTCGGGCCGGGCGCGACGAACCTGATCACGGCGGTGGCGGACGCGTTCCTGGACCGCTCGCCGATGGTCGCGCTCACCGGCCAGGGCGATCTCGAGCGCATGCACAAGGAGTCCCACCAGCACATCGACGTCGTCTCGATGTTCAAGCCGGTGACCAAGTGGAACGCGCGGCTGACCAGCTCCGCGATCATCCCGGAGGTCGTGCGCAAGGCGTTCAAGGTCGCGCAGGCCCAGAAGCCGGGGCCGACGCACATCGAGCTGCCCGAGGACGTCATGGCCGCCACGGTCGACGCCGAGCCGCTGCCCGCCCGGACCACGCTGCGCCGCCCCGAGCCGAGCGCGCAGGAGCTGCTCAAGGCGGCCGAGATCATCCGCGGCGCGATCAACCCCGTCGTGCTGGCCGGCAACGGTGTCGCCCGCATCGGCGCCGCCGACGCCCTGCGCGAGTTCGCCCGCGCGACCGGCATCGGCGTGGCCGAGACGTTCATGGGCAAGGGCCTGCTCGCCTACGAGGACCCGCGCCACCTCGGCACCGTCGGGCTGTCGTCGCGCGACTACACGCTGGCCGGCTTCGAGGACGCCGACGTGGTCATCGCCATCGGCTACGACCTGGTCGAGCACGCGCCCCAGCACTGGAACCCCGAGCGCGACAAGACGATCGTGTGCATCGACACGGTGGCGCCCGAGGTCGACGCCCACTTCATCACCGAGGTCGACCTGGTCGGCGACCTCTACCACATCCTCAGCCGCCTGGCCGAGGAGCTGCGCGCCGCGCCGCACCAGACCCAGCACTCGCGCCTGAACGACATCGTGCTCGGCCGCTTCGAGGCCGCCAAGGACGACACGCAGTTCCCGATGCAGCCGCCGCGGGCGCTGTGGGACATCCGCCGGGCGCTGCGCCCGCAGGACATCCTGATCTCCGACGTCGGCCTGCACAAGCTGTGGATCGCGCGCATGTTCCCCGCCGTGGAGCCCAACACCGTCTTCATCGCCAACGGCCTGGCCGGGATGGGGATCGCGCTGCCGACCGCGATCGCGGCCAAGCTCGTCCATCCCGACCGCCACGTCGTCACCGTCAGCGGCGACGGCGGCTTCCTGATGAACGTCCAGGAGCTGGAGACCGCCGTGCGCCTGCGCACGCCCGTGGTCAACGTGATCTGGGAGAACCGCCAGTACGGATCGATCGTGTGGAAGCAGGACAAGAAGTTCGGCCGTCACTTCGGCACCGACTTCACGAACCCCGACTTCGTCAAGCTCGCCGACGCGTTCGGCATGCCGGCGTGGCGCTGCGAGTCCGTGGAGGACTTCGGCCGCCACCTGCGGCACGCGCTGACGTTGGACCTCCCATCCCTGGTCGTCCTGCCGATCGACTACTCGATCGACGTGGCGATCTCTGAAGAGCTCGGAACGGAGACCGTCGCCGCATGAGCGCCACCGCCAATGACCATGAGAAGGCCGTCCTCGAGTCCGTCCCCACGCAGCTGTTCATCGGCGGCGAGTGGCGCGACGCGGGCGGCGGCGAGACGCTCGACGTGGAGGACCCCTCCACGGGCGAGACGCTCGTCGCCGTCGCCGACGCCACGCCCGAGGACGCCAAGGCGGCGCTCGACGCCGCGTGCGCCGTGCAGTCCGAGTGGGCGGCACATCCGCCGCGCGAGCGCGGCGAGATCCTGCGCCGTGCGTTCGAGCGCATCACCGAGCGCACGGACGAGCTGGCGCTGCTGATGACGCTCGAGATGGGCAAGCCGCTCGCGGAGTCCAAGGCCGAGATCGCCTATGCGTCGGAGTTCTTCCGCTGGTTCGCCGAGGAGGCGGTGCGGATCGAGGGCCGCTTCGCGAAGGCCCCCAACGGCGTCGGGCGCCTGATCACGATGAAGCAGCCGGTCGGGCCGTGCTACGCGATCACGCCGTGGAACTTCCCGATGGCGATGGGCACGCGCAAGATCGGCCCGGCGGTCGCCGCCGGCTGCACGATGGTGATGAAGCCGGCGCAGCAGACGCCGCTGTCGATGTACGCGCTGGCACAGATCCTCGAGGAGTCCGGGCTGCCGGCGGGCGTGCTCAACGTCGTCACCTCGAAGTCCTCCAGCGACGTCTCCAAGCCGATCATCTCCGACCCGCGGCTGCGCAAGCTCACCTTCACGGGCTCGACCGAAGTCGGGCGGGCGCTCGTCGAGCAGTCGGCCCAGGGGCTGCTGCGCACGTCGATGGAGCTGGGCGGCAACGCCCCGTTCCTGGTCTTCGCCGACGCGGACGTCGACGCCGCCGTCGAGGGCGCGGTGCTGGCCAAGATGCGCAACATCGGCGAGGCGTGCACGGCCGCCAACCGCTTCCACGTCGCCGCGGCGGTGCAGGACGAGTTCACCGAGAAGCTCGCGGCCAAGCTCGGCGACATGAAGGTCGGCCGCGGCACGGAGCCCGACGTGAAGGTCGGCCCGCTGATCGACGCCGACCAGCGCGGCAAGGTCGCCGAGCTGGTCCAGGACGCCACGCAGAAGGGCGCGCAGGTGCTCGTCGGCGGGCGCGAGGGCGACGGCGCGGGCTACTTCTACGCGCCGACCGTGCTCGGCGGCGTGCCCGAGGACGCCCGGCTGCTCAAGGAGGAGATCTTCGGGCCCGTCGCTCCCGTGATCGGCTTCGACGACGAGGACGCCGCGATCGCGGCGGCCAACGACACCGAGTACGGGCTGGTCTCCTACGTCTACACGTCCGACTTGAAGCGCGCGTTCCGCGTCTGCGAGCGGCTCGAGACCGGCATGATCGGGCTCAACCAGGGCATGGTCTCCAACCCGGCGGCGCCGTTTGGCGGCGTGAAGGCCTCCGGCTTCGGCCGCGAGGGCGGCGCCGAGGGCATCGAGGAGTACCTGGAGATCAAGTACGTCGCGATGGCGCTCTGAAGCCCGGCCGGATGCCGGCATCATCATCAGGGGGCCGGCCGGAGGCCGGCCCGGGGAACACCATCTCACCGCTGGAGCAGGTCCGCGCCTGGTACGACGAGGCGGTGGCGGCGGGCGTGCCGGAGCCGGAGGCGATGGCGCTCGCCACCGCCTCGCCGGAGGGGATGCCGTCGGTGCGGATCGTGCTGCTCAAGGGCATCCACGCCCGCGGCATCCGCTTCTTCACCAACTACGAGAGCCGCAAGGGCCGCGAGCTGGAGGCCAACCCGCGCGCCGCGGCCACCCTGTACTGGCAGCCGCTCGCGCGCGCGGTGCGCCTGGAGGGCGTGGTCGTCCGGCTCGAGGAGGAGGACTCCGACGCCTACTTCGCGAGCCGCCCGCGCGGGAGCCGGCTCGGTGCGCTCGCCTCGCGCCAGGGCAGCGTCATCTCCTCGCGCGAGGCGCTCGAGCACGCGCTCGAGCGCATCGAGGCCGAGCACCCCGGCGAGCCCGTCCCGCGCCCCGACTACTGGGGCGGCTACGAGCTGATCCCCGAGGCGGTCGAGCTGTGGGAGGGCCGCGCGAACCGCCTCCACGAGCGCGTCCACTTCCTGCTCGAGCCCGACGGCGGCTGGCGCACCGAGCGCCTCTCCCCCTAGCCTAGTGGTCCGTCCTGCAAGAGTGCGCCTGGTTGCAGGAAGTTTTCGCTATGCAGGCGAATCCCATCGTCGTCTGGGTTGCGCGACGATGGGGGCGGATATGGCGGCGCACGCCAAGCGGGTGGAGATCTCTGCTGAGGACCGCGAGGAGCTCGAGCGGTGGGCTCG
>Ga0136616_10000139_pt1 | contig 29304 bp, 30 predicted proteins | sample AntDrymUQ2992106_2_FD_106648 | JGI IMG/M metagenome (GOLD analysis project Ga0136616, IMG submission 106648) | Polar desert sand microbial communities from Dry Valleys, Antarctica - metaG UQ299 (21.06) | ecosystem: Environmental > Terrestrial > Soil > Desert | place: Antarctica: Dry Valley... | reverse complement strand
CTGGCGGGCGCGGGGTCGCCCGGCGTCGAGGTGTCGTCTGCCGACGTCGTGACGTCAGCGGATGCGGGCGTGCCGGCGGGAGTCTTCGCGTCGACGGAGGCTGCCGAATCGGCGTCGTCGGCCTTCGGAGCCGTGGCGTCGGCCTCGGGAGTGGCGCGCTTCGTCGCCTTCGCGGCGTCCCGGCCCCGGCGCGGGGCAGAACCCGAGCCGGCGCGGCCGACCGCCTTGGAGTCATCGACGTCTGCGTGGGCCAGCGCGACCGCAGCCTGGTAGGCCTCGGTCCGCGACGACTTCGGCGCAGCGACGAGGAGCGGCGGCGGCGCCGGCTCACCCTTGAACGCCTGCCAGTCGCCGGTCCGCTTGAGGATCGCCAGGACCGGCTCGGTGGGCTGCGCGCCGACGCCCAGCCAGTAGGCCACGCGCTCGGGGTTCACCACCATCCGGGACGGGTTCTCCATGGGGTGGTAGATGCCGATCTCCTCGATCGCCCGACCGTCCCGCTGGGTCCGGGAGTCGGCGACGACGACGCGGTAGTAGGGCGCACGGATCTTGCCCATGCGCTTGAGCTTGATCTTGACGGCCACGGGTCTAGATGCTCCTGATGCTCTGAGATGGTGAAGCGACCTGCGACCGCGTGGGGACGACGGTGGGCCGGATCGATGGACGCGGTGCTCGCGGTTGAGAAGGACCACGGACGCCGACGTTCGACGGGTCATCATGCCAGACAACTCCATGTACTTCGCAATCTCGCTGCTTCACCGCACTGGAGGTCCTGAGTACATGCCGTCGGCCTTCTTCAGCGGGTGATGTCCCCAGTGCGCGCGGTACGGCAGTACATACCGTCGGCGATCTCCCGCGGTTCACGTCCCCAGTGAGCGCGGTACGGCAGTACGGGCAGTCGGCGTTCTTCTACGGTTCAGCTCCCGCGGCCGCGCAGGACGCCAGCACCCGGCCGGCACATCGGGTGGAGCGCGCTATGCCACCACGCGACCGCGCAGCACCACGCGCGCCGGGTGCCGCAGCACGCCGAGGTCGACGAGGGGGTCGCTGTCGAGCACGAGGAAGTCGGCCGGGTCCCCTTGGGCGACGCCGGACGGCCGACCGAGCCACGCCCGAGCCCGCCAGGTGGCGGCGCCCAGGGCGTCGGCGGGGGTCAGCCCGATGCGGTGGAGCGCCTGCACCTCGTGCCCGACCAACCCGTGCGCGAGGGAGCCGCCCGCGTCGGTGCCTGCGTAGATCGGTACGCCCGCCTCGTAGGCGGCCCGCATCGTCTCTGGCAGGCGCTCGTGCAGACGACGGATGTGGGCGGCGTACGCCGGGAACTTGCGCTCGCCCTGCGCCGCGTACCTGGGGAAGTTGGCGATCTGGACGAGCGTCGGCACGAGGGCGACCTGCCGTTCGGCCATCGTCGGCAGGAGTTCGTCGGTCACCCCGGTGCCGTGCTCGAGGCAGTCGATCCCGGCCGCGAGGAGGTCGGGCAACGACTCCGTCGAGAACACGTGGGCGGTGACCCGCGCGCCGAGCTCGTGAGCGCGCGCGATCGCCGGACCAAGGACCTCGCCCGGCCAGCAGGGGGCGAGGTCACCGCGGTCGCGGTCGATCCAGTCGCCGACGAGCTTCACCCAGCCGTCGCCGCGGCCAGCCTGGTGCGCCACCTCCGCGACCAGGTCCTCGGGCTCGATCTCCGCGCCGTAGCCGGGGATGTAGCGCCGGGTCCGGGCGATGTGACGACCGGCCCGGATGATCTTCGGCAGGTCCTCCCGGTCGTCCATCCAGCGCGTGTCTGCTGCGCTGCCGGCGTCGCGCACGAGCAACGTCCCGGCGGCCCGCTCGGTGAGCGCCTGCGCCTCCTGCTGGTCCCGCGGCACCGCTCCATGGCTGTCCAGGCCGATGTGGCAGTGCGCGTCCACCAGGCCGGGAACGATGAAGCCCTGCCCCACCGTCGTGGCGCTGCGCACCGGGTCGTACGTGACCCGGCCGTCGACGACGTAGAGGTCGCGGTGCTCGCCGTCTGGCAGCACGACCCCGCGGACATGGAGCGGCGGGCGGCCAGCGGTCACCGGACCCGGCTCGATGATCACCGCGGCGGCGGTGGCAGCAGATCCCTGAGCTCGGCCGGGAGCTCGAACGCGCTCGCGTCGGCCGACCCGCCGGTCTCGGCGGTCGGCGCTCCGTGCCCTGCGGCGGCGCGCTTCGCGGGGTTGCCGCTGCGACCCGACCGGCCCTTGTTCTTCCCGGCGGCCTTGCGCTGCTGCTGCTGCTTCGCGTGACGTCCGCGACCCGGAGTGCCCACGCCGGGCAGCCCCGGCATGCCCGGGAACCCGCCCTTGCCCATCTGGGCCATCATCTTCTGCGCGTCGAGGAACCGCTCGACCAGCCGGTTCACGTCCGACACCTGGCTGCCGGATCCTCGCGCGATGCGGGCTCGGCGGGACCCGTTGAGGCTCTTGGGGCTTTCCCGTTCACCCGGCGTCATGGAGCGGATGATCGCCTCGACCCGGTCGAGCTCGCGGTCGTCGATGCTGTCGATCTGCTCCCGCATGTCGGCCGCGCCGGGGAGCATGCCGAGCAGCTTCGAGAAGGAGCCCATCTTCCGGACGGCCTGCATCTGGGACAGGAAGTCCTCGAGCGTGAACCCGCTGCCGGCCTGCAGCTTGGCCGCCATCTCCTCGGCCTGCTCGCTGTCGAACGCCTGCTCGGCCCGCTCGATCAGCGTGAGCATGTCGCCCATCCCGAGGATGCGCGATGCCATGCGCTCGGGATGGAAGACGTCGAAGTCGGTGAGCTGCTCGCCGTTGGAGGCGAAGAGGATCTGGCGCCCGGTGACCTCGGCGATGGACAGCGCCGCTCCGCCGCGGGCGTCGCCGTCGAGCTTGGCGAGCACGACGCCGTCGAAGCCGACGCCGTCGCGGAACGCCTCCGCCGTACGGACCGCGTCCTGGCCGATCATCGCGTCGACGACGAACAGGATCTCGTGCGGGTCGACCGCGTCGCGGATGTCGGACGCCTGCTGCATGAGCTCGGCGTCCACACCGAGCCGGCCGGCGGTGTCGACCACGACGACGTCGAAGAGCTTCTCCCGGGCGTAGGTCATCGACAGCTCGGCGACCCGCACTGGGTCGCCGACGCCGTTGCCGGGTTCGGGCGCGAAGACGGTGACGCCGGCCCGCTCGCCGACGACCTGGAGCTGGGTGACTGCGTTCGGGCGCTGCAGGTCGCACGCGACGAGCAGCGGCTGGTGCCCCTGCGACTTGAGCCAGAGGCCGAGCTTGCCGGCCAGCGTGGTCTTGCCCGCGCCCTGGAGACCAGCCAGCAAGATCACGGTCGGTGGCGTCTTGGCGAACCGGAGCCGACGGGTCTCCCCGCCGATCACGGCGATGAGCTCCTCGTTCACGATCTTGATGAGCTGCTGCGCGGGGTTGAGCGCCTGGTGCACCTCCGCGCCGCGCGCCCGTTCCTTGACCCGGTCGAGCAACGTCTTCACGACGGCGAGGTTGACGTCGGCCTCGAGCAGGGCGACCCGGATCTCGCGCGCGGTCGCCTCGATGTCCGCGTCGGACAGCCGGCCCTTGCTGCGCAAGGACCGGAACGTCGCGGAGAGGCGGTCGGTCAGGGTGTCGAACACAGGCGGGAGCGCACCTTTGCAAGCGGCGGTCGGTTGGTACGGGCGACATGGTGCAGTCGGCCAGGGTAGCCCGCGCGCCCCGGCGCACGGCGTACGACGGGTCAGACCGCCCGGCAGCGGTTACCGTCTGGGTGTGCCGGAGGTGCAGTTGCAGGGGTCAGGAGACTGCCCGGTCCCGACCGGGCATCCCGCCGCCAAGCAGGGCCGCCCGCGGGACGCCGAGCTCGACGGTCGAATCCTCGACGCCACGCTCGCGCTCCTCACCGAGCGCGGCTTCGAGCACACCACGATGGACGACGTCGCGCAGCGGGCGAGCGTCGCCAAGGCCACGGTCTACCGTCGCTACTCCTCGAAGGAGGAGCTCGCGGTCGATGCGGTGAAGCGGTTGTTCGACCGCGAGGTCCCGGTGCCCGACACCGGGTCGTTCCGAGAAGATCTCGAGCAGGTCTACGCCGACCTGCTGACGTTCGCCGCGACGCCGCACGGCCAGGCCCTGGTCCGGCTCGCGGTCACCGAGTCCTGCCGCGAGGCCCGCGTCGGTGCGATGTACCTGGCGTGGCTCCGCGGCCGGGAGGCGACCTGCCAGCTCGTGTTCGAGCGGGCGGTCGACCGCGGCGAGCTGCGCGAGGACGCTCCCCAGCGGTTGGTCTTCGAGTGGGTGCCCGGGATGATCGTCCTTCGCGCGGTGATGGGCGACGAGCCGATGGACCCGTCCGCCGCCGCCATGCTGGTCGACCTCGCGCTGCGCGGCGTCGCGCCCTGACCCTGGGCCAGAATGCCCGTCGTGGCCAACGATGAGACCGGCGAAGTCCTGGCGGTCGTGCAGCGACGAGCCGACGCACTGGCCGAGGCAGACGCCACAACCTTGCTGGCGATCTTGCATCCCGACTTCCGATGGACCTCACACCGTGGGGCGACGTTCGACCGCGACACCTACATCCGGGAGAACACCGTCGGCACGCTGTCCTGGAAGCGACAGACCCTGACCGGCGCCACCGTCATCGTGGCGGGCGACACGGCAGTGGTGCTGGCACTCGTGACCGACGAGGTGACCAGAGACGGGCAGGCAGAGACCTTCTGCATGCCGATGACCCAGACCTGGGTGCGCGACGGTGGCCGTTGGACGTGCCTGGCCGGTCACGCAGGACCCTTGCAGGAGCGATCCGTCGCGGTCGAGGCCCGCGCCTGACCGTTCACGGCGGAGCCGCTGGCCGCTCAGGCCGGGTCTGTGCCGAGGAGCGCGTCCGCGAACGCGCCCGGGTCGAACGGCGCCAAGTCGTCCGGACCCTCGCCGAGCCCCACGAGCTTGACCGGGACGCCGAGGGCACGCTGGACGGCGATCACGATGCCGCCCTTGGCCGTGCCGTCGAGCTTGGTCAGGACGACGCCGGTCACCTCGACCACCTCGGCGAACACGGTCGCCTGGACCAGACCGTTCTGACCGGTCGTCGCGTCGATCACGAGCAGCACCTCGCCGACCGGGGCCTGCTTCTCGACGACGCGCTTGACCTTGCCGAGCTCGTCCATGAGCCCGGTCTTCGTGTGCAGGCGGCCCGCAGTGTCGACGAGAACGACATCAACCTCCTGCTCGATGCCGAGCCGAACCGCGTCGTACGCGACCGATGCCGGGTCGCCGCCCTCGGGGCCTCGGATCGTCACGACGCCGACCCGCTCACCCCAGGTCGCGAGCTGGTCCGCGGCGGCGGCCCGGAACGTGTCCGCGGCACCGAGCAGCACGTCCTTGTCAGCCGCGACGAGCATCCGGGCGAGCTTGCCGACGGTCGTCGTCTTGCCGGTGCCGTTCACACCCACGACGAGCACGACGGCCGGACGGCCCTCTGACCGGTCGACGTGCAACGAGCGGTCGAGGGCGGGCTGCAGCGCCCCGACCAGCTCCTCGCGGAGCAGCGCCCGGACCTGTCCCGGCTCCCGGCTGCCGAGCACGCGGACGCGCGTGCGGAGCCGCTGGACCAGCTCCATCGTCGGTGCGACCCCGACATCGGCGGCGAGGAGGGTCTCCTCGACCCGCTGCCAGGTGTCCTCGTCGAGCTGCGACCCGGACAGGAGCGACAGGAGGCCGCGTCCGAACGTCGACTGCGAGCGCGCGAGCCTGGCGCGGAGCCGGACCAGGCGGCCCTCCGCGGATTCCGGTACCTCGAGGCCAGGCTCGACCAGGACGTCCGGCTCGACGCCTGGGCCCGGCGGAGCGACCGTCGCGGGAACCGGCGCAGCGGTCCGGCCCGGGGCACGCGGCGCGGCCTCGTCGTCGAGGTCGGGCCGCGTGCGACCGGCCGGCGGGGCCGGCGTCGACGGCGTCGACGCTCCCCGCCCTCGCCGCGACGGGGCCAGGAACGCGACGGCGGCGAGCGCACCGAGCAGGAGCACGCCGAGAACGATGAGCAGGATCGGATCCACCTGCCGAGTCTCCCAGACCACCCCTCCCACCCCAGCCGCCCCCGGACCAGTGACCACGTCGTCGGGCAGCCCGCGGGGTCAGGCGGGGACGGAGTCCCGGAGGCGCTGGCTGATCACGGTGGTCTCTCCATCAGCGCGCATCGTCACGCCGTACAGCGCGTCGGCAATCTCCATCGTGCGTTTCTGGTGGGTGACGACGATGAGTTGAGAGGTCGCCCGCAGCTCCTCGAGGATGACGAGGAGGCGGCCGAGGTTCGTGTCGTCGAGCGCTGCCTCGACCTCGTCGAGGACGTAGAACGGGCTCGGTCTGGCCTTGAAGATCGCGATCAGCATGGCCACCGCGGTGAGTGACCGCTCGCCGCCGGACAGCAGCGACAGCCGCTTCACCCGCTTGCCCGCTGGTCGCGCCTCGACGTCCACGCCCGAGCCGAGCGGATCGGCCGGGTCGGTGAGCACGAGCCGGCCCTCTCCGCCGGGGAACAGGCGGGCGAAGACATCGGTGAACTCCCGTGCGGTGTCCTCGAACGCGGCCATGAAGACCTGCTGCACCCGCTCGTCGACCTCGCGCACGATCTCCAGCAGGTCCCGGCGCGTGTGCTTGAGGTCCTCGAGCTGCTCGGTGAGGAATGCCTGCCGCTCCTCCAGTGCGGTGAACTCCTCCAGCGCGAGCGGGTTCACCCGGCCGAGCACCGCGAGCGATCGCTCCGCGCCACGCAGCCGCTTCTCCTGCTCGACCCGGACGTACGGGACGGCGGCCGTCGCCTCGTCCGGAGCAGCCCCACCGTCGACGGGCAGGGGGCCGCCGACCTGCCCCTCGGGCCCGACCAGGCTCGGCGGGACCGGCACCTCCGGGCCGTACTCCGCGAGCAGCGTCTCCGGATCGATCCCGAGCTCCTCGACCGCCCTCGTCTCGAGCACCTCGACCCGCAGTCGCTGCTCGGCCCGGGCGACCTCGTCGCGATGCACGCTGTCGACCAGCTGCTCGAGCCCGGCGGCGAGCTCGCGGATCCGCGCCCGGACCACCCTCAGCTCCTCCTCGCGGCCGGTCCGAGCCGACTCCGCCGTCGCCCGCTCGACGCCGGCGTCGGTCACCGAGCGCTCCACCCGAGCCAACACCTGCGTCGCCGCGCCGGCGACCGCACCGGCGATCCCAGCCGCCGCTGCGCGCTGCTCTCGGCGGAGCGCTGCGCGGTCGCGATGCGACCTGATCTCAGCCGCTGACCGCTCGAGCTCGTCGGCGTGGCGGCGCAGCGACCGGAGTCGCTCCTCGCCGGTCCGGACCGCGAGTCCCGAGTCGAGCTCGGCCTGCCGGGCGGCCCGGCACTCCTCGTCGAGGCGGTCCCGGTCCGCGCGGTCGGTCTCGTCCTCCGCCGGCGCACCGGCTGCCGCCGCCACCCGCTGCGTGAGCTCCTCCAGCGCTGGACCGGCTGCCGACCGCTCCTCGGTAGCCGCTTCGATCGCCCGCGAGATTCGCGCTGCCTCGGCCGAGGCAGCGCGAGCCGTCGCGCCGAGGTGGGCGAGCCCCTCGGCGACGGCGGCCATCTCCGCGTCGGACTCGTGCAGCCGGGCGAGAGCGCCCTCGACCTCGGCGAGGCAGGCACTGTGCTTCCCACGTGCCTCGACCAGCTCGAACCGAAGCCGCTCTGAGCGCGCCGTCGCCGTCTGCAGCGCTTCGCTCGCCTCGTCCACGGCGACCTGCACCTCGAGAAGGCTCGACGCCGAGGCCGAGCCGCCGATGACGATGCCAGCCGAGACCACGTCGCCGTCCCGGGTCGCGACGCGCAGCTGCGGATGGGCCCGGGCGAGCTCTCGGGCGCCGTCGAGGTCGTCGGTGAGCGCCACGCGGGAGAGGAGGTGCCCGAGCGCCGCCTCGAGCTCCGGCGGCGCCTCGACCACGTCGAGGGCGTACGTCGCCCCGGCTGGCAGGTCCGGCCAGGTGCTGCGCCCCTCGTACGGGACCGCGTCCGAGACCAGCAGCGTCGCCCGACCACCGTCCTGGTCCCGGAGGTGGCGCACCGCCGCCAGCGCGTTCGTCACGTCATCGACGGCCACGGCATCGGCAGCGCCGCCCATGGCGGCCGCGACAGCGGACCGCCAACCCGGCTCGACCTGCAGCCGCGCCGCCGCCGAGCCGAGCAGCCCGGCCAGCCCGTGGCCGCTGGCGAGCAGCGCCGCCGCACCGTCCTTGCCGCGCACACCGAGCTCCAGCGCCTCCTTGCGGGCCACCAGCGAGACCCGGTCCCGCTCGGCGGCCTGCTCGTCGGTCAGCAGGCGCTCGAGGCGCCGCTCGGCCTCGCCGAGGGCTGCCGACGCGCGCTCGTGCGCGGTGTCGAGGTCGAGCTCGCCGGCGTCGAGACCAGCCACCTTGGTCTCCAGCGCGGTGAACTCGCGCTCGGCCCGGTGCGCGCGCTCGGTCGCCTCCGCGCGGGTGGCCTGGAGGCGCCCGATCTCGGCCTCGGCACCGTCCACGCGGGATCGCTGGGCATCGCGCTGGCCGACCAGCCTGGCGTATCCCTCGCGACGGTCTGCAGCTGCCCGCAGCAACGCGGCGAGCCGCGCCTCCTCCTGAGCGAGCGCGGTCTCGACGGTAATGCGCTCCTGCTCCGCGCGAGCGAGCCCGGCGCCGTCGAGGGCGAGCCGCTCGGCCAGCCCGGCCGCCTCTGCGCGTACGGCCTGGGCCTCGACCGCCAGATCGTCGGGATCGGGACCGGTCCGCGCCGCCGCGACGTCCTCGTGGAGGTTCCGGCTGCGTTCGCGAGCGAGGCCCTCGAGCCCGCGGAAGCGCTCCCGCAGGCTGGAGAGGCGGTACCAGGTCTCCTGCGCGGCGGTGACACGAGGCGCCTCCTCGCCGACCGCCGTCTCGAGCTCGTGTTCACGCTGGTTGGTCCGGCCGAGCTCGGCCTCGACCACGTCCCGGCGCTCGCGCAGCGCGGTCTCGTCGGCCCGCTCGCGCTCCAGGACGAGTCGTCCCCGCAGCAGGTCGTCGGCGAGGAGGCGCAGGCGCGCGTCGCGCACGTCGGCCTGGATGACGCCGGCCCGCCGGGCGACCTCGGCCTGCTTGCCGAGCGGCTTGAGCTGGCGCCGAAGCTCGGTCGTGAGGTCCTCGAGCCGGGTCAGGTTGGCGCCCATCGCCTCGAGCTTGCGCAGCGCCTTCTCCTTGCGCTTGCGGTGCTTGAGAACTCCTGCGGCCTCCTCGAGGAATCCACGCCGCTCGACCGGGGAGGCGTGCAGGATCGCGTCGAGCTGGCCCTGCCCGACGACCACGTGCATCTCGCGGCCGATGCCGGAGTCGGACAGGAGCTCCTGGACGTCGAGCAACCGGCAGGGCCGGCCGTTGATCGAGTACTCGCTGCCGCCGGTCCGGAACATGATCCGGGAGATCGTGACCTCGGCGTACGCGATCGGGAGCGCGCCGTCGCTGTTGTCGATCGTGAGCACGACCTCGGCCCGACCGAGCGGCGCCTTCGCCGCCGTACCGGCGAAGATGACGTCCTCCATCTTGCCGCCGCGCAACGACTTGGCGCCCTGCTCGCCCATGACCCACGCGAGCGCGTCCACGACGTTGGACTTGCCAGAACCGTTCGGGCCGACCACACAGGTGATCCCGGGCTCGAGGCGAAGCGTCGTCGACGAGGCGAACGACTTGAAGCCCCGAAGGGTCATGCTCGCCAGGTGCACGAGTGCGCGTCCCCCTCCAGGCGTGGAGCCGGCCGGCGCACTGAGTGCCGGGCGGTCGTACGGAAGTGGCGGCGGGCGGGCTTGCCTCGGTGCCCGCGGCCCGGACGTTACCCGCTGACCGCCCCGGAATCCCGCCAGCGCGCCGAGTCAGCGCTGGGCAGCCTGCTCAGCCCCGGTCAGCGGCCGCCGGGCAGCTGGAGGACAGGCAGCTGGAGGACGGGCAGCCGGAGGTCGGGCAGCCGGTAGTCGGAGCGAGGTTCAGGCGAGCGCGTCGGCGCGGGCCCGGGCGCGGTCGAGCTCGTCGACCTCCGGGTGGCTCGCCCCGGTCGGGTCCAGCGGGCGATCGAGCGGCGCCTCCGTGAAGAGGTCGCGCTCGGCGAGCAGGCGGCCGATCTCGGTCTCGAGGTCCATGACGCGGCGGCGCAGGCGCCGTACCTCGTCGGTGAGCCGGGGATCGGGACCACCGAGGTGACCGAGCAGCGCCTTCGCCATGGAGTCCTCAGCTGTCGGGTCGGACCACCTGGTCGGGTCTCGACGGGCCGCGGCGACCACGAGTTCTCTCAGACGCAGGGCGGCATTGCCAGGGTCGCACCGCCGCGCTGCCTGGTCAACCCTCCGGACGCGGACCGGCGGGGCCAGCGCGCGCTCTCGCACCGGATGCCGAGGTCGGCGAAGGACGAGTTGAACGCATCGGCATCGGCCTCCTCGATCGGCTCGCCGGTGTCGGCCCGCTCCAGGAGCGTCTCGGCGGCTGCCACCACGCCTTGTCGCAAGGAACCGAGGTTCTCGTCCGACACGTCCACCGCCTCGTCCTGCTCCGCGAGCGCGGACAGCGCGCCGGCCTGCTGTTCGTCGGGGACGACGCCGGGGTTGAGGCCCGCATCCTCCGGGACGCACGCCACCCCAGGTCGTGCACGGCGGCGACGGCTCACCAGCGAGCCCGGCGCGGCCGGGGCTGGCACCGCGGGCAGAAGAAGGACGAGCGGTTCATGAACGACTCGCGACGGATCGGCGTCCCGCACCGTGGGCACGGCAGCCCTTCCCGGCCGTAGACCGCGAGCGAGCGCTCGAAGTAGCCGCTCTGCCCGTTCACGTCGACGTACAGCGCGTCGAAGGACGTGCCACCGGCGCGGAGCGCCTCCTCGAAGACGGCTCGGACGGCCGCGAGCAGGCGGGTGATCTCCGGGCGGTTCACCCCTTCGGTGGCCCGCGCGTAGTGGAGGCGGGCCCGCCACAGCCCCTCGTCGGCGTAGATGTTGCCGATGCCCGAGACCAGCGTCTGGTCCAGCAGCGCCCGTTTGACCCCCGTACGTCGGCGACGTAGCGCTGCCGCGAACGCCACCTCGTCGAAGCCCTCCTCCAACGGGTCCGCGGCGACGTGGGCGAGCTCGAGCGGGACGTCGGCCGGACCGGTGACCAGGTCGCTGCCGCCCGACCGATGGACCGCGGGAGCGTGGCCCGACGAGAGCGCGAGCCCGCCGAACGTGCGCTGGTCGACGAACCGCAGCTCGGGTCCGCCGTCCTCGAAGACGATCTTGACCCGCAGGTGGCGCTCGTCAGGCGTGCCCGGCGGGACGACCACGAGCTGGCCGCTCATCCCGAGGTGGGCGAGCAGGGCCTCGTCGCCGTCAGCGAGCGGGAGCCACAGGTACTTGCCCCGGCGGCGGGCCGCCTGGATCCGGCGACCGCGCAACCGGTCGACGAAGTCCGTCGCACCGGCGACATGCCGGCGCAGGGCGCGGGGATGTCTGGGGTCGACGTCGGCGACCGTACGACCGACGGCGTGCTGCTCGAGCCCGCGGCGCACGACCTCGACCTCGGGGAGCTCGGGCATCCGCGCCGGGCCTAGTGCCAGTCGAGCGGATCGGTCCCGATGGACGGCGGTCCGACGAGTGGCTCCGAGCCGGGGGGGACCTGCGCGATCTGGTCACGGATCGCCCGCCAGGCGTGCTCCGCAGCCTGCTGCTCCGCCTCTTTCTTGCTGCGACCCTGGCCAGCGCCCCGGACGACGCCGGCCACTCGTGCCTCGGCCGTGAACGTCTTCTCGTGGTCGGGACCGCACTCGGTGACGTCGTACTCGGGCACGCCGAGATCGGCGCTCGCGGTGAGCTCCTGGAGGCTGGTCTTCCAGTCCAGGCCGGCGCCGAGCGCGGCGCTCGCCTTGATGATCGGGTCGAACAGCGCGTGCACGGTCCGGGTGGCCGCCTCGATGCCGTGGGCGACGTAGACCGCTCCGATCAGGGCCTCGAGCGTGTCGGCCAGGATCGAGGACTTGTCCCGACCACCGGTGGTCTCCTCCCCCCGGCCGAGTCGGATGTAGCCCCCGATGTCGATGGTGCGCGCGACGTCGGCGAGCGCACGCATGTTCACGACCGCCGCCCGGAGCTTCGCCAGCTGACCCTCGGGCAGGTCTGGGTGCGCGTGGTACAGCGTGTCGGTGACGACGAGGCCGAGCACGGAGTCGCCCAGGAACTCCAGGCGCTCGTTGGTCGGCAGCCCGCCGTTCTCGTACGCGTACGAGCGGTGCGTGAGCGCCCTGGTCGCGAGGTCGGCGTCGATCTCGTCGGCGCCGAGGCGAGCCATCAGGCCGGCGCCCCCATCGTCGAAGCCGGCCACTCCGAGCTCCGGGCCAGCCACTGCGCGGTCAGACGTCCAGGACCTGGCGCTTGTTGTACGTGCCGCAGGCGGAGCAAGCGATGTGCGGCAGCTTCGGCTCACGGCACTGCGGGCAGGCCACGAGGTTCGGCTTCACGGCCTTCCACTGCGCGCGGCGAGACCGCGTCCGGGAACGCGACATCTTGCCCTTGGGTACGGCCACGACTAGTTCTCCTCGTTCTCGGTGGTGCTGGTCCGGTCGCCGATCGTACGGCCGTCAGTCGTGCGGTCGTTCTCCTGGAGCGCCGCGAGCGCCGCCCACCGGGCGTCGACCTGCTCGTGCGTGTGGTCCGGGTCGTCCGCGAGCTGCACCCCGCAGACCGAGCACAGTCCCGGGCAGTCCGGCCGGCACAGCGGCGCGAGCGGGAGGGCGAGCACCACCGCGTCCCGGAGCGCGGGCTCGAGGTCGATCAACCCGTCGTCGACGACCGTACGGGTGTCCTCGTCGCCGTGACCGGGGTAGGCGTAGAGCTCCTGGAGGTCCATCCTGAGCTCGCGCTCGAGCGGTTCCAGGCACCGCGCGCACTCGCCGACGGCGGCCACGTCGAGGTCCCCCGACACCAGGACGCCCTCGACGACGGACTCGAGCAGCAGGCGCAGCTCGACGTCAGAGCCCGCAGGCACCCTGATCACCTCGATGCCGAGATCGGCAGGGGCCGGCACAGACCGGGAGACCTCCTCCGACGCGCCGGGACGACGACCCAGCTCGCGGGTGTCGAGCACGAGCGGGCTGCGCAGATCGAGGCGGTTCAGGGGAAGGCTCCTTGCCGGATTGGGCCACGTCACGGGTCACGCGCCGGCGGCGGGGCCGGACGAAGGCCGTCGAGAAGGGTAACCGACCGTTCCCGGCTAGCCCAAACCGAGCCGACCGCCGGTGCGCGGGACCGCTACTGCTCGGGTCCCGGGTCGAGCTCGTCCTCGACGCGGGCACCGCGGAGACGGCCCCGGCCCCGGATGACCGCCTGCATGGTCTTGTTCAGGACGACCTCGAAGTTCGCGAGCTTCGAGTCGACGTAGTCGTCGACCTCCTCGCGGATCGAGACCGCGTCGGTCTGGGCGGTCCTGATGATCCGCTCGGCCTGCTCGTCGGCCTCCTGCGAGACCTCGGTCTCGGAGACCAGACGCTGCCGCTCCTGGCGCCCTTGCTCGACCAGCCGGGCGGCCTCCTGCCGACCGACATCGATGACGGTCTCGCGATCGGCCAGCAGCTGCTCGGCCCGCGCGAGGTCCTCCGGGAGCGCGCGCTGGATCTCGTCGAGGAGAGCGAGCACCTCCCCGCGGTTGAGGATGCACGACGCCGACATCGGCATCGCCCGCGCGTCCTCGACCAGGGCACCGAGCTCGGCGAGCTTGTCGTGGACCCGCACAGCTGTCCTCTCCCACGCGTACGGCCGTCCGGGCGGCGGCCGCGTCGGTCGTGCTCAGTCAAGTCGTCGAGTCGATCGGTCGGGTCAGGTCGTGCAGTCAGGTCGTCGGGCTGGGTCGTTCGGCCAGCCGGGCCATCAGGCGGTCATGCACGGGCGGCGGGAGCAGCCCCTCGACGTCGCCACCGTACGCGGCGACCTCCTTCACCAGGCTGGACGACAGGAAAGAGTACAGAGGGTCGGTGGCGACGAACATTGTGTCGACGGCGGACAGCCGGTGGTTCATCTGCGCCATCTGCAGCTCGTACTCGAAGTCGCTCACCGCCCGCAGTCCCTTGACCACGGCCCCGACGGCGCGGTCCCGGCAGAAGTCCACGAGCAGGCCCTCGAACTGCTCGACCGAGACGTTCGGCAGGTCCGCGGTGATCTCCTCGAGCATCGTGACCCGCTCGCCGACGTCGAACAGACCGCGCTTGGCGGGGTTGACCAGGACAGCGACGACGACCTCGTCCACCAGCCTGGCCACTCGCCGGATGATGTCGAGGTGGCCGTTCGTCGGCGGGTCGAACGAGCCGGGACAGGCCACGCGGAGCATGCGACGCTCACCCCTCCATCGGGTCAGGTGCCGGCTGAGCGGTCTCCGGCGGGTCCACGGTCGCGGCGGCGGGTGCCGGGACCGGCCGTACCCGGCCGTACCAGAGTGTGCCCTCCCCGTAGATCCGCGACTTCTCAGGCTCCACCCACGGCGGCCAGCCGAACCCTGCTCCGCGGCTGGACCGTTCCACCACGACCAGGGCGTCATGGCGCAGCCAGCCGCCGGCGTGCAGCGCCGTGAGCACGCCGCCGAGGTGCTCGTCGGCGTGGTCGTACGGCGGGTCGGCGAACACGACGTCGTACGGGCCACCGGCCGGCCCGGTCGAGGCGAGCCGGTCGACCGCGCACAGCCGGACCACGACTGCACCCTCGGCACCCACCGTGTCGGCGTTGCTCTTGATCACGCGCACCGCGCGCTGGTCGTGCTCGACCGCGAGGACGTGCTCGGCGCCGCGCGACCAGGCCTCGATGCCGACCGCGCCGGACCCCGCGTACAGGTCGAGGAAGCGGCAGCCGCTCAGCGACCCCTCGCTGGCAAGGAGCGCAGAGAACAGCCCCTCACGCATCCGATCCGCGCTCGGTCTGGTGCCCCGGCCGGGCGGCACCGCGATCCGCTGGCCGCGCGCTCGTCCCGCGATCACCCGCATGCGCTGATCGTCCCACCACCGACTCCCCCCGCGCCGCCCGGTTGGCACGGGCTTGCCGAGGGCCAGACCGCTTGGCACAGGGCGGCCCCGTCCCGAACGCGGTTTGGTGCGATGGCACCCCCCCGTCGCGTCCGCCGCTCGGAGGGTCAGCCCCGCTCGAGGAACTCGGCCCGATCGCGGTCGACGAGGGCGGCCAAGGCTTCCACGAGCGCGGGCCAGCTCGCCAGGGTCGGGTCGCGCTCGAGAAGGGCGGCAGCTTCGGCCCGCGCAGCACGAATCAGCTCCTCGTGGTCGGCCACGCGCAGCAGGCGCAGTCCGGTGCGCGCACCGGACTGGGACGCGCCGAGGACATCTCCCTCGCGTCGCTGGCGGAGGTCGACCTCGGCGAGGACGAAGCCGTCGGTCGTCGCGGCGACCTGGTCGATCCGGTGCCGTCCCGGCGTCTCTTCGGGCGCATCGGTGACGAGCAGGCACACTCCCCGCGAGGACCCGCGCGCCACCCGGCCGCGGAGCTGGTGCAGCTGCGACACGCCGAACCGGTGCGCGTCCATGATCACCATTGCGGTCGCGTTGGGGACGTCGACGCCGACCTCGACGACGGTGGTGGCGACGAGCACATCGATCGCGCCGGCGGCGAACCGCTGCATGACATCGTCCTTGACCTCTGCGGGCATGCGGCCGTGGAGCATCTCCAGCCGGAGACCGCTGAGTGGTCCGTTGGCGAGCTCGGGCAGGAGCTCCAGCACCGCCCGGGTGGGCGGACCCGGTGGCCGCGCGGGCCGGCGTCGTCGGGCGAGGGTCGAGGGCGCGTCGGTCCCTTCCTGGGCGTCACCCGCCGAGTCCACCAGCCGGAGTCGGGGCGGCTCGGACGGCCGCTCGAGGTCTTCCTCCTCGTCCCATCCCGCCGTCGGCGCCTCGACCAGCGCGAGCCGGGTCGAGCGGCCGAGGTCCGCCGGATCGGGGAGCGGGTCTGCATCCTCGACCGCCTCGTCGACGCTGATCTGGGCGCAGACCACGAATGCCTGGTGACCGGCGTCGACCTCCTCGCGGACCCGCTCCCAGGCTCGCTCGAGGAAGCGCGGCTTGTCGGTGGCGGGGACGACGTACGTGTCGACACCGGCGCGGCCCGCGGGCTGCTCGGCCAGCGTGGAGATGTCGAGGTCGCCGAACACCGTCATGGCGATGGTGCGAGGGATCGGCGTCGCGGTCATGACGAGGACATGGGGTGGGCTGGTGGCCTTGCCGCGCAGGAGGTCGCGCTGCTCGACCCCGAACCGGTGCTGCTCGTCGACGACGACGAGCCCGAGATCAGCGAACCCCACCCCCTCCTCGAGCAGCGCGTGGGTGCCCACGACGATCCCAGCGGCACCGCCGGCCACGTCGAGCAGAGCCTGCCGGCGAGCCGCGGCGCTGAGTGACCCGGTCAGCAGCACGACCTTCGTGCTCACGTCCGCTCCGCCGAGCAGACCAGCCTCGGCGAGGGGACCGAGCATGTCGGTGATCGACCGGTGATGCTGCTGGGCCAGGACCTCGGTCGGTGCGAGCAGAGCCGCCTGGCCCGAGGCGTCGACCACGGCCAGCATGGCGCGCAGCGCAACCACAGTCTTGCCGGCACCGACCTCGCCCTGCAGCAGGCGGTGCATCGGGTGATCGCCGGCGAGCTCGGCCGCGATGACCTCGCCGAGCACGCGCTGGCCGTCGGTGAGGGTGAACGGCAGCCGCTCGTCGAACTGCTCCGCGAGCCCGCCCGCGATGGATCGGCGGGGGATCGCCGGCAGCGCTCGCGCGACGGCCCGCCGGCGGGCGAGCTCGACCTGCAGGACGAAGGCTTCCTCCCAGCGGAGCCGGTGCTCGGCGCGCTCGTGGTCCTCGTCGTCGCTGGGCCGGTGCAGCGCGACGAAGGTCTCGCGCAGCCCGAGCAGGCCGTGCCTGGTCCGGACGTCGACCGGCAGCGGATCGGGCACGTGGCCCAGCGTGTCGAGCAGGCCCCAGACCGCACGGCGCGCGTCGGTCTGCCGGAGCTCCTTGGCCAGGGCGTAGATCGGCAACGGCCGCTCCTGCCCACCACCGTCACCGACGCCGTCATCGGCCACACGGCGACCGCCCGCGTGCGCCCGGCCCGATTCTTCTTCGTCGGCGTCGTCGAGCAGCTCGATCCGCGGGTGGGTGAGCTGGAGGCGGCCCCGGAACGTCCCGGCCTTGCCGCTGAATGCCGCCCGGAGACCTCGCGGAAGCTGGGCCTTGCGCCACGGCTGGTTGAAGAACGTGAGCGAGAGCTCACGGGTGCCGTCCGTCACCAGCACCTCGGTGACCGTCCCCTTGCGGTGCTGCATCTTGCGGACCTCGACCGAGACCACCTCGGCCGCGACCGTCACCTCCTCACCCACCGGCAGGTCGGCCAGATCGGTGAGCTCGGTGAGCTCGACGTAGCGCCGCGGCGGTCGTCTGAGGAGGTCGCCGACAGTGTGGAGCCCCATCGCGGCGTGCGCCGCGAGCAGCTTCTTGCCCTTGAGGCGTCGGTCCAGGCGATCGTCGAGCTCGGAGACCATCGCGCTACTCCACGCCGAGCAGCAGCAGGTCGCGCGTGGCACCCGCGTCGTACGCGACGCACTCGACGTCCGGGCGGACGGTGTGCAGCCGCTCGCGCACCACCGCCGCCGCCTGACCAACCGGTCCGGCGCCGTGGACCAGCGTGACGAGCTCGCCGCCACCACCGAGCAAGCGCTCGAGGAGCCCCTCGGCGACGTCGGCCGGGTCGGTCGCGACGATCACCACGTCGCCTTCGACCAGCCCAAGCACGTCGCCGGGATCGCACACGCCGACCATGGTCATCGCACGGTCCGTCGCGACCACGACCTCGGCCACCCGGGTGGCGCCCGCGGCTGCGGTCATCGCGACGACGTCGTCGTCGAACCGCCGGTCCGCGTCGTGGACGGCGAGCGCGGCAAGACCCTGGACGACGGCCCGGACCGGGATCACCGCCACCCGCAGGCCGCTCTCGCGCGCCTCGGCGGCGGCCGCCTCCGCGGCGCTGCGCACGGTCCGGTCAGCGGGGATCACGAGCACCTCGGCCGACCCGCAGGCGTGGATCGCCGCGAGCACCGTACGGGTCGATGGCGCAGCCCCAATGACGCTCACGACCGGCACCGCGCCGGCCTGAGCGACCAGGTCGGCAAGACCGGCACCCTCGATGATCGCGACGACGCCACGGCGCGGCACGACCGGGCAGGCCTCCCCACCGGGTGCTGCGCCCGTGCCGGCATGCCGGACCCGGACGTCGAGGGACTCGACCCGGATCCGGTACGGGCGGCCCGCTGAGACCCCGGCCTCGACCGCGGCCCCGACGTCGTCGACGTGGATGTGGACGTTCCAGAGACCTTCCCCGCCGACGACGAGCAGCGACTCGCCGAGCGGTTCGAGCGCGGCGCGCAGGGCGACCAGGCGGGACTCGTCGGCCTCGAGCAAGTACATGACCTCGAAGCCGGGGCCCCGGGTCGGATCGGCCGGTGCCGCCTCGACTGCGTGGACCGGGCGTTGCGGCACGGGCAGCCGCACCCGGGAGGCCTCTGTGGGGGTGACTCCGGTGACGACCTCGTGCAGAGCACCGAGCATGACCACGAGCCCGGCTCCACCAGCGTCGACGACGCCGTGCTCGCGCAGCACGGCGAGGTGGTCCGGCGTCCGGAGCAGGCTGGCGGTGGCCGCGTCGAGCGCGACCCGGGTCACCGCCACCAGGTCGGCCGCCCGCACCTCGGCGACGGCGTCGGCGACGTCGCGGACGACTGTGAGCACCGTGCCCTCGACCGGGGTCCCCACCGCTGCGTACGCCGCTCGAGAGGCCCGGACCAGGGCGAGGGCGAGGAGTCGACCGTCGACTCCCGGGAGGCCGGGCTCGGCGGCGAGGGCGTCGGACATGCCACGGAGGATCTGGCTGACGATCACCCCGGAGTTCCCGCGAGCACCGAGGAACGCTCCCTGGGCGAGCGCCCGCATCGTCGCGCCGAAGTCGTCGCGCCCGACCTCCAGGTCGTCGACCGCCTGGCCGGCGGCCTCGATCGTCAGGAACAGGTTGGTGCCGGTGTCCCCGTCGGGGACCGGGAAGACGTTGAGTGCGTCGATGTGCTCGCGCTCGCGACCGAGTGCATCGAGAGCGCGAGAGGCCCAGCGACGCAGTGCCGCTGCGTCAAGGACTTCCAGCACGCGACCTCCGACGGCGTCCGACTCGAGACGGTGCGAGCGTAGTCGCGCGGTCCGCCAGTGCCGGTTCGATTGCCCGGCTCACAGACACGGTGCGCAGCCGGTTGGCGTCCACGGGACCGCCTCGGGTAATCTGCGCAGGTTGCCTGGCGCGATCGGGCTGCCGATCGACCGACGACCATCCCAACGCTTTGGAGATCATCCCGTGGCTGCCACCTGCGACATCTGCGCCAAGCGGCCCGGCTTCGGCATGAGCGTCTCCCACTCGCACCGTCGCACCAAGCGTCGCTGGAACCCCAACATCCAGCCGGTCCGGGCCAAGGTGGGCCGCACCGTGAAGCGGCTGAATGTCTGCACCTCGTGCATCAAGGCCGGCAAGGTCACCCGCGCGCTGTAAGCCGCCCGCCCGTACACAAGGTCGCCTTCCGTACGGCGAGCCCGCATCCGCACGTACGGTTGCCGGCATGAGCCGAACAAGTTTCGTCGAGAAGCTGCGCGAGCAGGTCGGGAACGAGCTCGCCGCCCACCAGCAGTACATCGCGCTCGCGGTGTGGTTCGACCGACAGGACCTGCCCCAGCTGGCCCGCCACTTCTACCGCCAGTCGGTGGAGGAGCGCAACCACGGCATGATGATCGTGCAGTACATGCTCGACCGTGATCTGCCGGTCGAGATCCCGGGGACGCCACCGGTGCGGAACTCCTTCTCCACCCCGGTGGAGCTGATCAAGCTCGCGCTGGACCAGGAGAAGCAGGTCACAGGGCAGATCGAGGAGCTGTTCCGGCTCGCCCGCTCGGACGGCGATGCCCTCGGTGAGCAGTTCTTGCTCTGGTTCCTCGCCGAGCAGGTCGAGGAGGTCGCGTCGATGGCGACACTGATGGTGATCGCCCAGCGGGCCGGGACGAACTGGTTCGACATCGAGGACTTCGTCGCGCGCGAGCAGATCGGCGACGGCGGCACGGACCCGAGCGCACCTGTCGCCGCTGGCGGCCAGCTCTAACCCGTCGCAGACCCCGGGTTCGGATCACCGAAAGTGGTCCCAGCCACCTGACCCCTCGTACGGAGAGCCGTCCACCGTGACGGCGGGCTCGCCGGCGAGCACCCGACCGACGACGCGCCACCTCGGCGGCAGGGCCGTCCCGGCCGGGAAGCAGGCCGCGAGTGCATGGTCCTCACCGCCGGTGAGCACGAATGTCTGAGGATCGGTGCCGAGCGCGGCGCCGACGTCGCGGACCGGCTGGTCCGCGGTCAGGGCGCCGCCGTCCAGATCGATCAGGACGCCACTGGCCGCAGCGACGTGCCCGACGTCCTGGACCAGGCCGTCGCTCACGTCGACGAGTGCGTGGGCACCGAGCCCGGCGGCCTCCGGCCCGGCGTCGTACGGCGGCTCGGGTCGCTGGTGGGCGGCCACGACCGCCCGTGGCGAGCGGAACCCGCGGGACAGGACGGCTCGACCAGCCTCCGCCCAGCCGAGCCGCCCGCAGACCGCGACGACGTCGCCCGGTAGGGCACCAGCCCGCGTGATCGGTGCCGCTCCCGCGAGGTCGCCGAGGGCGGCGACCGAGATGATCACCGCGTCTGACCTGGTGAGGTCTCCGCCGATCACGGCGGCCGCCACCAGCGCGGCCTCGTCGCGAAGACCGTCGGTGAGCTCGAGCGCCCAGGAGACCTGCAGGTCGCCTGGGACGGCGAGCCCGACGAGCAGCGCGGTCGGCCGGGCGCCGACCGCGACCACGTCTGCCAGGTTCTGGGCTGCCGCCTTCCGGCCGATGTCGTACGCGCTGGACCAGGACCTGCGGAAGTGCCGGTCCTCGACGAGGACGTCGGTGGTCGCCACGACCCGACCGTCCGGGCAGGCCAGCACCGCGGCGTCGTCGCCGGGGCCGAGCAGCACCGACGGCGTCGTACCGAGCCGTGCGGTGATCGCCGCGATCATCGCGAACTCGCCGAGCTCGGCCACGGTCTGCCCGGCGGAGGCAGTTGCCCGAGCCCGATCCCCGCCCGAGTGCATCCGCCGCCCCCTGTCGTCGCGTCCCGCGATACCGTGCCTGCGACCGCGCTCGTCATCATCGCCCGTCGGAGGACGCCATGACCGTGCAGGCCTACATCCTGATCCAGACCGAGGTGGGCAAGGCCGCCAACGTGGCATCCCAGATCGCCGCCATCGAGGGCGTCACGCTCGCCGAGGACGTCACCGGGCCGTACGACGTCATCGTCCGCGCCGAGGCCAACACCGTCGACGAGCTGGGCAAGCTCGTCGTCGCGCAGGTCCAGAACGTGGGCGGGATCACGCGCACCCTCACCTGCCCGGTCGTGCACCTCTGACCCGAGGTACCAGGCCTGCCGGCCTGGTCGTCGGGGCCGTTGCAGCCTTCGCCCTCTCGGCGTGCGGCGAGTCGCCCGTCCAGGTGGCGGTTCCCGAGCCCGACGGCGCCGGCCCAGCCGTCTGCCGGTCCCTCGTCGCTGCCCTGCCCGACGTCCTGGACGGCGCGCAGCAGCGTGCGGTGGAACCGGTGTCAGACCTCACCGCCGCTTGGGGTGACCCGCCGATCGTCTTGCGCTGCGGTGTCGCCCGCCCGGAGGCGTACGAGCCGACCTCGCTCGTCGGCACGTACGACGGCGTCGACTGGCTCGCCGTCGAGCAGGACGACGGCTACCTGTTCTACGCGCCGGGCCGGGTGACGTGGATCGAGGTTGCCGTGCCGTCCGCGTACTCGCCGGAGCCGAACCCGCTGATCGACCTCGCACCCGCGGTCAGCGCGAGCGTGCCGCTCCTCGAGCGCTGAGCGTCTCGGTCCTCGGCGCCGGTTCATCCTGTGGGGCGGTAGCGAGCGCCGCGGCGAGCAGGAGTGCGGCGACCCCGGCGATCGCGGCCGCGCCGCCCCCGTAGGAGAGCAGGAGGTCGCCACGCTCGCGTGCGATCGAGTCGAGGCCGAGCGTCCGCCAGTACGCGATCGCAGCCACCGCGAGTGCGACCACGGCGAGCAGTGCCAGCAGCACCGCCGCCGGTGATGGCCGGGAGCGACCGTGGACGCGCCGCTCCAGCGGCTGCTCGCGTAACGGCAGGACCACCGCCAGCCCGATCGTGACGATGCCCAGCCAGGCGCCGACGACGAGGTAGCCGGCCACCACGTCGCTCGGCCGGTGCCAGCCGGCGGCGAGCGTCGCCACGCCGGTGAGGGCCGCGGTCCCGGTGCCGAACAGCGCCAGCAGCCCGCGCAGCCGGGCCGGGACGACCAGCACGAGCGCGACCGCCACCGAGGCCGCGACCGTCGAGTGCCCGCTCGGCAGCGAGTTCAGGGTGAGCGTGTCGATCCCGAGGTCCGGCCGGTCGAGCACGCCGTGCTTCAGCACCTGCGTGGTCATGTTCGCCCCGACCACGAGAGCAACGGCCGCCAGGGCGAGATCACCGCGCCGGCGGGAGAACGCGATCACGGCAACCGTGCCGGTGGCGAGAGCGAGCCCGACGACGGACACCAGTCCCAGCACCGTGAGCGCACCCTCGATGAGGTGGCCCCGGCCGATCCGCGCCCCCTGCAGCGCGGTCTCGTCCACCCGCTGGCCCGCCGCAGTGGACAGGAACACCGCGACAACCGCAGCCAGGCCGGCCAAGGAGGCGAGGGCGAGTCCTGCCCCAGCCACGGCCCGCTGGCCCGACGTCGTCACCGGACCACGGTAGGCGGTCGTGCCGTCGGCGGGTCGGCGCGGGCGGCGCCGGGGGGACCGGAGCCGAGCCTCAGCGCAGACCGGTCGGGCGGGCGAGCGCGAGACGCAGGAGCCGGTCGACGAGCGCCGGGTAGTCCATCCCGGACGCCGCCCAGAGCGCGGGATACATCGATCGCGGCGTGAAACCCGGCATCGTGTTGATCTCGTTCACCACCACGCTCCCGGTCTCGGTGTAGAAGAAGTCCACCCGCGCGAGCCCCTCGCACCCCAGCACGTGGAACGCCTCCAGCGCGAGGTTGCGGACTCGGTCGTCGACGTCGGCCGGCACGTCCGCCGGGATCACGAGCTCGAGGTCGGACTCGTTGAGGTACTTCGCGTCGAAGTCGTAGAACGCGTGGTCGCCCGACACGACCACCTCGCCGACGACGCTGGCCTGCGGCTCGCCGTCCAGACCGCCGAGCACCGCGCACTCGAGCTCGCGGCCGACGACCATGGCCTCGACCAGGACCTTCGGGTCGAACTGCTCGGCGTGCGCCACCGCAGCGTCGAGCTCATCCGGGTCGTCGACCCGGGACACCCCGTAGCTGGATCCGGCTCGGGCCGGCTTCACGAAGACGGGATAGCCGAGCGAGGCGACCGACTCACGGACCGCGCCGGGGTCAGCGGCTAGCTCACCCGGGCGGATCACGGTGTACGCACCGACCGGCAGACCGTGGCCGGCGAGCAGCACCTTCATGTAGTGCTTGTCCATGCAGGCCGCGCTCGCGAAGATCCCGGACCCGACGTAGGGCACTGCGCTCAGCTCGAGCATGCCCTGGATCGAGCCGTCCTCCCCGTACGGGCCGTGCAGCAGCGGCAGCACGACGTCCACCTCGCCGAGCGCGCGCGGCTGCTCACCGGGTTCCAGGATCGTCAGATCCCGGGTCCCGCCGCGGGTGGAGAGGATCACCTCGGCGCCGGAGGGGTCGACCTGCGGCAGCCGACCGTCGGTGATCTGGAGCCGGCCCGGGTCGTCGACCCCGAGCACCCAACGACCGTCGGTGGTGATGCCGACCGGGACCACGTCGTACGCGCTGCGGTCGATCGAGGCGAGCACGCTGGCCGCGGTGATGCACGAGATCGCGTGCTCGGCGCTCCGACCGCCGAACACGACCGCCACGCGCGGCCGCCGGGCACCGGGACGGGTCGGGTCTGGCTCGTCGTCGCTCATCGCGGTCGACCCTACCGACGCAGCCCGCTGCTCCGCGCTGATCGGAGGCGATCAGCCGGCGAGCTCGTCCAGCGCGCGGAGAAGGTCCGCGGAGAGGTCCTCGACGTCCTCGAGCCCGACCGAGAGCCGGACTCCCGCCGGGTCGATGCCGCCGGCCGCGAGGGCGTCGTCGTCGAGCTGGCGGTGCGTCGTGGAAGCAGCATGGCCGACGAGGGTGTGCGTCCCGCCCAGCGAGGCGCCGGTGATCGGCAGACGCAGCAGTTCGGCGAACCGCATCCCCGCCTCCCGGCCGCCGTGCGGCACGACCCAGATGACTCCCCCGTAGCGGGTCCGCCCGTCCCCGCGGAGGAACAGCTGGTCGGCGAGATCATGGCCCGGGTGATCGGGCAGGCCGGGGTAGTCCACGCGCGCGACAGCCGGGTGGCCGGCGATGGTCTCGGCGAGGACCAGCGCCGAGGCGCAGTGCCGCGCCATCCGGAGCGGCAGCGTAGCGAGCCCGCGACGCAGCAGGAACGCCTCGTCGGGTCCGAGGATCCCGCCGGTCTCGACGCGGATGTGACGGACCGCTGCGATGAGCTCCGCCCGGCCGACCACGACGCCGCCGGTCGCGTCGGAGTGCCCGCCGAGGTACTTGGTCGCGGAGTGGATCACCAGGTCCACGCCGTGGCGGAGCGGCTGGCACACGGCCGGCGACGCGAACGTCGAGTCGACGGCAAAGATCGCGCCGACGTCGTGGGCGAGCGCGGCCAGCCGGGGCAGGTCGGCCACCGCCATCGTGGGGTTGGCCAGCGTCTCCGCCCAGACCACCGCGGTGGGCCGCTCGACCGCGGCGGCGTAGGCGTCGAGGTCGGTGCCGTCGACGAACGTGGTCTCGACGCCGAAGCGAGAGAGCGTATGGGCGAGCAGCGACCAGGTGCCGCCGTAGCAGCCCGCCGGGGCGACGACGTGCGTCCCGGCACCGGTGAACGCGAGCAGCGTCGCGGTGATCGCCGCCATGCCGGACCCGAACGCCTGCGCCTGCACGTCCTCACCGGCTGGGTGCTCGAGCGCGGCGACGGCCTCGGCGAACGCGTGGACGGTCGGGTTGTCGTCGCGCGTGTACACGTAGCCAGGCGTCCGGCCGCCCAGCACGTCGGCGTACTCCTGGGAGGTGTCGAACCCGAACGTCGACGTCCGCCAGACCGCGAGCCCGAGCGATTCCTGCTCGACCCGGGGTTGCGGGGGCAGGTGCACGGCCCGGGTCTGCTCCCCGCGCTGGCCCGGTGCCGTCCCGCCGGTGCGGTCGTCGCCGCGGGCGACGTCGGTCACGAGGAGGCCCGTTCTGCCTTGGCCGACCGAGCGAGCAGCGTGTGCATCATCCGCTGCGGCGCGACGCCGTTGTGGATCACCTCGACCACTCCGTCGGTGATCGGCATGTCGACGCCGTGCGCCCGCGCCAGGTCGGCGACGGACTCGCATGACTTCACGCCCTCGGCCACCTGGCGGGTAGACGCGACGATCTCCGCCACCCGCTGCCCCTGGCCGAGCCGCTCCCCGAACGTCCGGTTGCGCGAGAGTGGCGAGCTGCAGGTCGCGACCAGGTCGCCGAGACCGGCGAGCCCCGCGAACGTGTACGGGTCGGCCCCGAGCACCTCGCCCAGGCGGGCGGTCTCGGCCAGCCCGCGGGTGATGATCGTGGCCCTGGTGTTGTCGCCGAGACCCATCCCCTCGGCCATGCCGACGGCCAGGGCGATGACGTTCTTCACCGCACCGCCGAGCTCGCAGCCCACGACATCGGGATTCGTGTACGGACGGAAGTACGGGGCGTGGCACGCCTGCTGCAGCTGGCCGGCGGCGTCCTCGTCGATGCACGCCACGACGCCAGCGGCCGGCTGGCGCTCGGCGATCTCACGCGCCAGGTTGGGTCCGCTCACGACCGCAACCCGGTCCGCGTGCGCGCCGGTGACAGCGGCAATCACCTCGCTCATGCGCAAGGTGGTGCCGAGCTCGATGCCCTTCATCAGGCTGACCAGCAGCGCACTGCGGGGGAGGAACGGCGTCCAGGCCACGAGGTTCGCCCGGAGCGTCTGCGACGGCACCGCCATGACCACGATCTCGGCGCCGCGCAGTGCGGTGGCGGCGTCGGACGTGCAAGCGATCGCATCCGAGAGCTCGACGCCGGGGAGGTAGTCCGCGTTCTCGCGCGTACGAGCGATCCGGTCAGCCAGGTCGGGACGGCGCGCGAGCAGCGTGACGTCGGACCCGGCGTCGGCGAGCACCATCGCGAACGCCGTCCCCCACGACCCGGCCCCGAGCACGGCAGTCCGGGTCACGACGGCGGACCGTCGTCAGCCGGTCGCGGCTCCCCCACCGTCGATCGATCGCGGGGCGCCGACCCAGCCGTACGGGGGTCGAACGGGGCCGCCGGTGGCGTCTCACCGCGGATCTCGGCGAGCAGGGCGGTGATCTCACGCATGATCCGTTCGGTTGCCCGCCGCAGGACGTCCGGGGTGATCGGGTGGCCGCGCAGGTCGTCGAGCTCGACCGGCGGCCCGGCGGTGACCTGCATGGTCTTGCGCGGGAACGGTCGCAACCGTCCGCCCTTGTACGGCGGCAGGAGCTGCTCTGGCCCCCACTGCGCGACCGGGATCACCGGGCAGCCCGTGCTGAGCGCGATCCGGGCCGCGCCGGTCTTGCCGACCATCGGCCACAGGTCAGGCTCGCGGGTGATCGTGCCCTCCGGGTAGACCGCGACGCACTCCCCCGCCTCGATCGCCGCGACGGCGCCGCGGAACGCCTCGGCGGCGTCGCGAGAGCCGCGGAACACCGGGATCTGCCCCGAGTTCCGGACGACCCAGCCGATCACGGGGGTCGTGAACAGGGAGGACTTCGCCAGGAACCTCGGCTGGCCGCCGTTGTCGTACAGAAAGTGGGCGAACGCGATCGGGTCGACGTGGGAGACGTGGTTCAGCGCGATGATGAAGCCACCGGTGCGCGGCAGGTGCTCCGCGCCGTGCCAGTCCCGCTTCGTCACGACCATCATGATCGGCCGCAGGACGGCAACGGCCACCCCGTAGGCGAACCCGATCCGTGGTCGGGCCACGTCCCGCTCCTCTCCCCCGTCGATCTGCCGAACACTAGTGCGCCACCGCTGGGTCCCTGAGGCTTCGGCGGCCACACCCAGGAGTGGCAGGATCGTGGCATGGCGCACGGCGAGGTCCAGTCGCTGACCGAGCCGGGTCAGCCGGCCTGGACGGTGCTCGTCCCGGTCAAGATGCTCTCGATCGCCAAGTCCCGCCTCGACCCGCACGTCGGGGGATTCCGGCGCGAGCTGGCGCTCGCGATGGCGCGCGACACCGTGACCGCGATCGCGTCCTGCGAAGGCGTCGAGGTGGTCGTCGTCACCGACGACCTGGATGCCGCAGCCGCCCTCACGGACCTCGCAACCGTTCTGCCGGATCTCCCGGGCGCCGGGATCAATGCCGCGCTGCGGCACGGGGCCGCTGCGGTGGGCGCCTCACGTGATCGGCGCCTGGCTGCGGTGCAGGCTGACCTGCCCTCGCTGCGAACGGCCGAGCTCGGCGCGGCGCTTCGTGCTGCGGCGCTCACGGAGCAGGCCTTCGTGGCCGACGCTGCAGGCACCGGCACGACGCTCTACGCAGCCTCGGCGGCCGCCCGGTTCTCGCCCCGGTTCGGACCCGGGTCCGCGGCCGCGCACCGCGAGGTGGCCCAGGAGCTCCGGCTCGACGTGCCGACCCTGCGCCGGGATGTCGACACCGTCGAGGACCTCTGGGCGGCCGCCCGGCTCGGCGTCGGGCCGTGCACCGCCGCACTGCTGCCCGAGCTCCCGGCGAAGTCGGCATGATCATGACGGCACAGGGCACCGTGGCGACGTTCGATGCCGGCACCGGGTGTGGGGACGTGCTTCTCGACGACGGGCTCCGGCTGCCGTTCGATGGGGCTGCCTTCGCCCGATCCGGGCTCCGGTCGCTGCGGTTCGGCCAGCGGGTACGGCTGGAGATCGACGGCAGCGGCGACGACCGGACGATCGTTGCGTTGACCGTCGTCACGCTGCCCCTGCGCGACTGATCCCGGACATACGACGGGCCGGACCCGTCGAGGGTCCGGCCCGTCGCACACCGAGTGGATCAGCGCTTCGCGGCTGCCCGCTTGGTCGTGGACTTGGTCGTCGCCTTCTTGGCCAGCGTCTTCCCCGCCGCGGACTTCGTCGTCCTCGACGCCGCTGGAGCCTTCTTCGCCAACGTCTTCGCTGCAGCGGACTTTGTCGTCTTTGACGCCGCCGGGGCCTTCTTGGCCAGCGTCTTCGCCGCCGCAGACTTCGTCGTCCTCGACGCCGCTGGAGCCTTCTTCGCCAGCGTCTTCGCCGCCGCAGACTTCGTCGTCTTGGCCGTCGTCGATGCCGTCGTACGCGCCGTGCTCGGGGCAGTTGCCGTCTTCACCGCCGCGAGGCGCGGCAGCTTCTTGCTGCCGGAGACCACGTTCTTGAACTCCTGACCAGGACGGAACTTCGGTGCGACGGACTTCTTCACCTTGATCGTCTGGCCGGTGGCGGGGTTACGACCGGTGCGCGCAGCGCGCTGCACCTTCTCGAACGAGCCGAAGCCCGTGATCGTCACCTTCTCGCCCTTGGCCACCGCGCGGTACACCGTGTCGATGACCGCGTCCAGTGCCTCGCCGGCCGCCTTCTTGTTGCCGCCGAGACGGCCTGCGAGCGTGTTGACAAGCTCAGCCTTGTTCACAGCTTTCCCCTCCAGGTTTCCGGGTCTTGTCCTCGAGCACGCGCTCGACTCCGCCCGAACCGTACGTTGCGCACGCGGCCAACTCAAACACCGAGCGCCAGAAACCCTTGCTGTGTCGCACGTTCGTGCTTACCGACCTGCGCCGCTCCGCGGTCGTCGGCGAGCTCGCACGGACGGTCGACGACCGTCATCGCCAGTGGTTGCAGGCGATCTCGTCCGAGCACGCGACACGGAGCAGACCGGTCCGCGGTGATCATCCAGCGCCGTCCTCCGACCTGGCCCGAGATCGACGAGGCCCCCTCCCACCCGTGCTCGCAGGTGGAAGGGGGCACTTGTCGTAGCCCCGACGGGATTCGAACCCGCGCTACCGCCTTGAGAGGGCGGCGTGCTAGGCCGCTACACAACGGGGCCAGGTCACGTGCTGCAGGCGCTTCGACCAGCGACGTGCGGAACGGAACTGTACCGGATGGGCGGAGCCGGAGACCAACCGAGAGCGCTCGACGGTCGATCCAGCTG
>Ga0136616_10000138_pt1 | contig 29323 bp, 25 predicted proteins | sample AntDrymUQ2992106_2_FD_106648 | JGI IMG/M metagenome (GOLD analysis project Ga0136616, IMG submission 106648) | Polar desert sand microbial communities from Dry Valleys, Antarctica - metaG UQ299 (21.06) | ecosystem: Environmental > Terrestrial > Soil > Desert | place: Antarctica: Dry Valley... | reverse complement strand
GTTGACCCCTGAGCCCGACCCGCCCTTGAAGATCGTCCCCTCCTCCACGTACCAGTTGAGGATGGAGCTCATGGTGTCTTCGACCGACAGGATGAAGCACGCCGAGCACTGCGGGGTCTCCTCAACGCCGCAGTTGAACCACACCGGCGAGTTGAAGGCGGCCTTCTGGGTGACCAGCACGTGCTTGAGCTCGGCATTGAACACCTCGGCGGAGGTCTCGTCGGCGAAGTAGCCGTCGTCACTGCCCCAGCGGGCGATGGTGTCGGCGACGCGGTCGATCATCTGGCGCACGCTGTGCTCGCGCTGCGGCGTGCCCGGGGTCCCTCGGAAGTACTTCTGCGACACGATCGTCGTCGCGTTCTGCGACCAGCTCAGCGGGAACTCGACATCGCGCTGCTCGAACGCGGTCCCGCCGGTCCGCCAGTCCTTGATGACGGCGTCGCGCAGTTCCCACTCGATCTCGTCGTAGGGGTGGACCCCGTCGGCGGTGAAATGCCGGACGAACCGCAACCCGGGCGCTGCGCCTTGCGAGGTGACCGCCGTGAGCGCTGCCTGCGTGATGACCATCCCACTCTCCCTTGCCAACGACACCGCTGTAATTACCGTCGAGGAGCCTGCCGCATCAACGGCCGGCCGTCAAGGACCTGTGTCGACTGCATGCCCAAGATGGGGGATGCACGACCCGCCCTTACACCATATGTTGTGGTCTAGTAGGGCGCAGTCGTTATCGAGCGTGCAGCACGTTGAAGGCACGCTAACAGCAGAGTGCGACAACCGGTGAGGGTCTGGATGTGGATAACACGGGTCAATTGACCGCAACACTGGGGACTGTCTTGTGGACAGCGCCGGGGCCGGCAGTGCGGGGGTTGCCAACCACCGTGCCGAAGGCTTCGTCCACAGTCACGTAGGAATCCACAGCAAGAATATTCTGACAAGGAGCGCGCGTGCGCTGCCCGTACTGCCGCACCGATCGCGACCGCGTGATCGATTCTCGTCCCGCCGAGGAGGGTGCCGCGATCCGGCGGCGCCGGGAGTGCGCCGCTTGTGGGCAGCGCTTCTCCACCTACGAACGCAGCGAGCAGATCGCTCTTGGTGTGCGCAAACGCAACGCCGTGCTCGAGCCATTCGAGCGCGCCAAGCTGGCCGCCGGCATCGAGAAGGCCACCAAGAACCTGCCCGTCGAGCCCGGCGCCGTCCGGCAGGCCGTCGCCGCCGTGGAGACTCGCCTGCGGGCCATGGGTCGCCGCGAGGTCGACAGCGAGGTCGTCGGTGCCGAGGTGCTCGCGGCCTTGCGCGACCTGGATCGCGTCGCCTACCTGCGCTTCGCCAGCGTCTACAAGGGGTTCACGTCCACCGACGACTTCGCTCGTGAGCTGGCCACCCTGGAGGGTGAGCCCTGGACCGGCACCCAGCCAGCCGGAACGCAGCCAGCCGGCCGACAACAGCCCCACGGGTAGACGCTCAGGGCAGGCGCAACACCGTGCCGGGCAATAGCGCTGTCGCGTCCACGTCGTTGACGTCCAGGATGCTGGCGATGTAGGCCTGCGGGCTTTGCCCCGCCGGTGCGTGGGCGTAGGCCAGATCCCAAACAGTGTCGCCGGGGGCGATCACGATCTCGACACGTGCGACGCCCCCGTCCGCCGTCGCCGCCGCACTCCGCATCGGCCACACCCCGACCAGCAACAGCGTGGCCACCGCAACGACCGTCACGGCGAGGGTCGCCACGCCCAGCCGCCGTCGCCGGTACACCGCCGCCCGCCGGTGCGCTTGCAGCCGGGGGGACGACCACGCGGCCGCGGTCGGCCCACGGACCACGGGTCGGATCCCGGCCGGTGTCCGGTCGAGGTCCCATGCTGCTGCCGCCACGGCCTTGGCCTTCCTGTACCCGGTGACGTCCGGCGGCCCCCAGCGGCCAAGCGAACGCCTGTTCGTCTCGCTCCACTGTAGCGAACGCATGTTCGATGTCAAGACCCAACTCGAACAGGTGTTTGATTTTGTCAGTTCGACCGGCTACGTTGCGGGTACGCAAGTCGACGCACAGGAGGGGCCGTGGCGGCGCAACCGGGATTGACGAGCAGGCAGCAGCGCATCCTCGAGGTCATCCGCGACGCCGTGCGCTCGCGGGGCTACCCGCCGAGCGTGCGAGAGATCGGGGACGCGGTCGGGTTGCGGTCTCCCTCCAGCGTGCACAGCCAGCTGGCGACGCTGGAGCGCGGCGGCTATCTGCGCCGCGACCCCTCGCGCCCTCGCGCGATCGAAGTCCGCAGCCAACCCGACGCTGAGCCTGCACTCACGGCCGGCCGGCACACCGCGGTGCCGTTGATCGGCGAGATCGCCGCCGGTGCTCCGGTCGTCGCCGAGGAGCATGTGGACGATGTCTATGCCCTGCCGACCACGCTGGTCGGCGAGGGCACGCTGTTCATGTTGCGCGTCCGTGGCGAGTCGATGATCGAGGCGGGCGTGCTGCCCGGCGACCTGGTGGTGGTGCGCCAGCAACCGGCCGTCGAGCAGGGCGAGATGTGTGCCGTGCTGATCGAGGACGAGGCCACGGTGAAGTTCTTCCGCCGCAGCCGGTCGGGCGAGATCTTCCTGGACCCGGCCAACCCTGCCTACCAGCCAATCCCGCTGCACGCTGACGAACAGTCGGCGATTCTTGGCCGCGTCGTAGCGGTCCTGCGTAGCCTCTAGCGCCCCGCGCTAGCCCGTCGGCGCGGCTAGCTGGTCTCGGCCTGCTGCGTCCCCAGCCAGCCGTCGCTGCTGGCATAGGGGCGCAGCGCCTCCCCGGTGGACCGCCCGACGCTGGCCATCACGTAGGTGCCCTCGGGTCGATGCTCCTCCTTGAGCACCTCACCGTCGCGGTGGGCTGCAGCCACCAGTTCGGCGTGCGCGTAGGGCACGACGGCCTCGACCACGCGTCGAGCCGGCGGGAGCAGCTCGGCGATCCTGGCCACCAGCCGTCCGGTTCCCTCGCCGGTGACCGCCGAGACCGCCACCGCCCCGGCGAACTGTCGCTCGAGTCCTAGCACCGTATTTCGGTCGGCCACGTCCGCCTTGTTCAGCACCAGGATGCGACGCATGGCGTCCGCGCCGATCTCTGCCAGCACGCGGTCCACCGCCAAGATCTGCGCTTTGGCCTCCGGGTGGGCAGCGTCCACCACGTGCAGCAGCAGGTTGGCGCGCAGGGTGTCTTCCAGCGTGGATTTGAACGCCTCGACCAGCTGGGTCGGTAGCTTTTTGACGAAGCCGACGGTGTCCGTGGCGACCACCTCCCGGCCGTCGGGCAACGGCAGGCGGCGGGCCGTGGTGTCCAGCGTGGCGAACAGCTGATCGGCGACCAGCACCGATGACCCCGTCAGGCGGTTGAGCAACGTCGACTTGCCCGCGTTGGTGTAGCCGACCAGGGCGACCGTCGGGACGCCGTGACGCTCGCGGTCCTTGGTCTTGAGCCGTCGAGTGGCCGCGAACTCTCGCAGATTTGTGCGCAGCTTGGTGATGCGCCGGTTGATCTTGCGGCGGTCGACCTCCAGTTGCGTCTCTCCCGGTCCGCGCCGGGCACCGATGCCACTTCCGGCTTGCCGGGACAGCGAGGCGCCCCAGCCGCGCAACCGCGGCAGCAGGTAGGACAGCTGCGCCAGCTCAACCTGCGCCTTGCCCTCACGGCTGGACGCGTGCTGGGCGAAGATGTCCAGGATCACGATGGTGCGGTCCAGCACCTTCACGCCGAGCCGCTCCTCGAGCGTGCGCTGTTGGGCCGGGGACAGATCGTCGTCGAAGATCGCGGCGTCGGCGTCCAGCGAGCTGCACAACGCCTTGAGCTCGGCCACCTTTCCCCGGCCGATGAACGTGGCGACGTCCGGCACGTTGCGTTTCTGCACCACGCGCCCGGCGGCCACCGCGCCAGCGGTGTCCACCAGCAGCTCCAACTCGTCCAGTGAGGCGTCGACCTCGTGCGCAGTGTGTCCACCGCCATGCAGCGCGACGAGCACCGCGCGCTCGACCGGGCGGAAGATGGCCACGCCCTCGCGTGGTGCCCCTTCCTCGATGCGTTGCGCCTGCTCGCGCCGGCGTTGGGCGCGCGACAGGGACAGGTCAGGCTCGTGTTCGTCGGGGCCGTTCAGTGAATGCTCGTCAGCCACGTCTCGTCCAAGTTTCCCGTCGCCACCTCCACCGCAGGCCCGGTGACCCACAGCGTCGCGTCCGTCCAGTCGATGTCAAGCTCCCCACCGGGCAGCACCACCGTCACCTGCCGCTCGGCCAGTCCCAGGACCGCGGCCGCGGCCGCCATCGCCGAGGCGCCCGTACCCGAGGCCATGGTCTCGCCCACGCCGCGCTCCCAGATGCGTCCACGGATCGTCCCGCGATCCAAAATCTGGATCACCTCCACGTTCGTGCCCTCGGCGAAGGCCTCGTGGCGACCGATGCCTGCCCCGATCTCGGCTAGAGGCACCGACGCCACATCGTCGACCACCAGCACCGCATGGGGGTTGCCCATGGACAGGGTCGTGATCCGGACCGTGGTGCCGTCGACGTCGAGCGGCTCGTCGACCTTGCCGAGCAGTGGCGGTCCCATGTCGACGCGAGCGCGGTCGACGAGACCATTCTCGCCGCGAAAGACCTGCACGGCCTTCACGCCGGCGCGGGTGTCGACCGTCACGATCCCGTTGCCGGCGAGGCCACGGTCGGCGAGGTACTTGGCCACGCAGCGCACCCCGTTGCCGCACATCTCGGCGACGTTGCCGTCGGCGTTCCAGTAATCCATGAACGCGTCGGCGTCCACTCCCCCGCGCGCCGGCGCGACGCGGATCACGCCGTCGGCGCCCAACCCCAGGTGTGCGCGGCACAGCGCCCGCACCAAGCCAGGCGTGAGCGGGTGGGCATCCTGCGGGTCGGGCAGCAGGACGAAATCGTTGCCCGCGCCGTGAACCTTCACGAACTGCATGCCGCCAGCAACACCTCGGGCGCGTGGGGTGGAGGCACCCATCGTACCCGGGGGTCACGGGCGAACCAGCGCTGCTGGCGAGCGGCGTAACGGCGGGTGCGTTGCTTGATGCGCACGACGGCGTCAGCCAGGCCGCAGCGGCCCTCGAGGTGGTCCAAGATCTCGGCATAGCCGATCGCCTGGCGCGCGGTTGTGGACAAAGGGCCGCGGGCCAGCGCCCGGCACTCGGCAACCAGGCCGGCTTCGACCATCGCGTCCACGCGGGCATCGAGCCGGGCGAACAGCGTGGATCGCTCCACCTGTAGACCCACGACTCGTAGCCCCGCGTACAACGGCTCCCAGCGGTCCCAGGCCTGGCGCCAGGCGCTGAAGGGGCGGCCCGTGAGGTACACGACCTCCAGGGCGCGCACCGCGCGACGCACGTTGCCGGGATCCATCCGCGCCGCGGCCGCGGGGTCGACCGCGACCAGGGCCGCGTGCGCGGCGGCAGCGTCGTCGCCGTAGTGGCGGGCCAGTGCCGCCCGCACCGCCGGATCGGTGGGCGGAAAGTCCAGCGGGTCGACCGCCGCTCGGAAGTACAGCCCGGAGCCGCCGACCAGCAACGGGGTTGCGCCTCGCTCGAGCACCTCGTCGATGACCGCACGGGCGGTCCGCTGGAACCACTCGACCGAGCAGTCCTGCCACGGGTCGAGCGCGTCCAGGAGGTGGTGTCGCACCCCGGCTCGCTGGTGTGCGGTCGGCTTGGCGGTGCCGATGTCCATGCCGCGGTACACCGTGAAGGCGTCCACGGCGACGATCTCGACTGGCGGCCCGTCGCCATCACCGGCGCGGTCGCCGGCGGCATGGGCCACGTCCAAGGCTGCGGCCGACTTGCCCGTTCCCGTTGGTCCGACGAGCGCCAAGACGCAGGGATCGGTCACCACGCGTCAGACGCCTTGCGGCACCACTTCGCCCAGCAGGTAGTACGACGCCGCGTGGGTCAACCGGACGTTGACGAGCGACCCAACGGCGGTGTGCGGTCCGGCCGGTACGTGCACGAGGCGGTTGGTGCGGGTGCGACCGCTGACTTTCCGGGGATCGGTCTTCGACGGTCCTTCGAGCAGCAACTCGGCGACCGTGCCGACCTGCCGGGCGTTCCCCGCCGCAGACAGCTCACGCGTCAGGGCGGCCAGCTTGCGGTAGCGGGCATTCACCACGGCCGCGTCGACATGGCCGTCCAGCTCGACTGCCGCGGTCCCGGGCCGCCGGGAGTACTCGAAGGTGAAGGCGGAATCAAATTGCGCGCGCGAGGTGACCGCCAAGGTGTCGGAGAAGTCGTCCTCGGTCTCGCCCGGGAAGCCGACGATGATGTCGGTGGAGATGGCCACCCCGGGGATGGTCTCGCGTGCCTCGGCGACCAGCTCCAGGTAGCGGCGGGAGCGGTAGGAACGCTGCATCCGCCGCAGGATGCGATCGGAGCCCGATTGCAGCGGCAGGTGCAGCTGCTCGCAGACGTTGGGCACGTCGCGCATGGCCGCGAACACGTCGGAGGAGAAGTCCTTGGGATGGGGGCTCGTGAAGCGAACGCGGCAGAGATCGTCGACCCCGCCCAGGGCGTGCAGCAGTTCGGCGAACAGCGTGCGGTTGCGCCGACCCTCGTGCGCAACGAGCCCGTCGCGCACCAGATCACGTCCGTAGGAGTTGACGTTCTGCCCCAGCAAGGTCACCTCGCGGACACCGTCGGCCACCAGCGCACGGACTTCGGCGACGATGTCGCCGAGCTTGCGCGACTTCTCGGGTCCACGCAGGCGCGGAACGATGCAGAACGTGCAGGTGTTGTCGCAGCCGATCGAGATGGAGACCCAGGCGTGGTGGGCAACCTCCCGTCGCGCCGGCAGCGCCGAGGGAAACATCTCGGTGTGCTCGAGGATCTCCACGACCGGTAGCGCCGCTGAATCCGCCTGCGCCAGCAGTTGGGGTAGCGCCCCCATGTTGTGCGTGCCGTAGACGACATCGACCCAGGGCGCCTTCTCGGCGACACGACCCTGGTCCTTCTGGGCCAAGCAACCGCCGACCACCACCGTCTTGCCAGGGTCGGCCAGCTTCAGGGGCTTGAGCATCGACAACTGCCCGTACAGCTTGTTGTCGGCGTTCTCACGGATGGCACAGGTGTTGAACAGCACCAGATCCGCCGCGGCGGGATCGGCTGCGGGCCGGTAGCCCATCGTCTCGAGCACGCCGGCAGCGCGTTCGGAGTCGTGCTCGTTCATCTGGCACCCGAAGGTGCGGATGAAGTAGGTGCGAGCGCTCACGGGCAGCAGGATAGCCCGCGGCGTCAGTCTCCTGGTCGGGTGGGCGGCTCGGCGTCGGCAACGGCGGTGTCGCCGTCGTCGGCGCCGGCGTCGCGAACCTCGACGACGAGGTGAATGCCCGTGCGCTGCTCACCGTCGATCTGCAACTCGGTGAAGGCCGGAACGCAGACCAGGTCCACGCCCTGCTCGGCCAGCAACGTCCGGGCGATGGCGATGCCCTTGACCGCTTGATTCAGAGCCCCGGCACCGACGACATAGGCCTCGGCACGTCCGTGCTGGCGGACGTCCCCGGCGAACGCACCGGCGACCGATCGAGCGCTGGAATGGGCAGAGACCTTCATGAGCAACCGAACGACAAGGAGGGCAACGAGAGGTATCGGTTTACCTGTTCGTCACCCGCGGTGGCGAGCCTTTCCCCCAGATGGGGGACGATCCGTGCGCTGACCGCACGTTACGGCGATTTCACACGCTCCTCGCGCACCGGATGACGCACGGTGTCGGGCATGGCCACGAGGCTGGTGTTGCTCGGCTGCGTCTCCATCTGGCCGCCCCTGCCCGCGGCGTACAGCAGCGCGATGATGCCGCCCACCACGGCGCCCGACGCACGATCAACGGCGGTGAGGGTCGAAAAAGCGCCTAGCAGCGCCACATATCCCAGTCGCGTGCGAAGCCGGGAGCGGCCGTAGAACAGCGCGCAGGCCAAGATGAGCGCCGGGATTCCCACCACCAACCAGGCCTGCAACGCGTTCACGGCCCACCCTCCTGACGTGAAGTCCGCCCCTGACAGCCTACGCCCTGGCCAGACAGCATGGACGTCTGGCCAGGAGGGATCTGGCCGCGTGGTGGGGAAGGTACCGACATCCCACTTCGGACGGCTGACGCACACTTGGGACGGAAACGTCCGCTCACACCACATCGGTAGGTCTGGCGTGACGGGGGGACGCCCGACCAGGTGGGGTCGCCAGCCATCCCGGGGGGGAGGCGCGAGTCCCGGCCCGCACATGGGCCGGGGCTCGTCGCTGCGCGCAGCCAGTCCCGGTATTCAGTCCCAGGATCGATAACGGTTCAGACCGCTGACGTCGATGGCCACGCGCTGGGCCAGCGCCGGGCCGTAGCCGCGTCGAACGAGATAGCCCTGCAGTCGGCGAGCCACCGCGGGTGGCTCCAGCGAAGCCGGCATGCCGGCCGCTCGCTTACCGGCGAGCTGTGTGGCGATGGCCTGCTCGTTGCGTTCCTGAAGGACTTCCAGTGCGGCCTCGATCGGCTCGTCGGGCACCCGGCGGCGACGCAGCTCATCGCGTAGGCGGGCGGTCCCGTAGCCGCGCTTGACGCCGCGGTCGGCCACCCAGGCCCGGGCGAACGCGGCATCGTCGGTGGCGCCCAGCTGCCGCGCACGATCGAGCGCACGCTCGGCGATGTCTGCCGGCACCTGCCGGTTGCGCAGCTTGTCGCGCAGCTCCGCCTCGGTCTGCGGTCGGGATTGCGTGCTGCGCAGCACGAAGGCAACGGCTGCCGTGACTGGGTCGCCGTCGCCCCCGCCGTTCACTGGCGACACGACGGAAACCTCACGCGTCGAGGTCGTCCTGCGTTCCGGTGACGTCGGTCGGCACCAGGCCGAGCAGCTCGGTGACCTTCTTGTAGATCTCTGCGGTGACCTCGTCGTGCTCCTTGAGGAACTTGCGGGCGTTCTCCCGACCTTGACCGAGCTGCTCGCCGTCGTAGGTGTACCAAGCGCCAGCCTTCTTCACGAGGCCGTGCTCCACGCCGACGTCAAGGATCGATCCCTCACGGGAGATGCCCTCGCCATACAGGATATCGAACTCGGCTTGGCGGAAGGGCGGAGCGCACTTGTTCTTGACCACCTTGACGCGGACGCGGTTGCCGACCGCGTCGGTGCCGTCCTTGAGCGACTCGATGCGCCGCACGTCCAAGCGCACCGAGGAGTAGAACTTGAGTGCGCGCCCACCAGGGGTTGTCTCCGGGCTGTTGTGGACGACCACACCATCGACCAGGTAGTTGTGCGTTCCCTCCACCTCGATGTCGAAGCGGTGCATGCTTCGTGTCGCGGGCTTGACGCCGATCGACATGATCGGCATTGGCACCAGCTCCTGGCGAGGGGTCCCGAGAATCGGGTTGACGGCGAATCGGCCGCGGTAGCTCGGCAACAGCTTGTACTCCATCGACGGGTGGATGTAGGGCGCAAGCAACGCGTGCAACTTGGCCGTCTGTTCCTTGTCGAACACCAGGACGGCCTTGCTCGCTCGACTTCGCAGTGATGGGTGGAGATCCCACTCGTCGGCGAGCCAGTCGGCAAGACGGCGTCGGGAGGAAGCCTCCATGGCCTCAACGCACAGCTCACTGCGGCCGTTGCCGTGTGGCGTGCGTTCTTGAAGGCCTTTGGCGCGCAGCGAAAAGGAGCCGTCGTCGGAATACCAGACCGCGAGCGACAGCGGAGTCAGCTGCTTCAGGTAGTCATAGCTCAGCACCTTCTTCCCGCCGATGTACACCGCCTCACGCAGGCCCAACAGCTCCGGCAGGGGCTGCACGTCATGAAAGACCGCGCCTTTGGCGTTGGTGCTACGGCTGACGTTGACGTTGGCGAACAGGCTCGCCTTCCAGTCGGCGTACTGGGTCTGTCGTGCCCCGTGCCCGAAGCGGAAGCTGGCGCCGTGGCCACTCCGGGTCGGCGATAGCGCCCCGTCACCCATGAGGCCTCCCAGCACCACCTGCCACTGGAAGTCCGACAAGTGATACGACACCGACTGCAGGACCCGGTCTCCGACGTTGAGCTCTTGGGCTTCTCGCCAGCCTCCCGGTGTCGAGATCTGATGGTTGGGAGTGCATGCGAACTGCGCTCTTCCGTTGCCGCCTCCCCTGGCGACCGTGAACTGCAAGAAGTGCTCAGCCGACCCGTTGTCGAACCAGTTGACGATTCGCCTGGGCACGACCTTGCCTGCGGCTGGGCCGTAGGACAGCACCTCGACCGGCATGCGTTGGTTGACGATCTTGCCGATCTTCTCCTGCGTACCGTCGGCCAACGTGACTCGGGTGGAGTAGGAAAAGCAGCCGAACATCACGCCGATCTTCTCGCGCAGCTGGTTGATGAAGACCGCGCTGGTGTGTGACTTGCTGAGGGTGCCGGCGAGCTTGCGCAACGCTTGGCTCATCAGGCGGGCCTGGAGACCGACATGGGTGTCGCCCATCTCCCCTTCGATCTCGGCACGCGGTGTCAGCGCCGCCACCGAGTCGATCACCACGATGTCGATGGCCCCCGATCGGATGAGCATGTCGGTGATCTCCAGCGCCTGCTCACCGGTGTCGGGCTGGGAGACCAGCAGAGCCTCGACGTCCACGCCCAGGGTCTGGGCGTAGCCGGGATCCAAGGCATGTTCGGCGTCGATGAAGGCGGCGATCCCCCCGGCCTTCTGGGCCTCGGCGATGGCATGCAGCGCCACCGTCGTCTTGCCCGACGACTCCGGACCGTAGATCTCGATGACCCGCCCGCGAGGAAGCCCCCCGATCCCAAGGGCAAGGTCGAGGCTCAACGCGCCCGTGGGGATCGACGCGATCTTGACGATCGCGTCCGCGCCCATCCGCATGATCGAGCCTTTGCCGAACTGCCGCTCAATCTGCCCGAGCGCCATGTCCAGGGCCTTGTCGCGCTCCACCGGCGTGCCTTTCGTATTGGTCAGAAGGTGTTGCGTCACCGTAGTCGGGGGGTGTGACAGAAACCCCGACGATCTGCTGGCTGCTGTGGATGCGTCCTTCTGGTAGCGAAGCGGTAGGACACTAGACAGCATCCTAGCGAACACACGTTCGATCGTCACGCATTCGCCACTGTCAGTCGCCACGCCTCCACGCGAACGTAGCGGTTGCCCGGCGTGGTGGACGGCAGCGACTGCAGCAGCGCGACCTCGTCGCAGGTCCACGACCGCGGCGGCAACCGCACTGCTGCCGCCAGCCCATCCGGGATCCGCCGAGCCCGGCCTGCTCGAGCCAGCGTCAGATGCGCGCGGAACTCGCGGTCGGAATCGGGCAGCGGCGTCACTTCACGCAGCGTTTGGCGCAACCGCCACGCCAAGGCCGCCAGGTCGGGATGCCGGCGCAGCCCAGCCCACAGCACGCCCGAGGCGAACGTTCCGAGCCTGGCGTCCAGCGTCAGCTCCAGCGGCGCGGCGTCTTGGCAGACGGTCCCCACCGCGGCGCTCACCTCGCCGGCGATGGCGTCGGAAACGTTGCCGAGGAAGACCAGCGTCAGATGCCAGTTGGCGGGGTCCACCCAGCGCAGCTCGGGGTGGTGCGCACGAGCCGGCGCCAGCGCCGTGTCCACGACGGTCCGCACCTCGGCGTCGACAGCGACCGCGACGAACAGTGGCACCGGCTAGCTGTAGTTCCCAAAGAGCCCAAGGCGGTCGCGCACCTCAGCTCAGCTCGGCCAGCTGCCGGCGCAGAAAGTCCAAGGCCATGGAGACGGCGAACTCCTGCACGTCGGAACGGGACCGCGCCGGCAGCCGGCGGCTGGTCGCTGGGGTCGAGCCGTCGGGCAGCGCGGCCGCCGCCCAGGTCAGTCCCACGGGCTGACCACCCTGCGTCGTCGGACCCGCCACCCCCACCACGGCCAACCCGACGTCGGCGTCCAAGCGCGCCCGAGCGCTCGTGGCGAGCGCCACGGCCGTCTCTTGTGACACGGGCCCGAAGGCCTCCAGCAGGGACGGGTCCACGTCCGCCAGCCGCGATTTGGTCTCGGTGGCGTAGGTCACCAAGCCGCCCGCGAACCAGTCGCTGGCACCTGGGACCGTCACCAGCCGCGCGCCGACACCGCCGCCGGTGATCGACTCGGCCACGGCCAGGGTCATGGCCAGACGTCGCAGCTGCCGTGCGACCGCCGACTCCACACCCTCGTCGTCGATGCCGACGACGTTGGCGCCCAGCAGCTCCAGCAGCTCGTCGACGAGCGGGTCGAGCAGTGCCAGCGCGGCGTCGCGGTCCGCCGCCTTGGCCGTCACCCGGACCCGCGTCTCACCACGCGAGGCGAGGAAGGCCAGCGTCGGGTTTCCCGTGGCCTCAAGGCGCCGGGTGACCGCGGCGCAGGCCTCGTCCACGGCCGACTCGGCCATCCCGCTGGTCCGCACCACCCGGCTCACGGTGGCTGCGGCGGCACCGAGGCGCTGCAGCGCCGGGATGATGTCGCGGGCGACCATCACCGTCATCTCCCGGGGAACGCCGGGCACACACCACACCGTCGACCCGTCGAGGTCGATCGCGAATCCCGGCGCCGTGCCGACGGGCTCGAGCACGCGGGCGCCGGCGGGGATGTCGGCCTGGAGCAGGTTGCTGTCCGGCATCTGCCGCCCGCCGCGGTGGAAGTGCTCCTGAAGGTACGCCACGATCTCGGCGTGTCGCTGCAGCTCAACGTTCGCCAGGCGTGCGACGGCGACTCTGGTGAGGTCGTCCGCGGTGGGGCCGAGACCCCCCGTGACGATGACCGTCCGCGCCCGGCCGCAAGCCTGGCGCAGCGCGTCGACCATGCGCCCGACGTTGTCACCGACGGTCGTGTGGCGGTAGACGTCCACGCCCACCTCGGCCAGTCGCGAGGAGATCCACGCCGAGTTGGTGTCGACGTGCTCGCCCAGCAGCAGCTCGCTGCCGACGGCCACGATCTCGGCGGACGTGTCAGGCACCGCGCACCAGCCTCCTGCCCCGGAAGGCGTATTCGACCCCTGAGGCCACCGTCAGCGCGACGGCCACCATCAGGGCGCCGTCGGCGAACCAGCGAGGTCCCACCGGCGCCAGGTAGAGGGTGACAGCGATCACCTGCGACACCGTCTTGGCCTTGCCGAAACGGCTGGCGGGCATAACATGGTCCGACCGCAGCAACACCGTGCGCTGGACCGTGACCGCCACCTCGCGCACCACGATGACCGCCACCGCCCACCATGGCAGCCGGCCGAGGAAGGCCAGCACCGCCAGGCTGCCGACGATCAGCGCCTTGTCCGCGGCCGGGTCGGCCAGCTGCCCCCAACGCGTCACGCCCCGCGAGCGGCGGGCGACCCATCCGTCGATGGAGTCGGTCAGCGCGGCGAAGACGAAGATGCCGAAGGCCCACCACTGCCGCGACGCGCCGCCTGCCACCAGCAGCCAGGCGATCACCGGCACCAGCAGCACCCGCAGCAGGGTCAGCGCGTTGGCCCAGTTCAGCCACGGTGGCTCCGGCGCGGGCGAGGATCGCCCGGCTCGTCCAGCCGGTGCCGCCGGCTCGCTCAAGCCCTCGGTCCTGGAACGATCACCGGCTCGGCGATCAGGTCCACGCCCTCCGCGGCGACGACCCGCACCGTCGCCAGCTGTCCAACCGGCACGTCGCAGCCAGCGATGTGCACTTCGCCGTCGGTGTCGGGCGCCTCCCGGTAGGACCGGCCGACCGCCTGCGAACCGGTGACTGACTCGACCAGGATCGACAGCGTCCTGCCGACGAAGCCGCTGGCGGCGTCAGCGGCGACGGCCTCGGCCACCTGGGTCAGCCGATCACGCCGTGCGCGGGCGACGGCCGCGTCCACCTGGTCGGGCATCGTCGCCGATGGCGTCGGGTCCTCGACCGAGAACGGAAAGAAGCCTGCCCAATCCAGTCGCGCGTCGATCAGGAACTGCTCGACGACGTCAACGTCGGGCTCGGTCTCGCCGGGGAAACCCGTGATGAACGACGAGCGGAACACCGCCTGCGGATCCCGCGCGCGGATGTCGGCGAGCAGCCGCAGGAACCGCTCGGCGCCGCCGCTGCCAGCCATGCGGGCAAGCACCCGCGGGCTGGCGTGCTGGAGGGAGAGATCGTAGTAGCCGGCGACCACCGGGCTGGCGGCCATGGCGTCGAGCAGTTCGGGGATGATCTCGGCCGGCTGCAGGTACAGCAAGCGGACGCGCTCCAGCCCTTCGATGCCCTCGAAGGCGCGGATCAAGGCGACCTGCCCGCGCCGGCCGCTCGGCAGGTCCTTGCCCCAGCTGGTGGTGTTCTCGCTGACGCAGACCAGCTCGCGCACTCCCGAACCGACCAGCCAGCGCGCCTCAGCCACGACCTCGGGCAGCGGCCGCGACGCAAAGCGCCCGCGAAACGATGGAATGGCGCAGAAGGTGCAGACCCGGTCACAGCCGCCGGCGAGCTTGAGGTACGCCCAGGGGCCATGGGGGGTGGTGCGCACCGGAAAGGACGCGGTGGGCGGCGCCGCGAGCCGCGGCGAGGCGTGGGCGGCCGGCCGTGCGCCGTCGGCAAGCGAGGCGCTGGCGGCGGGCGCGGCGTTGCTGGCAAGCAGCGGCAGGCCGGGGCGGGGCTCGGTCACCGGTGGTGCCGGCGGGGGTTGACCGGCCAGCACCGCGGCCACGATCTGGGGGAGCCGTGGGTAGTCGGAGAAGCTCAGGACGCCGGCGACCTCGGGCAGCGCCGCACGCAGCTCCTGCCCGTAACGCTCGGCCATGCAGCCGATGACGAGGACGGGCCGGTCGGTGTCACAGGCGTCCAGCACCACCTCGGTCGACTCCTGGCGCGCAGGGGCGATGAAGGTGCAGGTGTTCACCAGGACGAGGTCGGCGTCGTCGGGGTCGGCGACCAGCGGGAAGCCCGCGGCGCCAAGGGCGCCAGCCACCTGGTCAGAGTCCACCTCGTTGCGCCCACACCCCAGCGTGACCACCGCGACCGAGCCCGCGCCGGTCACGGTCGGCTTGGTCATGCCGACCCCGCCACGGAGTAGGTCATGCCGACCCCGCCACGGAGTAGGTCACGCTGACCCCGCCACGGTGTACGTCTTGTCCACCACCTGCCGGCGGGTGCCGAGATGTCCGCGCTCCTGCCCGTTGACGGTGACCTCGACCACCCCCGCGTCACCGATGCGCACCGTGATCGACTGTCCCGAGTAGGACTCGCTCTGCCCCCGGGGCTGCACGCCTTCGAATTGCTCCACGCCGTCGACCGTCACCCGCATCCAGGAGTCACCGCCCGTGCTCGCCAGCTCCAGCTCCACGCCGTCGCCGCTCACCTGCTCGGTGGGATCGGTGTTGGGCACGGGAACTCCGGTCGGTTCGCGGTTCGGCTCTCGATCGGGCTCCTGGCGAGGCCGCTCGCGCCCGCGAGGCCGAGCACGCTCAGTGCGGGAGCGCTCGCTGGGCCGAGTCTGCGACCGCCCATCGGCTTGGGCCGGTTCGGAGGTGCGGACCGGCTCAGGTGCTCCAAGGACCACGTCGGAACCGGGCCGGCTGTCGGCGTCGAGGCCAATGACGAACAGCGCAACGATCACCAGGGCGACCACGCCCAACCCGACGATCAGCGCAGGGGGCCGCTGGGAGTGCATCGCGACGGCCGGCTGGCGTTGGGCCAGCGGCGCCAGGTCGTCGGCCTGCTCGTGCTCGGCGCGGTAGGCCTCCACGAGGGGCTCGGGATCCAGGCCGAGAAACCGCGCGTAGCTGCGCAAGAAGCCCTTGGCGTAGACATGTCCGCCGAGGACGGCGAAGTTCTCCTCCTCCAGCGCGGTGAGGTAGGACTCGCGCACTCGCGTCTGGGCCACCGCATCTGACAACGCCACACCTTGTTGGCGGCGGGCGGCCCGCAGCGTCTCGCCGATACCGGTGGCCATGGTGGGAGGAACGACTTCCTGTGAGCGGCTGGCTGCCTCCTGGGGGGTGGCGAGGCCAGTATAGGAGTGGCGGGACTGGCGACCTGGCTGGCCCAACCGCTGGGGTCAGGCCGCCGGAGCGGTTCGACAACCGCTGGCGGGGCGGGGCGCGGCGACCGCGTCGAGCAGGACGGCGGCCAGCGCCGTGTCGCCGGCGACGGACAGCTGCGCTGGGGCCAGCGCTCGCCAGCAACGTCGCCCGGTGTGCAGCAAGGCCAGCGCGTCAACGGCAACGACGATGGTGGCGTCCGGCCGCGCCGACACCCTCGGGCCGTACTGCTTGCGCGCGAAGTCAAAGCTCCAGGTCCGCCGTCCGGGCGGAGCCGCGGAGCGCAGCGGCGGCGGGCGGGCGTCTGCGCCCATCGGGTCGATGGCGAGGCGCACCACCCCGCTGTCCACGGCGACGGTCGGCAGAACTTCGACCGGCAGCTGCTGGAGCACCGTGAATGCCAGCGCGTCGGCCACGGGCCGGCTCGGCGCCTCGAGATCACCGGCGGCACTGGCCACCACTGCGATGTCGTCGCGGTGCGCGAACTCGTGCAGCACCCGACGGCCCAGCGCCTGCAACAGGAACGAGCGGCGCCCTTGCGCGCCGGGTGCCCGCAGGTTCACGGCGGCGCTGGGGGTGGCGCGCACCATGGCGGCGACCCGATCGCCGTTTCGAGCCAGCGCCGCGAGGACCTCGCCCGGCGAAGCGCTGGACCAGGGCGCGAGCCCGCCGTCGTGCCAGCCGATCACGTTGGCCAGCCGGCGGGCACCCTCTCGGCCCGACAGCCACCGGCTCACCAACAGCGCCTCGTCGGCAACCACGAGATGCGCCGCCAAGCCGTGCACGTTCAGCCCGTCGCCCGCTTCGCCCGGACATTCCCAGGCTGCGTCAGGCAACGACGCCAGCAATGAGATGGTGGCGAGGCGCTGCCGGTGCAGCGCCGCCACGGCTGTGGCCTTGCGCATCAACGACCCCTGTCTGCGGCCCGAGGCCGGTCCGGCAGCGTAGCCCACCTGACCGGCTAAATCTGGGGCAAAGCGGACTAGCCCATTCGGGTGATATGCAGGAATGACCCTGCAGCGAGGTGCTCCTGCTCCCGATCACTTTCCGTAACGGCACCTGATCCTTTCGTCCCAGGGAGCGCCATGGAACTCATCGCCCGGCCACTGCGGCCCATGCAGGCAATGTGTGCTGCACTGCTGTTGACGTTGGTGGCCACCCTGTTGGTTCCCCTCGAACCGCAGCGCGTGAGCTGGCTGCAGCTCGCCACCGACCCGCTACCCGCCGGCGCCGTGATCGCCGAGCCACTCCCGGTGGCCGGCGCGCTCGTCGTCACGGGCTCCGCGGCGCCCGACACCGCGCTCGACACCGGCGCGGGACTGCGCTGGGAGTCCCTCACAGATGTCGACCCGGATTCGGGCTTGCAGCTGGACAGTGGCGTGACCAGCACGCGCGCTCCACAGGCCTGGGCAGACTCCGCTGGCGGAAGGCGCGCCGTGGTCGCCTTGATCGACACCGGGGTGGCTGCCGTCCCGGCGCTGGACGGTGCGGTCGCGGGTGAGATCGACTTCAGCGGGACCGGCGGCGGGGACGGGTATGGGCACGGGACGTTCCTGGCGTCGCTGATCGCCGGTCGCGGACCCGTCGCGAGCGGCGTCGCCCCCGAGGCGGGGATTCTCTCGCTGAAGGTCGCCGGGCCCGACGGCACCACCACGCTGGGCTCGGTGCTGTCGGCGCTGCAGTGGCTGGACGGCCCTGGCCGCGCAGCGGGCATCCGCGTCGCCGCTCTCGCCCTCGCGGTCGACCCTGACACCGAAGCCGCGCAGCTGCTGGACCGGGGCATCGAGCGGCTGGCCGCCGACGGCGTCCTGGTGGTGACCGCCTCGGGCAATGATGGCCCCGGCGCCCTCGCCTCGCCGGCCACCAGCCCCGGTTCGGTATCCGTTGGCGCCATCGACGACCAAGGGACTCCTGCCCGGGACGACGACGTGCCGGCCGCCTTCTCCGCCTCGGGCCTCGACCGCAACGGAGACGCCCAACCTGACCTGCTCGCCTCCGGCGTGCGCAACATGGGCTCATTACCGCTTGACTCAGTGATCGCTCGCAGCTATCCCGACGCCGTCAGCGACGAGGGGCTGTTTCGCGGCAGCGGTACGTCGATGTCGACCGCCCTGGCGGCCGGCGTGGCCGCGCTGGCCTCCTCGGCTCGGCCCGACCTGGACGGCGATGCCCTGACCGACGCGCTGCTGGCTGCCGGCGGCCAGCTGGATGCGGTGGACACCGTGGCAGCGGCGCTGGCCGCAGATCCGGGCAAGGGCTCCGGCCGCGGCCGCGGCCGGGGGGAGGGTCGGGATCACGGCAAGGGCAACGGCTGGGGCCACGGCAAGGGCTACGACCACAACGACGGGTTCGCCTCTCCGCAGGCTGTGCGCTGGGCCGCGGTCCGCTGGGCCGCCGTGCGCTGGGCCGCGGTTCGCTGGGCTGGCGACCACTGGGGGGACGAGGACTGGGAGCCCGCGCAGTGGGGGGCGGTCCGCTGGGCCGGAGACGGCTGGGTGGGTGGACAGTGGAACGGCGACGACTTCGGTGCCGTCCGTTGGGCCGCGGTGCGCTGGACCGCCGTGCGCTGGGCAGCGGTGCGCTGGGCGGCGGTGCGCTGGGCCGGGGACAGCTGGTCGATGACCGCCTCGTGATCCCGGCACTGTCCAGGACGCATCGCCCTCCCGTCGCTGCCCTTCCTCTGGCCGCGCGCCGGCTGGTCCAGGCAACGGCGGCGGTCGCGGTCGGTCTGGCGGTGGCGGCGGTCACCGTCGATGCGACGCTGCCGTCCATCCTCGACGTCGTGCTGCTTGCCACCGCCATCGCGGGTGGGGAAGCCATCCGCGTTGATCTTCCCTACCGGCGCGGTGGCACCGCCCGCTTCACCCTTGGTGACGCGACGCTGGCGGCAGGGCTCCTGCTGGCGGCGCCGACGACCGTGCTGGTTGCTGCGGTGCTGGCGATCACCGCCTGGCAGCTGCTTGAGCGTCAGCGGCTGGTCAAGCTCGCCTTCAACGTTGCGCAGTACGTGGCGGGAGCCGCCACCGCGACCTTGGTGGTCCAGCTGCTGGCTCCTCGCCCCGGCCCGGTTGGACCCTTGGCTGTCGGGGCGGCCGCCATCGGCGTCGCGCTGTTCCTGGTGGTCAACACGGTGACCGTCGCCGGCATCATCGCCACCACCAGCGGCGACGACTTCGCCGTCACGATGCGCCGGATGATCGGCACCGCAGCGCTGCTCGCCGCCGGCAACGCCTGCCTCGGGCTGCTGGGCGTGCTGTTGTTCACCTTCCATCCTTGGGCCTTGCCGACGCTGGTGGTGCCGCTGGTGCTGTTGCATGCCGCCTACCGGCAGGAGGTGCGCGCTCGCGTCGATCGTGAGCGCTCGCAGGCCTTCGTCGAGGTCGAGCACCGCCTCGGCGATGCCGCCGACCCGGACCAGGTGCGGACCGCCCTGATCGCCGGCGTCGGAACGATCCTGGGCAGCAACGCGGCAGTGTGGCGCGACGGAATGTGGCTCGGCGAGGTGCCTGCGGACAGCGGACCCTGCCCGGTCGAGGCGACGCTGCCGCTGCCGCTGGTCACGCAGGCGAGGGCGCTGGGGTTGGCCGTCGCCGGCGAGTGCGTCGCACTGGGCCTTGGCGACGCCGTGCTGGTCGTGTGGTCGGGTGAGCTGGACCCGCGCGGACAGGGGCGCGAGTGGTTGGAACGCTTGGCCGCCTCGGCCCGCGTGCACGCTCAGCGGTCGGTCGCCGCGACCTTCCTGCGCCAGGAGCGGGCGACCCTCGGCGCGGTCGTCGACGGCACCGGTGACGGCATCCTCGTGCTGGACGCCGACGGGCTGGTGCGGCTGTGCAATCCGGCGATGGCGGCGCTGGCGCAGGTCGACGGCCTGGCCGCGCTGCACCTTCCCGCTACCGAGGTGCTCGGCGACGGCCCGTGGGCCAGCGAAGGCGTGCACGACGTCGTACGCGGTGGCGGCGACAGTGAACGGGTCTGGCGGGTGTCGGTCTCGACCGTGCGCGATCGCGCGCACGGCGAGCTGCGGGTCGCCGTCGTGCACGACGTCACCGCCGAGCGGCGGGTCGCGCGCACGAAGGACGACATGCTGTCGATCGTCAGCCACGAGCTACGCACGCCGCTGACCCCCATCAAGGGCAATGCCCAGCTGCTGCGTCGCCGCTGGGAGCGGGTGCCCGCACACCGTCGGGAGCAGCTGCTGGCTCAGATCGAGCACGGCTCCGACCACCTCACGAGCCTGGTGGAGGACCTGCTGCTCGTCGGACAGCTGTCCTCGGCGGGCGAGGCGGCTCCGCGGGTGCGAGCGGCGCCGACCGATTTGGCCGCCTTGGCCCGGGAGGCCACCGAGCAGTTTCCTGCGGTTCACCCCCACCACGAGATCGCCTTGGACGCGCCCGAGACGCTGGCGACGGTCACCGACCCCATCCGGATGCGGCAGATCCTGGACAACCTGGTCGGCAACGCCTGCAAGTTCTCCGAGGCGGGGACACGGGTGGACGTGCGTCTCGCCGAGGACGGCGAGTGGGTGCTGCTGGCGGTGACCGACCGTGGTCGTGGCATCCCGCCCGAGGATCGCGAGCGCGTCTTTGAACGGTTCGAGCGCGTGGAGGACCCCTTGGTCATGACCACCAGCGGCGCAGGCCTTGGGCTGTACATCGTCCGGGCGCTGGCGCGCGCCCTCGGCGGCGACGTCGGTGTTGACTCGATGCTGGGTGTGGGCTCGACGTTCAGCGTGCGTCTTCCCGCCACCACCGCCGCCTTGGCGCCGGCGGTGATCCAGCCGGCGCGAGTCGCCTAACCGTCCCAGGACGACGCGCTCTCCCCACCGGTCCCCGTCTGCGGTCCGCCCACAAGCGGGTGCCGAAACGGATATCAGCGTCCGGACGCGCACCCGCTCCAGCAGAAGCCCCACCGCTCCTCACAAGCGGGTGCGGCAACGGACACCAGCATCCGAACGCGCACCCGCTCCAGCAGGAACCTCACCGGTCCCCACGAGCGGGTGCCGCAACGGACATCAGCGTCCGGACCCGCACCCGCTCCACGTACGGGGTTAGCCGCAGCGACCTGACCCTGGCGCCGGGACGATGACCGGACGACTCCACTAGGCTGTGGACGCAGCCGGTGAGAGGATCTTGGGTGAGCGCGCCAGATCACGGCTGCGTGGTGTCGGTCAACGTCGGTGAGCCGCAGCCATCGCGGTGGCGGGGCAAGACGATCCTGACGGGGATCTACAAGTCGCCGGTTGACGGACGGGTCGCGCTCGCTGGCGACCGAGTTGACGGTGACCGCCAGGCTGACCGCAGACATCACGGTGGGCGGGACAAGGCGGTGTACGCCTACGCCGGGGAAGATCTCGTCTGGTGGACCGCGCAGCTAGATCGACCGATGCCGCCTGCGCTACTCGGCGAGAATCTCACGCTGCTTGGCCTCGACGTCAGCGCGGCACTGGTCGGGGAGCGTTGGGCGGTGGGAAGCGCAGTGCTGGAGGTGACGATGCCTCGGACGCCGTGCTTCAAGCTTGGCATCCGCATGGGCGACCAGCGCTTCGTCCGCCGCTTCGCTGCCGCCGCACGCCCTGGCGCCTACCTGCGCATCATCAACGAAGGCGAGATCGGTACCGGCGACACGGCCACGGTGCTACACCGCCCCGACCATCTGATCAGCGTCGCGGCGATCGCTGCCGCGACGCGCAAGCACGCCGGTGGTGGTCTCGGGCTGCTCGCGGCCGCGCAGCGCGCCCTGGAAAACTAAGGACTACCGGCCCGGACGCCCGACCGTCGCATCGCTGGCTTGCGGCGCGGCCGGTCCGTCATAGGTTCACCACCATGCAGATCACCAAGTACACCCACGCCTGCGTACGGCTCGAACAGGATGGCGGCGTCCTAGTCATCGACCCGGGAATCTGGAGCGAGCCGCGCGCCCTGCTCGGCGCGGACGCGGTGCTCGTCACCCATGAGCACGTCGATCATGTCGATGTCCTCCGACTGGCCGGGCTGGGGGTCCCCGTCTACGCGCCCGTCGACGCCCGGATCGCCAGACTGGAGGCGACCCGTGGCCTGACGGTCATCCCGATGACCTCCGGCCAGGAGTGCGCCGCCGCGGGTCTCAAGGTGCAGGCGGTCGGGGCGCGGCATGCCTTCATCTACGACCGGCAGCCCGACTGCGCCAACCTTGGCTACATCGTCGATGATGGCCTGTATCACCCCGGCGATGCCCTCCACGTTCCAGCCCAGCCGATCGGGACCCTGCTGGTGCCGGTACACGGGTCGTGGCTGCGGACCGACGAGGCGATCGACTTCGTCAAGGCGATCAAGCCACAGCGGACGTTCGCGATCCATGACGCCCAACTCAACGAACGGGGACTCGACGGCGTCAACGCCTGGCTGATATCGGACACCAACGGCGGCTACCGATACCTGGCGCCGGGCGAAGCTGTGTCTTAGGCGTCCAGGTCGTCGCGCTGCTCGAACTCGTCGACACTCATGAGGACGGCACGGGCCTTGGGGCCTTCGGACGGCCCGACCACGCCCATCGTCTCCAGCTCGTCCATCAGCCGGCCCGCGCGGGCGAAGCCGACCTTGAGCTTGCGCTGCAGCATCGAGGTGGAGCCGAGGCCCGACCGCACCACCAGGTCCATGGCGGCGCGGGTCAGTTCCTCGTCGGAGGCGTCGTCGCCGGTGATGTCGGCGAAGGACGCCTGGTGCCCCGAGCGAACGATGCCGGAGGTGTAATCGACCGCCCGCTGTCGTTTGCAGTGGCCGACGATCGGCTCGATCTCGGCCTCGTCGATGAAGCAGCCCTGGAGGCGGTGCGGCTTGCTGGCGTTGGCCGGCAGGAACAGCATGTCGCCGTGCCCGACGAGCTTTTCGGCACCGCCGGAGTCCAAGATCGTGCGGCTGTCGGCATGGGTGGCCATCGCCAGGGCGATCCGCGAGGGGATGTTGGCCTTGATCAGCCCGGTCACGACATCCACCGACGGCCGTTGGGTCGCCACGACGAGGTGGATGCCAACCGCTCTGGCCATCTGGGCGATCCGCACGATGGCACCCTCGACGTCGCGAGGCGCAACCATCATCAGGTCGGCCAACTCGTCGATGACCAGCAGGATGTAGGGCAGCAACTGCCACGTTTCGTCGCTGCGACCGGACAGGGCCGGCGCGGCGCGAATCGTGCCGTCACGAACCGCCGCGTTGTAGGTGTCGATGTTGCGGTAGCCCAGCAGGGCGAGGCGCTCGTAGCGCTCCTCCATCTCCCTGACCGTCCACGCCAGCGCCTCGGTGGCCCGCTTTGGGTCGGTCACCACCGGAGTGAGCAGGTGCGGGATGCCCTCGTAGTGATTGAGCTCGACACGCTTGGGGTCGATCAGGATCATGCGCGCCTGCGCCGGCGAGGATCGCATGACCACGCTGGTGACGATGTCGTTCATGGTCACCGACTTGCCCGACCCGGTGGCGCCGGCGATCAGCAGGTGGGGCATCGTGGCCAGGTTGACCAGGACCGGGTTGCCGGCGATGTCCACGCCGATTCCGGCGGTCAGCGGATGGTGCTGGTTGGCCGCCTCGGGTGAGCGCAGCACGTCGCCGAGCGTGATCAGGTCCCGGTCGCGGTTGGGCACCTCGATGCCGATGGCAGACTTGCCGGGGATGGGCGCGACGATGCGGATCTCCGCGGTGGCCAGGGCGTAGGAGATGTCGTCGCCCAGCTTGGTCACCGCGCCAACACGGACCCCGTCGCCAAGGCTCAGCTCGAAGCGGGTCACCGTCGGTCCGCGCGTCACCCTGGCGACGCGCGCGTCGACGCCGAACTGGTGCAGGGTGTGCTCCAGCGCGCGCGTCATCTGATCCAGCGTCCGCTTGTTGCCCGGCGCGGCGCGCCCGCTGCGCAGCAGCGACAGCGACGGCAGCGCGTAGTCGGCCCACGGGTCCTCCGCGGCCAGCGGCCTGAGCTTGGTCGCCGCCGCGCCGTCGGTGCGCAGGCCCGCGGGCAGCAGACGGGTGTCGGACGGGGGCGCATCGCCCGCGGCGACGGCACCCGCGGCGACGGCGGTGCCGGCGTCCACGTGGTCGGTGTAGATGGGCCCGGTGGCGTCCGGGTCGTCATAGACGATGATCGTCTCGCCGCCGCTGTCGCCCTCGGCGGCGCCATCACCAGGCAGGGACGACGCGCCATCCTGCTCGTCGCCGCCGGCGCCTTGGTCGTCTCCGGCCTGGGCTGCCTCCTGCGCTTGCCGGGCCTCGACAGCCTCCTCGGCCGCGAGCCGGCGCCGTTCGCGACGCTCCGCCACGCGGTCGCGCGTCGACGCCCAGGCCCCGGTGACAGCACGGATGACGGTTCCCGGCGGCGTGGCGGTCGTCACCAGCAGCCCCAGGCACAGCAGCGCCAGCAGGAGCACCACCGCGCCGGCGGTCGCCGCCACCGACTGCAGCGGCAGCGACGCCAGCGCCCCGAGCCAGCCCCCGGAGCGGTGAAGTGCCCGCAACCGCGCATCGAACGACGGCGCCCCGGCGGCCAGATGCCACAGACCCGAGGTCGCCACCAGGGTGATGACCACGCCCACCGCCACCCGGGCGTTGCCTCGGCGCTTGGCGCGCAGCAGTGTCACACCGGCCGCCGCCAGGACCACCGGGGCCAGCAGGCCGAACACGCCGAACAGTCCACGGAACAACAGGAACAGGTAGGTGCCGAGACCGCCGGCCCGGTCGAACCAGACCCCAAGGGCGGCTAGCACGGCCAGGACCAGCAACCCGATGCCCCACACCTCGCGGGCGCTGCTGGTGGCAGGGGCCCCACCGGCGCGGCGGGCGCCGTTGGCGCGGACCGGAGAGCGCGACGTGGTGCGGGCGGTCGAGCTGGACCGCGACGTTGACTTGGCCGACTTAGCCGACCTGCTCGTCGGCAGCTTCTTGGTCGGCGAACGCGACATCAGACTTCCACCAGGATCGGCAGGATCACCGGGCGCCGACCGGTCTGGTCCTTCCAGAAGTGACCCAAGACCGTCGAGGTGGTGCGGCGCACCACGGCCGGGTCGTTCTCGCCGTGGTTGCGGGCGAGCTCCTCGGCCAGGGTCTTGGCGGCGAGCTCCAGCAGCGAGGCCTGGTTCGGCTCGTCAATGACGCCCTGCTGGAAGACCTGGGGTTCTTCGGTAATGCGCGAGTGCTGGTCGATCTGCACCACCGCCACGCAGATGCCCTCCGAGGACAGCTTGCCGCGCTCGCGCAGCACGGCGTTGCCGACGTCGCCGACGCCCAACCCGTCGACGTACACCCGTCCCGGCTCGAACGGCTCCCCGCGCGTGACCCGCCCGTCGCGCAGCTGCACGGTGTCGCCGTCCCCGCAGACCAGGACCTGATCCTCCGGCGTCCCGGTCTCGGTGGCCAGTCGGGCGTGCGCCAGCAGGTGGCGGTACTCGCCGTGCACCGGCACGAACGCCCGCGCTCGCACGATGTTGTGGAACAGCTTGAGTTCGCCGGCGGCGGCGTGACCGGAGACGTGGACATCGGCGATGCCCTTGTGGACGACGTTGGCCCCCTGACGGAACAGGCCGTTGATGGAGCGGTAGATGGCCGACTCGTTGCCGGGGATGACCGACGAGGCCATCACGACGGTGTCACCGGCGGCCAGCTGCACCTGGCGATGCTGCCCCGCCGCCATCAGCGACAGGGCCGCGTAGGGCTCACCCTGCGAGCCGGTGCAGATGATCACCGCACGCGATCCGCTGCCGCGATCGACGTCAGTCAGCTCCACGACGTCGTCTTCGTCGTAGCGCAGGTACCCCAGGTCGCGGGCGATCGGCATGTTGCGCAGCATGGAGCGCCCGACGAAGCAGACTTTGCGGCCGGCTTCGACGGCGGCGTCGATGATCTGCTGCACCCGGTGCACGTGACTGGCGAACGTGGTCACGACGATGCGGCCGTCGGCCTCGTCGAACACGTCACGCAGGGTCTTGCCGATCTGGCGCTCGCTGGGCACGTGGCCGGGGGTGTCGGCGTTGGTCGAGTCGGCCAACAGCAGCGTGACGCCCTCGTCACCGAGCTGTGCCAGGTGGGGCAGGTCGGTAGGACGCCCGTCGATGGGAGTCTGGTCCAGCTTGAAGTCCCCGGAGTGCAGGATCATGCCGTGCGGGGTGTGGAACGCCACCGCCAGCCCGTCGGGGATTGAATGGGCCATGCCCACGAACTCGATGTCGAACGGCCCGGTCTCCAGCCGCTCGCCGGCCTCGACCTCTCGCAGGTCGGCCTCGACGTCGGGGTGCTCTTCCAGCTTGGCGCGGATGAGCCCCAGCGTCAGGCGCGTGGAGTAGACCGGCACACCAGGGAACTCGCGCAGAAAGAACGGCAGCGCGCCCATGTGGTCTTCGTGCCCGTGGGTGATGACGATGCAGTGCAGGTCGTCGGCCCGTGGGCGCAGCCGGGACCAGTCGGGCAGGATCAGGTCGATGCCGAAGTGCTCGGCGTCGGGGAAGGTCAGCCCGACGTCGATCAGGGCGATGCGCCCGTCCACCTCGACGCTGGCCATGTTGGCGCCGATCTCCCCGAGCCCGCCATAGAAGGCGACCTCCACGGCCTCGCTCATGATGACCACTCGACGCCAGCGGCCGTCAGCGCCTCGGCCACGATCGACTCGACGTGCTCGTCGACGTCCACCAGCGGCAGACGCACGGGGCCGGCGGGTAGGCCGACCATCCGCAGGGCCGCCTTCAGGGGGCCTGGCGAGGTGTCGACGAACAGGCCGGTGAACAGCGGCAGCAGGCGAAGGTGGATGTCCAGCGCCTTGCGAGGATCCGTGGCGAACAGCTCGGCCATGCGGGCCATGTCGTCGGCGACCAGGTGGCCGGCGACGCTGACGACCCCAACGGCGCCCACCGACAGTAGCGGCAGGAATGAGGCGTCGTCCCCCGAGTAGATGTCGAAGTCGTCGGGCTTGCGCCCGGCCAGCCAGGCGGCCTTGACGACGTCGCTGACCGCGTCTTTGACCGCGACGATGTTGGGCACGTCGCGGGCCAGGTCCAGCAACGTCTCTGGAGCAATCTCGTTGGCCGTGCGCGACGGGACGTTGTAGAGCATGACCGGGAGGTCGGTGGCTGCGGCGACCGCGCGGAAGTGCGCCCCCAGCCCTCGTTGCGACGGCTTGTTGTAGTAGCCCGTGACGGCCAGGATCCCGTCCACGCCCAGCTCGGCGACCTCGCGAGTCAGCGCAACACTGGCGGCAGTGTCGTTCTTGCCGGTGCCGGCCAGCACCGTTGCCCGATCCCCCACCGCTTCCACGACGGCGCGGATGAGGTCGAGGGTTTCGTCGTGGGACAGGGTCGGTGACTCGCCGGTGGTGCCGCACACGACCAAGCCGTCGTTGCCGTGGTCGATGAGGTGGGCCGCCAGGCGCTGGGCGCCTTCGAGGTCCACGGCATGGTCGGCCGCCATGGGGGTGGCCATGGCGGTGAGCATTCGTCCGAAGCTGGGCACGGGAACGTCCTGGTGGCCGGGAACTCGACTCGGGCGAGTCTAACGGCGCGGTCCACCAGGCTCAGGAGGCCGCGACGTCCGAGGGCGCGGTAGGCGGCGCCTGCGCGCCCGGCTCGTCGTCCGCGCTTGGGGCGGCGCTCGGTGCCAGGCGGAAAGCCACCAGAAAGCGTGCGCCGCCAGCGGCCGGGGTTTCATGACGGATCCGCGCGCCCATTGCCGTGCACAGCTCGCGGACCAGCGGTAGGCCGACGCGCCGGGGCCCCCCTGGCTGCGAGGCCTGGCGAGCGGCGGCCCAGGGACTGGCGGCCCACGGCGTGGCGGCGGGGGGGTCGAACAGCCGCTCGCGGGCGGACTCGGGGACGCCAGGTCCGTTGTCGGAGACCACCAGCACGCCGTGGCCGGCGGTCTGCACGGCGGTCACCCGCACCGTCGTTCCCGGTGGTGTGTGGTCAACGACGTTCTCCAGCAGGTTGAACACCACCCGCCGCGCGGTGCGCCCGTTGCCCACCACCTTCAGCGGGGGCATCTCGACCTCGACGACATGGTGGGCCAGGCGCGCAGCCAGCTGCAGGACGCAATCGTCGGTGACGCGCCACAGCGAGACGACCTCGGGGCGGTCCGGCGAGGCCTCGTCGAGATGGCCGACATCGGCCAGCTGCGCCACTTCGGCATCCAGCTGCGCCACGCCGACGCGCAGCTGGGCCGCGACCCGCCGGCGGTCGGCGTCGTCGAGGGTATCCCAGCTGCCGTCGAGCGCGTCGGCGACCTCCTCGAGCTGGCGCAGCGGCTGGCGGACGTCGACCGACGCCTGCGCCACGAAGGACCGCCGGCGCCTGCCGCCTCGCCGGACTGCTTCGGCGCGCACATCGGCCTCCGCGATGAGCTCGTGCAGCCGGCTGGCGTAGGTGGCGGACAGGTAGCCGACGCTGATCAGGCCGGCCAGGCTGACCAGCAGTACCGACAGCCGATCGCCGAGATCGGCCCGGTACAGCAGCACCGGCGGGTACCCGAGCTGCTCGGCTCCCAGCTGCAGCAGGCCCAGCGCGACCGTCAGTGCCGTAAAGGCCGCCGCCGCGCCAGGGCCCAGCAGCAGCCCCGCGCTGACGATGACGATGCTGTACAGGCCCACCAAACCGGAACCGGTGCCACCGAGGAAGGCGACCGCGCCGCCGATGACCAGCGCGTCGGCGGCCAACGACACGGTGACCGCTGTGCGCGGATAGCGCGAGGAACGGGCGAAGTAGGCGGTGGTCACCACCGCCAGCACCGGCACGCCGAGGGCCAGTGGCCACAGGCGGGCGCCGAACGTACCCAGCAGCGCCACCACGACGGTGACGTACGCGGCTCCCCCGACCGCGCGGACCAGGCCGAAGCGGCGAAGCAGCACCTCATCCAGCGGGCGGCTCATGGATGGATGCTACTCAGCGAACCGGCGTGCGATCACTGCGCCGGCAGCTGGGTCTGCGGGGTCTTATCGCAACTGCTACCCGTCCCCAGCCCCGTGGACGGCTCGCAGCACGCGGGCAGGTGCCAGGGCCGTGACGTCGACGTTGCGAGGGGACGCCGCCGGTGGCACCAGGAAGGTGTGGTCGACCCCGCCTTTGGCGGACTCCTGTCCGGGCCTGGACCTCCACCTGGCCTTCGACGACGAACAGCAGGGCGCCCTCGTCGGCGCCGACGTGGACGGTCATGTGGGCGCCGGCGTCCAGCATGCTGTCGGCGAACTCGTACACCTCGCCGTGCAGGCGGCCGTCACCGCGTTTGGCGACCTGCTTGGTGATCACGCCCTCGGCCTCGGTCACCCGCGTCGCCTCGTCGTCGCGCACCGCGTCGAAGGCCGCGCCGGGCGCCAGCGGCTCGTTGGGATAGACCAGGATGAAGGCGCGCGCGGGGCCGTCGGTTGGGTTCCACTCCTGGTGGATCATCCCGCGGCG
>Ga0136616_10000136_pt1 | contig 29425 bp, 32 predicted proteins | sample AntDrymUQ2992106_2_FD_106648 | JGI IMG/M metagenome (GOLD analysis project Ga0136616, IMG submission 106648) | Polar desert sand microbial communities from Dry Valleys, Antarctica - metaG UQ299 (21.06) | ecosystem: Environmental > Terrestrial > Soil > Desert | place: Antarctica: Dry Valley... | reverse complement strand
CTCGTCACAGGCGATCCCGACGTGGTCGGCGTCGACCGGGCGCAGGTTGATGCCCCGCTGCGCCGCGGCTGCGACTACCGCGTCCGTCCGGCCCGGCACCCTGGCCAGCACGGTGTCGAAGAAATCGTCATGGACGACGCTGACGCCGCCACCGCGTAGGCCGGCGGCCAGTACGGCGGCGTAGCGGTGCACCCGGGTGGCGATCGTGCGCAGCCCGTCCGGCCCGTGGTAGGCGGCGTACATCCCGGCCATGACCGCGAGCAGGACCTGCGCGGTGCAGATGTTGCTCGTCGCCTTTTCTCGTCGGATGTGCTGCTCGCGGGTCTGCAGGGCCAGCCGGTACGCCGGGTCGCCGGCGGCGTCCCGCGACACCCCGACCAGGCGGCCCGGCATGGACCGGGCCAGCTTGTCTCGAACGGACATGTAGCCGGCATGCGGCCCGCCGAACCCGAGCGGTACGCCGAAGCGCTGCGTCGTACCGATGACGACGTCCGCGCCCATCTCGCCGGGTGGGCGGAGCAGCGTCAGGGCGAGCAGATCCGCCGCCACTGCGACCAGCGAGGAACGCTGGTGTGCCGCCTCGATGAGCTCGGTCAGGTCGCGCACCGCTCCGTCGGCAGCGGGGTACTGCAGGAGGACGCCGAAGAACTCGCCGTCCGGAAGTCCGTCGGACAGGTCGGTCACGGTCAGGTCGATGCCCAGCGGCACAGCGCGGGTCTGGAGCACGGCGATGGTCTGCGGCAGGCACTGGCTGTCGACGAGGAACCCGCCGCTGCCCTTGTTCACCCGGCGGGCCAGGGTCATGGCCTCGGCCGCGGCGCTGGCCTCATCGAGCAGCGAGGAGTTGGCGATGGGCAGGCCGGTCAGGTCGATCACCATGGTCTGGAAGTTGAGCAGGGCCTCCAGCCGGCCCTGACTGATCTCGGGCTGGTAGGGCGTGTAGGCGGTGTACCAGGCCGGATTCTCCAGCACGTTGCGGGCGATGACGGCGGGGGTGTGGGTGCCGTAGTACCCCAGCCCGATCATCGGTGACAGGACGGTGTTGCGGTCTGCCAGCTCGCGCAGGGCAGCGATGACCTCCGGCTCGCTTGCCGCCGGCGACACGTTGAGATCCTCGAAGCTGCGGATGGACTTCGGCACGGCGGCGTCGATCAGGTCGGCGATGGTTGAGTAGCCGACCGACTCGAGCATCTGCCGCTGTTCGTCGGCGTCCGGGCCGATGTGCCGGGTCCGGAACGGCGCGGCCGCTTCCAGCTCGGACAGGCTGCGGGCCGATTGGGTTTCGGTCACGGTGCGGACCTCTCGGGCGACGGTGGTGCGCTCCGTCGTCGGAGCGACCGTCCCCTCTGTCCGCTCACCGTCCAGAGTTGCCTGCTCCGCGTGGTCCGTTTGCCTGAGAGGTTCCGGGGTGTTGCCCCTTCGGCGCCCCCAACTGGTGGTGGAGGGCTCTCCCACGCGGCATCATCAGCCCGGCCAGAATACACCGGGGAGTGTGTACGTCGCTGGCCGGCGCGGGGTATGAACGGTCTCATGTCGATTCCACCGTCCGGCGAGCAGTTCGAGATCTTCTCCGGCGAGCAGCGGGCCACGATGGTCGAGGTGGGCGGCGGCATCCGCTCCTACACCGTCGGCGACCGACCCGTTCTGCACTCCTATCCGCTGGACGCGATGTGTGACGGTGCCCACGGAGCACCGCTCGTACCGTGGCCGAACCGCCTGGAGGACGGCAGCTACACGTTCGCCGGCAGCGAGCACCAGGTTGCGTTGACCGAGCCGGAAAAGCACAACGCGATCCACGGGTTCCTGCAGTGGCGTTCCTGGCGAGCGGTCGGGCGTGGCCCCGACCGGGTGACCATGGCCACCCGGCTGTATCCGCTGCAAGGCTATCCGTTCATGCTGGACGTGCAGGTGGCGTATTCGCTGTCCGCGGCAGGGCTGACCGTGCGAACCACCGCTGCCAATGTCGGTGACGTCGGCTGTCCCTACGGGTGCGGCCAACACCCGTACCTCTCCCCCGGCAGCGGTCTGATCGATGACTGCACGCTGGAATTCGCGGCCGGGACTCGTGTCGTTACTGATACCGAACGTCAGCTCCCGACCGGCCGGGCGTCGGTGGTGGGGACGCCGTACGAGTTCCGTGCCGGCCGCCTGCTCGGTGATCTGGAGGCCGACGTCGCGTTCACCGACCTGGTCCGCGACGGCGACGGCCTGGCCTGGGTGCGGTTGACCGGCGCCGACAGCCGCACCGCCGAACTCTGGGTCGACGAGAGCTATCCGTTCGTCGAGATCTTCACCGCCGACACGCTGAGGCCGCAGCGGCGCCGGCGCGGGCTGGGCACCGAACCGATGACCTGCCCGCCCAATGCCTTCCGAACCGGCGAGGGGGTCCTGCACCTGGCGCCCGGCGAGTCGGTGACCACGACGTGGGGCGTCCGCCTTCGATGACCGAACGGCTGAAAGCGCTCCTGCGGCAACTGATGGATCGACAGTCGGGCGTACCTGGTCGCATCGGCCGAGCGTGCCGTCCGTCGTTGGCCACAGCGACGGCGATGCGCTGACCGAGATCGGCGTACCTGTGCCTGAGGTTCTCGCATGGTCTCCTGGGCCACGACCTCCACCACGAACTGATCGGCACGAGCCGCTCGGAGTTCACCGAACTGGCGGCGCGGATCATCGATGTCCAGCGAGCCGTGCATCAGAACGGCTCCTGAAGCTTCGCCCTTCATGATCGTGAGGCTGGAATGAACGGTTTCCGCGCAATCTGGCCTCACGATCATGGGCTGTGGATAGCGTGAGCGGCCGGGTTTGTTGCCGGGCACTATGCGGCGATGCTGTGGCGCGACTGCTTCGACGGAGCCGACGGCGTCGCGCGCCGACAGGACCTGCTGGCGGGCGGGCTGACCCGGCGCCGCCTGGCGACCGCGCTGCGCACCGAACGCTGGCAGCTGGTGTTGCCCGGTGTGGTGGTCAATCACGGCGGTCCACTTTCGCAACGTCAGCGGTGGCGAGCCGCCCTGGCATACGGCGGCAAGGCCGCGGTGCTCAGCCACCGCAGCGCCGGAGTCCTGCACGGTCTGCGGGTCCACGAGGAGCTCGTCCACGTCACTGTCGCGCACGGTGGTCACCGGCGTTCGGTGGGATTCGTGGTCGTCCATCAGAGCACCCGGCTGGAATCCACTGAGCGGGTCGGTCGGATCCGGTGTACCTCGGCCGCCCGTACCGTCATCGACATCGCGTTGGCCAGCCGGGTCCGAAACGACGTCCGAGCGCTTGTCTCTGACGCGGTTCAGCGGCGGTTCGTCACGGTCAGCCAACTCCTCGCCGAGGCTCGGACGGCCCCTCTCCGAGGACGTCGGCTGCTCAATGACGCACTCGAGGCGGTTGTCGCGGGCACCCGCTCTGCCGGTGAGGCGCTGCTGCGTGACCTGCTGCGCGTGGCCGGCGTGCCGGAGCCGGAGTGGAACGCCGAGGTGCGCACGCCCGGCGGCCGGTTCGTCGTCGATGCACTCTGGCGCTCGGCCAGGGTTGCCGTGGAGGTCGACGGCGCCCGCTGGCATCTGAACGCCGTCGCATGGGAGCGGGACCTGCGTCGGGCAAACGCCCTGCAGGCAACCGGGCTACGGGTGCTGCGCTTCTCGGTCAGGCAGTTGATCCACGAGCCCGCGGCCGTGATCACTGCACTCCGTGCCGCCTTGGCTGTCTGAAATGACCCGCCGGTCAGGCGGAGGTACGGCGCTGGCGGCGGGCGGCGAGTTCGTCGGCGGCGTCCAGGTCGACCGGGCCGTCGGCCCGCTCGGCCGGGAGTTCGGCGAGGGACCCGGTCAGTTCCTTCCAAGCCCCGCTCACGGCGATGCCGAAGACGCCCTGACCGCCTTGCAGCAGGTCGACGATCTCCTCAGCGGATGTGCACTCGTAGACCGTCGTGCCGTCGGACAGCAAGGTGATGCGGGCCAGGTCCTGGCTGCCGCGGGTTCGCAGGTGCTGCACGGCAGTCCGGATGTTCTGCAGCGACACCCCGGTGTCCAGCAGCCGCTTGACGACCTTGAGTACCAGGATGTCCCGGAAGGAGTACAGCCGTTGACTTCCCGAGCCGGCTGCGCCGCGGATGCTGGGCTCGACCAGTTTGGTCCGTGCCCAGTAGTCCAACTGGCGGTAGGTGATGCCGGCCGCGGCGAAGGCGACGGTGCCCCGGTAGCCGATTCGCTCGTCATCGGGCGAAACGGCCGGGAAGAGCCCTTCCTGGGCGGGCTGCAGCTCAGGCAAGGATGGCCTGCCGCGCACTGTCACGTCGTCGGTATCGCCCACAACCGTCCTCCTGCCGCCTCGGACCAACGGAACGCTCTGCGGCAACGAGACAGCAGGAGTGACACCGTGGTAATTCGACCGTAGGGACGTCCTGGCAACCCTGTCAACGCCGTAGCTCGGCGTGTCCCAAGCCTAAACCTCAAGTTGAGCTTGAGATCATTGGGGGCCGCTGGCGAAATCCTCCGGCGTGATTTGATCGAGGAACTCCCGGAACTTCTCGACCTCGTTCTCGTCCTCGTCCGGGATCGTGATGCCCACCTCGTCGAGGACGCTGCTCGCGACGTAGATCGGCGTACCGACCCGCAATGCGACCGCGATGGCGTCCGACGGCCGCGCGCTCACGGTGGTCGAGCCGGCGAAGACCATGTCGGCGAGGTACAGGCCGTCCTTGAGTTCGGTGATGTGGATGGCCTCCAGCGTGCCGCCGAGGGCAGCGATCACATCCCGGAGCAGGTCATGGGTCATCGGCCTGGTCGGGTGGACTCCCTGCTGCTCGAAGGCGATCGCGGCGGCCTCGACGGCCCCGATCCAAATCGGCAGGTACCGCTCCCCCTCCTTCTCCTTGAGCAACACGATCGGTTGATTGGCCGGCAACTCGACGCGGACGCCGACTACCCGGAGTTCATGCACGTGACGTCCTCCTCGTCGCAGGGTCGGTGTCGACGGCAGCAGCCCCTGTCGGGCCAGCGATTCACTGCTGCAAACGTACACGCGCCCGGGGCGCGCCCGCGGCCTGACAAGCCGGAAACTCCGCGCCTCAGCCCCCAAGTTCGTTACGCAGCCCCGCTTTGACCAGGGTGGCGTGCAGGCGCACCGACAAGGCGGCCAGTTCGCGGGCGGCTTCGCCAGCACGTGCTCGGGAGTCTGAGCCGCGCTGTCGGGCGATCGGTGTGATGACCTGTTCGAACAGGCCGATCTCCCGGTCGGCAGCGTTGCGGAAGCCGCGCAGATGACGCGCCTCGATCCCGAACCGGCTCATCTCCTGCACCGTTTTGGCGATCACCAGCGCCTCGGCCTCGTAGTGCCCGCCGCGCGTTCCGATCAGGCCGTACTGCTCCAGCTGAGCCAGCTGGTCCTCGGCCAGGCCGGACGCTGTGAGCAGCTCGCTGCGGGAGAGCCTGATGTCGCTGCGTTCACGCAGGAAGTCGTCGGGGCCGGGCAGCCCGCCGGCCAACGTCAGCCCGCGAGGCACCTGGGGAGCGGTTGGCGTCGACGTGATCGGCTCGAGTCCGCGGTCGATCGCGTCGAGGTGCTCCTTGATGACCTTCAGCGGCAGGTAGTGGTCGCGCTGAACTGCCAGCACATACCTCAGTCGGGACACGTCGTCGCGGGAGAACTGCCGGTAGCGGGACGCCGTGCGTTCCGGCTGGATCAACCCTTCGTTCTCCAGGAAGCGGATCTTGGAGATCGTGACGTCGGGGAACTCCGGTCGCAACTGACCGAAAACCTCGCCGATGCTCATGAACGCCCGCGCCGGCTCGCTCACCCCCGCTGCGTCCCCGTACGACGTGCCGCGCGGGTCATCCCGAACTCATCAGTTGGCGGCTTCCTCGGCAACCGGCCGGGCGGCGGTCAGGTAGGTGAGGCGGAACTTTCCGATCTGCACCTCGTCGCCGCCGCTGAGCGACGCGGAATCGATGGGCTCCCGGTTGACGTAGGTGCCGTTCAGGCTGCCGACGTCGTGCACGGAGAAGCTGTTGCCCTCACGTCGGAATTCCACGTGCCGCCGTGACACGGTGACGTCGTCGAGGAAGATGTCGCTGTCCGGATGCCGCCCGGCCGTGGTCACGTCCTGGTCGAGCAGGAAGCGGCTGCCGGCGTTCGGCCCGCGTTTGACCACCAACAGCGCCGAACCCGAAGGCAGCGATTCCACGGCGCCGGCATGGGCGGCGTGACTGTCCTCTGCAGCCTCGGGGATGTCCCCGGCTTCCTCGGCGCCGACCCGCGCGATGACCTTCGTGGTCTCTCCGGAGGTGCGCGGCTCGGCTGCCGGTGTCAGGGACTGACCACAGTTGGAGCAGAAGTGCGCGTCGTCGGGATTCTGGTGGTTACACCGGCTGCAATACACGATCGCGAGACTAGCCACGCGACGCGACAAGGGTCAATCGGCACTAGAGGGTGAGCCCGAAGAGGCTGGCATTATCCGGCGGAGGCGATGATCTCGCCGTACGCCGCGGCGTCCAACAACGCCTCAGCGGCGGCCGCGTCCGCGGCCTCGATCTCGACCATCCAGCCATCGCCGTAGGGGTCTGAGTTCACCAGTTCGGGGTTCGCGTCCAAGGCATCGTTGCGCGCGGTGATTGTCCCGGCCGTCGGCGCGTACAGGTCCGACACGCTCTTGGTGGATTCGACCTCGCCGAAGCTCTGGCCGGCCTCCAGCGACTGCCCGACCTCGGGTAGGGAGACGTAGACGATGTCGCCGAGGTTCTCCTGGGCGTAGGAGGTGATCCCGATGCGCAAAACGCTCCCGCTTCCGGTCGGTTGCGCCCACTCGTGCTCGGCGGTGTACCTGCGGTCGGCTGGGATCACGGTGGTCCTCTCGGTCGGCGCAGCGCCCACGCCGGTTCAGTCGTTGTCCGGAGCCGGCTGAGCGTATTCAGGCTCGTCGATCACCCGCAAGGCGCTGACGGTCACCTCGTCCCGTTGCTGGATCCGCGCCTCTCCTCCGGCCCGGCTGACCGTGTTGACGACCCCACCGGGAATGTTCAGCGCCGTCTCCAGCGTCGGCGGGTCCCCGATCGCCACGATCCGGTACGGCGCCGACAGCTCGATGCCGTCCACCACCAACGACCCGGTGGAGCCGATCACCGCTGAGGACACTCCGATCCGGACGTCGCCGATCTGGATCGCCTCCGCCCCGGCCGCGCGCAGTTCCTGGACCGCGTCCAGCAGCACTTCCGGCCCTACTTGGCCGTCCGGGTCGGAGACGGTGAGCTCGATGCCCGGGCCCTGGGCGGCGACGGTCCCGGCCAGGATGGCCAACTGCTCCTGCCGCAACCGCGCCTCCTCGAGCGCGGTGTCGGCCTGGTTGCCGCCGGTGGCCAGCCGGTCGCGAATATCCTCCTGAGCGGCGATGTCCTGACGCAGCCGGTCCTCACGCGCGGACAGATCATCAAGGATCCGCACCAGATCCTCCTGCCGGGCCGCGCCGAGACCGGAGGCCGCCGAGGTGGTTCGCACCTGCACAGCGAGGGCGAAGCCGAGGAGCAGGCAGAGAACGCCGATGAGCAGGCTGGCCCGCCGGCGGCTCGTCCCAACCGGTTGCTCGGCGGACGCCGTCCCGATTGGCTGATCCTCGGGCGCCGCGCCGGCGGGCTGGTCAGGCATGGAACACGTGCCTTCGGATCGCGGCGGCATTGCCGAAGATGCGGATGCCGAGGACGACCACGACCGCAGTCGACAGCTGCCCGCCGACGCCCAGCTGGTCGCCGAGAAAGACGACAAGTGCGGCCACCAGCACGTTGGACACGAAAGACACGACGAACACCTTGGCGTCGAAGATGCCGTCGAGACGGGCCCGGATCCCGCCGAAAACCGAGTCGAGCGCGGCGACGACGGCGATCGGAAGGTAGGGCTGCAGCCACAGCGGGACCGTGGGGTCGACGAAGAGTCCCAGCGCGATCCCGAGGACCAGAGCGAACGCCGGGATCACTTGGTCCCCACGCCCGGTGCCGGCGTCGCCGTGTCGGCGTACCGAAGGTCGTAGTCGGTGGCCGGCGCGAGGGACAGCTGCTCGGCCTGGGTGAGTTCGAAGCCGATGCCGTAGAGCTGCCGGTAGGCGTCGTACCGGGCGGCGGTCTGCGAGCCGGCGAAGCGCGGGACCAGCAGGTCCGGGTTGCCAACCGCCTCGACCAGATAGGGGCTGCTGACCGGCCGGAAGTCGACGAGGATCGCCTCGCCCGCAGTACGGATCGAGCTGGTGGGCGCCAGCCGTTGGCCGTCGACCGAGATGGCCTCGGCGCCGGCTGCCCACAGCGCGTTCACGACCGCCTGCAGGTCGATGTCCAGCACCAGCCCGGCTTCCGGGACCAGCTGGATCGTCTCGCCAGAAATCGGGTCGACCGTCTCCTCCGGCGCGGCGTCGGACAGCGTGACCACGAGGCCCGGTCCCTCGACGGCCAGTACGCCGGTAGCCGACTCCAACTGCCGCACCCGCTCCGTTTGCTGCCGGCCCTCCTCGGTCGTTGCCAGGGCGTCGTCAAGGGCCTCCGCGACGGTGGCGCGTAGTTCTTCCAGCCTTGCCTGCAGCTCGGCGCTGCGCGTGGAGTCACGCTGCACGTCGGCCAGCAGTGCCTGTCGAGTCCGTTCGCTGCTGGGCGCCGCGGCCCGGGTGTCGGCGTACGCCATTCCCAGGATCAGGCCGAGCACGAGCAGGCCGCCGATCACCAGCGGCAGTCGTCGCGACCGGGGAGCGTCGGCGCTGTCGCCGCGTCGAGCCGCCGCCTCGGCGTACGCCGGGTCGAGAGTGTCCTCCAGCAGCGATGAGAGCATCCCCGCCGTCATCGAGCCGATCTTCGGCCGGTGACTGCTCATCGCCGCACGGACACCCGACCTCCTCGCCGGTGTCGGCGCAGCTGGCACAGTCACCGAAATGCCACCGGGACAGCGAGGCTACCCCGTGCGAAGGACGGGCCACCGCAACGTCGTCAGATGGCGGCCTCGCGCCGGGCGGCGCGGACGAGTTGCGCGACCTGATGCAGGTAGAGCAGTCCGGACCACACGTACAGGCCGACCCCCCAGGTCGTGAACGCATAGGCGATCGGCTGGGCGACCGCGGCGACTGCCCCGTCACCGTCGGCGACGAGCAGCAGCGGGAACGCGTAGAGGAGGTTGAACGTGGCGGCCTTGCCGAGGTAGTGCACCTGAAGCGGGGGGTACCGGTAGTGGCGCAGCAGCGGCAGGCACAGCGCCAGGACCAGGTCGCGCCCGAGGATCAGCGCCGCCAGCCACAGCGGGATCAGGTCGCGGACAACGAATGCGACCAGCGTGCTGATGATGTAGAGCCGGTCGGCCAGCGGGTCGAGCAGAACACCGAGCCTGCTGGTCTGCCCGAGGCGCCGGGCGAGGGTGCCGTCGAGATAGTCGGTGATGCCGGCAACAGCCAGTACGACGATGGCGGCGACGTCCCATTGCGGGCCCAGCAGCAGCCACAGGAAGACCGGTACGCCGAGCAGCCGGGCCAGGCTGAGGACGTTGGGGACGGTGAGGATGCGGTCGGAGAGCAGCTCAGCAGGCCGCAGCAGGTCGAGGGGGTCGACCGGGACTTCCTCGGGTGGCGGATCGGTCAGCTACTCGCCCTGACCCTCGAACTTGAAGGACACCTTCAGCCGCGTCCGGTAGGCGACGACCTGGCCATCCTCGATCTGCATGTCCAACTCGACCACCTCGGCGATGCGCAGGTCCCGTATCGTCCGGCCGGCAGTGGCGACGGCGGCGCTGGCTGCCTTCTCCCAGGACTCGGTACTGGTACCGACCAGTTCGGTGACCCGGTAGACGCTCTCAGCCATGGTTGTTCCTTCCGCTCGCAGGGTGAGCACACAACCTGCTCCGACCGCTGGCCGGGTGTCAACCTGGGGCAGCGGCGCGCCGCGGTCGATGTGACGTCATTGGAGGCAATTCCGGTTCCTGGACGACCTGAATCGTCTCCGATGACGAGGATCCGGCCGCTCAGCTGCGTCGGTCGTCGGTCCGGGCCAGCCCGTCGAGAAAGGCGCTGATCGCAGCGCGCCCGTCGGCGCTCTTCCAGAGCCGTCGTACGTCGGCGTCGTCGCGTTCGGTGCGCTCAGCGATTCGCGCCTCGGCGGGGGCGTGCAGCTGGCGCTTGGTCAGCGCGAACGTCTCTGGCGTCACGGCTGCCAGCCGCCTCGCCCACACGATTGCCTCGTCGACCAACACCTCCGGTGCGCAGACGCCGTGGACAAGACCCATCTGGTGCGCCCGCTGCGGGTCGTGCAGCTCGGCGAACATCGCGAGAGAAGGGGCGGCCGAACCGACGGCGTACCGGACGATCTCGATCGCGGCGGTCGGGAACGGGACGCCCACGCGCAATTCGGTGAGACCCAGGGACCCGCCGGACATCAACCGGACGTCCGCGGCTGCCGCCAGGACGCAGCCGCCGGCGATCGCGTGCCCGTTGACCGCAGCGACGACAGGCCGCGGATGCCTGAAGACCGCAACCAAGGCGCGGTTGAGCGCGGTCAGGAACGTGTCGGTGTGCTCGGCGTCGCCGGCAACGATCCGGCGCAGGTCCACGCCCGCGGAAAAGCTGGACCCGGTGCCGGTGAGGACCACGGCGGTGGCATCAGCGACCTCGTCCATCGCCCCCGCGATGCGGACAAGCAGTTCCAGGTCGAGTGCGTTGACCTTGCCGTTGTCGATCCGGAGCACGGCGACCCCGGCCCGGTCCTCGACATGCAGCAACGGGCTGTCGGTGCGATCTGGGTAGCTCACCGCGTGGGTCACCCCGCGATTCTCACAGAAGGGTCACCTCACGCCCCGCGCGCCGACTCCTCGGGCCTGCGCGGGGCCGGTGGCCGTGGGTCGCTGGCGAGCATCGACATGAGGATGGAGTCGACCCACTCACCTTCCCAGTGCAACGCCTCGCGCAGTCGACCCTCAATCTGAAAAGGCAAGTCGACGACGAGCCGGGTGATCTCGGTGCCGTAACCCCGGTCGTAGACGTGCGGCCCCGCGAGTGCGATCCGAAAGTTCATCGACTGGTTGTGGGGATCGAGCTCATTGAGCACCGCCTCGCCGAGGAAGCAGCCGTCCTCGATCCGGACTGCCGCCCAGTCCGCCCGGTCGGGCTGGTCCGGCCGTGAGTCCAGGTATCGTCGCGTCGCGTCCTCGTCGAACGTCGCGTGCGTGCCTGTCGTGCGGACCGGCGGGGTGGCTGTCACGGCGGGCTGGGACCGCCCTTGGCGGCGACCGGGTCGCCGAAGCTGAGCCGGCCGACGATCGCGCCGGCCCGCAGACGGTACTGCGCGATCAGGTCAGCATCGGCCTTGGCGTCCAGTTCCGCTACGGCGGTGACTGCCGACAGCACGAGCATGTCCTCGGGGTCGCGAACCAGGTCCGGCAGCCGCTCCCATGGATCCGGTGGCCACCATTTCGGGATCTCGATGTACTGCCGCAGCAGGTCGGTGAGGCGGCGCCAGCACTCGCGCTCCTCCTCCAGTTTGCTGGCCGGCCAGTTCGTGACGACCCCGGCAAGCTGGACCGTCCGGCTGGGGCCGGCTGAGGCCGGTTGACCGGCGCCGTCCGGTCCGCGATAGAGGACCTGCACGTTTACGGACTGGGTGGCGGTGCCCGGAACCACACTGAACGCGATGCGGTGGTACAGCCAGTCCACGCCGGTCTGGTACGTCACGTCGGGGTCACCGGGACACGGAGCCCCCCACGGCGGCGTGAACGTCCCGTAGCCCGGATCCAACACGGTGCTGCCGTTGATCGACCAGCCGACGTACAGCGGTTCCGGCTCGTGCTCGTAGGACAGCACCACGCGTTGGCTCTGCAGGCACGTCGTACCCAGCCAGATTCCGCTGCGGCAGAGCTGGAAGTCAGTCGTGTAGTCGGCGATAACGAGGCTGCAGTCGCTGGTGGTGACGTCGTCGCTCAGCTCGATCAGATCGGCCATGGCCCACCTCCGGAGATTGTCGCTCAGCGTCCTCGAGCCGACGATCCGGTCAAGATGCCCGGAATGCGATGCTACGTCGCAGTCCAGCCGGTCCAGCGCAGCGGCTCGATCACGAGGAACGGGCCGGTCAGCGTCGCCGCTCGGTAGGCCTGGTACTTAGCCCGCAGCGCCGCCGCCGCGGCGGGATGCTCGTCGCGGATGACGGCGGTGCCGTCGACCCGCACCCACCACAGCTGCGCCCAATCCTCGTCGTACCGGTCGACGAGAAGTCCGACCCGTGGGTCGCGGCGGACGTCGTCCAGGCGAGCCAGCCGAGTGGTCGTCTTCGGTTTGACGGTCTCGACGGCAGAGCAGATCAGCCCGTCCACGACGGCGAAGGTGATCGGGACGAGCCGCGGCGATCCGTCGGCACGGACAGTCGCCAGCCCGGCCACTCGTGCCGTCGTGACTCGGGTGGCCAGGTCGGCCGGCTCAGTCAGCCGCGGCATGCAGGCGCCGTGCGGTCTCCGCGACGTGCCGCAGCGCCTCGTCCCGCGGCAGCGTCGGCAGCAGGTGCAGGATGCGGTCGACGCCCATCGCGGCGAAGCGGTCCAGCGTATGCGGGCTGGTGGAGCCGCCGTACAGGGTGACCGGGATGCGGCCACGGCCGGTCGCCGCTGCGCGACCCTGCAACTCGGCGATGCGCTCGGCGATGGCGTCGAGATCGCCGGTCTGCCGGCTGATCGGGGTCCACCCGTCGCCGTAGCCGAGGACCCGGTCGAACACCTTCGGACCGCTGCCCCCGATGAGTACCGGTGGCCCCGGTTGCTGCACCGGTTTCGGCCAGGACCAGACCCGCTCGAAACTCACGTGCTGGCCGGCGTACGACGCCTCGTCCTGGGTCCAGAGCGCGCGCATCGCCTCGATCCGCTCGCGCATGATGGCGAACCGCTGTTCCGGCGCGGTGCCGTGATTGCGCATCTCCTCACGGTTCCAGCCGGCGCCCACCCCGAACAGGAACCGGCCGCCGGACAGGTGATCGAGGCTGGCGACCTGCTTGGCGAGCACGATCGGATCGTGTTGCGCGACGAGGCACACGCCGGTGCCGACTCGCAGCGTCCGCGTGACGGCGGCAACGGTGGCGAGCGCGACGAACGGGTCGAGCGTGTGCGAGTACTCCGGGGGGAGTTCGGCGCCGCCCGGCCACGGCGTCTCCCGCGCGGCCGGGATGTGCGTGTGCTCGGTGACGAACAGCGACTCGAAACCCGCGACCTCAGCGGCCCGACCGAGTTCGGCCGGTGCGATCGAGTAGTCGGTGAGAAACGTGACCAGACCGTGCAGCATGCGGCCGATCCTGGCAGAACCGGCAGGATGGCGGCATGGGTGTCTTCCTGGAGACCGAGCGGCTGATCCTGCGCCAGTTCACCACTGCCGACATCGACAACCTGGTCGAACTCGACGGTGATGCCGACGTGATGCAGTTCATCACCGGCGGCAAGCCCACATCGCGAGCGGAGATTGAACACGAGACGCTGCCGGCGTTCCTGTCCTACTACGACCGCTACCCCGGCTACGGCTTCTGGGCGGTGATCGAGAAGTCGACCGGCGACTTCCTGGGCTGGTTCCATTTCCGCCCGGGGGACGGACATCCGGAGGACGAACCCGAGTTGGGTTACCGGCTGCGGAAGTCGGCCTGGGGCAAGGGGTACGCCGCCGAGGGCAGCCGCGCCCTGATCGACAAGGGGTTCAGCGAGTTCGGCGTACGGCGTGTCGTCGCCGAAGCGATGGTGGTGCACACGGCGTCCCGACGGGTGATGGAGAAGTCCGGTCTCAGCCTGGTCAGGACATTCCACGCGGACTGGCCATTCCCGATCCCGGGTGACGAGCACGGCGACGTGGAGTACGCGCTCACCCGCGAGGACTGGGAACGCCAGCAGCCCGGTCAGAGATCCACCGGCGAGGCGTTGCCGCCGCACACCACTACCGCCACCCGCTCCCCCGGCTCGGGACGGTAGGCGCCCGACTCGAGTCCCGCCAGAGCCGTCGCGCCGCCGGGCTCGGCGGCGATCCGCAGCCGGGTCCACAGCAGACGGCGAGCCCGACGGATGTCGTCGTCGGTCACGAGGACCGGTACGACGCCGGCCCGGGTGGCCGCCGCGAACCCCGGCGCGCCGACCCGGCGCGCCCCGAGGGAATCCGCCGCGATGCTGTCGACCGCCACGTCAACCGGCTCACCGGCGGCAAGCGCGGCATGCATGGTTGGCGCCCCGTGCGGCTCGACGGAAACGACCTGGGCCCGGCCCGACCACCAGGCCGCAATTCCGCCGATCAATCCGCCGCCGCCGGTGGCCACCAGAACCGTGTCGATGTCAGGCGCCTGCTGCTCGAGCTCGCGGCCTACGGTGCCTTGACCGGCGACCACCTCCGTGCAGTCGTAGGCGTGCACCATCAGCCCACCCGATCGCTCGGCCCGCTCGGTACTGGCTGCGAGCGCCTCGGCGTACGACGTCCCAATCAGTGACACCTGCGCTCTCATGGAGCGGATGCCGTCGACCTTGACCGTGGGCGCGGTGGCGGGAACGAAGATCTCGGCGCGCAACCCGAGCCGCTGCGCGACGTACGCGACGGCTAGTCCGTGGTTGCCCCCGGACGCAGCGACGAGAAGCGGGGGCGAGCCCGCGGTCAGCACCCGGTTGAAAGCACCACGCACCTTGAAGGAACCGGTGTGCTGCAGCAGTTCGAGCTTGAGGAGGAGGGGCGTCCCGCCGAGTTCGTCGATGTCTGCGCTGATGTCGATGACCGGGGTCCTCCGCACCCGGCCGCGGATGCGCTCCGCGGCGCCCTCGATGTCCGCTGCAGTGGGTGGGTGTCCGGTCACGTATCGAGGTTAATCAGCTGGGAATGACTTCCCGCCCGAAAGAGGGAGTGCAATGACCCGCCGTACTCCCTACAGTTCCCGTCATCTTGATCCAACGGTCGGGGTAATGAGGGAGGAATGCTATGGGCACACTGGAACCGTGGCGAAAAGGAATAGCCACGGTAGGCGCGCTCGGCTTGGCGGTCGTGCTGGCCACGCCCGCCAACGCAGCAGCGGCGACCGGCTCGGTCTCTGAGCCGATCGTCTCGGGTCTGATCGGCCCGCTAGGCCTGGCTGTCGGGGACAACGGGACCATCTACGTCGCCGAGACCTTCGCCGGGCAAGTCACCCGGGTGCTACCCAACGGGGCGCGCAGCGTGCTGTACCAAGCCGTGGGCGAGTCGCCCAATGGCGTCGCCACGAGCTTCGGCGACCGCATCGTCATCACGCTGTCGATCATCCCGGAGGAAGAGGCTCCACCGACCGACACCACGCTCGTGCAGGTCAGGCCCAACGGGAGCGCGAAAACACTGGCTTCGCTGCTTGACCACGAGGTGGCGAACAACCCGGACGCCGGGCAGATGTACGGCTTCCTCAACCTGCCCGACAACTGCGCGGCGAAGCTGCCCCCTGAACTTCTTCCCTACAGCGGCATCGTCGAGTCCAACCCGTACAAGGTCGCCGCGCTGGGACCGTTCAGTTTCGCCGTCGCAGACGCGGCCGGCAACGACATCGTGCGGGTGGTCAACGGAAGGACGACGACCGTTGCTGTGCTGCCGCCCATCCCGCAGCGCATAACGTTCGCTGCCGCCCGTGAGTTGGGGCTGCCGCTGTGCACGGTGGGCCGGAACTACACCTCGGAGCCCGTTCCCACCGACGTGGAGGTCGGCCCGGACGGATACTGGTACGTGAGCGCGCTGCCCGGCGGCCCGGAGCTGCCCGGCTACGGGTCGGTTTACCGGGTCAACCCGCAGACCGGTGCGGTCAGCCTGGTCTCCCGCGGCTTCTCCGGCGCGGTCGACCTGGCGGTCGCCGACGACGGAACGATCTACGTGGCCGAGCTCTTCGGCAACCGGATCAGCTCGATCACCAACGGCGTGGTCACTCCGGTGGTCGACGTCTTCTCGCCGGGTGCCGTCGAGATCACCTCTGACGGGACGATCTATGCGACGACCGGAGTCTTCGGCCCGGCCGGAGACGTGGTGATCGTGACACCGTAAGGCGACGTCCAGTTCGTCACGGTGGACGGGCCGGAAGGTGCCGTGTGCGGCCAAGCTGGCCGCCGCACACTCCGGCCCGTCGCCGTTGCTGGCTCAAGAAGCTGCCGCCGGAGAAGCCGGGCCGGCAACCGAGTGTGCCTCCCGGGGCATCAGCACCCAGAGCACGGGGTAGATGATCAGCTGGCTTCCTGGGACGAGCATCAGGATCAGGACGAAGAGTATCCGGGCCGGCCAAGGCTCGAGGCCGAAGCGCCGGCCCAGCCCGGCGCAGACCCCGCCGAGGATGCCGCCCTCGGTGGGCCGCACGAGACCCTGCTGACGCAGCGAGTTCTGAATCTTGTCCACGACGTGACAATCCTTCCGTTCCGTTGTCGCAGGCCCGATGGCCCGACCTGGACAGCATCCGTCGCGGCGGGCCGCCGGGCATCAGGGACGACCCTGGTCCGGACCCTGATCTATGCGGCGCGGCGAGCTGGCTTGGCCCCTGAACTCTGCTGCCGGAGTGGTCGGGCTGCACGGTAGCCGGACGGTCACAGCACTTCGCGCTCGTACCTCTCCAGCGCACGACGGAGTCGCTCGTCATCGCGATCAGCGGCCGGGATCAGCACCTCGACCACGAAGTCGGTGACCTCGGCAACACGGGTCTGCAACCGCCGGCACTCCTGCACTTCGGCCTCGAGTTCGGTGATGCGGCGGCTCAGCCGGACCTGGGCCTGTGCGAGATCGCGAATTCGACCAATCAGTCGTGGCACGTCGGAGATCGAGGCCATGACTGTGGGAGCTAGCCGCCCCGCGCCGACGCGCCCCCAGGTGCGGAGTCGACCCGCTACTCCGACCACGACGCCACCAACCGGCACACGTGCGGGTCCTCGCTGGCATACGGCGCCATGCCCTGGCCCTCCGTTCGATACTGAATACGGCCACCCCGCTGCTCTATCTCGCGCACCACGACGTCGGGTTCGACATAGTTCCGATAACGGTTGCCGAAAGCATGTTTGGTCGTCGAGTCCCGCGGAGTGCGAAATTCCAGGTACAGCCGCCCGCCGCCACGCAGGGCAAGTTGCGACAGCCGCCACAGGTTCTGCCGTGCCTGCTCGCCGAGCGCATGCACGAGGAACCGGGCGAAGACGATGCGCGGGCCGCTGTCGTGTGCTAACCGGGTCCCGACGGCGAGCACATTTCTCAGGTCGCAGAGATTGAACGGCTCGAACGAGACCGGGAGTCCTTCCCGCCCGGCGGCCGCACCTGCGGGGCCGAACCCATGGGCGGCATAGTCGAGCCCGAGCGACCTGTGTCCGTCGCGCGCGAAATACAACACATCGCGTCCGGTGCCGCAACCCACGTCGACCACCAGCGCGTCGCGATCCTCGAGACCAGTCATCCACCGAGCGAACGACGACGGTTCTGCCGGCACGGCCGCGCGGTCGGCGTCGTGATAGAAGCTCATCCACTGTCGCCGGTGAGCCACGTAATTGTGGAACCAGCCGACGTTGACGCGGCGGTTGACCGCTCGCGGAAGTTCGTACTGAAAGGCCGGATTAGGCACCTTCCAATCCTGGCCATAAGTCATTTCCAGCAGCGCGGCGCAATCCGCCGGCGCCGGAAGGCTCCTGCCCTCCAGATCGACCACCCCCAGCGGCAGCAGGGCTGCCGGCGAAAGCGCACCGGTGACGAAGGGCACGAGGTGATACAGGCCCTCACAGCAGAAGCTGGAGAAGATGTCGACGTGGCGCATGGCACTGGCGGATTCGGTGACGAACACCTTGAACATGCCTGCCGAGTCCCTGCTGGTGCGCCACCCGCTCCGACGGAAGGTGCGCTCGATCCGGAACGACTCGAGTGCGACATCGACCGGATTCGTGTGATCACTGAAGTAGGCGACATCCATGTCGGTGTCATGGCCGATGAAGTGACCTGCGCGCACAGCGCCCAGCAATGTGCCGTAAGCCAGGAACCCCGGGACGCCGCAGCTCTCGTTCAGCATGCGCAGTGTGCTCGCCAGACCGTCGGCAAGGCTGGCGCGTGCGTCCGAATCGAGCGCGTCGAGTGCGTGGGCCTCGTGGCCGGCCTTGTTGATGACGAGCTCGCGTCCGGCGTGATCGACCACACGGACACGCCCGGGCAGGTCGTCGAATACGACTTCTCGATGGCACAGCGCAGCACCGGTGTCGTGTCGGCGCAGGGTCACAGCGGACGACCCGTGCAGCCGGCCTCGCAGCGCCGCCGGCCACCGAACCCTGCGGCGTCGACCGTCGTGCGGATGATCCTCAACGGCGAATGACCAGACTCGGCGACCGTCGCACAGCACGTCGGTGACCGCGTCGTAGGAGAGGGGCAGCCCTATCCCGCTCAGATCGATGGAGAAGTCCCCGGGCGCTGCCGAGGCCCGGTCGGATTCCGTCAGCGGTTCCACGCCGAGACCAACCGGCAGACATGTGGGTCCTCGTGCCGGTACGGAGCCAGGCCGTGGTCCTCATGCCGATACTCGATGGCACCGCCCCACTCTTCTACTTCGGCGACGACACACTCGGTGTCGAGGAACCTGCGGAAGTGCTCGCCGAACTCGTGTGGTGCGCCGGCGTCCTTACCGGTGCGGAACTCGAGGTACAGAAGCCCTTCCAACTGCAGGGCCATCCCTGCCAGGCGCCACAACGCCTGGCGACCTTCGTCTCGCAGGGCGTGGACCAAGAATCGGCCGTACAGCACGAGTGGTGGCCCGTGTCGGTCCAGCCGCGACCCCATCGCATCCACCTGATCGGCTTGGTAGAGGTCGAAGACCTCGAAGGTGGCCGGCAGCCGGTCACGAGCAGCGGCGCGGCGGGCTTGATCTATGGCAGGGGCGGCGTAGTCGAGTCCAAGCACCTCGTGGCCCTGCCGGGCAAACCAGAGCGCATCGCGAGCGGTGCCGGTCCCGATGTCCACGAGCAAGGCAGGTGCGCCAAGGCGTGCCGCCGTCCAGCGAGCGAAACCGGACGGCTCAGCAGGTACCGTCGCTCGCAGATCGCTGGCGTAGAAGGTCGCCCAGTACGCGTCGGTGCCGCCCGGTCCGGCGGACGCTCCAGTACGTGTTGAGGCCGCAAGATCATGCTGCGGCGATCGAAGGCGGCCCATGTCGACGCGAGGGTAGCAAGAAGGTTACGAAACAAGGACGCTCGGGTGAACGTTTGGTGTCTGCGTGTCGCTCCCTGGTGCCGTGGCCGGCGCGCGGGTCAGCTGAGTTCGTCGAGGTACTGCGGCAGCATCTGCCACCAGGTCGGCCACTCGTGGTCCCACTGCGGGCCCCAGTTGTCGACCCGGTTGGGAATGCCCTTGGCGCCCAGAGCGCCGGCCATCGTCCAGGATTCTTCGACGTTCTCCCACCGGCCCGCACCAGTGGCGAGCAGTGCGAACCGCTGCCGGAGCAGCTCGACCGGCCAACCGTCGAGACCGGGCAGGAAGTGCAGGGGCGCCGAGTAGTACAGGTCCCGCGTCCACGGCCGGTCGTAGAAGCGCTCGATCCGGTAACTGCCGCTCAGCCCGATCGCGGCGTCGAACACGTCCGGATACCGGCACATCATGGCGACGGCGTTGAACGCGCCGATCGACGCCCCGCTGGCGATGATCCCCAGCTCCTGACCGCCGAGGTCGGCGTGGATCGCGGGGACGATCTCCCGGCGTACGCAGTCGTGGAACTGGTTGAGCAGCCAGAGCCGGTGCTGCGGCGAGCCCGGTTTGGTCATCATTGCCCGGCCCGCCACGCTGTCTAGGGAGTACAGCTTGATCCGGCCGTCTGCGATCAACTGGCCGCAGGCGTCGACCAGGCCGTGCCGCTCGATCTCCTCGGCGTCGCCACCCGCGGTCGGGAAGACCAGCACGGGGCGGCCGAACGTCCCCCACCTGACCAGGTTGATCTCGGTCTGGACCCGGTCGGAATACCAGCGCTCGGCGGTCTTCACGAGCTCACTCGTAGAAGTACTTCTGTGGCCCGGGGTAGATCCATGACAACCCTTCCTGCAGGCGGTCCCGCCAGTTCTCCCAGCTGTGCCCGTCGCGGGCCTCGACGTACCGGACGACCATTCCCGCACCTTCGAACGTGTAGAGCATGGAGCGGTTGGGGATGATCAGCGGTTCGTAGACCCCGCAGCTGCTGAAAATACGGTCAGCGACCCGGCGGGGTGCGGCGCGGTACCGGTTGACGAATCGGACCACCGGCTCGAAGACCGGACCCCCGCCGTGGTCGTTGCCGATGTCGGTGAAGACGAACGACCCCGACTGCAGGATCAGCGAGGCGCAGAACTCCGGATACCGGTACGCCGTAGAAAGCGCCGCGACCGCACCGAAGCTCGACCCCATCAGGCAGCGGCCACCCCGGGTCCCGACCAGCGGGAAGTCAGCCTCCAACGACGGGACGAGTTCGGTGCTCAGGTAGCGCGCGTGTGCGGCCGAGTTGGCGTACTCGACGAGGCGGTCGCCCGGGTTGACGAACGCGACGATCGTCTCTGCGACGTCGAGGCGGTGGATGAGGTTGTCCAGGACTGTCTTCATCGAGGCGTAGTGCAGGTAGTCGTCACCGTCGTGCACGACGAGCAGCGGGTACCGCGCCGAGCGCCGATACCGCGCCGGCAGGTACAGCGAGACATGGGTGTCCCGGCGCAGCGACTGGCTCGGTACGACGAGCTCGACGAGTTCACCCGGCCGCGACTCCGGATGCGGTTGGGTCCACTCGGAGATCTGGTACCCCCGGGCGTAGCACACCGACGTGCTTCCCATCGGGCTGTGCGCCAACCGATGGTTCAGCGGATCGTTGAAGCGGTTGCGGTGCCCGCCGATGGCGACCTCCAGCTGGTACTCGAACCGGGAGCCTTCCGGGAGCTCCACCACGACGTACCAGAGGTCGGTGTCCTCGATCCGGGCCAGCGGAAGGTGCTGGGGCAGGCCGACGGTCCGGTGGATCAGCTGGACCTCGTCGGCCCTCCCCCGGTGGACGAACGTGCAACGCGCGCCCTCGACGATGGGGATCTCGTGCCGGCCGAGGAACCGGTCGACGGCTGCCTCGTCAAGAGTCCGTCGTTCGCGCAGCCGGTCGATGGCGAGCTTGCGGCCGACCACCGGTTCCGTTGTGGTGGTCACGAGCGAGCCTCCGGCCGGGAGCACACAGCAGGAGCGGACTGGACGGAGGCGAGCGGGGTGGTGGTCACGAGCGAGCCTCCGGCCGGGAGCACACAACAGGAGCGGACTGGACGGAGGCGAGCGGGGTGGTGGTCACGAGCGAGCCTCCAGCCGGGTGGCGGTCATGCCGCCGCCAGTACGACGACCCGGCCGTCTTCGCACAGCACCCGGGTCCCGACCGGACAAGCACCCTCGCTGTCGGTGGCGACCCGAGTCCCGGCCTCGAGCAGCACGCAGTGAGCCGGGGCGAACCGCCGCGCGAACACCGACATCCGTGCGGTGTCGTCGAGCAGCAGCCGCCCGCTGGCATGCGGTAGCGGTACGACGGCGCGCAACAGGCTCAACCCCCGCCCGTAGACCTCGGCGTTGCCCGGTCCGTGCACCGAGCGGTCGTGGAAGAGCACGATCCGATCGGTCAGGGCCATCGCGCCGGCCGACCAGGCGATCACCGGCGCGTCGAGCGATGCCGCCACGTTGAACAGGTGCATGGCCGTCACCAGCACCCCGACGTGCCCGCCCGGTACGACCAGCGCCGCCGTGTCGTGCAGCAGGCGGGCGACGGCTGCGCGGTGTTGGGCGATCACCGGCCGGTCGTGCGGTGGCCAGCGGTCGTAGAACTCTTCGTGGACGTCGCTGATCCTGGCCAGGTGCTGCTCGTCGAGGGCACGGACCGCCTCGATTGCCTCGGTCACCGTGTCGGCGTGCAGTTGGCCGCTTCCGTTGCGGCGTTGGATGTCGTACACCGCCCGCAGTGCGTGGTCCAGCCGCAGGAGATACAGCTGCTGCGCGTCGTCGAGAACCTCGCGCAGGCGGCGGTCGGCGTCGGCGTACTCCCGGTCGCGCTCCTGCACGTCGAGCCACCTCGCATACAAGGAGAGGTTGACGCTGCGGCCGTCGAGCTGATCGTCGAGTTCCTCGTCGTCCGGTTCGCGCTCCTGCCAGCCGGCGGTGATCGTGGCGAACCGGCCGTCGAGGTCCATCGATTGGACCACGGCATCCAGCGCCGGAGTGCGCTGTGGGCCCAGCAGGACGATCTTCACGGCGCCTCCGTGGCGGGAAGTGCGTCGGCGGGCCTCACGCTGCCCGCCGCACGGTGCGGCGCCTCACGCGGCGTGCACGTGCAGGGTGCGTCCGACCGTGTCGAGCATTCCGCGCAGCGTGTCGTAGTCGGGGTGTCGCATCCGTACGTAGGCGTTGGCCATGTAACCCGCCTCGACCGGCTGGGTCGGTGAGTTGACGTTCGGCAGGTGTGCGTCGATCACCCATTCACCGAACTGTTGCTGCAGCTGCTCGACCCCGCTGTAGCCGTGCACCCGCCCGTCGGCCTCGGGTCGCAGCGCGACGATGCCACTGGCGAAGCGCCGGGACGGGGTGGCGGTGACCCGTCCGTGCACGATCGCGTTCGCCCACTCGCGATAGAGGTCGATGTCGTTGGCGGCCGAGTACAGATCCCAGGCGCCGACGCCGGGGGGCCGGCAGCCGATCTCGGAGAACTTCAGGCCCTTGGGACCGAAGAACCACTCCAGGTGCGTCGCTGACGTGCCGATGCCGAGCGCGGCGCTGACCCGCCGTCCCATGTCCCGCAGTTCGGCGTACTCCGGGGCCGCATCGACCCGGTTGGTGGTGACGAACTGCGGGGAGATCCACCGCGTCCGCATCGCCTCCAGGACGTTCGGGTAGTAGTGCGAGACGAAGTCCAACGCCACCTCACCGTCGACGGTGAGGGTGTCGTAGAAACCCTCGTGGCCCTCGACGAACTCCTCCGCCGCGATCGAGCCGACACCCTGCCGGCCGTAGCTGAGCAGCGCCTTGTTCAGCTGGTCGTCGTCATCGACTCGTATCGTGTCAGCGGCGCCGGCGCCGCTGCGCGGCTTGAGGATCAGCGGGAAGCCGACCTCGTCCGCGAAGGCGTGTGCCTCGGCGGCGGTCCCGGCGGCGATCGACCGAGCGGTGGGTACGCCGGCCTCTCGCAGTGCCTGCTTCATCGAGGGCTTGTCCCGGCACAGCCACGCCGTACGCACCGATGTGCCCGGGATGCCGCAGGCTTCGCGCACCTTGGCGGCGGCCATCGTGTGCGCCTCGACGGTGGCCTCGAGCCGGTCGACCCACACCCGACTTTGGATCGAGTGGATGGTGCTTGTCATCGCCTCGACGTTGGTGACCGACGAGACCTGCTCGTAGTGCGTGAGCCAGCCCTTGAGTTGGTCGTCCAGCCCGTAGACGGGGGTCTCGCCGACGCCGATGACGGTGGCACCGGCCTCGGCCAGTGCCCGCGCGAACTGCCGCTGATTTCTCGGGAAGAACGGCTCGACCAAGACCACGTTCATGAAGTGGATGCTATCCAGCCGTCGATTACCCGGCCCTGGCAGCGCCCCCGCCCCATCGCAAGGACCTCAGCGTCACCGCCGTGCCGTTGTCTCGGACGTGGTTACCCGATATGAGCCACCCGAGGCGTTCGTGGTCATGATTGGGCTAGGGGCCGAACTCGACACCTGCGGGATCCGTCGCCGTCGGCGTCGTGAAGTAGGCAACCACCTCGTCGACGGCCCGGCTGGCCGGTGACCCGGGCACCATCACGCGCGCTCGTGCGGCGGCGGACAATGTGGGATCGGGATGGAACGGTGGAAGTTCACCGGCGAATCCGGCCGGCTGCGGTTGCTCGAGCCGGGTCTTCACCCCGCCAGCGAGTTCCAACAGGCTTGCTTCGAACTCGCTCAATGTCCGAGGGGTTACGGGCTCGGCGAGCACCGCCCGGGCGGCACCCGGAAGGTCGATGCGCGGACAGTCGATCCGGGGGGCGGGCAGCAAGGGCAGCAAGGCGAGGAGGTCGTTGGCTTCCCGGTCCCGCTCGGTGAGCGCGTCGAGATGCGCCGCGAACTGCTGGCGCACCGTCTTGGGGATAGACGCGTGGTCATAGAAGTTGTGGTCAACGATGCCTCTCGGGATCAACGCAGAAATGGCGACCGCTGGCACGCGCACGCCGCTGATGTCGAATTCGAAGCCGCTGGGCGCGACCCTGCCCCCAGGAGGGAGAACACCCCGCGACGAAACGTGATCGAAGAAGCCGCCGTGCTCGTCGTAGGTGATGAGGAAGAGCGTCTTGGAGAAAACATCGGGACTGTCCACGAGGGCGTTGTAGATCCTGCCCATGAGGACCTCACCGGCCACGAAGCTGTCGCCGGCCGTGAGATTGTTCCCAGGGTGCTGGCTGTTGCCTTCGCCGCTGCCGAAGCCGTGGTTCGGTTCGATGAACGAGTAAGCAGGCAGCTGGTCCTTGCGAATGTGACTGAACAGCTCCTCGAAGTCGGAAAAGTTGTCCGTGCCACTGGTCCAGAGCTGAGGGAAGCCCCTACCTGGGCAATGCCGTCCTGATAGATCCGCCACTTCTTCTCATCGACCTCCGCAAGTTGTTCAAAGATCGTGCGGTTGGGATAGAAGCGGACCTCGATGTTGGTTGTGCCGTCGGAAGTCGCGGCATGGGCGAAGTTTCGATTGGGCCACGTCTCCCCTGGGACCGACGCGTGCCAGTTCACTAGGACCGCAAACTCCTTCGCCAGCTTGGACAGGACCGGAGACTCGCCTTCCGAGAAACAATTCATGATGTCCTCGGGGCGCGGCAGCACCGGCCTGGGGCGGCGCCTCACCCAGTTCCAGACGGTCGTCAGCGCCCGCAGCACGGTGCCGGCGACGCGCTCGAGCAGACTGCTTCGCCGGATCGAGCCGCCGGCGATCTTCAGCGCGTAGGACCTGATGAAGCCGTCCATCCGTGCACTGCCTACTCGCGGCGCGCCGTGCCGACCGTACATCTGCAGCATGACGGCCTCGTGTGAGTGGTCTGGGTCGGCGTCGAGCACGGTTTTCGCCCGGTCGTTTGTCGGGATGCGCTTGCCGTCGGGCCGCTCGGGGTCAATGGGGCAGGAGACATCCAGTCGCTTCAGGCTCGGATAGGTCTGGTCGTCGTGATCGAGATACCCGAGAAGGTGGTCGAACGATCGGTTCTCCATCATCAAACGACGACGTGCTGGATACGTTGTCTGTCCAGCCCGGGCTGCGCTCTGTCGTTCGACGCAGTGGCAGTCACATCGCCCGTAGCCACACCATCACCCGCCTCAAGGCGCAGAGTAGCGGCGCGGGGTGTAGCTGGTCCCAAATCAACTGCCCAGTTCACCGTTGGAGCCCGCCGGCCCGTGAGCAGACGGGCCGCACAGCCTGGTGAGCGCTCCGGGTCGCCGGCGGTTCACCGGTGGAGTCCGGCGGTCATGGCCGTTGCCGTCCCGCCTCGGCTGAGGCAGCAACTGGCCGCCCACTGGCGGATCGAGGACGGCCTCGACGCCGGTCAGGTCGTCGGCGCGGTTCGGGGCCGTCCGGCCAGCTCGGACCGTACGCCGGGGCACCGGTTCCCGATTGTGGTGAAGCCGCCGGCCGGCGCCGGTGCGAAGAGCACGTTCTCACCGGCAAGGAAGGCTCCTTCAGCAACCAACCCGGTCCGTCGGCGGCTCAATCGCCCGTGGTCGTGTCTCGGCCACTCAAGCGGGCGAACCCCGGAGGACTACGGCTGCCTTCTCCCCCAGGAACCGACCGCTCACGGGCAGCGGGACTCTGGTTGACCACGCCCCCGCCCGGTCATCGAGGTCGACCAGCGGGTCCCCGCTGGGTTGATAGTCACGAAGGGGCACGTCGATCTCCGAGGCCCACTTGGCCCAACCGACGACGCCGGTGGGACGTTGCTCTACGTCGATGACGAGAACGTCGTCGAAGTCGGTGCTCTGCTCGATATGGTCTCGCCAGAAGAAGATGCCGCGGTTCTCCTGGAGGGAGAGCAGGCGCACGTGCAGGGTGTAGCGCATCTGGCCGTGCTGACGAGCGGCCTGGCTCCACAGGTAGCTGGTCACCAGCGGGACCGGCCGGTCTGCCGGGTCCTCGGGCCGGCGGATCTCGATGAGTATCGGGCAGTGGTGACCGGCGACTTGCTCGTGCAGGATCACCGGCAGCCCCCGCACGGCCACCCGGGTCTCTGCCTGCCAGGTCAAACCTTCGGCGTCCGGAAGCCGGAGGTCGGCGAGATCCGCAGTGATCTTGATGTCGCCGAAGAGAAAGCGGATGAGGTTCTGGTATCCCTCCTCGGAGTTCACCATGCCGTACCGACCACTGTGGCTGCGATGCACGTAGGCGTGGTTGGCGTCGGTGACCAGAGCATTTTCGATCTGGACGAGTCCGTCGCTCTTCACCCCGACAGCCCGGGAGGACATTCCCACGGCGGCCGCGTAGTCCTCGGAATTCGTTCCGACGACACAGAAGATCCGCTCGGTCGGGAAGTTGTCTTCATCCGGATTGTTGCGCGGATCCCAGTTCTTGGGCGGACGGTCCTGACGAAGGCGGGACGGGGTGAGGTAGGCGTACATGCGCTCCGGCCCAAAGATGTCCCCGCCGCCGAGACCGAACTCGTCGCGGAGCGCCTCGATCAGTCCGAAGCCAAAGCCGAACTCGATGCCGCCATGAGGCGTGCCGTAGGTGAACAGCCGGTCGACGTAGTCGACGGCCCGGGTGAGCACGCCGAAGCCCGGTCGGATGCTGTCTGCCGGGGGACGGTCGGGGATGGTGCGTTGAATCATCGACCGGCAGATGAGGCCGCCCATCGAGTGGGCCACCAGGTGCACTCGCGGTGCTCCGGTCTTGTCCAACACTTTCTCAACCAGGCGCAGAAGATCCTTGGCGGCTCGCTCGAGCTGAAACTCCTCGGGATCCTCCGACGTGTCGGCATCCTGCTTGCGCCGCTCCCACGTGCTCGCCGACTTGTCGTAGAAGCGGTGAATCCAAATCGAGTCGGCCGGAATCTCCCCGGATGCCTTGCTGTCCAGGTAGTTCTCCTGCCCGCCCTCGACGAAGACGGAGTAGTGCATGTCGGTGACCAGGCGGAGCAGGGGGCTCTCGAACTGGTAGAAGATCGGGTCCCCGCTGCCCCCGACCCGGACGTGAGTCGAACCGAGGTTGAAGCCGTAAAACGGATCATCTACAGCCTTGTTGATGCCACCCGTACCGCCGGCGAAGCCCCGAACGTAGATGATTGGCAGCCTGGTCGGCACCGAGGCCCCTTTCCTGACAAAGGTGTGCGGTCATCATGCTGCTGCCCCTCGGCGGCGTAAAGGGCGCGGACAGCCGGCTGTGCGGCGTTGGGGATCCAGCCGCAGGAATTGTCGACGTCAACAAGCGCTAGAGTCCGACGGCCATGGCCGTTGTCGCGTTCGTCGCGCCGTACCTGCTGGAGACGACGGGGCGCTTCGTCGAGGCGGCCGCCCGGCTGCCCGGCGTCGAACTGGCGCTCGTGACGTGCGAACCGCCGGAAAACGTCCCGCCTCGGCTGCGGCAGCAACTTGCCGGCCACTGGCGGATCGAAGATGGGCTCGACGCCGGTCAGATCGTCGGCGCGGTCCGGGGCCTGTCCGGCCAGCTCGGGCCGGTACGCCGGCTGATCGGCGTGCTGGAGCAGCTGCAGGTGCAGCTCGCGCAGGCCCGCGAGCATCTCGGCATCGACGGCATGAACGCGACCACGGCGTACAACTTCCGGGACAAGGCACAGATGAAATCGGTCTGGCGGGCCGCCGGCGTCCCGTGCGCGAGGCACCGGCTGGCCGACTCGGCGGAGGCGGCGTACGGCTTCGCCGCCGAGGTCGGTTTCCCGATCGTGGTGAAGCCGCCGGCCGGCGCCGGCGCGAAGAGCACGTTCCGGCTCGACGACGCCGACGAACTGCGGGTGTGGCTGTCGACCGCTCCGCCGACGCCGGATAACACCGCGATGATGGAGGAGTTCCTCACCGGCGAGGAAGGCTCCTTCGACAGCGTCCTCGTGAACGGCGCACTTGTCTGGCACTCCATCTCGAACTACATCCCGACTCCGCTGGAGGTGCTCCGCAACCCTTGGATCCAGTGGCTGGTGCTCTTTCCGCGGCACATCGACGGGCCGGAGTACGACGGGGTACGGGCTGTCGTACCGGACGCCCTCCGAGCGCTGGGGCTGCGCACCGGGTTCACGCATCTTGAATGGTTCCGTCGCCCGGACGGCTCGGTTGCGATCTCCGAGGTCGCGGTCCGCCCGCCCGGCGCGCAGATCTCCTCGATGCTCAACTTCGCGCACGACTTCGACCTGTACAGCGCGTGGGCGCAGCTGCAGGTGTACGGCAGCTTCGACCCGCCGACCCGAAAATGGGCGGTGGGCACGGCGTTCCTGCGTGGTCAGGGCAGCGGCCGGATCAGCGGCGTACACGGGTTGGCGGACGTGCAGCGGGAGATCGGGCCGCTGGTCGTGGACGTCGGCCTGCCGCAGCCGGGACGGCTGTCGTCGGGGGCGTACGAGGGTGACGGGTTCGTGACCGTCAGGCATGCGGAGACACCGGTCGTGACAGCGGCGTTGCGGCAGCTGATCAACGGCGTACGGGTGGAGCTGGAATGAGCACCCCCATCGCGACTTTGCCTGTCGGGTGGCCCCGCAAACCGGGCATTCTGGCTGCTCCCGCGGCCACACCACGGGCAAAGTGGCTGGAGGGGTGACGTGAACCTGCTGATGCTCTCGCCGGGCTTCCCGGCCGAGATGGCGTTCTTCACCCGCGGTCTGGCGACGGTCGGCGCGACGGTGATCGGGCTGGGCGACCAACCGGTTTCGGCTCTGCCGGACACTGTCCGAAAGGCGCTGGCTCATCACGTGCACGTGGGTTCACTCGCCGACGAGGCGGCGGTGCTGCAGACGGTGCGCGACCTCACAGAGCACGTCCGCGTCGATCAGGTCGAGTGCCTGTGGGAGCCGTACATGATGCTCGCGGCCCGGCTGCGGGAGGAGTTCGGGCTTTCGGGTCTCAACCGGGAGCAGACCGAACCGTTCCGGGACAAGGAGTTGATGAAGACGGTCCTGGACCGAGCCGGCCTGCGTACGCCGCGGCACGACAGCACCGAGACGGTGGCCGGGGTGTGGGCCGCGGCCGAGCGGATCGGCTACCCGCTGATCGTCAAGCCGATCGACGGTGCGGGCTCGGCCGACACCTACCGCGTGGACTCGGTCTGCGAGCTGAACGACGTGCTGCCGATGATTCGGCACATCCGCCGGGTCAGCGTCGAGGAGTTCATCGACGCCGAGGAGTTCACCTACGACACGGTCTGTGCGGACGGCCGGATCCTGTTCGAGAACATCTGCTGGTACCGCCCCCGGCCGCTGCAGGCGCGCTCGCACGAGTGGATCAGCCCGATGACGATCGCCCTGCGCGACCTGTCGGTGCCCGACCTTCAGGCCGG
>Ga0136616_10000135_pt1 | contig 29435 bp, 31 predicted proteins | sample AntDrymUQ2992106_2_FD_106648 | JGI IMG/M metagenome (GOLD analysis project Ga0136616, IMG submission 106648) | Polar desert sand microbial communities from Dry Valleys, Antarctica - metaG UQ299 (21.06) | ecosystem: Environmental > Terrestrial > Soil > Desert | place: Antarctica: Dry Valley... | reverse complement strand
GTAGGACAGCCCGCGGAGCAGGAACCCGAACTTCTCCTCGGCCTCTGGCTCGGAGATGCCGAGCAGCGCGAAGACCCGGGCCTGCAGCGCACGGTCGGAGATCTGGATCGACCCGCCGCCCAGCTCCGTGCCGTTCAGGGTGAGGTCGTACGGCCGCGACAACGCCGCGCCCGGCGCTTGCTCCAGCCGCGCTGAGGAGGCGGGGTCGGCGGGGTGAAGGGGTGGTGCTCAGCGTCCCAGCGCTGCCGCTCGGGGTCCCAGTTGAACAGCGGGAATCCGCTGACCCACGCGAAGTCCCAGCGGCCGGCGGGGATGAGCTCGCGCTGCCGGGCCAGCGCGACCCGCACCGCCCGCCAAGAGCTCCTGCGCCGCCCGCGTCTCGCCGGCGGCGAAGAACAGCACGTCACCCGGCTCGGCCTCCGCGGCGTTCAGCAGGCCCTTGACCTCGTCGGGCCGCAGGAACTTCGCCAGCGCGGAGCGCAGGGTGCCCTCCGGTTCCACGACCGCCCAGGCCAGGCCCTTCGCGCCGCGCGCCTTGGCAGAGTCCTGCCAGCCGTCGAGCTCACGGCGGGTCAGCTCGCCGCCGCCCGGCAGGCGCAGGGCGAGCACCGAACCGCCGCTGCCGAGCGCAGCGGCGAAGACCCGACCCCGGTGGTGGCCAGCCCCTCGCCGCAGTCGGTGAGCTCCAGGCCGAACCGCAGGTCGGGCGGTCCGAGCCGTAGCGGCGCAGCGCCTCGGCGTGCACGATACGGGGGAAGGGCACGGCGAGCTCCACGCCGAGCAGCTCGTGCCACAGCGCCGCCATGAGCTCCTCGACGAGGGCGTAGACGTCCTCCTCGTCGATGAAGCTCGCCTCGACGTCGAGCTGGGTGAACTCCGGCTGGCGGTCGGCGCGCAGGTCCTCGTCGCGGAAGCAGCGGGCGATCTGGTAGTAGCGCTCGATGCCCGCGACCATCAGCAGTTGCTTGAACAGCTGTGGCGACTGCGGCAGGGCGTAGACGGAGCCCGGCGACTGGCGCGAGGGCACCAGGAAGTCCCGTGCCCCTCCGGCGTGGAGCGGGTGAGCACGGGGGTCTCGATGTCGACGAAGCCGTGGGACTCCATGACCCGGCGCATGATGCTGGTGGCCCGGGCGCGCAGCTGCAGCGCGTGCGCGGCGCTGGGGGCGGCGCCCTGGGACGCGGACCTGGCCGAGGAGGTCCAGGGCGCCGCCCGGCCCATACAGCGCCGTGAGGCACGCTGCGGATGCTGGCCGACCTGCACGGCCAGGTCGGTGCGCCGGCGTTTCACGCCCTGGCCCGGGGTCTTCGAGTAGCGCGGATGTTCTAGACACTGGTCGGCGCGGCCAGCCGCAGGCACATGAACAGGCTCCGAGCCCAGCGCGGAGGCGCGCTGCCTACGCTTCCCACTCCCCTCGCACTTGGTTGCGCAGGCTCGCGGCGGCGCCCGACCGCTCACGGCTGCCCCGGTCGGCGAGGATGACGACACCAGTTAGGTTGGGAGCGACACGGGCGCTGTCTCGCAATGGTGGGTCAGCGGCCTGCAGTGCGCCCTTGCCACGGGAACACATTGAGGAGACTTGGATCGTGAAACCCTTCGGTTCGCTGCGCACGCAGGGAGCAGGCCTGCTTCGCACGGAGCACGAGGGCCACGAGGTCGTGCTCGGCGGTTGGGTGGCCCACCGGCGGGATCATGGGGGTGTCGCCTTCATTGACCTGCGCGACCGCACGGGCGTGGTGCAGCTCGTCATCGAGCCGAGCCAGGCTGACGCGATGGATGCGGCCCGAGCCGCCCGCAACGAGTACGTCGTCGAGGTCCGGGGAGCCGTTCGTCGACGCCCGGGGACTAGCGTGAACCCCGATCTCGCGACGGGAGACATCGAGGTCGCCGTTACCCGGTTCTCCGTCCTCTCGCCGTCGAGGACGCCGCCGTTCCCCATTGAGGACGGCATCGAGACGGACGAGGTCTTGCGGCTCACGCACCGCTACCTCGACTTGCGCCGCCCAGAGCTCGCTGCCCGCATCACGACCAGATCGCGTGTCGTCCGGGTGATCCGCCGGGTCATGGAGGACAACGGTTTCCTGGAGATCGAGACGCCGATCCTGACCAAGTCCACGCCTGAAGGCGCGCGCGACTTCCTGGTCCCCTCCCGTCTCCAGCCGGGCAACGTCTACGCGCTCCCGCAGTCACCGCAGCTGTTCAAGCAACTGCTCATGGTGGCGGGCATGGAGCGCTACTACCAGATCGCCCGCTGCTTCCGGGACGAGGACCTCCGCGCAGATCGACAGCCGGAGTTCACCCAGCTCGATGTGGAAGCCAGCTTCGTGGTCGAGGAGGACCTGTTCTCCCTGGTCGAGGAGCTGTTCGTTGAGTTGTGGCGAGAGGTTCTGGGCGAGTCGCTGCCCATCCCCTTCCCGCGGATGACGTTCGACGAGGCCATGCGCCGCTACGGCTCGGACAAGCCGGACACGCGCTATGAGCTGGAACTGGCCGACGTCAGCCGCGTCTTCCTGGACACGGAGGTTGGCGTCTTTTCGCATGCGCTGGCTGCCGGCGGCGTGGTCCTCGGACTGCGGCTCCCCGGCGGTGGCGACATGACGCGCAGAGAGTTCGACGAGCTGGTGACCTACGCGAGGAGTCGTGGTGGAGGCGGGCTCGCGTGGGCCGTGGTGGAGGAGAGCGGGGACCTGCGTTCGGCGCTGCGCAAGTTCATGAACGACGGCGAGGTCAAGGCGCTGGTCGAGGAGACCGGGGCAGTGCCGGGTGATGCCCTGTTCCTGGTGGCCGATGGCCGCGAGCGGGCGGCGCAGGAGCTGCTGGGTGGGGTCAGGGTCGAGCTGGCGGGACGCCGCGCTCTCGTTGCCCAGGAGCTGTGGAACTTCCTGTGGGTGGTGGAGCCGCCGATGTTCGAGTGGGACGAGGAGGGCAACCGGTGGGCCGCGGTGCACCACCCCTTCACGCTACCGAGCGAACGTTTCGAGGAGCATATTGAGGACCGGCCCGGTGAGGTGACCGCTCGCGCCTACGACATCGTGCTCAATGGCGTGGAGCTGGCGACCGGCTCGCTCCGCATCCACGACCCTGACCTGCAACGTCGCGTCTTCCGGCTCCTGGGCATCACCGAGGACGAGGCGCAGGAGAAGTTCGGCTTCCTGCTGCGCGGCCTGTCATACGGCGCGCCTCCGCACGGAGGTATTGCGCCCGGGCTCGATCGCATCGTGATGCTCATGACCGGGGCGAGTTCGCTGAGGGACGTCGTGGCCTTCCCGAAGACGCAGAGCGGCAGCGATCCGATGACCGGCGCCCCGTCGCCGGTGGCGTCCCAGCAGTGGCAGGAACTCCGGCTCCGCGCGCTGCCGCCTCCCGCTCCGGCCGCCTGAGGCCAGAGGCTTGTCCTGTCCGGGCGGTGCGAGATTTGAGGTGTCAGCAAATCGACATGGATGGAGATCGCCATGGCGGCAATGACCATCGAACTTCGGGGACACCCGACGGCGGTGCTGGGCGTACCCGCAGTTCGGGCTCGCGGCAGGAGCAGTTCCGGCTCCCGGCGCCTCGGCCTGCTTCGACTGCGTCTTCCCCGACCTGCCGTCAGGCGGCGGTAGTACCCCTGTTATGGGAACCGCCACGGGGGTGGCGGGATCGCTGGGGGCGGACCGCTGGGCGCGGCACTCACGCTGACCCCCTGGCAGGGCAGGATCGCCAGGAGAGGCAGGCCGAGGGACGGCGCCGGGCGAGGCCAATGCCGAGCGGGGCGTGTGCCGTCCCGGCAGACTGCGCGGATGTGGACACTGCTGCGGGCCACGCACTTCGCACCGTCCATCGCGGTTACGAGCTTCGCCACGCTGCTCGCGCTCGCCGCCGGCCGGGGTTGGGGCGCCGCGTGGGTGACCGCGGCGGTGCTCGCCGGGCAGTTCTCTGTCGGCTGGGCCAACGACTGGCTGGACGCAGGACGCGACCGCGCGGCAGGGCGTACGGACAAGCCGCTGGCCACCGGGGCGCTCGACGTGGGCACGGTGCGCAGCGCGGCCGTCGCCGCCCTGACCGTCACCGTGCCCCTGTCGCTCGCCTCGGGCGTGGGCGCCGGGGTCGTCCACCTGCTGGCGGTCGCCCTCGGCTGGGCCTACGACCTGGGGCTCAAGGCCACGCCGCTGTCCGTGCTGCCCTACGCCGGCGCCTTCGGGCTCCTGCCGATCTTCGTCACGCTGGGGCTGCCCGATGGCAGCGCGGGGCGCTGGTGGGCCGCGGCGGGCGGCGGGCTGCTCGGCGCGGGCGCGCACTTCGTGAACGCCCTGCCCGACCTCGCCGACGACGCGCGCACCGGGGTGCGCGGTCTGCCGCAGCGGCTCGGGCCGCGGCGGGGGCTGCTGGCGGGCGCGCTGCTGCTCGGCGCGGGGGTGCTGGTGGTCACGCTGGGGCCGGGGGGCAGCCTCGGCGGTGTCCGCGCCGCGAGCCTAGGCGCGGGCCTGGTCTGCGTGACCGGCGCGGTCCTCGCGGGTGTGGCCGGCCGCGTCCGGCTCGCGTTCCCGCTGGCGATCGCCACCTCGGCCTGCGTCGTCGTCGCGCTGCTCGGCCAGGGCACGATCCTCGCCTGAGCGCGCTCAACCCGCGGCGCCGCGCAGCCCGGCGAGGTAGGGGTTCGTCGCCCGCTCGCGGCCGACCGTGGTGTCGGGGCCGTGGCCCGAGCACACGCGGGTCGTGTCCGGCAGGGGCAGCACCACCCGCTCGAGCGAGGCGAGCTGCTGTGCGCCGGAGCCGCGGGGGAAGTCGGTGCGGCCGACGGAGCCGGCGAACAGCAGGTCGCCGGACAGCAGGAGCGGGTCGTCGGCGAGTCCCTGACGCAGCAGGAACACGCTGGAACCTGGGGTGTGGCCCGGCGTGTGACGCGCCTGGACAGCCATACCGGCGAAGGACAGCCACTCGGCATCGCCGTAGGGACGCAGCCGCGCCTGGTCCGGCCGCCAGCGCAGGCCGAACTGTTCCTCCAGCGCCTCGACCCCCAGGTCTCCGAAGGCCGCGCCGGGCGACGCCCACAGGTAGTGGTCGTCGGGGTGGAGCAAGACCTCGACGTCGAGGGCCTCGGCGAGCGCCGGCGCGGACCACAGGTGGTCGAGATGACCGTGGGTGAGCAGGATCGCCTCGCAGCGCACCCCGCGTTCGGCCAGCCGAGCCGGCACCGCCTCCTCGCCGCCCTGCCCGGGGTCCACCACCACGCAGGCGCCCAGCTCCAGGTCGCCCAGCAGGTAGCAGTTGGCCTGCCACATCCCCAACGCGAACCCGTCGAGGAACCGGGAGTTTTCCACAGGCGCTCCGAGGTGTGTAGGTTGTCTGTATGTACAAGTGAGCGGATGCAGATCCTCATCACCACCTGAACAGCGCCGCCGGCTGGAGGACGAGTCCCGCTCCACCGGCGTCTCCGTCGCGTCGCTCGTCCGCGCCGCCGTAGACGCACGCTACGGCAGCGGCCCGACCCGCGAGGAGCGGCGCGCCGCCGCCAAGTACCTCACGACCGGTGGGACCGCACAGCACCTTCCCATCGAGGAGCTCAACGCACTCATCGACGATCGCCACGGAGAAGAGTGGGATCGTCTCGAGGCCAACCGGCGATGATCTTCATCGCTGCGAACGTCATCGCCTGCGCGGCGGAGGAGACGGGCGCCGAGTCCGCTCCCCTGTGTCGCCTGCTCCTCGACGCGGTGGGGGAGGGCAGGCTGAACGCTCGGACCTCGGCATCCGTCGTGGAGGAGGTCTGGCATCTCCAGCTGCGAGGGCGTCCACGTCTCAAGCCGCTCACGGCACAGAAGGCGCTGACGCTGTTCGCCCCTGTGCTGCCCGTGACCCACGAGATCGTGAGGCAAGCCTTGGCGCTCGACGTCAAGGGCCTGGGGTCGGACGACCGGATTCACGTGGCCACGTGCCGGCCGGCCTGACACACCGCAGACCCGGGGTCAGGTGTGGCCTGTGGCGGCGTTGCGCTGCGCGCGGGGTACCACGCGGTAGGCGTCGTAGACGGTCTCGATGCGGCGGACCTGGGTGAGGATGTGGTCGAGGTGGGCGATGTCGGCCAACTCGAAGGTGAAGGTCAGCACCGCGATGCGGTCGCGCTGCGTGGTCACCTGCGCGGACAGAATGTTGACGTGCAGGTCGCCGAGGATGGTGGTCACGTCGCGCAGCAGGTGCTTGCGGTCCAGCGCCTCCACCTTGACGGTGACGCGGAACGAATGCGGCGTGCTCGTGTTCCAGGTGACGCCGAGCAGGCGTTCCGGGTCGCGGCGCAGGTCCTCGGCGTTCGGGCAGTCGGAGCGGTGCACCGATACGCCTCGGCCGCGGGTCACGAAGCCGATGATGTCGTCGCCCGGCACCGGCGTGCAGCAGCCGGCCAGCGACACCCACACGTCCTCGGTGTCCTGCACCACCACGGCGTCAGAGCTGCGCGTGGGCGCGATGACCTGCGAGGTGACAAGGATCTCCTCGGTCTCCTCCTCGTCGGCGACGGCGCCGGCGAGCTGCTGGGCGATCGACTGCGAGGAGACTTGACCCTCCCCCACCGCCCGGTAGAGGCTCTCCAGGTCCGCATGGCCGAGCTGGCGGCCCAGCAGCTTCAGCTCCGAGCTGGCCATGACGCGCCGCCAGCCGAGACCGAGCTTGCCCAAGGCCCGCGACAGCTCGTCGCGGCCGCGCTCGATCGCGTCCTCGCGGCGCTCGCGTGAGAACCACTGGCGGATCTTCGAGCGCGCGCGCGACGAACCGACGAACTCCAGCCAGTCCCGGCTCGGCGCCGCGTTCGCTGCCTTGGAAGTCAAGACCTCCACGGTCTCGCCGTTGCGCAGCTCGTACTCCAGCGCGACGAGGCGGTTGTTGATCCGCGCGCCCACCGTGCGGTGCCCCACCTCGGTGTGGACGGCGTAGGCGAAGTCGACCGGCGTGGAACCGCGGGGCAGCGCCATGACGTCGCCGTGCGGCGTGAAGACGAAGACCTCGTCGGCGTAGAGGTCCAGGCGCATGTTGCGCAGGAACTCCCCGGAGTCCTTCTCCTCGGACTGCATCGTCAGCATCTGCGACAGCCAGACGGCCTCGGACTCGTTGGTCCGGGCGGCTTGCTTGTACTTCCAGTGCGCGGCGATGCCGTACTCGGCGGTGCGGTGCATCGAGTGGGTGCGGATCTGCACCTCGATCGACTTGCCCTCCGGCCCGACCACGGAGGTGTGCAGCGATTGGTAGAGGTTGAACTTCGGCATCGCGATGTAGTCCTTGAAGCGCCCAGGGATGGGGCGCCACATCGCGTGCAGCTCACCGAGCGCGGCGTAGCAGTCCTTCACCGATTCCACGATCACGCGGATGCCCACGAGGTCGTAGATCTCGCTGAACTCCCGCCCGCGCAGCATCATCTTCTCGTAGATCGAGTAGTAGTGCTTCGGGCGCCCGGTGACCTCGGCGCGGATCTTGGTGTTCGACAGGCGCTCGCCGACCTGCTCCACCACGCGGTCGATGTAGACGTCGCGGGACGGCTGCCGCTCCGCCACCATGGCGCGGATCTCGCTGAATACCTTGGGGTTCAGCGTGAGGAAGCTGAGATCCTCGAGCTGCCACTTGAAGTTCTGCATGCCCAGCCGGTGGGCCAGCGGCGCGTAGATCTGCAGGGTCTCCTGCGCGATCCGCTCCTGCTTCGCCGGCGGGAGGTGGTGGAGGGTCTTCATGTTGTGCAGCCGGTCGGCCAGCTTGATGACCAGCACGCGCAGGTCCGACGCCATCGCGATGAGCATCTTGCGCAGCGACTCGGCCTGCTGCTCCTCCTTGGAGGAGGCCTTCACCCGGTCGAGCTTGGTCACCCCGTCCACCAGCAGCGCGGCCTCGTCGCCGAACTCGCGCGCCACGTCGTTCAGCGCGAGGTCGGTGTCCTCGACCACGTCGTGCAGGAGCGCCGCCACGATCGTGGGGGTGTCCATGCCGAGCTCGGCGAGGACCTCGGCGACGCCGATGGGGTGGACGATGTAGGGCTCACCGGATATGCGGCGCTGACCCGAGTGCGCCGACTGCGCCAGCTCGAAGGCCCGCACGACCTCTTTGAGGTCCACCTTTGGCGAGGAGCGCTTCAGCGTGGTGATCAGCGAGTGCAGCGGCTCCGGGACCGGCGAGCCGAGGTCGAACTTTGGCAGCCGCGCGAGCACGGCGCGGACGCCGGAGTGGCGGGGGCGGGGGCCACCGGAGCTGTCGCGGCGGTCGGTGCGGCTCTCGATGTCGTCCGCCGAGGCACGCACGTCGGCCGCGAACGCCTCGTCATCCTGACCGCGCGAGTTCTCCCGCTCGAGCAGATTCTCGGCGGTGCCGATGCGTCGCGACTCGCGGCTCGTGATGGACCTCCGGGGAGGGGGTCAACGGTGCGTCACCCAACAGTACATTCTGCAGGGTTAGCCGGTGCGAACCATCCCCTGGTCAGCGGTGCTTAGTACGTGAGAAGACTGACCCAATCGTACCCCTCCAGCCGCTGTGCGCCGTTGAGGAAGCCGAGCTCGATGACGAAGGCGAGACCACTCACCTTCGCGCCGCCGCGCTCCACGAGCTTGCAGGCGGCGCGCGCGGTGCCGCCGGTGGCCAGGACGTCGTCCACGATCAGGACCCGGTCACCCGGCGCGAACGCATCGACGTGGACCTCCAGCGTCTCCGTGCCATACTCCAGCTCGTAGGTCTCGCTGGCCGTCTCGTACGGTAGTTTGCCCGGTTTACGCAGCGGCACGAAGCCGGCGCCGAAGTGGTACGCAACCGGGGCGGCCACGATGAACCCGCGGGCCTCGATGCCCACCACCTTGTCGATGGCGCCGCGCCCGTAGCTCACCACGATCGCGTCGACGGCACTTGAAAAGGCTGCGGGGTCCGCGAGCAGCGGGGTGATGTCCTTGAAGCCCACGCCGGGCCGCGGGAAGTCGGCGATCTCGCGGATGCGCTCGCGCATGGCGGCCGTATCGAACTCGATGCGCATGCGCGCTCCTGAGGGTCAGGGCCCGCGCTCGGGGGGCCGGGCGCCGGGGCGGGCGGGGCGAGCTTAGGGGCGCCTAGCGGCCACGGGCGGCGGAACGCTCGGCCAGCCGGGCCAAGCGGGGGTCGCGCTCCTTCAGCCAGACCAGGATCGGCGTGGCCACGAAGATCGACGAGTAGGCCCCCACGGCCATGCCCACGAACAGCGCCAGTGCGAGGTCGCGCAGCGTGTCGGCGCCGAGCAGGCTCGCGCCGATGAACAGCAGCGAGCCGACGGGCAGCAGGGCGGCCATCGCCGTTGACAGCGAGCGGATGAGCACCTGGTTCAGCGAGGTGTTCGCGATCTGACCATAGCTCTCGCTGGACACCGAGGTCAGCCGCGCGGTGTTCTCCTGCACCCGGTCGAACACGATGATGGTGTCGTACAGCGAATAGCCCAGGATGGTCAGCAGCGCGATGACCGAGGCGGGCGTCACCTCGAAGCCCACCAGTGCGTAGATCCCGACGGTGACGAGGATGTCGTGGGCCAGCGTGACGAGCGCGGCGACCGCCATGCGCCACTCGAAGCGGAAGGAGATGTAGGCGACCACCAGCACGAGGAACACCGCGAGGCCTTGCAGCGCCTGCCGGCTCACCTGGGCGCCCCAGCGCGGCCCGACCGCGCTGACGTCGATGCCACCCTCGGGCGCGCCGGTAACCTCGGCGATCACGTCGACCAGCGCCGCCTGCTGCTCGCCACCGACCTCCTCCAGCGACGGGGTGCGGACCAGCGCGCTGCGGCCGGCGTCGCCGTCGCCGATCTGGACGGCGACCTCGGTCACGCCTTCGGCGGCGACCGCGTCGGTGAGCTCCTCGGCGGTGAAGTCGGTGGTCGCCCCGCTCACCACGAAGGCCGACCCGCCGGTGAAGTCGATGCCGAAGCTCAGGCCCCGGACCAGCAGCGCGAGCAGGCACAGCGCGAGCAGCCCGAGGGAGACGAACAGCCAGGTGCGGGACCGGCCGACGAAGTCGAAGCTCCGCCCGCTGCGCAGGCTGGTGGTGCTGCGCTGGGGCTGGCGCTTGCGCTGGCTCGCGGCGGTGGCGCCCATCAGACGAGACTCCCCTTGCGTGGCTGCTCGCTGGGCGCGGGCGACGGCTCCTGGCGCAGCCCCATCAGCGGCGAGCGCGCGAGCTTCGGGCTCCTGGCGAGCAGGCCGAACAGCGCCCGGGTGAAGGTGGCGAGCACGAATGTGTCCACCAGCGTCGACAGCCCGAGGGTGAAGGCGAAGCCCCGGACCGGCCCCACGGCCAGCACGTAGAGCACGGCGGCGGCGAGGAAGGACACGGAGTTGCCGGACAGATTGGTTCGGAAGGCGTTCGTGAACGCGTGATCCGCGGCGGTGCGGATCGTGCGGCCGGCACGCAGCTCGTCGCGGAAGCGCTCGCGATAGATGATCGAACTGTCCGCCGCGATGCCGATGGACACGATCACCCCCGCGATCCCCGCCAGGGTGAGCGTGAAACCGGCGAACTCGCCGAGCAGCAGGATCGCGCCGATGGTCAGCAGGCCGAACATCACCAGCTCGGCGATGGCCGCCAGCCCGATCCCCCGGTACAGCACGATCAGGTACAGCGCGACGAGCACTAGGCCGATGACGCCGGCCAGCAGGCCCGCGTCCAGCGACTCGCGGCCCAGCGTCGGCGACACGCTCTGCGAGGTGGCGAACTCCAGCTCGATGGGCAGCGCGCCGGTGCGCAGCACCAGCGCGAGCTCGCGGGCGCCCTCCTCGCCACCGCCGGCGGTGATGACCGCGCTGCCGTCGGGGATGCCCTGGTCGCACAGGATCGTGTCGGCCATGGGCGGCGCGGACTCCACCACGCCGTCCAGCACGATCGCGAGCTGGCGGTTCGGGCTGCCCGTCGGCGCGCAGGCCAGCTCGCCGGTGATCTGCTCGAACGCCGCCACGCCGTCGCCCTGCAGCTCCAGCTGCACCTCCCAGGACGTGCCGGAGAGCTGGTTCAGCGCGGCGGTGGCGTCGCCGACGTCATCACCGGTCACCGCCGGGGGTCCGAGCCGGTACTTGGCACGCTGCTCGGGCGGCAGCTGGACCGGTTCGCCGGTGACGGGGTCCAGCGACTCGGGGCCCTCGCACAGGACCGCCTCGGCGTCCGCCCCCGGCGCCTCGGCCACGTTCTCGCCGCACACGGGACCGGCATCGGCGTAGTTCGGCGCCTCCGGCACCACGACCTCCAGCACCGGGCGGAACTGCAGCTGGGCGGTCCGGCCGATGACCTCCTGCGCGTTTCGCTGGTCGGTGACCCCGGGGAGCTGGACGATGATGGTGTCGCCCTGCCGGGCGATCTCCGGCTCCGCCACGCCCAGTGCGTCCACACGGTTGCGGATCACCGACACCGTCTGGTCGAGGATCTCGGAGTCGACCTCCTGCCCGGGCGCGGGCACGAGCGTGATGCTCACGCCGCCCTGCAGGTCGAGGCCGAGCTGCGGCTCGACGTCGCGGACGATGATGAAGATCCACAGCGCCGCCACCAGCACCACGAACGTCGCGAGCACCGCGACGAGCCTGCCCCTGCGCATCCTCAACCCTCCCTAGAGCACCGAGACGTCGTTCACGGTGATCTTGAACACGCAGCCCAGCGTGCGCGCCGCCCGGCGGCACATGATCATGCGCTCCAGGAAGATCTCGAAGTACTCGAGCACCTGGCTGATGGCCGTGTCGATCCTCAGCTCCAGCGTCAGCGTGCGCGCCTCCGGATCCACCCGGAGGAACGAGGCCTCCACGGCGTAGTTCACCCGATCGTGGATGTCCATCTCGATGGAGGCGTCCTTGCGCACCCTACTGCGGTGGACGTCGGACTTGTCGGCCAGGATGACCGCCGCCCCCACGGGTGACACGGCGACGCCGTACTGCTCCTCGTGGTTGCCGATCGCCGAGAGCACGTAGGCCATGTCCCGGGGCGGGACCTCGAGCTCCTTGAGCAGGTCGTAGGCCAGCATCGCCGAGGTCTGGCCGTGATAGGCGCGGCTGACCACGTTGCCCACGTCGTGCAGGTATCCTGCGACCGCCCCGAGCTCGGCCATCCGCTGGTCGTGGCCAAGATGTACGAGCACGTTGAAGGCGATGTGGCCCACGAGGTTGGCGTGGCGGAACCCGTGCTCGGTGAAGCCCTGCGCGCCGAGGAACTCGTCGGCCATGGTGATGAACGCCGAGGTGCGCTCGTGGCCCTGGACCCGGTTCAGCAGCGGGATCCGCGCGCGCCCGGTCGCCTGGGCCGGCGGCGCCTGCTCGCGGCCGGTGGGGGTGCGCCCGCCGACCGCCACCCCCTCGGCGTTGCGGAGTGCCACCTATTCGCCGGCCGCCGTGGCGCCGCCCGCGGCGCCCTCATCCGCGTCCAGGATCCGCCGGGCGATCGCCCCCTTCACCAGCGTGACGACCGTTCCCGGCGCGATCTCCACGCGCAGGGTCTCCTCGTCCACCGAGTTGATGGTGCCGTGGAACCCGCCGATGGTGACCACCCGGTCGCCCTGGTCCAGCGACGAGAGCAGGGTGCGCTGCTGCTGCGCCCGCGCGCGCTGCGGCCTGATGAGTAGGAAGTAGAAGACCGCGCCCAGCAGCAGGAGCGGGAGAAGCTGTCCGACTAGGGCATCCATGTAACGACTCTCGATCGCGGATCGGGGCTGGCAGCGCGGGCGCGCGTTGCCCCGCGCGTCGCATCGCACCGTCCGACGAGGGTAGCAGCCGCTCCGCGCCGGTCAGAACAGCCCGGGAGCGTCCGGCGGAGCCGGCCGGGCCAGGCCGAGGTGGGCGTAGGCGCCCTCGGCGGCCACCCGCCCGCGCGGGGTGCGCGCCAGCAGGCCCTGCTGGATGAGGAAGGGCTCGACCACGTCCTCGACCGTCTCGGTCTCCTCCCCCACCGCGACGGCCAGGGTGGACAGGCCCACCGGCCCGCCGCCGAAGTCACGGCACAGCGCCGCCAGCACCTGGCGGTCCAGCCGGTCCAGGCCACGCTCGTCGACCTCGAAGAGGTCCAGCGCGCGACGGGCGACATCCAGCGTGGCTCGGCCGTCCTCCCGGACCTCGGCGAAGTCGCGCACGCGCTTCAGCAGGCGGTTGGCGATACGCGGGGTGCCGCGGCTGCGCTGGGCGACCTCCAGTCCGGCGTCGTCGTCCACCTCGACCCCGAGGATGCCGGCGCTGCGCCGCAGGATCCCCGCGAGCTCGTCGGGCGCGTAGTACTCCAGCCGCGTCGCGAAGCCGAAGCGGTCACGCAGCGGCCCGGTGATGAGCCCGGTTCGGGTGGTCGCGCCCACCAGCGTGAAGGCGGGCAGGGGCAGCCGGAGCGCGCGGGCGCCCGGTCCCTTGCCCACCACGATGTCGAGGCAGAAGTCCTCCATCGCCGGGTAGAGGATCTCCTCCACCTGGCGGCTCAGGCGATGGATCTCGTCGACGAACAGCACGTCGCCGGACTCCAGGTTGGTGAGGATGGCGGCGAGATCGCCGGGGCGTTCGAGGGCGGGGCCGCTGGTGGTGCGCAACTCCGCGCCCAGCTCGGCCGCCACGATGCCCGCCAGGCTCGTCTTGCCCAGTCCTGGCGGGCCGGAGAACAGCAGGTGATCCGCGGGGGCGCCGCGCCCGCGGGCGGCGTCCAGGACCAGGGAGAGCTGCTCCTTCACCCGCGCCTGGCCCACGAAGTCGGCCAGGCGGCGCGGCCGCAGTGACGCGTCTAGCTCGGCGTCGCCTTCGATCGCGGCGGTGGCCAGGACGTCGTCCACCTAGGCCCGGCTCCCGATGAGGCGCAGCGCGTCGCGCAGGAGCTCCTCGGCGCCAGCCCGCTCGTCCGCGCCGACGGCGTCCAGCGCACGGGCCGCCTCCGCGGGTGCGTAGCCCAGGGCGACCAGCGCCTGCGCCGCCTCCGCGCGCGGCGCCGCGAGTTCGGCGACGCCGGCGAGCTCACCGGGTAGACCGTCTCCGGCATGGCCCCCGGCGCCCAGCCGCTCCCGCAGCTCCAGGATCATCCGCTGCGCGCCCTTGCGCCCGACTCCCGGCGCCACGGTCAGCGCGGTCACGTCCTCGGCGACGACCGCCCGCCGCACGCCCTCCTCGCCGAGGGTTCCCAGCGCGGCGAGCGCCACCTTCGGGCCCACGCCGGTCACGCCGAGCAGCACCTCGAACAGGTCGCGGGCGCCGGCCGTGGCGAAGCCGTACAGGGTGAGCGCGTCCTCGCGGACGGCGAGATGGGTGTGGAGGGTCAGCTCGCGCCCCGGCGGCCCGGTCGGCGTGCCCGGCGCCACCCGCACCGCGTACCCCACCCCGTTCACGTCGAGGACCACCTCCCCCAGCGAGCCGGCCGCCACCCGCCCGCGCAGCAGCGCGATCACCTCGCCCCCCATCCTGACGGCGCGGGCTGCGCGGCACGCGGGTCGCGGGCGCGCTGGAGGTGGCACAGGGCGAGGGCGAGGGCATCGGCCACGTCGGCAGGCTGCGGCGGCGCCTCGAGCCGCAGGGCGGCCGCCACCATGAAACCCACCTGCGCCTTGTCCGCGGCGCCGCTGCCCGCTACCGCCGACTTCACCTGCGTCGGCGTGTACTCGACCACGGGCAGCCCGGCCTGCTCCGCGCACAGCAGCACCACGCCCGCGGCCTGCCCCACGCCCATTGCGGTGCGCACGTTGCTGTTGAAGAAGACCCGCTCCACCGCCACCGCGTCCGGCGCCGTCTGCGCCAGCACCGCGGTCAGCTCGCGGTGCAGCACGGCAAGCCGCCGGGCCGTCGGCATGTCCGCGGCCGTCCGGATCACCCCCGCCCGCACCGCCCGCGGCCGCTGCGACGGCCCCTCCACCACACCGACCCCGCAGCGCGACAACCCAGGATCCACCCCGACGACCCGCACCACCCCTCCGAACGCCCGTTCGTCCCGCGCACGCTAGCACCCCGCCCCGCCAACCCCACGCACGCCAGACACCCATGCCCCGCCAACCACGCCGCCCGCCCTGCCGCCCGCCGTCGCCGCTGCCCGCGCCCGGGGCGCCGTGTGCATTCGGCGCAGCCCCGCCCCGCCGCCACCGGGCCGTGTGCATCCGGCGCAACAGACCGCGCTCTTTGCGGTCTGTGCAGAAGGCGCAGCCGCAGCGTGTGCGATTGGCGCAAGATGCCGCGCCACGTGCGCGCTGTGCGGATCACGCAGCGCGCGGGGCGTCAGGATCCGCAGGGTTGGCCGGCCAGACACGCCGCGGTGCGTCGGCACGCGACGGCGGCGGGGCCGACAGCGAGGAGCGCGCCCGCGATGTCGCGCTCGTAGCTGCGCACACTGCCGGGCAAGGCGTACACGCCGCGGTGGACCCGCACCCAACCCTGCCGCTGCACCCGGTCCTGCAGGGTCCGCGCGAGCAGGCCGAGATCCACCGCCTGCCGCAGGCTGACGAGGCCGTACTGCTGCTGCGCGAGCACCGAGAGAGACGCCGTGGGGCTTCCATTTGCCGCAGCCTCGCCGGTCGGGAGCGAACCGGCCAGCCGTGACGAGCGCGCCTGTGGATAGAGAATGCCGCGCATTAGGCGAAACGGCGCGGACTGTTGCGCCGGGCGCACATGCCAAGCGGGACACCCGCCACCGCGACCCGCCGCAAAGGCAATGGGTGGGTTAGGCGACGGCTTCGAGGATGCGGTCGGGGATGTCGAAGTTGGCGTAGACGTTCTGGACGTCGTCGCAGTCCTCGAGGGCCTCGACCAGGCGGAGGACCTGGCGGGCGACGGCCTCGTCGGTGACCTGGACGGTGACCGAGGGGAGCATGGTGGACTCGGAACCCAGGACGGGGAGGCCGGCGTCCTCGAGAGCGCGGCGAACGGCGATGAGGTCGGCGGGTGTGGTGATGACGGCGTAGGCGTCGCCGTCGCGCTGGACGTCGGTGATGCCCGCGTCGAGGCCGGCCATGAGCACGTCGTCCTCGTCGGTCCCGCGGGCGTCGACCTCGATCACGCCAGCGCGGCTGAACAGGTAATTGACGGCCCCAGGCTCGGCGAGCGAACCACCGTTCTTGTGAAAGGCGGCGCGGACGTCGTTGGCCGCGCGGTTGCGGTTGTCGGTCAGGCACTCGACGTACAGCGCGATCCCGCCCGGCGCGTAGCCCTCGTAGTAGACGACCACGTAGTCCACGCCGTCCTGGCCACCGGACGCGCGCTTCAGCGCGCGCTCGATGTTGTCCTTGGGCACGGAGGCGTCGCGCGCCTTCTGGATGGCGTCGGCAAGCGTGGGGTTGCCGTCCGGGTTCGCGCCGCCCACCTTGGCCGCCGCCTCGATGCCGCGGATCAGCTTGGCGAACAGCTTGCCGCGCCGGGCGTCCGCCGCGCCCTTCTTGTGCTTGATCGTTGACCATTTGCTGTGACCGGACACGCCGCCCCCTACGGTGATCCCCGGCGGCTCTGGCGCGCCATCTCCACGAACAGCCGGTGGAGACGCCCGTCCCCGGTGAGCTCGGGATGGAACGCCGTGGCGAGGAGACGGCCCTGCCGGGCGACCACGACCTTAGCACCGGCGGGCGTGTCGACCTCGGCGAGCACCTCGACGCCCGGCCCTGCGCGCTCGACCCACGGCGCGCGGATGAATGCGACGTGCACGGGCCCGCCCTCCAGCCCCGCGACCTCGACGTCCGCCTCGAAGCTGGCCACCTGCCGTCCAAAGGCGTTGCGCCGGACCACGGTGTCCATCGCCGCCAGCAGGGGCTGCGGGCTGGGCTCGCCCTCGGCGGACAGCGCCGCCGACGCGAGCAGGATCGCGCCGGCGCAGGTGCCGAACACCGGCAGCCCGTCGGCGATCAGCGACCGCAGTGGTTCGACCAGCCCGTACATCGTCGCGAGGCGGCCGATGGTGGTGGACTCCCCGCCGGGGATGACCAGGCCGTCGAGCTGGGCCAGTTCCCGCGCCCGCTTCACCGGCAGCGCCCGGGCGCCGGCCTCGGTGAGCATGCGCAGGTGCTCCAGGACGTCGCCCTGCAGGGCGAGCACCCCGATCAGCGGCGCGTCCGTCACCGCGACGGTCGGCGCGGCGTGGCGCCGGGCGAACTCCTCGCCAGGGACCCGCTCGCGCGCCGCAGCCCCGCCCGCTCCGCTTGCCCTGCCCAGGTGAAGGATGGTCACGCCGGGCAGGGTAGCGGGGCGGCTACGGTCATCCGGCGGCAGCCCAACGCAGGGCTCTGCCCATCTCCCGCAGAGGCCCTTGGGGTGGTCGCGGAACAACGGCTCGGCGCCGAACAAGACCGTGCGGCCACCCGCGGCGGAGGCGCCCGACGCCACCACCGAGCCCGGCCGCCGTTCCCAGCGGGGGCTCAGGGTGCGCGGGTGGATTCACCAGCCGCGGGCGGCCAGGCGTTCGGCGGGGGCGAGGGAGTCGTTGCTGATGCCGACCATGGCCTCGCCCAGCGCGCGGCTGACCTTGGTGAGCACGTCGGGGTCGTTGAAGTAGGTGGTCGCCTCGACGATCGCGCGGGCCCGCTTCGCCGGGTCGCCGGACTTGAAGATCCCCGAGCCGACGAAGACGCCGTCGGCGCCCAGCTGCATCATGAGCGCGGCGTCGGCCGGGGTGGCGAGACCGCCGGCCGTGAACAACACCACGGGCAGCCGGCCGCTCGCGGCGACCTCGCGGACGAGGTCGACGGGGGCACGCAGCTCCTTGGCCTCGGCGTAGAGCTCCTCCTCGCCGAGGGCGGCGAGGCGGCGGATGCCGCCGACCACCGCGCGCATGTGGCGCGTGGCCTCCTTCACGTCGCCGGTGCCCGCCTCACCCTTGGAGCGGATCATCGCCGCGCCCTCGCCGATGCGCCGCAGCGCCTCGCCGAGGTTCGTGGCGCCGCAGACGAACGGCACGGTGAAGGGGTGCTTGTCGATGTGGTGGGCCTCGTCAGCCGGCGTGAGGACCTCGGACTCGTCGACGTAGTCCACGCCGAGCGACTGCAGGATCTGGGCCTCCACGAAGTGGCCGATGCGCGCCTTGGCCATGACGGGGATCGACACCGCGGCCATGATCTCAGAGATCATGTCCGGGTCGCTCATGCGCGCGACGCCGCCGTCGCGGCGGATGTCGGCCGGCACCCGTTCGAGGGCCATGACCGCCACCGCGCCCGCCTCCGCGGCGATGCGCGCCTGCTCGGCGTCGACGACGTCCATGATGACGCCGCCCTTGAGCATCTGCGCCAGCCCGCGCTTCACGCTCTCCGTGCCGCGCTGCGGCGCTGGCCCGGTCTCGGCCTGGTCCATGACGATCCCTCCTGCGGCTCCTCCGGTTACCCCACGAGGGTACGTCAGCCCCGGGTGGTGAGGACGCGGTGGTAGAGCGCCGCGATGCGCCGGCCGATCATGGGCCAGGCGTGCTCGGCGGCGGTGCGGCGGCCCTCGGCGGCCATGGCCCGACGCAGGGCCGGGTTGGCCAGCAGGGCGCCCGCGGCCTCGGCCAACGCGAAGGCGTCGCGCGGTGGCACCAGCCGCCCCTGGCGGCCGTCCTTCACGATCGTGCGGTACCCGGGGATGTCCGAGGCGATGACCGGCAGGCCGGCGGCCATGGCCTCGAGCAGGACGATGCCGAAGGACTCCCCGCTGGTGGCGGGCGCGAGGAAGACGTCGGCGCTGGCGTGGTAGCGGGCGAGGTCGGCGTCGTCCACGCGGCCGACGAACAGCACGTCGGGGCGGATCGACGGCGGCACCATCGCCTGCGCCCGCGAGCGCTCCGGCCCGTCCCCCACCACGCACAGCCGGACCCGCGGCGAGGAGGCCCGCAGGCGCAGGAACCCACGGATGGCGACGTCGAGGCCCTTGCGCGGCTCGAGCCGGCCGACGAACAGCAGCAGCGGGCGCTGCGAGTCGGCGAGCTCCGGCAGCGGCGCCGCGGTGGCGAAGGCCTGCTCGTCGATGCCGTTGGGAATGACGCGAAAGGCACCGAGCGGCAGCCGCAGCGCGCCCGCCGCGAACTGCTGCGCCGCCGGGGAGACCGCGATGCGGGCGTCCAGGCGCGCCGCGATCCTGCGGGTCAGCGGCGAGGACAGCCGGTACAGCCGGTCCGAGGGCGCCCAGGCATGGAACGTGCCCACCACCGGGTGCGGCCCCAGCGCCGCCGCGGCCAGCGACACCATCGGCGCGAGCGGCTCGTGGACGTGCACGACGTGCGGGGCGAAGTCCGCCAGCGCCGCCGCCACCCGGCGCACAGCGAGCGGCGAAAGACTCACCGGCGCGACGGAGCGGTTGTAGCGCACGCCGAGGGGACGTCCCAGCGGGACCAGTCGTCGGTCGCGGCGCGGCGCGCTGCCCGAGAACGGGGCCAGCACACGGACCTCGTGGTCCTCGGCCAGGAAGCCCGCGAGCGCGGCCACGTGCCCGCGGACGCCGCCGGGCTTGCCCCAGTCGTAGGGGCAGACCAGCGCGACCTTCACGGGGGTGCCGCAGCGGGGTCCGGCCGGCTGCGGCGCGGCGGCCGGTCCGCCGACCACACCGGCGAGAAGCAGTGCCACTGCGCGGGGTCGAGCAGGACGAGCTGCTCCAGCGCCTGTGCCACCCTGGCGACGGCCGTCTGTGGCGTCAGCCCGTCGACCTCGAACGCGGGCAGCACCTGCACGTGCCAGCGCCGCGCGGGTCGCTGCAGCATCGAGATCGGCACGATCGGCGCACCGGTGCGCTGGGACAGGGTTACGGGCCCGCGCGGCAGCGGCGCGGGATGGCCGAACAACGCGACCTCGACGCCGGTGCCCGACAGGTCCCGATCGGCGAGCAGGCCGAGCAGGTGGTTGCCGGCCGCGACCCGCTCGAGATCACGGGCGAGCGCGGCGCCGCCGTCGGACGCCGTGGCGCTGCGCCGGCGCAGCGGCACGACCTCCAACCCGACCGCCTCGCGCAGCCGCACGAAACGCTCGAACAGCCTGCGCGGGCGGATGACCTCGGCGACCACGGCGAGGTGGTAGCCGTGGGTCTCGGCCCAGCGGGCGGCCACGTCCCACGAGCCGTGGTGGGCGAGCAGGACCACCGCCCCGCGCCCACCCTCCAGCGCGGCGTCCAGGTGCGCGAAGCCGTCCGTGGTCGTGCGCGCGTCGAGGTCGGCCGGATCGAGGTCGGCGGCGCGGAAGGCTTCGACCCAGTAGCGGGCGTAGGAGCGAAAGGCGTCGCGGACCACGCCCGCGAGCTCGGCCTCGGTGGCGGTCGGCAGGACGCGCGCGAGGTTGCGCGCGACCCGCGCCCGCGCCGGCGCCGACGCGCGATGGGCGAGCCGCCCCCCGAGGTCTGCCAGGCCGAAGACCAGCGCCTCGGGCAGCAGCCGGGCGAGCTCCCACACGGCCAGCCAGAGCCCGGCGGTCAGGCGCAGGCGCAGCGGCTCCGGCCGCGACGGCGGCGGGAGCCGGTCGGCGGCGCCGAAGGCGGGCCGGTAGGCTGGCCCGCAGCGCTGGCCGGACCCGCGGTAGCCGCCCGGCGGGGCCCCGGACACCCCGGGGACGGAGGCGGTCACTGCGACCGGCGGATCACGTCGAGGGGACCTGGCGCAGGACGGCGCGGAAGCGCTGCGCGATGGTGACGGCGCCGCCGATCGCGAGCAGCCACAGCGCGACCTCCACCAGGCCGAGGCCGATCCCGGCGATGATGAGGATGAGGCGCTCGGGCCGCTCGACGAGCCCGACGGTCGCGTCCCAGCCCAGCGACTCCGCCTTGGCCCGCACGTAGGACGTGACCAGCGCGGTGCTCAGCGCCACGATCGCGAGGGTGAAGCTGAGCGGGTCGTCGCGCACCAGCCAGGCGACCCCGCCGAAGATCACCGCGTCGCTGATGCGGTCCGCGACACTGTCGTAGAAAGCTCCGAAGGCACTTGAAGAGCCGCGAAGGCGCGCGACCGAGCCGTCAAAGGCGTCCACGGCACAGGCGACGACCAGCACCAGCGCGCCCAGCACCGCCCTGCCCGACAGCACGACCGCCGTGCCGAGCACCGTGCCCACGACGCCCGCAAAGGTCAGCCAGTTCGCGGTCGCGCCCGCCCGCACGAGCGCACGGGCGATGGGCAGCACCACGCGGTCGGTGGCGGACCGCGCGTAGGCGTTCAGCGCCACCGGTCAGCCCCCCACCGCGGCGAACGCCGGGACCAGGCGGTCGTAGGTCTGTACCAGCAGCTCCGGCAGCACGCGCGTCTGCGCGATGACCGGCATGAAGTTGGTGTCGCCGCCCCAGCGCGGCACGACGTGGGTGTGGAGATGGTCGGCGATGCCCGCGCCCGCGATCGCGCCGAGGTTCAGCCCGATATTGAAGGCGTGCGGTCCGCTGCAGGCGCGCAGCGCCCGCACCGCGCGCTGGGCGAGGTCGGCGACCTCGTGCAACTCGGCGGGCTCCAGCTCGGCGAAGTCCGCCACGTGCCGGTAGGGCACGCTCATGAGGTGGCCCGGATTGTAGGGGTAGGCGTTGAGGATCGCGTAAGCCCGCTCGCCGCGGTGCACGATCAGCGACTCGCGGTCGTGCTCCGGGCCGCGCTCCGGCAGCACACAGAACGGGCAGCCCCGGCTCGACGTATCGGGATCCTTCACGTAGGACATCCGCCAAGGCGTCCACAACCGCTGCAGCGCGTCGCCCGCCGTGTGCTCGGCCTCCTCGGTGGACATCGCGTCAGACCGTGGCGCCGCGTTGCGCCGCCTCCGACGCCAGCTCCGCGGCGAACTCGTCCAGCGCGACGCCCTTGCGCTGGTCGCCTGCGCGGGGGCGGACGGCGACGGTGCGCTGCTCGGCCTCGGCGTCGCCCACGATGAGCTGGTAGGGCACCTTGGCGAGCTGGTGTTTGCGGATCTTGGCGCCCATGGTGTCGTCGGAGTCGTCCAGCTCCGCGCGCAACCCCCGGGCCGTCAGCGCGGCGACCACCTGCCGCCCGTAGACGGCGTGGCGGTCCGCCACCGGCACCACCACGGACTGGACCGGGGCGAGCCAGGTGGGGAACGCCCCGGCGAAGTGCTCGACGAGGATGGCGAAGAAGCGGTCGAGGGAGCCGAACAGGGCGCGGTGCACCATGTAGGGCCGGTGCTCGGCGCCGTCGGGGCCGGCGTAGGTGATGCCGAAGCGCTCGGGCTCGTTGAAGTCCACCTGCACGGTGGACAGCTGCCACAACCGCCCGATCGCGTCGGTCACGGAGATGTCGATCTTGGGCCCGTAGAACGCACCCTCGCCGGGGTCCACGACGTACTCCAGCCCGCTGCGGTCCAGCGCCTGCGCCAGCGCACCCTCCGCGTGCGCCCAGCCGTCGTCGGTGCCGACCGACTTGTCCGGCCGGGTCGACAGGGCGACCCGGGTCGGGTCGAAGCCGAAGTCGTGCAGGAGGTCGACGGCGAAGCGCAGGGCGGCCGCGACCTCGTCGACCAGCTGCTCGGTGGTGCAAAAGATGTGGCTGTCGTCCTGGGTGAAGCCGCGGGCCCGGAGCAGCCCGTGGATGGTGCCGCTGCGCTCGTGGCGGTAGACGGTTCCCAGCTCGAACAGCCGCACCGGCAGCTCGCGGTAGGACCGGGTTCGCGAGCGGTAGACCAGCACGTGGAACGGGCAGTTCATGGGCTTGGGGTAGTACTCGGTGTCCTCGTCCAGGATCATCGGCGGGTACATGCCGTCGGCGTAGAAATCGAGGTGGCCCGAGGTCTCCCACAGGGTCGACTTGCCGATGTGGGGGCTGTAGACGGGCTGGTAGCCGCGGCGCAGGTGCTCGGCCCGCGCGTAGTCCTCCATGGCCTTGCGGACCAGCGCACCCTTCGGGTGCCAGACCGCCAGGCCGGCGCCGAGCTCCTCGGGGAAGGACATCAGGTCCAGCTCGCGGCCGAGCTTGCGGTGGTCGCGCTGGCGCGCCCGCTCGAGCCGCTCGGCGTACGCCGCCAGGGCCTTGCGCGACTCCCAGGCGGTGCCGTAGACGCGCTGAAGCATCGGTCGGCGCTCGTCGCCGCGCCAGTAGGCGCCGGCCACGCGCTGCAGCTCGAAAGCGGGGATCCAGCGGGTGCTCGGCAGGTGGGGGCCGCGGCACAGGTCGGTCCACCCTGAGCCGTCCGCGTGGACGTTCTCGTACAGGCTGACGGCGCCGCCCTCGGCGCGCGGGGCGGTGGGATCGTCCGCGGCCTCCGCCGAGCCCTCCACGCCGTCGAGGATCTCCAGCTTGTAGGGCTGGTCGGCCAGCACAGCGCGCGCCTCGGCGATCGGCACGTCGCGCCGGCGGAACGGCTGGTCCTCGCGGACGATCTCGGCCATGCGCGCGGCGATGCGGGTGAGGTCGTCGGGGTTCAAGGCCCCGGGAACGTCGAAATCGTAGTAGAAGCCGTCCGTGATCGGAGGCCCGATCGCGTACTTCGCGCCCGGGTACAGGTCGGTCACCGCCTGGGCCATCACGTGGGCGGTCGAATGGCGCAGGACCGCGCGCCCCTCCTCGGTGTCGACCAGCACGGGCTCGACGGTGGCGCCGTCCGCGACGGGCGCGGACAGGTCGGTCAGGGTGCCGTCCACCCGCGCGACCACCACCATGCCCCGCGGCCGGGTCCCCAGCGCGGCCAGCGCCTGGGTCGCCGTGGCGCCGGCCGCCACCGTGGCGCTGTCCCCCTCGGGGGACTTCACGACGAGGGTGAGGTCGGGCGAGGCATCGGACACCAAGGGGCTCCTCCATGGGCGTGAGGGTCGTGCGGGTCTGTCGCAGGAGAGAATACGCCGGGGCCCGACGCTGCCGGCCCCGGCCGCCTAGGGTTCAGCCTCGATCGCGCCCAGGACAGCCCTCGCGCGCTCCAGGTCCTCGGCCGCCACCAGCACGCTGGTGGCGAACGGCCCGGCGTCCAAGCCATAGACGGCCCCCAGGCCCGGCCGCGACAGCCGGACCTCGAAGCCCTCGGCCTCCAGCGCCCCCGCGACCAGGCGCGCCGTCACCGACGGGCGCACGGTGAGGATGGCGTACTCGCGCATCCCCAAAGGGTACGGGCGTATCCTGGTGATTCCCCACACCCGCCCGTCCATACGCCGAGAGGAGCCCGCTGTGCCCGAGGCCGTGATCGTCGCGACCGCCCGCTCACCGATCGGCCGGGCGGTGAAGGGCTCGCTGGTCGACGTGCGGCCCGACGACCTCGCCGCCGAGATCGTGAAGGCGGCGCTGGCCAAGGCGCCGGCCCTCGATCCCGCCGAGATCGAAGACCTCATGCTCGGCTGCGGACTGCCCGGCGGCGAGCAGGGCTTCAACATGGGCCGGGTGGTCAGCGTCCTGGCCGGGCTGCCCGACGTGCCCGGCGCCACCATCACCCGCTACTGCTCGTCGTCGCTGCAGACCATCCGCATGGCCGCCCACGCGATCCGCGCGGGCGAGGGCGACGTGTTCGTGGCCGCGGGCGTGGAGACGGTGAGCCGCTTCGTGAAGGGCAACTCCGACGGCTGGCCCGACACCATGAACCCGCGCTTCACTGCGGCGGGCGAGCGCACGGCCGAGCGAGCGCGCAGCGGGGCGCCGTGGGTCCCTGCCGAGGGTCTGCCCGACGTCTACATCGCGATGGGCGAGACGGCGGAGAACGTGGCCGAACGCGAGGACGTCTCGCGCCAGGAGATGGACGCCTTCGCCACGCTGTCACAGCACCGCGCGGTGGAGTCGCAGAAGAACGGCTTCTTCGAGCGCGAGATCACACCGGTGACACTGCCCAACGGCGACACGGTCAGCGCCGACGACGGCCCGCGGCCGGGCACCAGCGTGGAGAAGCTGGCCACGCTCCAGCCCGTGTTCCGGCCCGACGGGCGCGTGACGGCGGGCAACGCGTGCCCGCTGAACGACGGGGCCGCCGCCGTGGTGGTCATGAGCGACACCAGGGCGGCGCAACTGGGGATCGCCCCGCTCGCCCGCATCGTCTCCTCGGGCCTGACCGCCCTGGACCCCGAGCTCATGGGCCTGGGGCCAATCGGGGCGAGCCGCCAGGCGCTGGCGCGCGCGGCCATGACCATCGACGACGTAGACCTGGTGGAGATCAACGAAGCCTTCGCCGCCCAGGTGATCCCGTCCGCGCGGGCTCTCGGCATCGACTGGGACAAGCTGAACGTGAACGGCGGGTCGATCGCCCTGGGCCACCCGTTCGGGATGACGGGCGCGCGCATCATGACCACGCTGCTGAACGGGCTGGCCGCCGCGGACAAGACGGTGGGCCTGGAGACCATGTGCGTCGGCGGCGGGCAGGGCATGGCGATGATCGTCGAACGCCTGGCCTGACCCCCCCCCGGCACGGCTGTCAAGCACGCCAGGTAGCCCGAGAGGTACTCTGCGTGCCATGACCAGTGCACCATCCGGTAACGGCATCGGCGCCTACCGCGGCGACGACCGCCGGCTGCAGGCCCTGGCTCAAGGTCCGGCACTACGCCGCCCGCTCGTGCTCGGCGCCGGGCTGATCCTGGCCGGCTGGGCGGTCACGCTGCTGCTGCCCGCCCGCGCCGGGCAGGACCAGCTGGCGCCCGTGCTGGCCACCGCGGCGGCGGCCCTCGGTGTGGTGGTCGGCACGCTGTGCCTGGCGCGCTGGCTGGTGGCCGGCGAGGCGCCGGCGCTGCTGCTGGGGGGCGCCAGCCTGTGCTACGGCGCCGTCGTGGTCGGCGTCGGCGAGCTCGGTCCGCTGCTCACCGGCAGCGGGGCCGCGGCGGCCGCCGGGTGGCTGCGGCCCGCGGCCATCGTGGTGGTGCTGGCGCTGCTGACCGCCGCGCTGGGGGCACGCGAGGTCGACACCCGCCTCGACGCTGGGTCCGTGCTGGGCGGGGCGCTCGCCGCGCTGGTGGGGCTCGCGCTCCTCCTGCCGCTGGCGCCCGGGTTGGCCGTCATCGTGGACGGCGCCGGGCCGCTCCCGCCGCGGACCTGGGAGGGCGGCGGCGGGCCGTCACTGCTGCTGGCCGGCTCCACCGCCCTGGCAGCGACCTACGGGCTGCGCGGCTGGCGGCGCGGCCACTGGCTCGACGCCTCCTTCGCCCTGCTGCTGCTCACCATCGCGCTCGGGGAGGTCGCCCGGCTGCTCGCCGGCGCCGGCCTGGGCGAGGCGCACCCGGGCACCGCGGGCCGGGAGGTGGTGCGGCTGGTGGGGCTCGCCGCGGCGCTGCGCGGCGCCCTCGGCCAGCTCCTCGTGGGCTACCGCGACGTCAGCCAGCACCTGCACACCGCCCGCGTCTCGCTGGCCAGCGCACAGGACCGCATCCGCGCCCATCGCCAGCACGCGGAGGAGCAGGCCCACGAGGCCCGCTCGGCGCTGGCGGCCATCGAGGGCGCGACCCGCACCCTGGAGCACTACCGCGACCGGCTGCCCGCCACCACCCGCGAGCAGCTCACCTCCGCGGTGCGCGGCGAGATCGCCCGGCTCCAGCGCCTGGTGAGCCCCGAACCCGAGCCCGTGGTCGCCTTCGGCGTGGCCGACCTGCTGGCCCCGCTGGTGACCGCGGAGCGGGCGCGCGCGGTCAAGGTGACGGTCGAGGTGGAGACCGCACTGCGGGCGTGGGGCCGCCCGGAGGCCACGGCAGACGCGCTGCGCACCCTGTTCGACAACGCCCGGCGCTACGCTCCGGGCTCGCCGGTCAGCGTGCGCGCCGGCCTCGTGGATGGCCGCGTGGTGCTGCGCGTCGAGGACCGGGGGCCCGGGGTGCTGCCCGAGGAGCGGGGTGCGGTGTTCGCCCGCGGGGTGCGTGGGCACGCCGGTCGCGAGGTCGGCGGCAGCGGTCTGGGGCTCTACCTCGCCGCCGAGGTGCTGCGTGAGTCCGACGGCGTGCTGTGGGTGGACGACCGGCCCGGTGGTGGGGCTTCCTTCGCCGTCGCACTGCCCGCCGTGCCCACCGCAGCCACCCAGATCGACGCCGCGGCCCGCCGCACGCCCTCCGAGCAGGGCGTGCGGCAAGGCTGAGCCGCTGCGTCACTCGGATGGGAGCTCGAGGAAGAGGCGAATGATGGTGAGCACGGCCAGGGGCGTGTCGACGACGACCTGCAGGTCGCCGTCTCCCGTGCCCAGCGTGCCGAGCGTGCCCACGGGACCCTGCGCGGCATCCGGCAGGCAGAGCACCAGCGTCGCCGGTACGCCCAGCGGGGCGCCCGAGACGATGGCGACGTCATAGCTGCCGCCGTCGGACCACCCGTCGCGCCCCACGTGCACCTCAAGGACCGGGCGGAGACCGCGCAGCTCGCGCAGCAGGACGTCGCTCAGGATCGGCGGCGTGACGTCGATCATTACGGTGGCGGGAGGGCGCAGTTCCATGGAAGCGATGGAACTACGAGCACGCGGCGCCGACATCCTCAGAAGTGATGGCTTGCGGAAGGAGGGAGCGATGACGCGCGGACGCCTGCTCGTCGTCGACGACCACGAACTGCTCGCCCAGAGCCTGGCCTGGTCGCTGCGAGCGGAGACGTTCGACGTCACCGTCGTCGTCCCCGCGTCCGCCGAGGACATCTACCGCGCCGTCCACGAGACCGCGCCGGACGTGGTGCTGCTCGACCTCGAGCTGCACGCCGGTATCGGCGACGCGCTGCCAATGATCGGGCCGCTGCGAGAGCGCGGCACCCTGGTGGTGATGCTGACCGGCGTCACGGACCGGGTCCGGCTGGCCGAGTGCCTGGAGGCGGGCGCGGTGGGGCTGCTGTCCAAGGCGGTGTCGTTCGACGAGCTGGTGGACGCCGTGCGCGAGGTCGTGGAGTTGGGCTCCCTCGTCTCCGCCCACCGCCGGGCGGACCTCATGGCCGAGCTGCGCGCCCAGCGCCGCGACCTCACCCGCCGCTTCGCCGCTTTTGAAAGGCTTACGCCCCGCGAGCAGGAGGTGCTGCTCGCACTGCTCCAGGGGCGCTCCGCCGAGGTGATCGCCAAGGAGGCCTACGTCTCCATCGCGACCGTGCGCAGCCAGATCCGCGCCGTCCTGCAGAAGCTCGACGTGAACTCCCAGCTCGCCGCGGTGGCACTCGCACACGCCTCGGGCTGGCCGGCGGCCAGCGGAGCTCGCTGAGCGCACCTACGATGCCGCGATGGCCGACGCCACGACGGGATCGGACTCCGCGCTCAGCTACGACGCGTACTGCCTGGCCTGCATCGCGCTCACATGGCGGGCGCTGCCCCGGATGCACCCCGCCGACCTGGCGGCGTGGGCCGCGCAGGTGGACGCCTACGTCTACTATCGCCGCGACGGGCGACCGGGGCCTCGGCTTCCCCGGCGAGAGCGATCCGGAGTGTCTCGACTTCGCCTACTTCTCCTGCTCGGTGGCCGCGACCTTCGGCGCCACCGACGTCGAGGTGTGCAGCAGCCGGTTCCGCCACATCGTGCTCGGTCACGCGCTGCTGTCGTTCGCGTTCAACACCGGCATGCTCGCCCTGTCCCTCAGCGTGCTGATCAGCTGAGGTGTGCGGCGCGTCGCTGGTCGAGACTGCGCGCGTGAACTCACCGAAGATCGTGCCATCGGTCACCACCGCGGACTTCGCCCGGCTGGGTGAGGAGGTGGCAGCGCTCGACGCCGGGGGGATCGACCGGATCCACTGGGACGTGATGGACGGCAACTACGTGCCGAACATCACGTTCGGGCCCGCGGTCATCAAGTCCTGCCGGCCGATCGCCACCGTGCCCTTCGAGGTCCACATCATGGCGCAGCGGCCGGAGGAGCTGTTCGAACGCTACGTCGAGGCGGGCTGCTCGCTGCTGGTGGTGCACCCTGAGACGCTGCGCCAGCCGCACCAGGCCTACCGCGAGATCCGCGGGCTCGGCGCGCGCGCGGGCGTGGCCCTGTCCCCCGCCACGCCCGTCGACCACCTGTCGCACGTGCTCGACCTCATCGACCTCGTCCTGGTGATGACGGTGAACCCCGGCTTCGGAGGGCAGGCCTACCTGAAGTCGATGGTCCCCAAGATCGCTCAGGTGCGCGCGCTGCTGGACTGGAGCGGCCGCGACATCGAGCTGGAGGTCGACGGCGGCATCGGCCCGGCCACCATCGAGGGCCCCGCCGCCGCGGGCGCCGACGTGTTCGTGAGCGGCAGTGCGCTGTGGCGCTACGACAGCTTCGGCGAGGCGGTCGCGGATCTGCGCCAGCGCGCGCGGGCCGCCCAGATGGGCTGAGGCGTGGAGCCACGCACGCTCGCCGGCGGCCTGGTGCTGCGCACCGCGATCGAGGCGGACGCCGAGGCGCTGGAGGCGTTCAACCGCCGCGTGCACGGGACCGACGGCAGCCCCGCGGCCGGTATCGGCGCCTGGGCTCGCGACCTCGCCCTGGGCCGCCACCCCACCTTCCGCGCCGCCGACTTCCTCGTCGTCACCGAGCCGCGCGAGGACGCCATCGTGTCCTCGCTCAATCTCATCGCGCAGCGCTGGACCTACGACGGCGTCGGGTTCGGGGTCGGCCAGCCCGAGCTGGTGGGGACCGACTCGGAGTACCGCAAGCGCGGGCTCGTGCGCGACCGCGGCCGCCGCCGCCGATCGGCACCAGTCGCGGAAAGGGGGTCCCAAGTTGGGCCTCCTGCGCTGCAGCGATCGCACGCC
>Ga0136616_10000132_pt1 | contig 29508 bp, 30 predicted proteins | sample AntDrymUQ2992106_2_FD_106648 | JGI IMG/M metagenome (GOLD analysis project Ga0136616, IMG submission 106648) | Polar desert sand microbial communities from Dry Valleys, Antarctica - metaG UQ299 (21.06) | ecosystem: Environmental > Terrestrial > Soil > Desert | place: Antarctica: Dry Valley... | reverse complement strand
GTTGTTGGCGTCCAGCGCGTCCTCGACGACCCGGACCTTCACGCGGTGCATGCGGGCTCCTCCTCGACTTCGATGGACTCCACCTCGAGCTCGTCGCCGGCGGCGACGCTCACCTCGGACCCGCCGCACGTGGGGCAGCGGAAGATCGGCATGTCGATCTCCCATTCGCGCCCGCAGGGCGCGCAGGCCAGCCGCCCCGCCACGATCTCCTGGTCGAGCAGCGATCCCTCGCAGACGGTCTCGCGCGTCACGATGTCCCAGTAGAACTCGAGCGAGTCGGGGACCACCTGGCGCAGGTGGCCGACGCGCAGCTTGACCTCGGAGACGCGCCGGCCGGCGGCGTGGCGCAGCACCGACTCGAGCACCGCGCTGGAGATCGACAGCTCGTGCACGCCCGCCTCAGCTCTTGTACGCCGCGTCGGACTGCAGCTCGGCGATCTGCTCCATCACGACCTCGATCGCGCGGTCGACCACCGCCTCGACCTCGGCGCTCAGGCCCACGCTGAGGTCCTCGATCGGGCCCGGTTCGCAGGCGACGACCAGCACCTTGCCGTGGAAGCCGCCGACCGCGTTGACGAAGCGCAGCACGGTCTGCGGGTCCATCCCGTGCGGGCTGATCATCTCGCCGTCCTCGATCGGCCGCGCGTAGTCCTCGGGATCGGGCTCGAGCACGTACAGCGTGCCGGGCTCGCCGCCCTGGCGGCTGACGTCGACGAGCACGAGCGCGTGATAGCCGCGCATGATCTCGTAGGCGAGGTCGAGCCCGCCGCTGCCGAAGTCCATCACCGTCACGCCGGAGGGCAGCTCGCGCCGCTCCAGCCGCTGGGCGACCTCGGAGCCGAAGCCGTCGTCCTGCAGCCAGGCGTTGCCGACGCCGGCGACCAGGATCTGCTTCTCGTAGTCGTGGCTCATGCCGTGATTCTCTCAACCTCGTCGGGACCGAAGAACAGGTAGCGCCGGATGTCGCGCATGATGTCCTGCCCGGGCACGCCGTCGACGGTGACCGCCAGGTGCACGCGGCCGTCGACGTCGACGTAGATGCGCTCGATCGTCGCCGTGCGTCCCTCGACCATGTGGTCGTGCGCGTTGCGGCCTGGCCCCGGGCGCAGCAGCACGGTGTCGCCCGGCCGGTAGGTGGTCCCCTCGTGGGTCGCCTCCGGCTCGCCCGCCTCGGGGTCCTTGACGGTCACGCGCCCGTGCAGGGCCATGATCTCCTCGGGCGTGGTCCGCGCGGCGCGCTCGAGCATCGCGCGCACCGCCGGGTCCTGCGCGGCGGTCGACTCGCGCTCCTCGTCGGAGAGCGCCAGCACGTGCAGCAGCAGCGCCTCCTCGATCTCCGTCGAGTCGAACAGGCTCCCGCGGCTCTCGGGCGCGAGCTGCGGGTGGTCGGGGAGCATGATCGCCGCGCCCAGCACCGCGTCGTCGGCCGGCGTGGCCAGCACCGGCCAGGTGTTGACCTGCGTGCACGCCTGCACCGCCTCGGTCGGCGCGAGCGGCGAGACGAAGCGCCCGTCGCGCACGCGTACGACGACGTGGGTGGAGAGCAGGCTGTGGCCGAGCGCCGCGGCACGGTCCAGCCCGGCGGGCACCTCGGTGGTGTTGCGCACGGTCAGCTCCATCCGCACGTGCCCGCCGTCGAGCGGCGCGACGCTCAGCCGGGCGAGCCCCTGGAGCCCGTCCAGCTCGATGGCCGCCTCGGCGGGCACGGCGGCGAGCATGGCGACGCTCGTGCGCGGCAGCTCCACGCGCCGCTCGGCGGCCTGGTGGCGCGGGCCGTCGGCCTGCAGGAAGCGCACCGCGCCCTCGAGCGTCGAGTCCGGGCTGCCGATCTGCGCCACGCACTGGATGCGCAGGTGGTCGAAGGTCTGCGGCACCTCCTGCGCGTAGCGCGGCGGGTAGACGATCCCGAACGGCGTCGGCGTGGCGTTCTTGGTCGCGCCCGGTGTGTACGGGTACAGCGCGTAGCCCTCGAAGAGCAGCGTGTCGACCAGCTCGTCGAGTGCGTCCTCGTGGACGGCGCGGTCAGTCATCGAGCAGCTCCGCGACCGTCGCGTCGAAGGTCGGCAGCCCGCTGCGCGCCTTGCGGTCGGCGAGCCGGTCGAGCGTCGGCGTCTCCAGGCGCACCCAGCCGCCGCCGGGGTAGTAGAGCGCCATCATCGCGCGCCAGTCGGCCACGGGCAGCTTCCAGCGCGCCGAGCAGCTCCACGGCACCATCGAGATCTGCAGCCGCCCGTCCTCGCCCGAGTAGAGCATCGTGCCGGTGAAGTGGAACGTCAGCGGGACCTCGCCGTCGGGCAGCGAGTAGAAGTACTTGATCGCGGCCAGCTCGAGATCGTACGTGCAGGCGATCGGCACGGGGAACTCGGTGGCGCCCGCGAACGGCGGCACGAGCGCCCCGACCTGCGCCCACAGGAAGCTGCGCGTCGTCGACGCCCAGCGCTCGGGCGCGCCGAACAGCTCCACGAGCCGCTCGCGCGTCTCGGCGTCGTAGGTGCGCCGCGCCGGGTCGATGTTGACCTGCACCGAGAGCAGGATGCCGTGCACCTGGCGCCCGCCCGCCTCGGTCACGCGCAGCGTGAAGCGCAGCGTCGGCGCGACGGCGTGGGCGACGGGCTGGGCGCCGAGCACCTCGAAGCTCGGCGCCGGCGGTCCGCTCGGGGTGGGCTCCTCGAGCACGGTCGCCGGTCCGCCGCTCACCGCACCGCCCCGCGCAGGCCGTCCAGGTACGTCGTCACGTTCTCCGCGACCGCGGCGCCCCCGGAGATCCCCTCCCAGCTGGACTTCACGACGCCGACCAGGCCGTAGGCCTTGTCGATCGGCGCGATCACGTGCTGCGGGGGATCGGCGAGCCGGTTGACGATCAGCGCCTCGCCGTCGGGCTCCAGCTCCAGCCGCGGGTTGGCGGCGCACACGTCCGCCCACGCCTCGAGGTCGAGCTCGGACTCCGTCGCCCCGGCGGGGCTCGGGTAGAGCGCGACCACGCCGCCGCTGACGGTGCTGATCATCAGGAAGGCCAGGCCGATCGGGAGCCCGAACGCCGCCCACTGCTCGTCGGTGAGAGCGAAGTCGTCCAGCCAGACGGTGCGGTTGCCGACCGGGCGGTACTCCGCGTCGCCCGAGCGCAGCGCCCAGCACGTCCCGCACACGCAGACGATCCGCCGCTCGGTGAGGTGCAGCAGGTGCTTGTGGTCGTCCGGGATACCGATCGGGCACAGCTCGCACTGCGTCTCCTCCGGCGCCATCGAGGCGGCGCTGCGTACGGGCGCCTCCGCCGGCAGGAAGCGGCGGAGGCCGGCCACCAGCTCGGCGCGCCGGCGGCCCTGGAGGTCGCCGGGCGCGGTCATGCCGCGACCACGACCCTGATCTCGCCGCCCTCCTTGAGCAGCGGCACCGGCGCGAGCTGCAAGCCCGACCCCTCGGTCGAGCGCCCGGCCAGCTGCAGCTCGAACGAGTGCGAGCAGGCGGCGCAGGTGAGCGTCCCGCCGTCGAGCTGCGCGTCCGCGAGGCCGGCGCCGCAGGCCGCGCAGGCGTTGCGGTAGGCGAGCAGGTCGCCCCCGACGTTCGCGACCACGAGCGCGACGTCGTCGATCGAGACGTCGGCGATCTGGCCGCCGCCGAGGTGCTCGAGGCCGGGCACGCTGAGCCACCCGCTGGGCGCCGCGGGCGCCGCGCGTGCGGGCGCCGCGGTGACCTGCATCATCGGCAGCTCCACCGCACCGATCGGCACCGGCGCCGGCGTCGCGCCCTCGACCTCGATGCCCTGCAGGTCCGGCGCCGCCTCCTGCAGCGCCTTCTCGATCCCCAGCTCCAGCGTCGAGGCCGACGCCGCGCAGCCGTGGCAGCTGCCCTCCAGCCGCAGCCGCGCCACCCCGTCGACGATGCCCAGCAGCTCGACGTCGCCCCCGTGGGTCTCCATGTACGGGCGCACGCTGTCCAGCGCCTCGCGCACGCGCGTCTCGAGGTCCACCGGATAGAGCCCGTGGATGAGCATCAGGCTCGCCACGACGCCGTCGTCGACGAGCCGCCGGCGCAGCTCCGGCGTGCCGTCCTCGTCGACGGCGTCCACGATCCGCTGGAGGCCCTCGCCGTAGAGCTGCATCAGCGCGCCGACCAGCTCCTCCGACAGCGACTGCGCGAAGGGGTCGCCGATCGTCTCGAGCTGAGCGGTCAGCTCCTCGACGCGCCCGACGAGGGCCTCGGTGTCCATGCCCGGCCTCAGCAGAGCCCCGTCGGCGTGTGCATCACCTTGCGCACCTTGCCCTTGCCGGTGTACATGTGCACGCCGCACGGCAGGCAGGGGTCGAACGAGTGCACCGCCCGCATGATGTCCACGCCCTTGAAGTTGTCCGGGCCGTTCTCCTCGAAGATCGGGGTGTTCTGCACCGCGTCCTCGTAGGGCCCGGGCGTCCCGTAGGTGTCCCGCGGGGCCGCGTTCCAGGGGGTGGGCGGGTAGGGCTGGTAGTTGGCGACCTTCCCGTCGCGGATGACCATGTGGTGGCTGAGCACGCCGCGCGCCGCCTCGTGGAAGCCGACGCCGACGGCGTTGTCGGGGACCTTGACCATGTTCGCGCTCTTGGTCCGCCCCGCCCGCACCTCGGCCAGCGCCTGCTCGAGGTTGTAGAGCGCGGCGACCGCCGCGTAGGCCTGGTGGTAGGCGCGCGCCCGGTCACGCTCGATCGCGTTGGACTTCTCCGGGATCTTCCACTCGAGCTCCATCTCCGGCATGAAGCCGGTCTTGGGCAGCGTCATCTGCAGCGAGTGGCCGGTGGCCTTCAGGTAGCCGATGTCGACCAGGCCGGCCTTCGCCGTCACCCACTGGCGGGCGAACGGGCCGCCGCCGGTGTCGCAGGCGACGTAGCGGTCGTTGCGGGCGTCGTACATCCGCGGCGACGTCACCCACGAGTACTTGTCGTTGAAGTCGCGCGCCTGCGGCTTGGGCAGGGTCACCTTGTTCCACGGGTGGCGCTTGTCGACCGGGTTGCCGAGCGGGTCCTGCGTGACGAAGGTCTCCTCGGAGCCCCAGTCGTCGAAGTAGCTGGAGCCGAGCAGGATGCGGATCGCGAGGTTGATCTGCACCAGGTCGGTGGTGATCAGCTCGCCGCCGATGACCAGGCCGGGCGTGACGTGGCGCGTGTTGCCCCACTCGGTCATGTCCTTGTAGTCGTAGCGCAGCAGGTCGGGGTCGTCGAAGGCGCCCCAGCACACGAGGTCCGTCTCCCGGTAGCCGACCATGTCGTAGCCGGGGAGTTCCTGGAGGAAGAAGTCGTAGAGGTCGTCGTGGAGCGGCACGGTGCGCTTGCAGTAGTCCACGTAGCGCATCAGCCGCAGGTAGTAGTCCGTGCAGGTCTGGTGGGTGATGTCGGCGCTGACGCCGCCCGGCATGATCGTCGACGGGTGCGTGTGGCGGCCCCCGAACAGGCAGTACATCTCCCGCGTGTAGCGGGACACCTGCAGCGTCTCCAGGTAGAACTCGCCGGTGAACGGGTTGAGCGCCCGCATGATGTCGGCGATCGTCTTGTAGCCGTGGATGTCGCCGCCCGGCGACGGCGTCTTCTCCGCCTTGGCCAGCAGCGACGGGTTGGTGTCCTTGACCATCTGCTCGCAGAAGTCCACGTTCGCCATGCAGTCGTTGTAGATCGCGTGGTCGAACATGTAGTCCGCGAGCTCGGCGAGGTTGTAGCCGCAGTTGCCGAGCTTGGGCGGGTAGATGCCGTACGCCATGTTCTGGCACAGCACCGACGTCGTGCAGTGGTTGTCGCCGCAGATGCCGCAGATGCGGCTGGACAGGAAGTGCGTGTCACGCGGGTCGATGCCCTTCATGAAGATGTCGAACCCGCGGAAGACCATCGACGTCGAGTAGCACTTGTTGACTACCTGATTGTCGAAGTCGATCTCGGTGTGGATGCCGAGCGAGCCCACGATCCGCGTGATCGGATCCCACGACATCTCGCGGACGCCGGTCTTGGGCTTGGTCCCGGGTGTCTCGATGGTCGCCATGTGTCTTCTCCCGTTGTCCCGTTACCAGCGCTTGGCGTAGCCGGTGGTGAGCTCGTTGCGGTTGTGACGCCACTCCGGCTCCTTGTCGTACTTCGTCTTGATCGACAGGTTGCGGCCCCAGCGCAGCAGCGGGCCGTAGGTGAACTTCGACAGGTTGGAGGAGAACTTCGCGTTGGTGTCCTCGTCCATGAACGGCATGTACTTGTCCGGGAACCCCGGCATCGTGCACGCCATGCAGATGCCGCCCACGTTGGGGCAGCCGCCGATGCCGTTGACCCAGCCGCGCAACGGCACGTTGCACTTGACCACCGGCCCCTTGCAGCCCAGCTTGACCAGGCAGCGGTGGTCGGAGCCGTACTCCGTGGCGAAGTTGCCCATCTCGTAGAAGGCGGCGCGGTTGCAGCTCTCGTGCGCGGTGCGCTCGAACAGCCACTTCGGGCGCCCGAGGTCGTCCAGCTCCGGCACCGGCGCGCGGCCGACGAGCGCGAAGCACAGGTACATCAGCGTCTCGGTGATGTTGTCCGGCTGCGCCGGGCAGCCCGGGATGTTGACGATCGGGATGCCGCCCTTGGACTTCCACTTGGCCCCGAGGTAGTCCATCAGGCCCATCGCCCCGGTCGGGTTGTTCTTCATCGCCGGGATGCCGCCGTAGGTGGCGCAGGTGCCGACCGCGACGACGGCCGCGGCCTTCGGGGCGAGGCGGTCGATCCACTCGTTGGTGGTGATCGGCTGGCCCGTCTCCGGGTTGTCGCCCATGCCGGCGAAGTAGCCGGTGCCCGAGAGGTTCTCGTTGGGCAGCGAGCCCTCCAGGATCAGCACGAACGGGTCGAGCTTGCCGGCCTCCGCGTCCCACCACGCCTGCATGAACTCCGCGCCCTGCTCGAACGCCAGCACCGGGTTGTGCACGACGACCTTCGGCATGCCGGGGATCGCGCCGGTGATGATGTCCTCGAGGCTCGGGTTCGTCGCCGAGGTCATGCCGACCGAATCCCCGTCGCAGCTCAGACCGGTGGTCATCCAGATCACGTGCGCCGTGATCTCCTCTGTCTCGAACTGCCTTGGCGCGAACTCGATCGCCATCGTCGCTCCTTTCAACAGATCCTCGGAAGGGGGTCGCCGACCAGTTGGTCCATGACCCGCCTTCCGCCGAAGCTCGTCTCCACCAGCACCATCCCGGGCGGCTCGGTCCGCACCTCGCCGATCTCCGCCGCGGCCTCGCAGCCGTCCACGGCGCGCATCGCCTCGAGCGCCGCGTCCGCCACCTCCGGAGCCACGAAGGCGACAAGCTTGCCCTCGTTGGCCACATACATCGGGTCGATCCCCAGGATCTCCGCCGCCCCTGCCACCACGGGGTGGACCGGGACGGTGGCCTCGCGCACGACCATCGCCACGCTCGAGGCGCGGGCCAGCTCGTTGAGCACGGAGGCGACACCGCCTCGGGTGGCGTCGCGCATGCAGCGCAGGCCCTCGCCGGCGGCCTCGAGCAGCGCGTCGGCGACCGGCCACAGCGAGCGCGTGTCCGACTCGACCGATGCCTCCAGCTCGAACTCGCCGCGCGCGAGCATGATCGCGGTGCCGTGCTCGCCGATCGAGCCTGACAGCAGCACCTTGTCGCCGGGGCGCAGATTCTGCGGCGCCAGCTGAGCGCGCGGGTCGGGGCGCCCGACGCCGGTGGTGGCGAGGTACATCTGGTCGGCGTGGCCGCGCTCGACGACCTTCGTGTCGCCGGCGACGATCTCCACCCCGGCCGCCGCGGCGGCGAGCGCGATCGCCTCGACCTCGGCGCGCAGGACGCCGGAGTCCAGCCCCTCCTCGAGGATCATCGCGACGGTCAGCGCCAGCGGGCGCGCGCCCGCCACGGCGAGGTCGTTGACGGTGCCGTTCACGGCCAGCTCGCCGATCGAGCCGCCCGGGAAGCGCAGCGGCTTGACCACGAAGGAGTCGGTGGTCATGACCATGTCGCCGGCCGCGCCCGCGTCGCCCATGGCGGTCAGCGTCTCACCGCCGTAGGCCGGCACGAACAGCCCCTCGATCAGCGTCTGCGTCGCCTTGCCGCCGGCGCCGTGGGACATCGTGATCGCGGGGTCCTTGAAGCGCGGCCGCTTCGCCCGGGCGGTCTCGATGATGCCGAGGATCCGCTCCTCCCGGGAAGAAGCGTTTCGCCCTGCGGTCCTCGCAGGCTCGGACCTCCGGTCGACGTTACCCCCTCCCGTCCTCGCAAGCTCGGACGACCGGTCGACGCTACTCACACCACCACCTTCTCCCGCGCGAACCGGCCGTAGTTGTAGTACGCCGCGCAGGCGCCCTCGGGGCTGACCATGCAGGTCCCGATCGCGTGCTCGGGCGTGCACGCCGTGCCGAAGACCTTGCACTCCCAGGGCTTGATGACGCCCTTGAGCACCTCGCCGCACTGGCACGCCTTCGGGTCGGCGACGCGTACGCCGGGGACGACGAAGCGGCGCTCGGAGTCGAAGTCCGCGTAGGCGTCGGAGAGGGCGAGCGCGCTCTGGGAGATGAACCCCAGCCCGCGCCACTCGAAGTGCGGGCGCAGCACGAACACCTCGGCCAGCGCCTCCAGCGCGCGCAGGTTGCCCTCCTGCGGGACGACGCGCTTGTACTGGTTCTCGACGCGCGCCTCGCCGCCCTCGATCTGGCGCAGGATCATCAGGATCGACTGCAGGACGTCGAGCGGCTCGAAGCCCGAGATGACGACGGGCTTGCCGTAGTCGGCGGGGATGAACTCGAACGGGCGCGCGCCGACGATCGTCGCCACGTGCCCCGGGCCGACGAAGCCGTCCAGGCGCAGGTCGGGTGACTCGAGCAGCGCCTTCAGCGGCGGCACGATCGTCACGTGGCTGCACATGACGGAGAAGTTCTCGATCCCCTCCGCCTTCGCGCGCTTGAGCGTCAGCGCCGTGGACGGCGCGGTCGTCTCGAAGCCGATCGCGAAGAACACGACGTGTCGATCGGGCTCCGAGCGCGCGATCCGCAGCGCGTCCAGCGGCGAGTAGACCATCCGCACGTCGGCGCCGCCGGCCTTGGCGTCCTGCAGCGACTCGGTCGAGCCGGGGATCCGCAGCATGTCGCCGAAGCAGGTGAAGATCACGCCGGGCTCGCGCGCCAGGGCGATGCCGTCGTCGACGCGGCCCATCGGGATCACGCACACCGGGCAGCCCGGGCCGTGCACCAGCTCGACGTTGTCGGGGAGCAGGTCGTCGATCCCGTACTTGTAGATCGCGTGCGTGTGGCCGCCGCAGACCTCCATGATCTTGTAGTGGCGGCCGGGCTGCACGGCGGCGGCGATCTCGATGGAGAGCGCGCGTCCCAGCTCGGCGTCGCGGTACTCGTCGACGTACTTCACGCGACCGCCTCCGTCTCTAGCCGCTGGATGGCCACGCAGGCGTGCACGAGCACGGCGTCGCCCGCGGTCACGGCGTCGATGAGGGCCACGTCGACCTCGGCGGCGTCGCCGTCCTCGGTCACGCAGTCGGCCAGCCCGTCCTCGCCGCCGGTCGCCACCACGCGCATGGGCACGGCGACGTCCCCGCAGGTGATGCACACGGGCGCGTCGGTCACTCGATCACGCTCGCCTTGAGCTCCTCGAGCTCCTGCTCGTACTCCTCGCCCATGCCCTCGAGCAGCTTGAGCGTGGCGTGCGCCTCCTCCTCGTCGACCTTCGAGAGCGCGAAGCCGACGTGGATCAGGACCCAGTCGCCGGGCGCGGCGGCGCCGTCGTCGTCGGCGTCGAGCAGCCCGATGTTGACGGTGCGCCGGACTCCGGCGACGTCGACCTGGGCGAGCCGGTTCGGCTCATCGACGACTTCGACGATCTGACCGGGGATGGCCAGGCACACGCGGTACTCCCTCCCTGGGAAACGACCCTACGATCCGACACGTTACAGGTGTCACCAGCGATCGTGCAAGACGGTGGCGTCACGCCGATGACCCCGGCGCGTCGGGACTCAGGCGGCGGCGCCCTGGCAGTATCCGCGGCATGCGAGCCCAGCAGATCACCGAGCTGACGGGTCCCGGCTCCGCGCTCGCCCTCGGCGATGTGGCCGAGCCCGGCGCCGTGCACCAGCTGACCGGCGAGGAGGGCGTCGTGGTCGACGTCCACGCCGCCGGCGTCTCCTATCCCGAGGTCCTGCAGACGCGCGGCGAGTACCAGATCAAGCCGCCGCTGCCATTCGTGCCCGGCAGCGAGGTCGCCGGCGTGGTGCGCAGCGCGCCCGCCGGCGCCGGCGTCGCCGCCGGGGACCGCGTGGCGGCGTTCTGCATGCTCGGCGGCTTCGCGGAGGTGGCCGTCGCGCCCGACTTCTTGACCTTCGCGCTGCCCGAGACGCTGGACTTCGCCCAGGGTGCCGGGCTGATCCTCAACTACCACACCGCGTACTTCGCGCTGAAGCTGCGCGGGCGGCTGGCGGAGGGCGAGACCGTGCTGGTGCACGGCGCGGCTGGCGGAGTCGGCACCGCCGCGCTGCAGGTGGCCTCCGGGCTCGGGGCGCGCACCTTCGCGGTCGTCTCCTCCGACGCGAAGGAACGGGTGGCGCGGGCGGCGGGCGCCGACGAGGTGCTGCGCTCCGACGGCCCGTGGAAGGACGAGGCCAAGGAGCGCTCGGGCGGAGGCGTCGACGTGGTGCTCGACCCGGTCGGCGGCGACCGCTTCACCGACAGCCTGCGCTCGCTCGCCGAGGGCGGCCGGGTCGTCGTGGTCGGCTTCACCGGCGGCTCGATCCCCGAGGTGCGCGTGAACCGGCTGCTGCTCAACAACCTCGACGTCGTCGGGGCGGGCTGGGGCGGCTACGTGCTCTCCAAGCCCGACGTCAACCGCCGGATCGGGGCGGAGGTGCAGCGGCTGGCGCAGGAGGGCTTCGTGGCGCCCGTGGTGGGCGAGCGCTTCCCGCTCGAGCGCGCCGGCGAGGCGCTGGCGGTGCTCGACGGGCGCGGGGCGTTGGGCAAGGTCGTGCTCGAGCTCACGTGAGCGCCCTCGCCTTCCGCGAGCGCCCGGCGGCGGGCGTGCCCGCCGGCCTGCTCGTGCTCCACCACGGGCGCGGCGCCGACGAGCACGACCTGCTCGGCCTCGCCGACGTGCTCGACCCGGATCGGCGACTGCACGTCGTCACGCCGCGCGGGCCGCTGACGTTGCCCGGCTGGCGCGGCCGCCACTGGTACGTCGTGCCGCGCGTCGGCTTCCCGGACCCGGACACCTTCGACACCGCCTTCGAGGTGCTGGCGGCGTTCCACGACGAGCAGTGGGAGCGCACCGGGACGGCACCGGAGCAGACGGTGCTCGGCGGCTTCTCGATGGGCACCGTGATGAGCTACGCGCTCGGGCTGGCGGGTGCGCGCCCGGCGCCGGCCGGCGTCCTCGCCTTCTCCGGGTTCGTGCCGACCGTCGAGGGCTGGGCGCCCGACCCGGCGAGCCGGCCGGACCTGCGCGCGTTCATCGCCCACGGCCGCGGCGACCCGGTCATCGACGTGGCGTTCGCCCGCCGCGCGCAGGCGCTGTTGACGGATGCCGGGCTGGCGGTCGACTACCACGAGTCCGACGCCGCGCACCAGATCGATCCCGCCCACCTGCCCGCCGCGGTCGCCTGGCTGGCCGCGACGGTGGGGCTCACCCCATAAGGGTCAGATCTTGCCTTCACGCACCGCAAAGGGGTGTGCTGGATGGCAAGATCTGACCCCTCGCCGGTCGACCGGTCGCCGGTCAGCGCGCAGCGGTGGCGGAGCGGCCGGTCTCGATCAGCTCGGCGAGGCTCACGAGCTTCACCCGCGGGCGGCCCTGGGCCTCGCCGGCGCGGCGCTCGGTCTCGTCGATCGCCTGCCAGCCCTCCCACGTCACCGCGTCGGGCGCGCGCTCGGCCAGCCAGCGCGCGGTGTCCTCGGCGTCGGCGCGGGTCGGGCGGGCGAGCGTGCCCGCCTCCGCGTCCTCGACGATGCGGGCGACGGTGTCCGCGGCGTCCTTCTTGTTGGTCCCGATCACGCCGCTGGGGCCGCGCTTGATCCAGCCGACGACGTACTCGCCGGGGCACGGCTCGCCGTCGTCCTCGCAGACGCGGCCGCCCTCGTTGCGGATCAGGCCGCGGCGCTCGTCGAAGGGGATGTCGCCCATCGGCCGGCCGCGATAGCCGATCGAGCGCAGCACCAGGCCGCACTCGATGACCTCCTCCTCGCCGGTGGGGACCGCGCGCAGACGGCCGTCGTCGGTCGCCTCGAGCCGGTTGAGCGCGACGCGGACCCCGGTCACCGGGCCGTCCTCGCCCTCACCGAGGATCTCGACGGGGGAGCGCAGGAAGCGCAGCTCGACGCGATGGCTCCTGCCCGCCGGCTCGCGCTGCGCGTAGTCGCGGAACAGCTCCACGTTGCGCCTGGCCGTCGGCGTGGGCGGCTCCGTGGCCGCCTCGACCTCGGCCGCGTCGACGAGGATGTCGGCGCGGGCCAGCTCGCCCAGCTCGCGGACCTCGGGGTTGGTGAACGCCGCCTGCGCCGGGCCGCGGCGGCCGAGCAGCACGACCTCGTCCACCGTCGAGGAGCCGAACGCGTCGATCGCGTGGTCGGCGGTGTCGGTGGGCGCGACCTCCTCGGGGTCGAGCACCAGCATGCGGGCGACGTCGATCGCGACGTTGCCGTTGCCGATCACGACCGCGCGCCCGCCGGAGAGGTCGAACTCATGGCCCGCGTACTCCGGGTGGCCGTTGTACCAGGCCACGAACTCCGTCGCCGAATGCGACCCGGGCCGGTCCTCGCCGGGGATCCCGAGCCGGTTGTCGTCCGACGTGCCGACCGCGTAGACGACCGCGTGGTAGCGGTCCAGCAGCTCCCGGCGCGTGACGTGCTCGCCGAGCACGACGCCGCCGAAGAAGCGGAAGCCCGGCTTGGCCGCCGTCTTCTCGTAGACCTTGATGACCGACTTGAGCTTCGGATGGTCCGGCGCGACGCCCGAGCGGACGAGCCCGAACGGCGTCGGCAGGGCGTCGAAGAGGTCGACCTCGAAGCCGGCGGCCAGCAGCTGGTCGGTCGTGTAGAAGCCGGCCGGGCCGGCGCCGATCACCGCGGCGCGCCGCGCGCCGGCGCCGATCTCCTCGCCCAGCGGCGCCGGCTCGCTCATCCCGCGGGCCTGCGCAGCGGGCGCACGGCGACCGTGACCCGCGAGTGCGCGCACGGCCGGCCGTCGTGATCGCGGGCGTCGACGGTCCACAGCCACTCGTGGGGGGTGCGACTGACGACGCGGGCGTCGACGTCGACGCTCCCGCTCGTGACGTCGGCGAGGATCGTCGTGTCGTTGGACAGCCCCATCGCCGCCTCGCCGGCGTCCATCACGGCGAGCGCGGTTCCGGTCGAGGCCAGCGCCTCCGCCGCGCTCGCGAACACCCCGCCGTGCACGAGCCCGTGCTCGCTCAGCTGGTCCTCGTTCACGGCGAGGCGCCCACGGATCTCGCCGGCCTCGGCGTCGTGCGCGAGGAACTCCAGGCCGTAGGAGGCGTCGAAGGAACGGTCGTAGGGGACCACCGGCTCCCAGCGGTCGCGGAGGTCGTCGAGCATGCGTTTCAGGCTAGCGGTGGGCGGCTTGGGGGCGAGCGGGCCGCGCTGAACGGCGGGCATCGAGGGAGGGACGGGAGCGGGTCGGGCGCCCGCGGGAGGGGTGGGCGGTTCTTGGGGGTGCTATGGACGCACGAAACCGCCCACCCTCCGGATTCCACCGGTCCGGCCGCGCCTCACCGCCTCCCTACCCAGCCGCAGTAGACGCCCGAGCCACGGCCGCCGCCTGCCTCACCGCCTCCCTACCCAGCCGCAGTAAGCGCCTCGCGCCACGCCGCCGAGATCAACGACCGCCCACCCCGCCAACGCTCACCGCCGCACGGCCGCTCCCCGCCGCGGCGGCAGGTCCGTGACCGTCCCGGTGGCGACCTCCGCAGCCAGCCCGAGCGTCTCTGACAGGGTCGGGTGCGGGTGGATGCTCAGCCCGATGTCCTCCGCGTCCGCCCCCAGCTCCAGCCCCAGGACGGTCTCGGCGATCAGCTCGCCGGCGTTGACCCCGACGATCCCGGCGCCGAGCAGACGGCGGGTGGCGGGCTCGACGATCAGCTTGGACATCCCCTCGGCGCGGCCCGTCCCGAGCGCGCGGCCGGACGCCGACCACGGGAAGACGGCCGTCTCGATCTCGATCCCATCGGCCTTCGCGCGCGTCTCGGTCAGGCCCATCCACGCGATCTCCGGATCCGTGTACGCGACGCTGGGGATCGCCCGCGCGTCGAAGGCCACGTCGTGGCCGGCGATCACCTCGGCCGCGACCTTGGCCTCGTGCGTGGCCTTGTGGGCGAGCATCGGCTCCCCCACGACGTCGCCGATCGCGAAGATGTGCGCCACGTTCGTGCGCATCTGGCGGTCGACGGCGATGAAGCCGCGCTCGTCCACCGTCACGCCGGCGGCGTCGGCGCCGATCGCGCCGCCGTTCGGGCGCCGGCCGACGGCCACGAGGATGCGGTCGAAGCGCTCCTCGGCGTCGCCGTAGCGCGCGACCAGCCCGTCGTCGGCGGCGCGCACCTCTTCGACGCGGGTGTCGAGGTGGATCGCCTCGTAGCGGGCCTCGACGCGCTTGTGCAGCGGGCGCACGAGGTCCGGGTCGGCGCCGGCGATCAGCTGGTCGAGCATCTCCACCACGGTCACGCGCGAGCCGAGCGCGTCGTGGATCGTCGCCATCTCCATGCCGATGATCCCGCCGCCGATGACGAGCAGGCGCTCGGGCACGTCGGGCAGCTCCAGCGCGCCCGTCGAGTCCACGACCCGCGGGTCGTCCGGGAGGCCGGGCAGGCGGACCGCATGCGAGCCGACGGCGACGATGCAGTGCTCGAAGGCGATCTCGTCCCCGTCGACGTCGAGCGTGTGCGGGCCGGTGAAGCGCCCGGTGCCCTGCACGACCTCGACCCCGCGGCGCTTGGCCATCCCGGCGACGCCGCCGGTGAGCCGCGAGACCGCGCCGTCCTTGAACGCGCGCACGCCGCCGAGGTCGATCTCGGGCTCGCCGAAGCGGATCCCCTGGCCGGCGGCCTCCTCCCCGTCGGCGATCACGCGGGCGAGGTGCAGGAGCGCCTTCGACGGGATGCAGCCGACGTTGAGGCAGACGCCGCCCAGCGAGGCGTAGCGCTCGACCAGCGTCGTGCGCAGCCCGAGGTCCGCGGCGCGGAAGGCAGCCGTGTAGCCGCCCGGGCCCGAGCCGAGCACGAGCACGTCGACGCGGTCGCCGCCGCCGTCGCCGGGCGGAGCCGCGCCCGGCGCCTCGGGCGAGGCCTTCGAGGCGTCGCGCGTGCCCGCCGCGGGCTCGGTGACGCGTGGCTCCGCGGCGGGCGCGGCGCCGTCGGTCCCGGCCGGCTCGAGCGTGAGCACGAGGCTGCCCCGGGAGACGGTGTCGCCGACCGCGACCGCGAGCGAGGCGACGGTGCCGGCGGCGGGGGCGGGCACGTCGAGCGTGGCCTTGTCGGACTCCAGCGTGATCAGCGGGTCCTCGACCGCCACCTCGTCGCCGGGCTTGACGAGGACCTCGATGATCGGGACGTCGGCGAAGTCGCCGATGTCCGGCACGCGGACCTGTCTCGGAGTCCGGTTCACGATGATCGGTGCGACCGTGGTGGTCGTGGACCGAGCCGGGCGCCGCACGAATCCGAAGGGAGTACGAACGTACTTCCAAGGGTTCGGGTGGCGCGAGGCGAAGCCGGTGACGAGCCCCCTCGGGCGAGGCAGTGGCGAAGTGTCCACGGCCGCCACGGGCGCGAGCGAAGCGGTGACGAGGCCGCAGGCCGAGGCAGTGGGATCGTGAACCGGGCTCTCACAGCAGCGCCCGCCGCATGTCGCCCAGCACGCCCGCGAGGTGGGCGGTGAAGCGCGCCGCGAGCGCGCCGTCGATCACCCGGTGGTCGTAGGACAGCGAGAGCGGCAGGATCAGCCGTGGGCGGAACTCGGCGCCGTCCCACACCGGCTTCATGGCGGAGCGCGAGACGCCGAGGATCGCCACCTCGGGCGCGTTGATGATCGGCGTGAAGCTCGTGCCGCCGATGCCGCCGAGGCTGGAGATCGTGAACGTCGCGTCGCGCATCTCGGCCGGCTTGAGCTTGCCCTCGCGTGCCGCGCCCGAGAGCCGCGTCAGCTCGCCGGCGATCTCGAGGATGCCTCTGCGGTCGGCGTCCTTGATGACCGGCACGACGAGGCCCTGCGGCGTGTCGGCCGCGAACCCGATGTGCCAGTGGCGCTTGAGGATCAGCTCGTCGCCGTCGAGCGAGCTGTTGACCTCCGGGAACGCCTGCAGCGAGGTCACGCACGCCTTGGCGAGCAGGGCGACCATCGTGACCTTGACCTCCGACTGCGACGCGTTGGCCTCCTTGCGGAACGCCTCCAGGTCGGTGATGTCCGCGTCGTCGTTGTGGGTGACGTGCGGGATCGTGGCCCAGTTCTGCGCGAGCCGCGGGCCGGAGATGCGCTTGATCCGCGACAGCGCGACACGCTCCACGGGGTCCTCGCCCACGGCGGCGGCCGGCGCCGCGGCGGGCGCCTCGAGGTCCTCCTTGGTGATCCGCCCCATGCGTCCGGAGCCCTCGACCCCGCCCAGGTCGATCCCGCGCTCGCGCGCGAGCCGCCGGACGGCCGGGCTGGCGTAGGGCGGAGCCTCGCCCGCGCGCGCGCTTGTCACCTCCGTCCCCTCTACCGGTCCGGAGGCGACAACCGGAGCCTCGGCCGCCTCCGGGGCCACCCCCCTCGATGCGGTGTCGGCCGGGACCGGAGCTTCGGCCGGCTCTGCCGCGGCCTCGGCCGCCGTCGCCGTGTCCACGGCGCCGGGTGCCCCGGCTTCGGCCGAGGAGGCGGTCCGGGCCGGGGCGTCCGAAGGGGCGGCTCCGTTGCCGCCGGCGCCGACCTCCATCGACAGCAGCAGCGTTCCCTGCGCGACGGTGTCCCCGACGGCTACCTCGATCGCCTGCACGACGCCGGCGAACGGGGCCGGGACGTCCATCGTGGCCTTGTCGGACTCGAGCGTGACGAGCGGGTCCTCGGCGGCGACCTCGTCGCCGGGCGCGACCAGGACCTCGATCACCGGCACGTCGGAGAAGTCCCCGATGTCCGGGACCGTGACCTCCTTCAGCCTGGATTCACCGGTCATCCGTCGATGCCTCGGCGTCGTGGGTCGAGCCAGGGGCCGCCGGCGGTCGCTAGCGCCGCCATGGCGGCGCCCCCTCCGTCTCGATCCCGTAGCGCGTGATCGCCTCGGCCGCCCGCTCCGGGGCGACCGCCCGCAGTGCGGCCAGCGCCACGTAGCGGCGATCGACCTCGAAGAACTCACGCAGCGCCTTTCGCCAGTCGCTGCGACCGTAGCCGTCCGTGCCGAGCACGGTGTAGGACCCCGGCACGTAGGGGCGGACCTGCTCGGCGAACGCTCGCATATAGTCCGTTGCCGCCACCGCCGGCCCGTCCGGCAGCGCGTTGCGCACATACGGCACGCGCGGCTCCGAGGCGCCGGGGTGCAGCAGGTTCCAGCGCTCCGCCTCCATCCCGTCGCGCGCCAGCTCGGTGAAGCTCGTCACGCTCCACACGCCCGCCTCCACGTCGAAGTCGTCGCGCAGCAGCTCCGCCGCGGCCTCGACCTCCCGCAGGATCGTGCCCGAGCCGAGCAGCTGCACGTCCGAGCCGTCGCGCACCCGGTGGATCCCGCGCAGGATCCCCTCCTCCGCCCCCTCCGGGATCGCCGGGTGCGGGTAGTTCTCGTTCATCAGCGTGAGGTAGTAGAAGACGTCCTCCTGCTCGGCGACCATCCGCCGCATGCCCTCGTGGACGATCACCGCCACCTCGTACGCGTAGGTCGGGTCGTAGGACACGCAGTTGGGGATCGTCGAGGACAGGACGTGCGAGTGCCCGTCCTCGTGCTGCAGCCCCTCGCCGTTGAGCGTCGTCCGCCCCGCCGTCCCGCCCAGCAGGAATCCGCGCGTGCGGTTGTCGCCGGCCGCCCACGCGAGGTCGCCGACCCGCTGGAAGCCGAACATCGAGTAGTAGATGTAGAACGGGATCGTCTGGACCCCGTGGTTGGAGTAGGAGGTGCCCGAGGCGATCCAGGACGAGAACGCGCCCGCCTCGTTGATGCCCTCCTGCAGGATCTGGCCCTCCTTGTCCTCCTTGTAGAACATCAGCTGCTCGGAGTCCTCGGGCGAGTAGAGCTGGCCGACCTGGGAGAAGATCCCGAGCTGGCGGAACATCCCCTCCATCCCGAACGTGCGCGACTCGTCGGGCACGATCGGCACCACGTGCGCGCCGATCCGCTTGTCGCGCACGAGCGTGTTGAGGATCCGGATGAACGCCATCGTGGTCGAGACCTCGCGCTCACCGGTGCCGCCGAGCTGGGTGGCGAACGCGTCCAGCTCCGGCACCGGCAGCGACGAGGGCGCGCGGCGCCGGCGCACCGGCAGCCCGCCGCCCAGCTCGCGCCGGCGCTCGCGCAGGTAGGTGATCTCCGGCGAGTCCTCCGGGGGGCGGTAGAAGGCCTTGCCCGCGATCTGCTCGTCGGTCAGCTCCAGCCCGAAGCGGTCGCGGAACGCGCGCAGCGCCTCGTCGGTCATCTTCTTCTGCTGGTGGGTGATGTTCTGGCCCTCGCCGGCCTCGCCCATCCCGTAGCCCTTCACCGTCTTGGCCAGGATCACCGTCGGGCGCCCGTCGGAGCGCATCGCCTCCGCGTAGGCGGCGTGGACCTTGACCGGGTCGTGGCCGCCGCGGTTGAGCGCCCAGATGTCGGCGTCCGACCAGTCGGCCACGCGCGCGGCCAGCTCCGGGTAGGCGCCGAAGAAGTGCTCGCGCACGTACGCGCCGTCGCGCGACTTGAACGTCTGGTACTCGCCGTCGACGGCCTCGTCCATGCGGCGCTTGAGCAGCCCGTCGTGGTCGGCGGCCAGCAGCGGGTCCCAGCGGTTGCCCCAGATCACCTTGAGCACGTCCCAGCCGGCGCCGCGGAAGAAGGTCTCGAGCTCCTGGATGATCTTGCCGTTGCCGCGCACCGGCCCGTCGAGCCGCTGCAGGTTGCAGTTGACGACGAAGACCAGGTTGTCCAGCCGTTCGCGCCCGGCCAGCGAGATCGCACCCAGCGACTCCGGCTCGTCGGTCTCCCCGTCGCCGAGGAACGCCCACACCTTGCGCCCGCGCGTGTCGGACAGCCCGCGCCCCGTGAGGTACTTCATGAAGCGCGCCTGGTAGATCGCCATGATCGGCCCGAGGCCCATCGAGACCGTCGGGAACTGCCAGAAGTCCGGCATCAGCCAGGGATGCGGGTAGGAGGACAGCCCGCCGCGCGAGACCTCCTGGCGGAAGCCGAGCAGATCCTCCTCGCTCAACCGCCCCTCCAGGAACGCGCGCGCGTAGACGCCCGGCGACGAGTGGCCCTGCATGTAGACGAGGTCGCCGCCGTGGTGCTCGCTCGGCGCATGCCAGAAGTGGTGGAAGCCGACCTCGTAGAGCGTCGCGGCCGACTGGTAGGAGGCGATGTGCCCGCCCAGCTCGGAGGACTCGTCGTTGGCCCGCAGCACCGTCGCCATCGCGTTCCAGCGGATGATCGCCCGGATCCGGTGCTCCAGCTCGAGGTCCCCCGGATAGTCGTCCTCGCGCTCGGGCGGGATCGTGTTGACGTACGCGCTCGGCGCCACGGCCCCGTCGTAGGCGCCCGCGCTGCGCGCGTGCTCGAGCACGCGGTCGAGCAGGTCGCCCGCCCGCTCCGCCCCGTCGTGGTGCACGACGGAGTCGAGCGCCTCGACCCACTCCCGCGTCTCCTGCCCGTCGATGTCCGTGCGCGCAGCCATCGGGAATGCATTGTGAACTAGTGCCCGCCGACCCGCTGCTAGCGTCGCCGTGGTGCCCTCGCCGCGCGCCACCGGACGGCCCACGCAGGTGCTGTTCGTGCTGCTGCTCGCCGGCGTCTCGTTCGCGCTGTCGCAGACGCTCGTGGTCCCGGCGCTGCCGCAGATCAGCCGCGAGTTCTCGACCGGCGCTTCGTCGGCGTCGTGGGTGCTGACCGGCTTCCTGCTGTCGGCCTCGGTCGCGACGCCGATCGTCGGCAAGCTCGGCGACCTCTACGGCAAGGGCAGGGTCCTGACCGTGGTGCTGATCATGTTCTCGCTGGGCGGCGTCGTGTGCGCGCTGGCCGGCTCGATCGGCGTCCTGATCGCGGGCCGCGTCGTCCAGGGCGTCGCGGGCGGCGTGTTCCCGCTCGCGTTCGGGATCGTGCGCGACACCTTCCCGCCCGAGCGGGTCGGCACCGGCCTGGGGATCATCAGCGCGATCTTCGGCATCGGCGGCGGGATCGGCCTGCCGCTGTCGGGCGTGATGGTCGACAACTTCGACATCTCGTGGCTGTTCTGGATCAGCCTGATCGCGCTGCCGGCGGCGCTCGCCGCGCAGCGACTGATCCCGGAGTCGGCGCCGGTGGAGCACACGCGCATCGACTGGCTCGGCGCCGGCCTGCTGTCCGTCGCGCTGGCCGCGATCCTGCTGGGGGTCACGGAGGCGAACTCGTGGGGCTGGGACTCGGCGCGCACGCTCGGGCTGATCGCCGGCGGCCTGGTGGTGCTGGGCGTCTGGATCCGGGTCGAGGCCCGCAGCCAGGAGCCGCTGATCGACCTGCGCATCCTCTCCGCGCGCGCCGTCGCCACGACGAACCTCACCGGCTTCATGATCGGCTTCGCGATGTTCTCGAGCTTCCTGCTGATCCCGCAGTTCGCGCAGGCGCCGGAGTCCACCGGCTACGGCTTCGGCGCCTCGGTGACCCAGGCGGGGCTGCTGCTCTTCCCCGCCGCCGTCGCCCAGCTCCTCGCGGGCCCGCTCGCGGGGCGCCTGGGCGGCGTGATCGGCTTCCGCACGACGCTGGCCATGGGCGCCGGCTTCGCGACCGCGGCGTTCGTCGTGCTCACGCTCCAGCACCAGAGCGAATGGGACTTCGTGCTGGCCGGCGTGCTGCTGGGCGCCGGCATCTCGTTCGCCTTCGCCTCGATGGCGAACCTGATCGTCGGCGCCGTGCCGCAGTCGCAGGTCGGGATCGCCACCGGCATCAACACCGTCATGCGCACCGTCGGCGGCGCGTTCGGCGCGGCCGCCGCCACCGCGATCCTGCTCGGCAACACGATCGCCGACACCCCGATCCCGAGCGAGGGCGCCTACACGACCGCGTTCCTGATGTCCGCGGTCGGCGGCGTGCTCGCGCTCGGCGCCGCGCTGCTGGTGCCCACCCGCGCGGCCGAGGCCGCCGCCCGTCGCGCGGCCGCCGAGGCCAGTCCCTCCTCCGCCTGAGCCGACGAGCGCGATCTACGCTGCGGGCATGAGCCTCGTCATTCGCGAGCTCGAGCCGCATCCCGCGCTGCGCGGCGTGATCCGCCGCGCGTCCGACTTCGAGGAGCGTGCCGCGGGCCCGCTGCGCCGCGTCGAGGCGCCGCTGCTCGGGATCGTGGTGGTCGTATCGCTCGGGCCGGACATCGAGGTGGCCGGCGAGCGGACCGCCTCGTTCGCGGCCGGGTTGTGGGACCGGCCCGTGACCACCGGCCACTTCGGCGAGCAGCGCGGCTACGAGCTGTACCTCGACCCGCTGGGCGCGCGCCGGCTGCTGGGCGTGCCGATGGTCGAGCTGGCCAACCGACTCGTGCGCCTCGAGGACCTGCTCGGGCCGCGGGCGCGGGAGCTGATCGAGCGCCTGGGCGAGGCCCCGGACGCCGCCGCCCGGCACGCGCTGGCCCAGGCCGTGCTGGCGCGCCGCCTGGTCGAGGGCCGCCCGGCCGCACCGGAGGTGGCCTACGCACTCGGGCGGCTTCGCGCGAGCCACGGCGCCGTCCGCGTCGAGGCGCTCGCCGCCGAGGTCGGCTGGAGTCGCCGGCATCTCGCCAGCCGCTTCCGCGAGGACGTCGGCCTGGCGCCCAAGGCCGTCGCCCGGCTGGCGCGCATCGAGCACGCGGTCACGCTGGTGCGCGCCGGCCGGCCGCTCGCCGACGCCGCCTACTCGGCCGGCTACGCCGATCAGCCGCACTTCAACCGCGAGTTCCGCGCGCTGGTCGGCTGCGCGCCCGGCGAGTTCCGATTCGTCCAAGACGCCAGGTCCGCGGCGTGACAGGCTGACGCCATGAAGCTCTATCCCACGCTCCGCTACGACGATCCCCGCGCCGCGCACGACTGGCTGCAGCGGGCGCTCGGCTTCGAGTCCGTCGCCGTCCACGAGGACGGCGGCACGATCCAGCACGCCGAGATGCGCTGGGGCGAGGACATGATCATGTTCGGCGCCCCCGACGAGGGCTCCCCCAAGAGCCCGATCACCGTCTACGTCACCTGCGAGGACCCCGACGCGGCCTACGCCCGCGCCAAGGAGGCCGGGGGCGAGATCACGATGGAGCTGGTCGACCAGGACTACGGCTCGCGCGAGTTCTCGGTCCGTGACCCGGAGGGCCACACCTGGAGCTTCGGGACCTACGAGCCGCGCTAGCGGCGGCGGAGCGACACGGGCAGCATCGTGGCGAACGAGGCGAGCCCGATCGCGAGCGAGCCCGCGATCGCCGGCGGGTAGCCGCCGGCGTCGATCACCGCCCCGGCGGCGGGCGGCCCGACGGCCGAGCCGATGCCCGCGCCCGTGTAGAGCACCCCGAGCAGCGCGCCGAGGTTGGCGACCCCGAAGCGCGCCGCGACGACCGCCGGCGCGAGCGCCACGAAGCCGCCGTAGCCGACGCCCAGCACGGCGGCGAACGCCAGCATTGCGGCGTAGCTGGAGCCGGCCACCCACCACAGCGCGAAGCTCGCGCCCATCGCGGCGAAGCAGCCCTGGAAGACGCGCAGCAGCCCGCCGCCGCCGGCGATCGCGCCGAGCCCGAGCCGCCCGACGACGCTCGCGATCCCGATCGCCCCGATGAGCCCCGCCGCCGGCACCGCGCCGATGCCGCGCTCCTCGGCGTAGGACGGCAGGTGCACGAACGGCACGAACAGCGCGACGGAGACGAGGATCGCCGAGAGGTAGAGCCAGCGGTAGCCCGGATCGCGCAGCGCCTCGCCCAGTCGGGCGCCGCCGCCGCCCGCCGCGCTGGGCGCCGCCGACACCGCGAACGCGCACGCCACCAGCGTCACGACGCCCACGGCCGCGAGCACGAGATAGCTGTCGCGCCAGCCGATCGCCTCGATCAGCGCCGCGGTCGCCGGCGGCATCGTCAGCGTCCCGATGCCGATCCCGGCCACCGCGACCCCGAGCGCCAGCGTGCGGCGGCGCTCGAACCACGCGCCCACCAGCGCCACCATCGGCACGTAGGCGCACGCGACCGCGATCCCCACCCCGAGCCCGTAGGCCACCAGCGCCACGGCCAGCGAGCCGGCGCGCGCCGTGACCAGGAGCCCCAGCGCCATCGCGGCGGCCCCCACCAGCAGCACCCGCCGCGGCCCGAAGCGGTCGCAGGCCGCGCCGCTCAGCCCGCCGAGCCCGAAGTACAGCAGCGACGTGAGCGAGAAGAACACCGCGCCGACCGCCCGGCCCGCGCCGAACTCGGCGCGCAGCTCTCCCAGGAACGCCCCGTAGGAGTAGGCGATCCCGAACGCCACGAACATCGCGGCGAACGCGGCGCCGACGATCCCCCAGGCGCGGCGCGAGTCCAGCCCGGGTGCGGTGCCGGCGGCGCTCATCCCCCGCCCCACGCTACACGGCCGGCGCGTACCCTCAGTCCATGGACCCAGACGACCTCCTGGCCGGGCCGGCCGTCGCGGCGGCGGTCGCCGCCCTGGCCGAGCGCAACCGCCATCACGTCGAGCAGATGGCGCCGGCGGAGCGCGAGGACGCGCTCGTGCACTGGCGCGAGCTGGCGATCACGGTGCTGACGGCCGCGCGCAGCGCCACGGGCGACGAGGGCGAGGCAGACGCCCACGGGCGTGCCACGATCGTGCTCGAGGACGCAGGTGGCGAGGAGGTCACCGTGCACGCCACGTTCTGGCCGGAGATGCAGGACCTCGGCGACGGCGAGGTCGCCGCCACGCCGGCCCAGATCGCCGCGCTCGAGCTGCTCGAGCAGCTCACCGGCGGCGAGGACGACGATGGCTGAGGGCCTGTCGGACTCGCTTCTGATGACGCGCGAGGACCACGCGCGGCTGCAGGCCGAGCTGGAGCGGCTGCAGACCGTCGCGCGCGGGGAGATGGCCGAGCGCATCAAGGCGGCGCGCGACCTCGGCGACCTCAAGGAGAACGCCGAGTACCACGACGCCAAGGACGCCCAGGCGATCCTGGAGACGCGGATCCTGCGGGTCCGCGACCAGCTGCTGCGAGCCGAGGTGGTCGAGGCCGACGGCGGCGGCTCCGCCGGCGCCGTGGGCTTCGGGAGCCGCGTCGGGCTCGCGGACCGCGAGAGCGGCCGCGAGCTGAGCTACACGCTGGTCAGCGCCGTCGACGCCGACGCCGCCGAGGGCAAGCTGTCGGTCGAGTCACCCGTCGGCCAAGCGCTGGTGGGCGCGCGGACCGGCGACGTCGTCGAGATCCCCACGCCGAAGGGGACCCGGACGCTCGAGGTCACGTCGATCGCTTGACGCCCACGATCGCCACGTAGTGCAGCGGCTTGCCGTGGCTGTCGAGCCGGTGCTGGTAGCGGCGCCGGCCGCGCTCGTCGATGCCGTCGGTCTCGAGCATGTCGGCGAGCAGCTCCTCGAACCCGCTCTCGTCGGCCTCGTCGAGGAAGTCCTGCTTGATCGTGAACGCGATCCAGCCGCCGTCCTCGACGAAGCCGCAGGCGGTCTCGAAGACCTCGGGCGGGACGTCGCCGAAGCCGAGGGCCGCCACGGACGTCATCGCGCCGAAGCGCGTCCGCTCGAGGTCGCGGCGCACGTCGCCCGGCGGACTGAGCAGGTCGCACACGTGATAGCCCGCGTAGAGGCCGGGGCGGTCGCGTTCAGCGGCCTCGCCCGCCTCGGGGCTGATGTCGACGCCCACGATGTCCTCGAAGCCGCGCTTGCTCAGCGCCTCGCCCATGATGCCGTTGCCCGCCCCGAGATCCAGCACGCGCAGCGCCGCGGTGTCCTGTCCGGCGGCCTCGACCGCGTCGGCCAGCAGGTCTCCGACGACGCCCGGCGACTGGCACTTGAGGCGCTCGTAGAACAGGTGCTCGTAGAGCCCCGGGATCGCGTAGATCTCGCCGTAGTCGTGGAACCGCAGCCAGCGCGCCTCGCCGTCGACGATCACCTCGCACCACTCCTCGTCCTGACTGAGGCGTCCGTCGGACGGCGGGAAGCGGACCTGGTGCTTGAGGGTGGTGAGGGTCATGGTCATGTTCCATACCCCTCATGCCGGATCCCCGAGCACGGCGCGCCGCAGGGCGGCCGTCGCTGGCAACCTCCAGGGCGGCGTGACGATCCCCGCGCCGCCATGACCGCTGCCGACACGCCGATGCGGGATACGCACGTCCATGCCGGGTAGGCCCCGGACATGGAACGCCCAGATCTTCCCGAGCAGCTCGACCGCCCCTACGGCGATCAGGAAACCGACTACGTGGTCCTCGAGCCCGAGGGCACCGAACCCGAGGGCGGTCAGCCCACCGGCGACCTCGTGACCGACGAGGAGCGGGCGGCGGCGGCCGAGGCCGCGGCCATCGGCGGCACGGCGGCCGACGACGTGACCGAGGGGCCGGATGCCGAGCACTACGACCGCGATCCCGCCTTCGAGGCCGTCGAAGAGGCGGGCGGCGGCCAGGCGGAGGGCTTCGAGCAGTCGGAGGCGCTGCTGATCGAGCACGCGTCGACGCCGCCCGACGCCGACGTCACGGCCGACGCGTTCGACCTCGACGATCCCGGCACGGACGTCGACCCGGACGCCGAGGGCGACCTCGCCAACGACCTCTCAGAGCTCGACCGCGGCGAGGCCGGCATCCCCGCCGGCGAGCAGCCCGACGAGGAGGCGCGCCGCGCCTCCGGCCGCAGCGGAGAGGCCGACGAGGTGCACTCGTCCGAGTTGACGTCCGACCCCGACGAGGGCCCCGACGACCCTGGCCAGGGGCCCGGGATCGCCTGGGAGCGCTGAACCTTCCCGAGGCGACGCTCGCGACCTCGTGAGCGACGACGAGGCACGCCTGCAGGCGGTCGCCACGCCTGCTCAGGCGTGAGGCGATCGCTCTGCGGGAGCGGGCGCGCTGCGGCGCTCGGTCGGCCTGGGCGGGTCGGAGGGCTGCCGAGCCCGGGGATGCGCGCTGCGCTCATGCCTGATCGCCGTCCGCCGGGCCGTGTTCGGCCTCAAGGCGCGACGCCGACCGGCCGACGACAGGATGGTGAGACGGTTGACCTTCGGAGTTCGGCTGGCGCTGGCCGCGATCGGCATGTTGGCCAGCGTGCTGCTCGTCGGCCAGCTCGTCGTGGCGGACACCGTCCGCGACTCGTTCATCGCCAAGCAGGTCGAGGACTACTCGGCGGACGCGCGAGCGCTGGAGCAGGCGGTGCAGGAAGCCGGCGAGGGCGAGGACCCGATCGACGAGGCGCGGGAGGTGATCGAGGCCGTGGCAGCGCGTCCGGCGGTCGCGGGCGTGGAGCTGCTCGACGTCCGAGGGCGCGTGGTGGCCGGCACCGACCCGGCCAGCGTGGGCGACGTCGAGGATGGCCCCGCCGTGGCGGTGGCCCGGACGGGCACCCCGTACGCGGGCGCCGAGCAGGAGGCCCACGAGGAGGCCGAGAACTTCGAGTACGCGGTGCCGGTCGTCCTTCCGGCGGGCCGCTTCGCCCTGGAGGTCGATCAGGATCGCGAGCCCCTCGACCGTCGCCTCGCAGAGCTTCGCGAGAACCTGCTGGTCCTGCTCCTGGCGTCGATTCCCGTCGGCGGCGCCCTCTTCTTCCTGCTCGGTGGGCGTGGGCTCGCGCGACAGCACCGGGCGACGGTCGAGCGCTCGCTGCGCGACGGCCTCACGGGACTGGGCAACCACCCGGCGTTCCAGGCGCGGCTGGCCGCGGAGGTGGCGGTCGCGACGCGCTACGGCGGGCCGCTCGCGCTGGCGATCGTGGACATCGACGACTTCAAGTTCGCCAACGACAGCCTCGGCCACTGCCACGGTGACCGGGTCCTCGCCGGCGTCGGGGCCGCCCTGTCCGGCGGCCGCGGAAGCGATGGCTGCTATCGCATCGGCGGCGACGAGTTCGCCGTCGTCATGCCCCGGACCGACCTGACCGGAGCGCATTCCGCGCTGGACGCCGCGGTCGCACGCGCGGTCGACGAGCTTCCCGGCCTCCAGGTCAGCGTCGGCCTCGCCACGCTCGCGTCGGCCGATGGCAGCCTCGAGCTGCTGTGGGAGCAGGCGGACGCGGCGATGTACGAGGCCAAGCGCGTCGCCGGCAGCGCGATCGTCGCCTTCGAGGACATCTCGACCGACACCGCGATCACCCACCCCGAACGGCTGCGCGCCCTGCGCCGACTGATCGCCGACGACGAGGTCGGCATCGCCTTCCAGCCGATCTGGGACCTCGACCGGAACGAGATACTGGGCTACGAGGCGCTGTCACGTCCGGCCGAGGACTACGGGTTCAGCGGCCCGGGGGAGGCGTTCGCGCTGGCCGAGAAGACGGGCCACGCGCATCTCCTGTGCGACCTGGCACGCCGCAGCGCCCTCGCGCAGGCCGACCGGTTGCCGCCGGGGGCGCTGCTGTTCCTCAACGTGTCGCCGCAGACGCTCGAGCACGACATGCTCGCCGGCGACGGCCTCGTGAGAGCCGTGGAGGCCGCCGGTCTCGAGCCCGAGCGGGTCGTGCTCGAGCTGACCGAGCACGCGACCAGCCGCCTGGACCAGGTGGTCCGCGAAGCCGCGCGGTTGCGCGGGCTGGGCTTCAAGCTGGCGCTCGACGACGTCGGCGCCGGCAACGCCGGCTTGGACCTGCTGCGCAGCATCGGCGCCGACTTCGTCAAGATCGACCGGGCCGTGGTGGCCGGCGCCGCGACCGACCGCTCGGCGCGCGGCGTCCTGGAGGCGGTGATCGTCTACGCGCGCAGGACCGGGGCGTTCGTGATCGCCGAGGGGATCGAGACCACCGAGCTGCTCGACCTCGTCCGCAACCCGTTCTCCGTCCTCCCCGACGACCGGGCACCGGGCGTCGGCGGCGCGCAGGGCTTCCTGCTCGGCCGGCCAGAGAGCTCGTTCGAAGCGACGACCGCGACCTCCGCGGTCGGCTGAGCCGAGCCCGGCGCCGATCGGGGCTCACGTCGGCACGTAGCGCAGGCAGGTGGGGGGATCGCCGCTGCGGAAGCCGTCGAGCAGGGCGGCCCGCCGCTCCTCGGGCGTGCCGTGGTGCTGGGCGTTGCCGACGTCGAAGTCGCCGACGGCGAGCGCGGCGTTCGCCGCCTCCTCGAGGTCGCCCGGCTGCAGCTCGCCCTGCGCGTAGACCGAGTTCGCCCAGGTGCCGGCCAGGCAGTCCGCCTGCAGCTCGAACGGCCGTGCCGTCGCGGTCACCCGGTTGTCGAAGATGCCCAGCTCCTGCTGGAGGTTGTGCGCGTACTCGTGGGCGAGCACGTAGGCGACGGCGAAGTCGCCCTCCGCACGGCCGGCGCCGGTCGCCTCCCCCGGCAGCCCGCGCGCCACCCCCTCGTAGAGGTCGGCGGCGAAGCGCTGCGAGACGTAGATGGTGCGGCGGCCGAAGCGCTCGCGCCGCCGCTCGTACTCCTCGCGGGCCTGCGCGACGCGCTCCTGCACGTCGCGTTCGAGCCGCTCGCGGGCGGCCTCGACGTCCCCGCCACCGCAACCCATCGCGCCGCCGGCGACCAGTGCGGCGAAGGCGAGGATCGCCACGAGGCGCGAGCGCATGGCGTGGAGTCTGCCCTCGCGCCCCGCCGGCGTATCGCTTTCAGCCCTCGCGCGGCACGTCGCCCCGCCAGGCGCCCGACTCGGTGCCCTCGGACTCGATCAGCGCCTTGAAGCGCTCCAGGTCGCCCTTGATGCGGCGGTCGTCGAAGCCCAGCGCGCTGCCGAGCTTCTCCTTCGCGCCCTCGGGCACCCAGTCCATCTGGACCATCACGCGGGTGCGGTCGTCGGCGATCTTGTGGAACGTCACGACGCCGGCGTTCTCCTTGCCGTCGGTGTTGCGCCAGGCGACGCGCTCCTCGGGCGCCTGCTCGACGATCTCGGCGTCCCACTCGTGGCGCGAGCCGCCGAACTCGGCCACCCAGTGCACGTGGCGGTCGTCGACCTGGCGGATCTCCTCGATGCCGGCCATGAAGCGAGGGAACTCCTCGAACTGGGTCCACTGGTTGTAGACGGTGGAGATCGGCGCGCCGACCTCGATGGACTGCTCGACGGTGCTCATGTGATTCCTCCGAGTGAGTGCGGCGCGACACTGCGCCACTGCCCGTTGCTACGGAGAGCGGGTGGAGGGCGATCAGGGCATACTCGTCCCGCGGCGCCGGGGGTGAGGCCCCACCGAAGGTGAGAAGCGGTCGGAGGACACCGGCCGGCCGGTCGGGACCTCACCCCCGGCGCCGCGGGTCGAATCCGGTCGGCGTCGAGACCTGGCGCTCAGGTCGTGGTG
>Ga0136616_10000131_pt1 | contig 29550 bp, 31 predicted proteins | sample AntDrymUQ2992106_2_FD_106648 | JGI IMG/M metagenome (GOLD analysis project Ga0136616, IMG submission 106648) | Polar desert sand microbial communities from Dry Valleys, Antarctica - metaG UQ299 (21.06) | ecosystem: Environmental > Terrestrial > Soil > Desert | place: Antarctica: Dry Valley... | reverse complement strand
GGGGCAGTCGGTAAGTGGGTCTTCGCTGACTGTCCCGCTCTGGCGAAGCGGTTGGATACGGATTATCCGGATCGGACACTGATGTCCGGCCGTTTCGCTAGTCGTTTCGTCAGACCCTCCTAGGAGTCGCGGGCAGGCGCCGCGGCTCGTCTGGTCGTCGTCTCTCGAGAAGCGCGATACCCTCGACAGTCGCTATGGCTCGCGGAGAGAGAACAGAACGCGCCGGTCCCGACCTGCAGGAGCGTGTCGTCGAGATCAATCGTGTCGCGAAGGTAGTCAAGGGCGGCCGCCGGTTCTCGTTCACGGCCCTCGTCGTCGTCGGCGACGAGCGCTCGCGCGTCGGCGTCGGCTACGGCAAGGCCAACGAGGTGCCGCTCGCCATCCAGAAGGGCGTGGAGCGGGCGCGCCGGAACATGTTCGAGGTCCCGATGTACGGGACGACGATCACCCATGAGGTGGTCGGAGTCTTCGGCGCCGGGCGCGTCCTGCTCAAGCCCGCCTCCGAGGGCACCGGCGTAATCGCGGGTGGCGGCGTCCGGGCCGTGCTCGAGCTCGCCGGCATCCGCGACGTGCTCTCGAAGTCACTCGGGACGCAGAACCCGATCAACCTGGTCAAGGCTACGGTCACCGGCCTGCAGGAGCTTCGCAGCCCCGCTCAGGTGGCCGAGCTGCGCGGGCTCAGCGTGCGCGAGGTGCTTGGTGGGCGTCCCGACCGTGCCAACGGGGCGCCGGCGGACGCCGCCGACGGCGGCCAGGCCCAAGCACCCGTGGAGGCGGGGTCGTGATGGCCGAGCTACGCGTGATCCAGGTCCGCTCGGCCAACGGGGCCAATCCCAAGCAGCGGGCGACGCTCCGCACGCTCGGCCTCGGCCGAATCGGGTCGGCCTGCGAGCGACCCGACGAGCCCACTGTGCGCGGCGCTCTGCGCGTCGTACAGCACCTCGTCAAGATCGAACGCTGAGGGCCGTCGTGGATCCAGAGGACATCGGACTGCACTCGCTGCGCCCGGCGCCGGGTTCGCGCCACCGTCCCAAGCGAGTCGGCCGCGGCGAGGGCTCGGGGGTCGGCAAGACCTCCGGCCGCGGACAAAAGGGGTACGGCGCCCGCTCCGGCTCGAAGAGCAAGGCGCGGTACGAGGGCGGCCAGATGCCGATCCACATGCGCCTGGGCAAGCTCCGCGGCCCGCACATGAAGAAGTCGATGCCCTTCGAGCAGTTCCGCACGCATACCCAGCCCGTCAACGTGGGCGACCTCGAGGCTCGCTTCGAGGCCGGCGCCGAGATCACGGCCCAGACCCTCGCCGCCGCCGGGCTCGCCACGCGCAAGGGCGTGCCCGTGAAGATCCTCGGCGGGGGCGAGCTGAGCAAGAAGCTGACCGTCCGCGTCCACGGCTTCTCGAAGACCGCCCGCGAGCGCATCGAGTCCGCCGGCGGCAGCTGCGAGCCTCCACCCGAGCTCTAGCGGCCCCCGGGACCCATGCTGCAGACGCTCCTCAACTCGATCCGCACGCCCGACATCCGGCGCAAGCTGCTGTTCACCGCGGCCATGCTCGCCCTGTACCGCCTCGGCTCCTTCATTCCCGCCCCGGGGATCGACGTCACGGCGGTCGAGCGGATAGCGGAGAGCTTCAAGGGCTCGAACGTGCTCGGCTTCCTCAACCTGTTCTCGGGGGGCAGCCTGCAGCGCTTCGCGATCTTCGCGCTCGGGATCATGCCCTACATCACCGCGTCGATCATGCTGCAGCTCCTGACCGTGGTGCTGCCCTCGCTCGAGAAGCTGCGCAAGGAGGGCGAGGTCGGCCAGCAGAAGATCACCCAGTACACGCGCTACCTGACCGTCGGGCTCGCCTTTGGTCAGTCGATCGGCTACGTGTTCCTGTTCCGCTCCTTCGGAGCGACCGCCGGCACCTCGGTGGTCGAGAACTTCAACTTCAGCGCGGTCTTCATCATCGTGACCACGCTCACCGCGGGAACGGTGCTCGTCATGTGGCTCGGCGAGCTGATCACCCAGCGCGGCATCGGCAACGGCATCTCGCTCATGATCTTCGCGAGCATCGTCGCCGGCCTGCCGAACGGCCTGCAGGGCTGGTGGACGAACCCGGACCAGGTCTTCAAGGTGATGATGCCCTTCATCGCGCTCGCGGTGGTGGCCGCCGTGGTCTTCATGCAGGAGGGCCAGCGACGAATACCCGTCCAGTACGCCAAGCGCGTCATCGGACGGCGGATGGCGGGCGGCGGCTCGACCTACCTTCCGCTGCGGGTCAACATGGCCGGCGTGATCCCGGTGATCTTCGCCGCCTCGCTGATGGCCTTCCCGCCCACCGTCGGGGAGCTCATCCAGGCGCCGTGGGCGCGGAGCATTTCAACCTTCTTCAGCCCGAACGGGTGGGCCTACATCGTCGGCGAGTCGATCATGATCATCGTCTTCACCTACTTCTACACCGCCGTGACCTTCAACCCGGTCGAGCAGGCCGACAACCTCAAGAAGCACGGCGGCTTCATACCAGGGGTGAGACCGGGGCGGCCCACCGCCGAGTTCCTCGACCGCATCCTGAGCCGCCTGACCTTCCCCGGCGCCCTCTACCTGGCTGCCGTCGCGGCCCTGCCGACCCTCCTCATCAGCCAGACGTCGGCCAACTTCTTCTTCGGCGGGACGTCGATCCTGATCGTGGTCGGCGTGGCCCTCGACACCATGAAGCAGCTCGAGGCGCAGTTGATGATGAGGAACTACGAAGGATTTCTCAAGTAGCGCTCCGGAGGTGCCTCTCTCGGGTACGCTCGCTTCGCTCGCTCAGAGAGTCCCTCGATAGGCACTTCCTTCGCGCGGCGAACGTTCAAAGCCGAGGGACGGACCGCGTCCTACTTCCGATACGCTGCCGCGCCTCGTGGCGCAGCTCAACCTCATCCTCCTCGGTCCTCCGGGGGCCGGGAAGGGCACGCAGGCGGAGCGTCTGGTCGACGACTTCGACCTTCCCTACTACGCCACCGGTGACATCCTGCGCGCGGCGGTCAAGGAGGATTCGGAGCTCGGGCGCAAGGCCGGCGAATACATGGAACGGGGGGACCTCGTCCCCGACGAGGTGATCGTCGAGGTCGTCGTCGACCGCATCGACCGCACCGAGGCCGAGGACGGCTTCCTGCTCGACGGCTTCCCGCGCAATCCCGACCAGGCCCGCGCCCTCGACGACGAGCTGAGCCGACTCGGCCGTGAGCTCACCGCGGTGCTCCTGATCGAGGTCGACGACGACGAGGTCGTCCGCCGCCTGTCCGGGCGCCGCGTGTGCGTCAAGAACGGCCACCTCTACCACGTCGAGTTGGATCCGCCGAAGCGAGAGGGCGTCTGCGATCAGGACGGGTCGAAGCTGGTCCAGCGCGACGACGATCATGCCGACACCGTCAAGCACCGCCTCGAGGTCTACCAGGATCAGACGAGCCCACTCGCCCAGGTCTACGAGGAGCGCGGGCTTCTGCGCCGCTTCGACGGCAGCCGCTCGACCTCCGAGGTGCACGACCACATCCGGGCCACGCTCGCGACGCTGCGGCTCGAGAGCGAGCTGTAGCAATCCGGCTGTAGGCTCGTTTCGGTTGATCGTCCAGAAGACCCCCGTCCAGATCGAGCAGATGGCCGCCGCGGGGCGGATCCTCGCCCGCTGCCTGCAGCTCGTGCGTGCCAAGGCGCGCGAGGGAGTGACGACGCGGGAGCTCGACAAGGTGGCCGAGCGGTACATCCAGGCTCAGGGAGGCCAGCCGGCCTTCAAGGGCTATCGCGGGTTCCCGGGCTCGATCTGCGCGTCGCCGAACTCGATGATCGTCCACGGCATTCCCGGTGGCTACCGACTCGAACGCGGCGACATCCTGGCCATCGACGTGGGCGTCGAGCTCGACGGCTGGGTTGCGGACGCGGCGGTCACCGTCGCCGTGGGCCAGGTCTCTCCGGTGGCGCGCCGGCTGCTCGACACCACCTCCGCCGCGCTCTTCGACGCCGTGGAGCAGTGCCGGCTCGGCAATCGCCTGGGTGACGTCTCCCGTGCCGTGCAGCGGCGCGTCGAGGACGACGGGATGGCAGTCGTGCGCTCGCTGGTCGGGCACGGCATCGGGCGATCGATGCATGAGGATCCGCAGGTGCCGAACTTCGGCGCGCCCGGCACGGGCCCAGAGCTGACCGAGGGAACGGTGCTCGCCGTCGAGCCGATGGTCACGGCGGGCGGCCCCGCGATCCGGATGGGCTCGGACGGCTGGTCGGTCTACTCGCAGGACGGATCCCTCGCGGCGCACTTCGAGCACACGATCGCCGTGACCGCCGACGGACCTCGGATTCTCACTCCCTGGCACCTCGACGAGGAGTCGTGGGCGCGACCGGAGCCACGCGCTGAGACCGCCTGAGGCCGCTCGGCCCTGCTAGGCTGCAGGGTCGTGCTGTGGACCGACTCCTGGGTCCGCGGCGCCACCTCTGGAACTCCGTCGAGGATCGCGAGAGCGGTGAAGGTTCGAGCTTCGGTCAAGCCAATGTGCGAGAAGTGCAAGATTGTGCGCCGTCACGGCGCCGTCTTGGTGATCTGCCCGAACCCTCGGCATAAGCAGCGACAAGGATAGGGAGCGTATGGCGAGAATCGCGGGCGTGAACGTGCCACTCAACAAGCGCGTGGAGGTTGGACTCACGTACATCTACGGCGTCGGCGAGGCGACCGCTCGCAAGCTGCTCCAGGATGCCGGAATCGACCCGGACACCTACGTCCGCGACCTTACAGACGATGAGGTGATCAGGCTCCGCAACTCCGTCGACCAGGAGTTGAGCGTCGAGGGCGATCTGCGCCGCGAGCGCTCCCAGAACGTCAAGCGACTGATGGAGATCGGCGCCTACCGCGGCCTGCGCCACCGGCGGGGGCTGCCGGCGAACGGACAGCGGACGAAGACCAACGGCCGCACGCGCAAGGGTCCCCGGCGCATGCAGGTCGCCAGCAAGCGCAAGGTGAAGAAGTAGTGGCCGTTCTGCAGCGACGTCACGGGAAGTACGACTGATGGCCCAGCAGCGACCCGGACGCGGACGCGGGCGTCGCCGTCCTCGCCGCAACGTACCTGTCGGGCAGGCCCACATCAAGACGAGCTTCAACAACACGATCGTGACCCTCACCGATCGTGAGGGCAACGTGCTCGCCTGGGAGTCCGCGGGCGGCGCCGGCTTCAAGGGCTCGCGCAAGTCGACCCCGTTCGCCGCTCAGGTGACCGCCGACTCGGCGGCCCGCAAGGGGATGGAGCAGGGCCTCGAGAAGGTCGAGGTCTTCTCACGCGGCGCAGGCTCGGGTCGCGAGACGGCGATCCGCTCGCTGCAGGCCGCCGGCCTCGAGGTCACGGGCCAGCGCGACGTCACGCCGCAGGCCCACAACGGCGTCCGGCCCAAGAAGCGGCGGAGGGTCTAGGCGATGGCCCGTGACCGTGGCGCCCAGTGCAAGCAGTGCCGGCGCGAGGGCGAGAAGCTCTTCCTGAAGGGGGAGCGCTGCCTGACCGAGAAGTGCGGCGTCGAGCGGCGCGCGTATCCGCCGGGTGAGCACGGGCGCGGGCGCCAGAAGCAGTCCGAGTACCGCCTCCAGCTACGCGAGAAGCAGAAGGCACGGCGCTACTACGGCGTGCTCGAGAGGCAGTTCCGCAACTACTACAATCGCGCGAGCCGCCAGAGCGGGGTCACCGGCGAGAACCTGCTGCGACTGCTCGAGAGCCGCTTCGACAACGTGCTCGTGCGGCTCGGTTTCGCGGGCTCTCGGCGCCAGGCGCGCCAACTCATCCTGCACGGCCACTGGACGGTCAACGGCCGTCGCGTGAACATCCCCTCCTACCACGTCCGCGCCAACGACGTGATCGCCATGCGGGGCGGGTCGGGAGCGACCGACGCGGTCCGCGAGGCCACCGACCTCGTCTCCGCTGTCCCGGCCTGGCTCCAAGCCGACCACGACGGGCTTACGGCGAAGGTTCTGCGCCACCCGGAGCGGGGCGAGATCTCCGTGCCGGTGCAGGAACAGCTCATCGTCGAGCTGTACTCGAAGTAGAAGGCAACGAAGTAGTCCGAGCCCGTAGCCGCCCTTCGGGGCGGACGGCCACGCGGCCCGACCCCAAGAGAAGGAACCACCAGATGCTCGACTTCCAGACCCCCCAGATCTCCTCCGAGAAGATGGCCGACAACCGGACTCGCGCAACCGTCGAGCCGCTCGATCGAGGCTTCGGCTACACGTTCGGGAACTCGCTTCGCCGGGTGCTCCTGTCCTCGCTCGCCGGCGCCGCGGTCAAGAGCGTGCGCATCGAGGGGGTGGCCCACGAGTTCTCGACGATCGACGGCGTCACCGAGGACGTCACCGACATCGTGCTCAACCTGAAGGAGATCGTCTGCCGGATGCACTCCGAGGCCGATGAGGTCGAGGCCCCGCTCGTGGCCGACGGTCCCGGCGAGGTCACCGCGCAGGACATCGACCTGCCCGCGGGCATCGAGATCCTAAATCCCGACGCCCACATCGCCACGCTCGAGCAGGGCACGCGGATCGAGATGTACCTGACCATCGGCCGGGGACGCGGCTACTCGCCGGCCGAGGACAACAAGAACGAGGACCAGCCGATCGGGGTCATCCCGATCGACTCGATCTTCTCGCCGGTCAAGCGCGTCGCCTACCAGGTCGAGGCCGCCCGCGTCGGTCAGCGGACCGACTTCGACAAGCTGACCCTCGACGTCGAGACCGACGGCTCGAAGGAGCCCGAGGAGGCGCTCGCCGAGGCGGCCGAGATCCTCATCAGCCGGCTGTCGATCTTCACCGAGGCCGATCGGGTGGAGGCGCTGCGAGGCGCAGGCGACGGAGTCGTCGAGGTGGGCGCGGATCTCGCGCCCGGGGGCGCAGGCGGGACTCGGCGTGCCGACGGCATGGACGAGATCCTGATCGAGGAGCTCGAGCTCGGGGTGCGCTCATACAACTGCCTCAAGCGGGCCGGGATCCAGACTGTTGGTGAGTTGCTCCAGCGCTCGGAGACCGAGCTCGCGGCCATCCCCAACTTCGGCTCGAAGTCGATCGAGGAGGTGAGGGAGACGCTCCGCGCTCGCGGGCTGTCGCTGCGCGACGCCTAGACCGGGCCTCGCCCTCCCGCGCCGCGGCGGACGCGTACTCTCAACGTCATGCGCCACAAGAAAACCCGACACAAGCTCAGCCGCGACTCCGCGCACCGCAAGGCGCTGCTCATGAACCTCTCGCGTGAGGTCATCGACCACGAGCGGATCCGAACCACGCACGCCAAGGCCAAGGCACTCCGTCCCGAGGTCGAGAAGCTGATCACGCTGGCCAAGCGCGGCGACCTCCACGCCCGCCGCCAGGCCATGGCCGCCCTCGGACAGGACAAGTTCGTCGTCTACAAGCTGTTCGAGGAGGTGGCGCCGCGGTACTCGGAGCGCCCCGGGGGCTACACGCGCATCCTCAAGCTCGGACCACGCCCCTCGGACGCCACCGAGATGGCGTTGATCGAGCTCGTGTAGGAGGGGCAGCCGTGGCCGACGTCGAGCAGCTCAAGGACGCCACGCGGCAGGTCTGGAGCCGCGGCGACTACGTGAAGCTGGCCGCTCGGATCGAGAGCGCGGCGCAGGAGCTCGTCGACATCTGTGCGATCTCGGCCGGCCAGGAGGTGCTCGACGTGGCCGCGGGAAACGGCAACGTCGCCGTGCTGGCGGCGCGCGAGGGAGCCGCGGTCGTGGCCTCGGACCTCACCCCGGCGATGGTCGAGCTCGGACGTATGCGCACCGAGACCGAAGGGCTCGATGTCGAGTGGCGGGTCGCGGACGCCGAGGAGCTTCCCTTCGAAGACGAGAGCTTCGACTGCGTGACCTCCGTCTTTGGTGCGATGTTCGCTCCCCGCCCCGACGTCGTGGCCCGCGAGCTCTTTCGGGTGGTCCGGCCGGGAAACACGGTCGGCATGGCCAACTGGACGCCCGAGGGCTTCATGGGCAGCCTGTTCGAGCTCTTCACCCGCTACGGGCCCCCGCGACCCGACGACCTGCCGCATCCACTCGAGTGGGGGAGGGGGGAGGTCGTGTGCGAGCGCTTCGAAGGCCTCGCCGGAGCGTTAGCGGCCGAGCCGCGATGGGTCCGCTGGAGCTTCGCCGACGCCGACGAGGGGTTTCGCTTCTACGGCGAGACCGCCGGCACGTCGAGCGCCGTCGTGGCGACGCTCGACGAGGAGGCACGGTCACGGCTGCAGGGTGAGTTCGTCGAGCTGGTCGAGGAGTGGAACCAGGCCTCCGACGGCTCGGTCGAGATCGACGCCGAGTACCTGCTCGTGGCCGCGCGCCGGCCGGGATAGGTCGCTACGACGGGCCGTCGACCTTGATCGCCTGCCAGCCGGGGACGGTGTTGCCCTCCGGCGGGATCGGACGTTCCCGCAGGATTCGGGCGAGGTGGACCAGGTTGTGGGCCATCCAGCTCGCGGTCTTACGCGTGTAGGCGCTCTGGTTCCACCCGTCGGCCTCGATGAACGAGGGACCGGGGCCCGAGTCGCCCACCCAGTAGCAGTCCGCGTTGGGCGGTACCGCGCATCCCAGGTGGCCCAGGTTGAACAGCGTCGTCCCCGCGGCGTCGTGCGCACCGTCCTCGTTCCCCGTCACCACGACGCCCCCGACTGTGTTGTAGAGCGGGTACTGACCGACCTCGTTCGTGTCGTTGTAGGTCCCGTCGAGGCGCTCGATCACCATCTGGCAGACGCTCGAGCGCACCCCGAACCAGATCGAGGTGCCGACGATCAGGATGTCGGCGGCGAGGATCTTGTCCAGGATCTGCGGCCACTCGTCGCCGTCGCCGAGGTCGGACTCGACGCCGAACGGGACGTGGTGGTCGACGACCCGCACGAGCTCGGTCTCGCACTCGAGCTCGTCGAGGATCTCGGCGACCCGGTCGAGCAGGGCCTCGGTGTTCGATACCTGGGGGGAGGGCTTGAGCGTGCAGTTGAGCATCAGGGCCTTGAAGTCGGCCATGGACGGCTCCTGTCGTCGAAGAGCAGGATGAGTCGCGCGACCCTATCCGGGCGCGCGCTCGCCCGCAACACCCGAGGCATGACGTTAAGGTCGCCGTTCGATGACCGCGCGACTCGACCTCGAGTACGACGGCCACGGGTTCGCCGGCTGGGCTCGCCAACCGGACCTGAGAACCGTGCAGGGCGTCGTCGAGCAGGCCCTCGCGGCCGCGAGGCGGCCGGCCGAGCTGACCGCGGCCGGGCGGACCGACGCCGGTGTTCACGCCCGTGGCCAGGTGGCCAGCCACGACGGCGAGCCGGTCGCCGCCGGGCGGCTGAACGCAACGCTCGAGCCTGACGTTCGTGTGCTCAGGAGCGTCTCGGCGCCCGAGGGATTCGACGCCCGCCACGACGCTCGCGCCCGCACCTACCGCTACCGCATTCTCGCCCGCCCGACCGCGAGTCCCTTCGAGCGCGGGCGCGCGCTCCACTGCCCGCAACGGCTCGATCGCGACCTGCTCGCCGCCTGCGCGGACCCCGTCTGCGGCCGCCACGACTTCAGGGCGTTCACGCCGACCCAAACCGACCACGTGCGCTTCGAGCGCGAGGTCCTGCGGGCCGAGTGGCTCGAGGCCGGTGCGGACACGCTCGAGCTGTGGATCGAAGCCGACGCGTTCATGCGCCACATGGTCCGAACCCTCGTCGGAACCATGCTCGACGTGGCGGCGAGGCGGCGGTCGCTCGAAGATCTCGAGTGCCTGCTCGAGGGACGACCGCGCTCGGACGCCGGTCCGACGGCCCCCGCGTGCGGGCTCTACCTCGAGTCGGTCCGGTACTGAACGCAGACGCGGGTGGGGGCGCCGGGGCGCCCGCCCCGGCCCCTATCCTCAGCGGTCGCCATGAAGGTCCTCCTGACCAACGACGACGGCATCCAGGCCAAGGGCCTCAACACGATGCGCCGCGCCCTGCTCGCGCTCCCGGAGGTCGAGCTCGCGGTGATCGCGCCCGACTCGAACCGCAGCGCGAGCGGCCGGGGGATCACTACCCGCGCGCCGCTGTGGGTCGAGGAGATCGCCTTCGGGGACGGCACCACCGGCTTCGCCACCGAGGGGACGCCCGTCGACTGCGTGCGCTTTGCCGCGCTCGGTCTCGTCGAGTCGTCGCCCGACCTGATCGTGTCGGGGATCAACCACGGCTCGAACCTCGGCGACGACATCACCTACTCCGGAACGGTGGCCGCGGCGCTTGAGGGCATCGTGCTCGGGGTTCCGGCGATCGCCGTCTCGCAGCAGTCGGTGCGCGGGGAGATGGACTTCCGCCTCGGCGATCGCTTCGACTTCGAGCGCGCCGCCGCCTTCGTCGCCCGCCTCGTGGAGGAGCTCGCGGACGTGCCGATGCCGTCCGGCACGCTTCTGAACGTCAACTGCCCGGCCGGTGAGCCCCGCGGGGCGCGCGCCTCGAAGCTCGGCAAGCGGATCTATCGCGACAACCTCCACCTCGCCGAGGAGAGCGGCGGACGGCGGCGCTACCGGATCTACGGCGAGAGCCCCGGCTACCACGACGAGGAGGGCACCGACTTCGCGGCGATCGCCAGCTCCTGCATCTCGGTGACTCCCCTCCACTTCGATCTCACCGATACGGCCGGGGTCGACGCGCTCGCCGGCTTCGACCTCGGCCGGCTGCTCGAGCCGGCGGTGAGCGGGGTTGACTAGCGCTCCGGGTGCAGAGCACGGCGCGGCCGCCGAGCGCGCCGCCGAGCTGCGCTCGGAGCTCGAGCGCCACAACCACCTGTATTACGTCCTCGACGAGCCGGCGGTCTCGGACGCCGAGTACGACGTCCTGCTCAACGAGCTCCGAGATCTCGAGGCCGCCCACCCCGAGCTGCTCACCGCCGACTCGCCGACCCAGCGTGTCGGCGGGCGCCCGCTCGAGAGGTTCATCCAGGTCGAGCACCTCCAGCCGATGCTGTCGCTCGCCAACGCCCGTAACGAGGAGGAGCTGCGCGCGTGGGCGGTCCGCGTGGCCACCCTCGCCGAGAAGGGCGGTCTCGACGGGGCCGCGGTCGACTACGTGGCCGAGCCCAAGATCGACGGGCTCGCCATCTCGCTGCTCTACGAGGAGGGGGTGCTCGTGCGGGGCGCGACCCGCGGCGACGGCGAGATCGGCGAGGATGTGACCCACAACCTGCGTACGATCGGCGCCATCCCGCTGCGGGTCTCCGACGCTCCGAGGACTCTCGAAGTCCGCGGCGAGGTGTACCTGCCGCGCTCGGCCTTCGCCCGCCTCAACGAGGCGCGCGCCGCCGCCGGCGAGCCGACCTTCGCCAATCCCCGCAACTCGGCCGCCGGCTCGATCCGCCAGCTCGATCCCCAGCTCGCCGCCGCGCGGCCGCTGTCGATCTGGTGCTACGGCGTCGGGGCCGTCGAGGGCCTCGAGCTCGACACCCACCGCGAGTGGCTCGACTGGCTCCGCGCGCGCGGCTTCAAGGTGAGCCCCGACGTCGAGGTCTACGCCGAGATCGAGTCGCTCGCCGCCGCCTGCCGCGCGTGGGAGGAGCGCCGCGAGGCGCTCGACTACGAGATCGACGGCGTGGTGGTCAAGGTCAACCGCCTGTCCCTCCAGCACGGTCTCGGCGTGGTCGGTCGCGAGCCGCGCGGAGCGATCGCCTGGAAGTTCGCCCCCATGACCGCGCAGACCGTGCTGCGCCGCGTCGCCTGGAACGTCGGCCGGACCGGCCACCTCGTGCCGTTCGCCGAGCTCGAGCCGGTGCCGGTCTCGGGCGTGATCGTCAAGCTCGCCACGCTCCACAACGAGGAGGACCTGCACCGCAAGGACGTGCGCGACGGAGACGAGGTCGTGGTCATGCGCGCCGGCGACGTGATCCCCCAGATCGTCTCCCCGACGCCGGCGGCGCAGCGCGATCCCGCCCGCGGCGAGCCGCCGCGTCCGCCTGAGCTCTGCCCCTCCTGCGGTACGCCGACGGTCAAGCCCGACGAGGGCGTGTGGACGATCTGCCCCAACCGGGCCTCGTGCCCCGGGCAGCTCCACCAGGCGGTCAAGCACTTCGTCTCGCGCGGGGCGATGGACATCGAGGGCCTCGGCGAGCGCCAGGCCGAGCGCTTCCTGGCCGACGGCCTGATCGGCGACGTGGCCGGAATCTACGGGCTCGACGAGGAGCGACTCACCCGGCTCGAGGGCTTCGGCCAGACCTCGGCCCGCAACCTCCTGACCGCCCTCGAGGCCTCGAAGGAGCGCCCCTTCCACCGTGTGCTCTTCGCGCTCGGAATTCCGGGGATCGGAGGGGTGGGCGCCCGCGCACTCGCCCAGCACCTGCGCTCGATGGACGCCCTGCTCGCGGCCTCGGCGGAGGACGTCGAGGAGATCGAGGGTATGGGTCCCGTGCTCGCCCGCGCGATCGTCGAGACCCTGGCCGAGGAGCGTACCCGCGCGTTGATCGAGCGCCTGCGCGGGCACGGCCTCCAGATGGAGGAGCGCGGCGCGGCCTCCCCGCCCGAGGGCCCGCTCTCGGGCCGGACGTTCGTCGTCACCGGCACGCTGCCGAATCTGTCGCGCGAAGAGGCGACGGCCCGGATCGAGGCCGCGGGCGGCAGGGTCACGAGCTCGGTGTCGGGTAACACCGACTACCTGGTCGCCGGCGACGACCCGGGGACCAAGCTCGAGCGCGCGCGGGAGGCGAGGATCGAGGTGATCGACGAGGCCGGTCTCGAGGCGCTCCTGAGCGGCTGAGGGCCTCGGACCCGGCACTTTGCGCTAACGTCGCCACCAGCTGATGGCCAAGGTCGTGAAGATCGAGGATGCCGCCAAGGACAAGGCCTCCCAGCGGACGGGGGGTTCCCGTCGGCGCGGCAGCCGCGGCCGCACGGCTCTCGTCCTCGGCGGCGGTGGCTTCACCGGCGGGGTCTACGAGATCGGTGCGCTGCGCGCGCTCGATCTGCTCGCGGTGAACCGCACGATCAACGAGTTCGACGTCTACGTCGGGACGAGCGCGGGGTCGATGATCGCGAGCCTCGCCGCCAACGGAGTTACGCCCGAGGAGATGATGCGGGTGGTCAACCAGCAGGTCCCGACCCCGTTCGAGGAGATCGATCTCGGCACGCTCCTGCGCCCCAACTACGGCGAGTTCCTCCGCCAGGGCGCGTTGCTCCCCTTCCGGCTCCTCGGCCTCGGGCACCAGCTTGTACGCGACCTGCGATCGGTTTCGCTGATGGATCTCGGCGTCGCGCTCGCCGAGAACCTCCCCGCCGGGATCTACAACGGCTCGGGGCTCGAGCGCTACCTGCGCGAGGTCCTCTCAGAGCTCGACCGGACCGACGACTTCCGCCTCCTGCGCAACGAGCTCTTCCTCGCGGCGACCGACCTCGACACCTGCGAGCGCATCGTGCTCGGCGACGAGGGCTTCGAGGACGTACCGATCTCCCGGGCGGTCACCGCCTCGACGGCGCTGCCGATGGTCTACCGCCCGGTCGAGGTCAAGGGCCGCCAGCTCGTCGACGGGGGCATCCGCTCGACCACCAACGTCGACATCGCGGTCGAGCGCGGCGCCCGCTTCATCATCGTCGTGAACCCGCTCGTGCCCTACGTCAACGACTTCCAGAAGATGATCCCGACCGCGCTCGGGAGCCGGGTGCGGCGGGTGTCAGACATGGGCTTTCCGCAGATCGGCTACCAGGCGTTCAAGCTGCTGGCCCACCAGCGCCTGCACGAGGCGGTCTCGCACTGGGAGCGCAAGTACCCGGGCGTCGACATCATCCTCATCGAACCCGACCCCAACGACGAGTTGATGTTCGAGACCAACATCATGAACTTCACCAAGCGGGTCAGGATCGCCCGCCACGGATTCGAGTCGGTCACCGTGCGGCTCGCCCGCGACTACGACCGCTTCTCGGCGGTCTGCGCCCGACACGGGATCGAGATCTCCGCGGAGCGGGTGCGCAACGTCGTCCAGCACTTCGAGCGCCAGCGCGAGGACACCCGCGCCTGGCGACGCATCCTCGAGCAGACGACCGGTGCGCTCCTGCGCCAGGCGCAGGGCTCGCGGCGAGGACCCCGCGAGACGACGGGCTAGCTCGCGTACAGCGCCTCGATGTCGCGCTGGTACTTCTCGCACACCACGTTGCGCTTGACCTTCATGGTCGGGGTGAGCTCGCCGGTCTCCTGCGTGAGGTCGTGGGGGAGGACGACGAACCGCTTGATCTGCTCGACGCGGCCTACGTCGGCGTTCACCGCGTCCACCGTCCGCTGGATCTCGGCGAGCATGGCCTCCGAGCTCGGCAGCTCCTCGACCGCGACCCCGTGCCGCTGCGCAAATGCAGGCGCCTCATCGGGATCCAGGGTGAGCAGCGCGACAAGGTACGGTCGGCGGTCGCCCACCACGACGGCCTGTGAGATCCACCGGTTCTGCTTAAGGCCGTTCTCGAGGTTGGCGGGTGTGATGTTCTTGCCGCCGGCCGTGATCAGGATGTCCTTCTTGCGCCCGTTGATGAACAGGAAGCCGTCGCCGTCGACGTAACCGAGGTCGCCGGTGTGCAGCCACCCGTCGACGAGCGTCTCGGCGGTCGCCTCCTCGTTCTTGTAGTAGCCCTGGAACATGTTCGCGCCCCTGAGCAGGATCTCGCCGTCCTCGGCGATCTCCACCTCGACTCCCGGGAAGGGCTTTCCCACCGATCCCAGCCGGTGGTCCTCGAGGGTGTTGATCGTCGCGCCGGTCGAGGTCTCGGTCATCCCGTAAGCCTCGAGCACAGGCACGCCGGAGGCGAAGAAGAACTCGAGGATCTCCTTGGCGATCGGCGCGGCGCCGGTGACCGCCTGGCGCAGCTCGCCGCCGAACAGGCCCCGTACCTTCGACAGCACCTGCTTGTCGGCGAGCGCGTACTGGCGGTTCAGCAGGAACCCCGGCTGCCTACCCTCGCGCTCGAGCTCGCGGACCTTCCGTCCGACGCCGATCGACCACCAGAACATCTTCTCCTTGAAGCCGCCCGCCTCGGCCATCTTCGCGGTGGCCTGCGTGTAGATCTTCTCGAAGATCCGCGGAACCGAGGGGAAGTAGGTCGGCTTGACCTCGCTCAGGTTGGGGATGATCTTGAGCGGGTCCTTCTCCCAGTAGGCGATCGTCGCGCCGAGGTCGATGGCGACGAACTGGACCAGGATCGCGAACGCGTGGGCCAGCGGGAGGAATAGGTAGACGACCTCGCCCTGAGCGAGGACGCCCTGGGACTCGACCATGTCGCACATCGCCCGGTAGTTGCCGTGGGTGAGGATGCAGCCCTTGGGCGGCCCCGTCGTGCCCGAGGTGTAGATGTAGAGGCAGGTGTCGTCGGGACCGACGCCGCTGGCGTGCTCCTCGAGCTCCGCCTCATCGCGCTCGCGCCCGCGCTCCCGCAGGTCGTCGAGGGAGACCGCGTCGCCGGTGTCGCCGCTCGGCTCGAGGACCACGATCAGCTCGAGGTTCGGCAACTCGGCCTGGATCTGGCGAACCTTGCCGAGCTGCTCGGCGTCCTCGACGAAGACGACCCGCGACTCGGAGTGGCCGAGCACGTAGCGGCATTCCTCGGGCGAATTGGTCTGGTAGATCGACACCGACGCCGCTCCCGCGGCGAGGATGCCGAAGTTTGCGTAGGTCCACTCCGGACGCGTGTTCGAGAGGATCGAGACCCGATCGCCGCGCTCGATTCCGAAGTCGCCGAGCCCGAGCGCGATCTCCTTGACCACCTCTGCGAGCTCGCGGTAGGAGACGTCGACCCAGCGGTCGCCCGACTTGTGCCTGAGCGCCGGTCGGTCGGCGTGACGGCGACCCGCGAGCAGGACGATGTCGGCGATCGTCTTCGAGCCGGTGCTGGCCTCCGATGCGGGGACCGTCTTCACTTCCATATCGCCCTCCTGACGCGTTCGCCTGCGTGAGGGGAATTGTACGGCCGTGAGGTGCTAAGGCCGCCGGACGTCCTCGGGCCTGCCCGCCGCGGAGGGCGCGCCACCGGGCGCGACCTCGCCCTTCAGACCTTGGCCGGCTCGCGACGCCCCTGGGCTTCGCGCAACGAGGTGACGAACAGCGTCTTGTCGATGCGGCCCTGGAAGATCGGTACACCGAGCTGCATGCAGCGGGTGATCACCTCCCGGCGGTGCATCCCGATCTCGCGACCCAGCTCGGTGGGGGTCAGGTGTATCGCCATCGCGCTCCTCTCCTCGTTGCCGCCTGTGGGTAACATTGTTACCGTTCGCGTCGGACGTTGCAAGGGGCTTTTCGTCCAACGTGCGGGTGCTCTGACCCGGTTGCCCCTAAACCGGATTCGACATTTCGACGAAGCGGTGCTCGACCCCGAAGCGCTCGGCGAGCAGCTCGCCGACGCGGCGGACCCCGAAGGTCTCGGTCGCGTAGTGCCCGCCGGCCACGAAGTGGATGCCCGCCTCGCGGGCGTCGGCCATCGCGGGCTCCGAGGGCTCGCCGGTGACGAGCGCGTCGAGGCCGCGCTCGACGGCCTCGGCCAGGGTTCCCGCCCCGCCGCCCGACACTACCCCGACGCTGCGCACGGACGCCGGTCCCTCGGCGAACACGAGCGGCTTGCGCCCGAAGGCGGTGGTGGCGCGCTCGATGAGCGCCGTCGCCGAGACGCCCTCTCCGCCGGCCCGTCCGATCCACCCGATCGAGCGGCCGCGATGGTCGCCGAAGGGCTCGCAGCGGTCGAGCCCAAGCGCCGCGCAGATGAGCGCGTTGTTGCCGACCTCGGCGTGCGCGTCGAGCGGGAGGTGGTAGGCGACGAGCGACAGGTCGGCGCCGAACAGCGTCTGGAGGCGTGCCTTGTGGGCTTCGGTCACCACCGCCGGCCCCTTCTCCCAGAGGATGCCGTGGTGGCACAGGACCATCTGCGCGCCCGCAGCTGCCGCCGCCGCGAAGAGCTCGGCGTGGGCGGATACGCCGCTTACGACGAGGTCGACCTTCGGCGAGCCCGGCACCTGAAGCCCGTTGGGCCCGTGGTCAGGCCAGCCCCGAGCGTCGAGCAGCTCGTCGAGGAAGGCGACGATCTCATCCCGGCGCGCCATGCCTCCGCGAGGCTAGCGCCGCGCGGCGCCACCCGCAGGCCGTGCGGTCGCGCGCGGCCGGGTAACCTGGTCCCATGGCGCGCGCGAGCTCCGCGGCGGGTGAGGGGACCTTCCTCGAGTCGCTCATGGACACCAACCTGTACTCGATGGGCGCCTACTTCTCGGATCAGCACCCCGACCTCGTCGAGCAGGTGATCGGGGAGAGCGAGGCGATCGAGGAGGACGGCCTGCTCGGCTATGCCGAGGAGCACGATCTCTCGCTCGAGCAGTGCTTCCAGACGCTTCTGACGGGCCTGGCCGTGCGCTACTACAAGGCCGTCGCGGCGTAGTAGCTGCCCCGGGGGGCGAGCGCCGCTACCGAGTGGCCCGCAGGCGGTACACCGCCCCAGTACGCCCGTCGTAGCTGCGCGAGGTCATGTAGAGCCGGCCCTGCGCGTCCTCGCCGAAGCTCGTCAGACGCGGGACGGTCAGGCCCAGGATGACGTTGCTGGTGGCGCCCGCCTGGCGCAGCCCGGCGGCGTGGAGGGCGCCCGTGCAGTAGTCGCCGTAGATGTACTTGCCGTAGAGCCGCCTGATCGCCCGGTCTCTGAGGACGTAGCCACCGGTGACCGAGCAGCTGGCGTTGCCTTGGCCCTCGTGCGTGTACTGGAGCACGGGCGGCTGGTGACCGGGCGCGCGGCAGCGATTCGAGTAGCGGAGCGTCCCCTCGAAGCAGTTCCAGCCGAAGTTGACGCCGCGGCGAGTGCGGGAGACGAAGTCGACCTCCTCCATGGTGCCCTGACCGACGTCGCCGATCGACATGTTGCCGTTGGCGCGGTCGAAGGAGAATCGCCACGGGTTGCGCAGGCCGTAGTGCCAGATCTGGTCGCGGCCGGAGCGGCCGACGAAGGGGTTGTCGCGCGGAATCGAGTAGCCCCCGCCCGAGGTCGGGCGGATGCGCAGGATCTTTCCGAGCAGGCTGTTGAGGTTCTGCCCGCGGCGGAGGGGATCGCCGCCGCCTCCACCGTCGCCGGTGGACACGAACAGGTTGCCGCCCCCCCCGACCTGGAGCTGCCCGCCGTTGTGGTTGCCGTGCTGGGAGTGCTCGATCTCGATCACGCGGCGGCGACTGCGGGGCAGCGCGACGTCGGGGTTTGCCGTCGACCGCCGGAGCTCGTCGACGCGGAGATCGCCGCCTCGCTCCGTATAGAAGACGTAGAAGCGTCCGCTCGTCGCGTAGTTGGGAGGGAAGGCCATCGACAGGAGCCCGCGCTCGCCCTGGTTGAACTCGACGATGCTCGAGATGTCGAGGAACGGCCGCCTCACGGGCCGCCCGTTCTTGAGGATGCGGATCTGACCGCTCTGCTCGACCACGAACTGGCGTGCGGTGTCGCCCCGCGGCGAGGTGACGTAGACCGGGAACGCAAAGGTCGCGACCCGTTGAAGAGCAAGGCCCGGAGCGGACGTGTCGGCGACTTCGGCGCCGGGATGGAACGGGTGGCTCAGCGCGCCCGGTGCCAAGGCGACGAGAGCGAGGAGAGCGATCAGGAGCCCGGCCGGCACGAGCCGGCGATGCGAGCGGAGAGATGAGGGCGTGAGCGTCATTGGTCGGCTATCGACCGCTGGCCACGAATCTGAAGCTCGTCCGCGCGCACTGGCCGCGCAGGCTCACCGCCGCGCTCGCGCGATGCGCCGCTCGCAGCCGCGCGTTCGGTCCCCCGGGTCGAGGTAGGCGCGGTCGGAGCCGGACCCACAGTCCACGGAGCTCTTCCGGCCGTCGCGCGCGTCGATCGAGTCGAGACCCGAGCCGCCATGCACCTCGTAGCCGGACGCGTGGGCGAGCCGCGGGACGGAGCCGCCCTCGTCGTGGAGGTAGATCTTGTCGTCGTCGTCGCCGCCGTTGACGAGCGACTGTGTGCTCGCAGTCAGGTAGTCGTCGCCGGACCCGCCGCCGAGCCGGTCGGCGCCGCTTCCACCCCAGATGCGGTCACGCCCCCCGCCGCCGCCGAGCCGGTCGTTACCGACCTGGCCGAGGACGGTGTCGCCGCCGAGACCGCCCGCGACGGCGTCGTTGCCGTGCCCCGCGTAGATGCTGTCCTGACCCGCGTCACCACGGATCGAGTCGTTTCCCGTGCCGGCGATCAGGAGGTCGACCCCGGGGCCGGCGACGATGGCGTCCGCGCCGGGGCCGCTCTCGACGTAGTCGTCACCCCGCAACGCAAGCAGCGTGTCCGCACCTGCCTCGCCGTAGAGCTGATCGGGACCGTCGCTTCCGCGCAGGACGTCGTTGCCCGGGGTTCCGACGGCGGTCTTGGCGATCGCCACGCCGGCGAGCGCGAGACAGAGCAGGCCGATGAGCAGGGGGATCGACAGCTTGCGGGTCACGTGTGCGCTAACCGTCGTGACCGGCCGAAGTTGCGCCTCGAGGCCTTCGACCACCAATCCGCGGGCAGACGCCGAAACGGACCCTGGCCTCGGGCGGGGTGACCCGACGAGCAGCACCTCCGGCCCGTTTCGGGCGGCGCTAGGATCCCGGCCCGTGAGCGAGAGCCAGCAGTGGATCTGCGAGTCGTGCGGCTTCATCTACGAGCCGGAGGAGGGTGACCCCGACGGCGGGGTGCCCGCCGGGACGCCCTTCGAGGAGATCCCCGACGACTGGTTCTGCCCGGTGTGCGGGGCGCGCAAGAAAGACTTCTCGCCCTTCGAGGGCTAAGCCTGGCTCGGCCTCCGACGCGGAAACGCTCGCCAGTTTCGGTGGATCCAGGCTAAGCGGTCAAACTCAAGCCGCGGCGGCCAGCGACACCTCGTCGGTGGCGGTGGCGATCGCCTCGCGGACGGTGTCGACGAGCCGGCGCAGCTCGCCCGCCTCGATCGCGAGCGGCGGCATGAGGATGACGACGTCCCCGAGCGGGCGCACGACGGCGCCCCGCCGGCGTGCCTCGAGCGTCACGCGATGGCCCATTCGCAAGTCGAGCGGGAAGCCGGTGAGGTCGATCCCGCACATCAGGCCTCGTCGGCGGACCTCGCCGACCGCGGACAGGGCCGCCACCGGCTCGAGGATCTCGTCGAGTAGGGCGTCGAGCTCGGCGACGTGCTCGAGGGTGTGCTCCTCCTCGAAGACGTCGAGCGTGGCCAGCGCGGCGGCGCACGCAAGTGGGTTGCCGGTGTAGGTGTGGCCGTGGAAGAAGGCGCGGAGCTCCTCGAACTCGCCGAGAAAGCCCTCGTAGACCCGTTCGGTGGTGAGCGTGGCGGCGAGCGGCAGGTAGCCGCCGGTCAGCCCCTTGGCGAGGCACAGGAAGTCCGGGGCGACGCCTTCGTGCTCGCAGGCGAACATCCGTCCGGTACGCCCGAGGCCGGTCGCCACCTCGTCGACGATCAGGAGCGCGCCGTGGCGGTCGCACAGCTCGCGCACCGAGTGCAGGTATCCCGGCGGGTGGACGAGCATCCCGGCCGCTCCCTGGACGAGCGGCTCGACGACCACCGCCGCCACCTCGTCGCCGTGGGCGGTGAGGATCCGCTCGAGGTCGGCCGCGTCGCCCGGCTCGGCGCGCAGCGCGTCGAAGAGGAGCGGGCGATACAGCGAGTGGAAGAGGTCGATCCCGCCGAGCGAGACCGCGCCCACGGTGTCGCCGTGGTAGGACTCGCGCAGGGCGACGAAACGGGTGCGCCGCCGCGCCGCCGCATCCGCCTGCTGTTGCCAGAACTGGAACGCCATCTTCAGGGCGATCTCCACCGCGGTCGAGCCCGAGTCCGAATAGAAGACCCGCTGCAGGCCGGGCGGCGCGAGCTCGACGAGCCGCCGGGCCAACTCGATCCCGGGCGGGTGGGACAGGCCGAGCATGGTCGTATGGGCGACGCGGTCGAGCTGAGCGCGCACCGCGGCGTCGAGGCGCGGATGGCGATGGCCGTGCACGTTGCACCACAGCGACGAGACGCCGTCGATGTAGCGCCGCCCGTCGACGTCGATAAGGTCCGTACCCTCGGCGCGCTCGATCACCAGCGGCTGCTCGCCGACCCAGCCGCGCTGCTGAGTGAAGGGATGCCACAGGTGAGCGTGATCCGTCGACGCCGAGTCCACGTTTAGAACCGTAGTTATGGTCAAGGACGGAATGCCGCCTCTCCCGCTCCTGGTCTTCGTGGTGGGCACGGGATCGCTCGGCGCCGAGATCGCGGCCGTGCGCCTGCTCGCCCCCTACTTCGGCGCCTCGACGGTCGTCTGGGCGAACACCATCGGGGTGGTGCTGGTGGCGCTTTCGGTCGGCTACTGGGTGGGCGGCCGCTGGGCCGATCGCCATCCCCACATGCGCGGCCTCTGCCTGCTCGCCCTGGGGGCGGCCGTCCTGCTCGCGCTCGTGCCCTTCGCCGCCGACCCGCTGCTCGACGTCGCCGTCGACGCGCTCGACTCGATCGCCGCGGGCGCCTTCTTCGGGTCGCTCGCCGCGGTGCTCGTGCTCGTCGCCGTGCCTGTGCTCCTGCTCGGGGCGGTCTCCCCGTGGGCGATCCGGCTCGCGGTGAGCGACGTGGGCGAGGCCGGTCGCGTGGCGGGCCGCCTGTACGCCCTTTCCACCGCGGGCAGCCTCTTCGGGACGCTCGTGTCCGCGCTGGCGCTGATCCCGCTCGTGGGCACACGGCGAACCTTCCTGCTGTTCGCCCTGGCCATCGCGCTGACTGCGGTGGCCGGGCTGCGGCCCGTGCGCCGCTACGCGCTCGCTCCCGCCGCGATCGCGGTGCTGCTCGCCCTGCCGGTGGGCACGCTGAAGGCCGCGGAGGAGGGGTCGGGATCGCGGGTCGTGTATGAGAAGGATACCCAGTATCAGTACGCGCGGGTGGTCGATCGCAGCGACGGGTCGCGCGCGCTCGAGCTCAACGAGGGCCAGGCCCAGCACTCGCTCTACGAGCCGGGCACCGTGCTCACCGGCGATGTCTGGGACGGCCACCTGGTGCTTCCCTTCCTCGCGCGCGAGCGCCCGCCCGAGCGCGTGGCCATTCTCGGCAACGCCGCGGGGACCACGGCCCGCGCGTACGAGCGCTTCTTCCCGCGCGCCCGCGTGGACGGCGTCGAGCTCGACCCCGAGCTGTCGGAGGTCGGGCGGCGGTTCTTCGACATGACAAACCCGCGCCTGCGGGTCTTCCACGAGGACGCGCGGCCGTTTCTGGGCCGGATCGACGCGCGCTACGACGTGATCTCCGTCGACGCCTACCGTCAGCCCTACATACCGTTCTACCTGACCACGGTCGAGTTCTTCAGAACCGCGCGCGAGAAGCTGCGCCGCGACGGCGTGGTGATCGTCAACGCCGGCCATCCCGAGGGTCAGGACCAGCTCGAGCGCGTGCTCACTGCGAGCATGCGCGAGGTCTTCCCGCACGTGGTCCGTGATCCGATCGAGCCGACGAACACGCTGCTCGTCGCCAGCGAGACGCCGCTCAGCCTCGCGCGCTTGCGGCGAGTGTCCGCGCGGGGGCTGCCGCGTGGGCTGATGCAGACGGGGCTCGGGGCGGCGGCCCGAGTCGACGCCCCGCTCGGAGGCGGCGAGGCCTACACCGACGACCGCGCCCCGGTGGAGTGGCTGATCGACAAGTCGATCGTCGACTATGCGGCGGGCGGGGACTGAGGCGACTCGAGCGAGCCGAGCGGCCTGCGGGTAGGAGCGGCGGGAGCGCTGATCGCGGCTAACGTCCGCCGCTCATGCGGCTGTCCATCGCCTCGGGGCTCGCCGTGCTCGGCCTTGCCCTGCTCGGGTCGGCGGCCTGCGGCGGGTCCGGTGGCGGCGGGAAGCGCGTCGTCGAGCTCGGCCGGCCGGAGGCGTCGTTCGCGCGGGCGGGCTGGCGCACGGACTTCGCGCGCCACCGCGTGCCGCTCGAGGAGATCCGAAGCGGCGGCCCGCCGCGCGACGGGATTCCCCCGATCGACAACCCCCGGCCGGTGGAGCCGCGAGCCGCCGAGCGCTTCCTCTCCGCACGCGAGCCGGTGATCGCTGTCGAGGCCGGCGGCGCTGCCCGGGCCTACCCGGTCCGCATCCTCGTCTGGCATGAGATCGTCAACGACCGGCTCGGTAGCCGCTCGATCGCCGTGACCTACTGCCCGCTGTGTAATTCGTCGATCGTCTTCGACCGCCGCGTACGCGGGCGCGAGCTCTCGTTCGGGACGACGGGCAACCTGCGCCGCTCGAACCTGGTGATGTGGGACCGCCAGACCCAGACGTGGTGGCAGCAGCTCACCGCCGAGGCGATCGTGGGGAGGCTGGCGGGGGAGCGCCTACGCCCGGTGGGGGCGCAGACGCTCTCCTGGGCGCAGTTCAAGCGCCGCTTCCCGGACGGCGACGTGCTCGCGCCGGAGACCGGTGAGCGGGGGCGCGAGTACGACCGCAATCCTTACCTGGGTTACGACGAGCCGGCCAGCCGGCCGCACCTGTTCCGGGGACCGGTCGACGCGCGACTTGCGCCCAAGGAGCGGGTGGTCGCGCTACTCGGAGCGCGGCCCCCGGTGGTGGTGCCGTTCTCGCGCCTCGCGCGTGAGCCGGCGGTGGCGGTGGCGGTGCGGGCCGGGCGGGTCCCGGCCGTGGTGCTCTACGAGCGCGGTGTCGCCTCGGCGATCGACCGGGACTCGGTTTCGGAGTCGAAGGACGTCGGCACGGCAGGTGCCTTCGATCGCCGTCTCGGCGCGCGCACGCTCTCGTTCGAGCGCCGCGGAGCCGCCTTCGTCGACCGCGAGACCGGCTCACGCTGGGACGTCACCGGCCGGGCGGTGGCCGGGCGCCTGGGCGGCCAGCGACTGCGACCTCTGCGTCACGACGAGCAGTTTTGGTTCTCGCTCGCGGCCTTTCTGCCGCGGGCGCGGATCGCCGCCGGCCCGTAAGGCGGCGCCCGCACCGGTGCGGGCATCGGCCCTGCCATGGTTCGGGAAGCAACCGTGCTCCGGACCCCCACCCATGTGCCGGACGCGAGGGCGAAAGCCGGTCGCGCTAGCGTGTCCGACGTGCTGCTCGGCGCCGATCCGGCCACCGTCCGCGACCTCGCCGCCGAGCACGGGACTCCGTTGCTCCTGCTCTCCACCCAGGTCGCACGGCGCCAGTATCGCGCCCTGGCGCACGCCCTGCCCGGAGTCGACCTGCACTACTCGATGAAGCCGCTTCCGCACCCCGCGGTGGTGCGGGCTCTGCGCGACGAGGGCGCGGCCTTCGATCTGGCCTCGGCCGGCGAGATCGACCTCGCGCGTGTGCTCGCGGTCGATCCGCAGCGGTGCATCCACACGCACCCGATCAAGCGCGATCGCGACATCCGCCACGCCGTCGACTTCGGCTGCCGCACGTTCGTCTTCGACAACCCGTACGAGCTCGCGAAGCTCGAGCCCCACAAGCGGGAGGTCGAGCTCCTGCTGCGGATCAGCTTCCCGAACCCCCAGGCACAGTGCGATCTCTCGCTCAAGTACGGCGTCGCGGCCGGCGAGGCCCTCTGGCTGCTGGGCGAGGCCGCCGACGCGGGCTTCGCCGTGCGGGGTCTCAGCTTCCACGTCGGAAGCCAGGTCGCCGATCACGTCCGCTTCTTGGCTGCGATCGCCGCCTGCCGGCGGCTCTTCGACCTGGCCGAGCTCGACGGCATCGCGCTCGACACGCTCGACATCGGCGGCGGCTTTCCCGTTCCCTACATGAAGCCGGTGAGCGGGATTACCGAGTTCTGCGCGCCGATCGCCGCCGCACTGGAAGAGCAGTTCCCGCAAGCGCGCCTGATCGCCGAGCCCGGCCGATTCGTCAGCGCCCCCGCGATGACGCTCGTGAGCTCGGTGATCGGCAAGGCGGAGCGCCAGGGATGCGTCTGGTACTACCTCGACGACGGCCTCTACGGCAGCTACTCGGGCAAGCTGTTCGATCGCGCCGACTACCGGCTGATACCGCTCGCCGACTTCGACGGCGCCGCTCGACCGAAGCGCCACAGCGTCGTGGCCGGTCCCACCTGCGACTCGATCGACGTCATCTGCGAGGGCCGGCTGCTCGCCGAGATGGAGTGCGACGACCTCGTGGTCAGCCCGATGATGGGCGCCTACACGGCAGCCTCGGCGACCGACTTCCACCTCCTTCGCAGGGCCAAGGTCGTGGAGTTGACGAGTGGCGAGGAAGCTCTCGCGGCGTCGTCGGCACCATCGCCGCCGCGGCGGATACCCGATCCGGTCGCCGCCCGGTGAGCTCGCCGGGGAGGATTCTCGTCGTCGGCCTCGGCGGCGTCTCCCGGTGCACGCTTGTGCTGCTGTTCCGCCACCTCGAGGTCGACCCGTCGCGGTACACGGTGCTCGACTTCGGCGACGTCGCGGCCGACGATGTGCGCTACGTAGAGGACAGCGGCGCGACGTTCGTCCGGGCCCGGATCACGCCGCAGAACCACCGCGCCGTGCTGGGCGAGCACGTCGGCCCGGGAGACCTCGTCATCGACCTCGCCTGGAACATCGACACGGTCGAGGTGCTCGACTGGTGCCACGGACGGGACGTCCGCTACGTCAACGCGTCGCTCGAGGTGTGGGACCCCTACGCCGGCTCGGCGAGCGAGCCGCCCCCCGAGCGGACGCTCTACGCCCGGCACATGCGACTGCGAGAGATGCTCGAGCGGTGGGGCGGCAACTCGGGCCCGACCGCGGTGCTCGACCACGGCGCCAACCCCGGCCTCGTCTCGCACTTCACGAAGGCCGCGCTGCTCGACATCGCCGACGCGTGGATCGCCGACGGAGCCGAGCCCGGTCAGCGCCGCGAGGCCGTCGAGGAGGCGTGTGAGCGGCGCGCGTTCAACCGACTCGCCCAGGCGCTCGGAGTCAAGGTCATCCACATCTCAGAGCGCGACACGCAGGTGAGCGCGCAGCCCAAGCGCGAGAACGAGTTCGTCAACACCTGGTCGGTGGAAGGGTTCTACGAGGAGGGGGTCGGCCCCGCCGAGATGGGCTGGGGCACGCACGAGCGCGTCTTGCCGCCCGGCGCCTACGAGCATCGGAGCGGCCCGCGCAACCAGATCTGCCTAGCCCAACCGGGGTGTCGCACCTGGGTGCGCTCGTGGGTGCCCTGTGGCGAGATCGTGGGCATGGTGATCCGCCACGGCGAGGCGTTCTCGATCTCCGAGCATCTGACCGTCGAGGCGAACGGCGTCCCCGCCTACCGGCCGACCGTCCACTACGCCTACTGCCCCACCGACGCCGCCATCGCCAGCCTGCACGAGCTCGAGATGCGCGGCTACGCGCTCCAGGAGCGTCAGCGGATCATGTACGACGACATCGTCGACGGCCGCGACGAGCTCGGGTGCCTGCTGATGGGACACCCGTTCAAGAGCTGGTGGGTCGGATCGCTGCTCGACATCCACGAGACTCGCCGACTCGTGGGCAACCACAACGCCACGACGCTGCAGGTGGCGGCGTCCGTGCTTGCCGCCGCGCGCTGGATGATCGACCACCCCCGCGAGGGGGTCTGCATGCCCGACGACCTGCCCCACGAGCCGATCCTCGAAGTCGCTCGTCCCTACCTGGGCACGCTTGTCTCCGAGCCGGTCGATTGGACGCCGCTCAAGCGCTGGCCCGATCCCTTCGCCGACTTTGGTCGCCCGAGGCCCGCCGACGAGGACGTGTGGCAGTTCTCGACGTTCCTGGTCCCCGGCCTTGCCTGATGAGCATGGGCGTGCGCCGGGGCGGCCTGCACCCTCAGGCGCTCGCGAGCGCTTCGGTCAGCACCGCTGTGGAGACGAGGGTGTCTCCCGCCGCGGCGAGCGACTCGCTCGAGGTGAAGGCCAAGCCCGTGACCGGTACACCGGTCAGCCGCTCAAGTGAGCGGCGATTGGCCCGCTCGAGCCGACTCGCACGCTCCCGCCACGGCGTCAGGACGATCTCGACGACCTCCAGTCCGACGGCGCGCAAGGCCTCGACGGTGAGCAGGGTGTGGTTGATGGTCCCGAGTCCCGGGCGGGCGGCCACGACCATCGGCAGGCACAGCTCGAGGGCCAGGTCACGGACCAGGTAAGTTGGCGCAAGCGGGACCAGCACGCCGCCGACACCCTCCACCACAAGCACGTCGGCACTCGCCGCCGCCTGAGCGGCGGCCGCGACGATCCGTCGGGGTTCGAGAGCGGTGCCGGCACGCTCGGCGGCCTGGTGAGGCGATATGGCCGGTCCGAACCGGTACGGCGCCACGTCCTCGGGCGACTGGCCGGCGCTCGCGAACGAGGCCAGCAGATGGTGGTCGGGCGGCCACTCGCCGGGCGGCTCGTCCAGACCCGTGACGGCCGGCTTGAACGCCGCGACGCACTCCCCCCGGGCAACGAGGGCCGCGCAGATCGCCGCGGCGACGACCGACTTGCCGGCCCCGGTGTCGGTCCCGGTGACGAACAGGCCGCGCACGGAAGCTACGCGGCGGCGGCGAGCGCGCGAGCGTCGAGGGGCGCGTCTCGCCCCGAGAGTGCCTCCGGCGGAAGCGACTCGGCGACCGCCCGCGCGGCCTGGCGCAGCTCGCTGCGGGTGTGCGAGGCCATCACCGAGAGGCGCAGCCGCGAGGTTCCCTCCGGGACCGTCGGCGGCCGGATGGCCTGGGCGAACACGCCGCGCTCGAGGGCTCGCTCCGAGGCGCCGGTGGCCGCGGCCGCCGACCCTACGACGAGCGGGACGATCTGCGTCCCCGACGCGGCGACCTCGACGCCCTCCGCCGCCAGGCCCTCACGCAGGAGCCGGGCGTTTCGCCCGAGCCGGGCGACGCGCTGAGGCTCGGCCCGCACGACGTCGAGCGCGGCGAGCGCTCCGGCCACGGCCGGAGGCGGCAGCGCCGTCGAGAAGATCAGCGTGCGCGCGGAATTCACCAGGTAGCGAGCGATCGTCATGTCGCAGCACGCGTACGCCCCGTAGGAGCCGAGCGCCTTGCCGAGGGTGCCGACGAGCACGTCGACCTCCTCGGCGACGCCGGCGGCCGCCGCCGCGCCGCGCCCGCCCGGCCCGAGGGCCCCGGTCCCGTGCGCCTCGTCGACCATCACGCGGGCGCCGTAACGGCGCGCCAGCTCGACGATCCCCCCGAGTGGCGCGAGGTCGCCGTCCATCGAGAAGACCCCGTCGGTCACGATCAGGCTGGGCCGGCCCGCGGCCTCGCGCAGCCGCCACTCGAGGTGCTCGAGGTCGGCGTGGCGGTAGACGAGCGTCTGAGCCCCCGCGAGGCGGCAGCCGTCGACGAGGCTCGCGTGGTTGAGCTCGTCGGAGAGTACGACGCCGCCCGGGCGCGCGAGCGCGGCGACGATCCCGGTGTTGGCCAGGTAGCCCGACCCGAACAGGACGCACCGCTCGGCGCCCTTGAACTCCGCGAGCTCCTCCTCGAGGCGCCGGTGGATCGTCATGTTTCCCGAGATCAGCCGCGAGGCGCCGGCACCCACGCCCCAGCGCATGGCCGCATCGGCCGCGGCCTCGCGCACGCGCGGGTGGTCGGCGAGGCCGAGGTAGTTGTTCGAGCACAGCAGCAGCACGGGCCGGCCGTCGAGCAGGATCCGCGGACCCTGCGGCCCCGAGACCAGCCGCATGCGCCGCAGCAGCCCGCGGTCGCCCAGCTCGTCGAGGTGGCGCTCGAGGTCCTCCATGCCCTCAGCCCGCAGGCGCCGCCGGCTCGACCTGGACCACCTGGGGAAGGGCCACGGAGCCCTCCGCCGGTCGGGCGCGGTTGGGCGCGCCGTCCGGTCGCGGCGCCACCGAGGCCTTCCTGCGGTGACGAAGCTGGGTCGATGGGTCCCAGAAGTCGGCCTCCGACCGGCTGTCGACGAGCGCCGCGGCCTCCGCCTGCGGGGCCTCGCCGTCGAGCCAGCCCGACCGGTTGTCGGGCCGCGGATTCGACCCGTTGTCGGCCTGGCGGGCGACGCTGAGCCCGAGGTCCTCGAACATGGCACGGTCGTCGGCGGGCTCCGAGCCGAGCGTCGTCAGGAAGTTGCCCATCATCACGCCGTTGATCCCGGCCCGCACGGCGAGCACGTGGAGCTCGCCGAGGTTCTCGACTCGCCCTCCGCACAGCCGGAACAGAGCGCCGGGAAGGATCAGGCGGAAGATGGCGATCCACTTGACCGCCTCCCACGGGTCCATGTACTCGCGATCGCCGAACTTCGTCCCCGCGCGGGGGTTGAGCATGTTGATCGGCACGCTCGTGGGGTCGATCTCGGCGAGCTGGAAGGCCATCTCGACTCGCTGGGCGCGCGACTCCCCGAGGTTGAGGATCCCCCCGACGCAGGTCTCGAGCCCCGCCTCGCGCACGGCGTCGATGGTCCGCAGGCGTCCCTCGTAGCGCACCGTCGTCGACACCTCGTCGTAGTAGCTCTCCGCGGTCTCGACGTTGTGGTGGACGCGCTGGATCCCGGCCTCCTTGAGCGCGCGCGCCCGGTCCGCGGACATGTGCCCGACCGACGCGCAGCGCTTGAGGCTCGTCTGCTCGGCGACGAGGCGGGCGCCCTCGAGGATGTTCTGGAAGTCTCGCTTCGAGAGGCCCTGGCCTTGGGTGACCATGCAGAAGCGGTGCGCGCCCGCCGCCTCCGCCGCCCTGGCGTGCTCGAGGATCTCCTCCGG
>Ga0136616_10000130_pt1 | contig 29608 bp, 30 predicted proteins | sample AntDrymUQ2992106_2_FD_106648 | JGI IMG/M metagenome (GOLD analysis project Ga0136616, IMG submission 106648) | Polar desert sand microbial communities from Dry Valleys, Antarctica - metaG UQ299 (21.06) | ecosystem: Environmental > Terrestrial > Soil > Desert | place: Antarctica: Dry Valley... | reverse complement strand
TCCGATCACGCGGATCGTCGGGAACCTCGGCATCTACACGAAGATCGACTTCGACAACAACGAGGTCCTGAGCTGCAAGAGCACCTCGTCGATGTTCCGCGGCTACAGCGTGTTCATGAAGGGCAAGGACCCGCGGGACTCCCACTTCATCACCAGCCGGATCTGCGGCATTTGCGGCGACAACCACGCGGTCTGCTCGTGCTACGCGCAGCAGATGGCGTACGGCGTGAAGCCGCCCCCCCTCGGCGAGTGGATCGTCAACCTGGGTGAGGCGGCGGAGTACATCTTCGACCACACCATCTTCCAGGACAATCTCGTGTTCGTCGACTTCTGCGAGCAGCTCGTGAAGGAGACGAACCCGAGCGTGCTGGCGAAGGCGGAGAAGACGGCCGCCCCGCATTCCGGCGAGCACGGATTCGGCACGATCGCGGACATCATGCGGTCGTACAACCCGTTCGTCGGAGAGACCTACCGCGAGGCGCTCCAGATGAGCCGGATCTCCCGCGAGATGATCTGCCTGATGGAGGGCAGGCACGTGCATCCGTCGACGCTCTACCCGGGCGGCGTGGGCACCGTGGCAACGCCGACGCTGTTCACCGACTACCTGGCGCGGTTGTTGCGCACTCTCGACTTCATCAAGCACTCCGTGGCCATGAACGACGATGTGTTCGACTTCTTCTACGAGGCGCTGCCCGGCTACGAGGAGGTCGGCCGGCGGCGCATCCTGCTCGGCTGCTGGGGGGCGTTCAACAATCCCGACCACGTCGACTACGACTACCGCAACATGGACGACTGGGGCAACGAGATGTTCGTGACCCCGGGCGTGGTGGTGGATGGCGAGCTCGTGACCACCAACCTCGTCGACATCAATCTCGGCATCCGGATCATGCTCGGCAGCTCCTACTACGAGGACTGGACGAACGAGGAGACGTTCGTCGACGTGGACCCGCTCGGAAACCCGGTCGACAAGCGCCACCCGTGGAACCAGACCACCATCCCGAAGCCGCAGAAGCGCGACCTCGACGGCGGCAACTACAGCTGGGTGATGAGCCCGCGCTGGTACGACAAGCGCACGGGCGACAACCTGGCCCTCGACACGGGTGGCGGTCCGCTGGCGCGCCTGTGGGTCACGGCGCTCGCCGGGAAGGTCAATACCCCGTACGTCAAGGCCACCGGGCACAGCGTGCAGATCAACCTGCCGGCCACGCCGAACACGCCGGAGCAGACGCTCGAGTGGAAGATCCCCAAGTGGTCGAACGCGATCGAGCGAAACCGGGCCAGGATCTACTTCCTGGCCTACTCGGCGGCGATGGCGTTGCACTTCGTCAACAAGGGGCTCGAGGAGGTGCGCTCCGGACGCACGCAGACGTTCGAGCCCTTCGAGGTGCCGGACGAGGCGATCGGCTGTGGCTTCCACGAGGCGGTGCGCGGCGTGCTCTCGCACCACCTGGTGATCCGCGACGGCAAGATCGCCAACTACCACCCCTACCCGCCGACCCCCTGGAACGGCAGCCCGACGGACTCCTACGGCACACCGGGGCCCTACGAGGACGCCGTCACCGGTCAGCCGATCTTCGAGGAGAACGGACGCGACGATTTCCGGGGGATCGACATCATGCGGGCGGTGCGCAGCTTCGACCCGTGCCTGCCGTGCGGGGTGCACATGTACCTCGGGAAGGGCAAGACGCTCAAGCGGGTGCACCAGCCGATGTTCGGCGAGCACTCGTGAGGGCCGGGCTCATGCCTCGGGTCGAGACCGTGAGGGGCTCGTAGTTGGACGATCGCGACGCACGCGAGCGCGTGGCGAGGGTCGAGACGCTCCTGGAGGGCGTCGAGACTCTCGCCGATCCGCGCGCGCGTGAAACCGCGACCGACTGCGTGCAGGCTCTCCTGGAGCTCTACGGGGAGGGCCTGGCCCGAATCGTCGAGCGCTCGGCCGAGCACGACGCCGAGGCGCTGGCCGAGGCCTTCGCCGCGGACGAGCTGATCTCGCACCTGCTGCTCCTCCACGGCCTGCACCCGGTGCCGCTCGAGGCGCGCGTGCATGGCGCGCTGGAGGAGGTGCGGCCCTATCTCGAGTCGCACGGCGGCAACGTGCAGCTCGTGAGCACAGACGACGGCGTGGTGCGCCTGCGGCTGGAGGGAAGCTGCAGCGGCTGCCCGTCGTCCACGATGACGCTCAAGCTCGCCATCGAGGACGCGATCCACAAGGCCGCCCCCGACGTCGAGGCGATCGAGGCCGAGGGCGCGACCGAGCCGGAGCCGGCCTCGAGCCTGCTTCAGATCACCGTCTCGGAGCCGTCTGGGGGCAACGGGGCGGGCGCCGCCGATCTCGGGGCAGGCGATCCGACGGATGCCTCGTGGGCGATGGCCGGTGGGCTGCCGGAGCTCGCCGGCGGCGGCACGCTCGTGAAGCCGGTGGCCGGTGAGCCGGTGCTGTTTCTCAAGGTCGACACCGACTTCTACGCCTACCGTCCGGCCTGTGCCGGCTGCGGGCAGTCGCTCGAGGGCGCGGCGCTGCGCGGAGTCGAGCTCACCTGCGGCGGCTGCGGAAATCGCTACGACGTTCGCCGCGCCGGTAGGTGCCTGGACGCTCCCGACCTCTACCTAGAGCCCGTGCCGCTGCTGATCGACGACTCCGGCCTCGCGAAGGTGGCGCTCGGCTCGGCGGTGGCCTGATGGCGATGGGCGCGACGGGCAACACGGTCGCCTCGTCGCGTCTGGGCCGGCTCGCCCGCAGAACGGCCAGCGCGGCGCAGGCACAGGCGGAGGCGACCCAGGAGCGTTGCGATCTCTGCGACCAGCCGATTCCATCTCAGCATCGCCATCTGCTCGATCTCTCGGCACGCGAGCTCAAGTGCGTGTGCCAGCCCTGCAGGATCCTCTTCGACAGCGGCGCGGCGGGTGGCGGGCACTACCGGCTCGTGCCCGACCGCCGGTTGCGGATCGAGGACTTCGAGCTCGACGACCCCGGCTGGAGCGCGCTGCGGATTCCGGTCGACATGGCCTTTCTCTTCCACAGCACCGCGGAGGACCGCGCGGTCGCCTTCTACCCCGGGGCGATGGGCGCAACCGAGTCGCTGCTCAAGCTGCGCAGCTGGGAGGCCATCGAGGCAGCCAACCCGGTGTTGCGGGGCATGGAGCCGGACGTCGAGGCGCTCCTCATCAACCGAGCGCGAGGAGCGCGCGAGCACTGGCTCGTGCCGATCGAGGACTGCTACGCGCTGGCGGGGCTGATTCGCACCCACTGGAAGGGGCTCACCGGAGGAAAAGAGGTATGGGAGGAGATCGGTCGCTTCTTCGAGGAGCTCGGCGGGCGGGCAAGCCTCGCCAGCCGCCACGACGGCACGGAGGAACCCAACGCTTCGACGGCGGCGACGCCCGGGGCAGAGAGGAGCGGTGATGGCTAACGACATCCCGACCGGCAAGAAGGACACGAGCATGGACAAGCCGTCGCACACGAAGGGTACCGGCAGGGTGTCGCTGGGCGATTACGAGAGCCAGCCGGGGCACAATCCCGATGGCACCTCGACGGCCGAGCGCTCGACCGGCGTGAACCCCAAGACGCACGGGCCGATCGATCCGCGCATGCCGAACCTGTCCCCCGCCTAGCCGAACGTGCCGCTTCCGCTGCCAAGCAGCGCGCCGGGGCGCGCCGACGCCCCGCCCGAGCTGTCGTTCGTGGTAGAGGACGCCGGCGCGGTCCGCTTTGCCGCGGTGCCGACGCTGACGCTGACGCTTCGCATCGAGCGGGTCGGCGGCGGGCCCGTCCGCTCGATCGCGCTCAACACCCAGATCAGGATCGCGGCCACTCAGCGCTCGTACGAAGTGAGCGAGCAGGAGCGGCTCGTCGAGCTGTTCGGCCGGTCCGACCAGTGGGACAAGAGCCTCCACAGCATGCTGTGGACGAACATCGCCGCCAACGTGCCCGCGTTCACCGACAGCACGCTGTTCGAGCTGTCGGTTCCCTGCACGTATGACCTCGAGGTCAGCGCGGGCAAGTACTTCCAGGCGCTCAAGGGCGGCGAGATCCCGCTCGAGCTCCTGTTCGGCGGCACGGTCTTCTATCCCCAGCCCGGCGGCCAGCTCCAGATCTCGCCGATCCCGTGGAGCCAGGAGGTCGACTTCCGCCTCCCACTGGGCGTCTGGAACGAGACGATGGACTACTACTTTCCCAACAGCGCCTGGCTCAGGCTCGGGAGGGCGAGCTTCGATCGGCTGTGCGCCTACAGGGCGCGCCACACGCTCCCGACGTGGGAGGCCACGATGGAGCGGCTGCTGCGCGACGAGCCCGAGGAGGACGCGTGAGCGCGGACGCCGTCAGGCGCATCGCCGACGCGGTGCTCTACGAGGGCTACATCCTCTGGCCCTACCGGCGCTCGGCGATGAAGAACCGCCACCGCTGGACCTTCGGCGGCGTCTATCCGCGCGCGCACAGCGAGGGCCGAGACGACGATCCCTGGCTGATGCAGACCCAGTGCCTGCTGGAGGGCGGCCCGGACACGACGCTGGATGTCCGGGTGCGGTTCCTGCACGTGGTCGAGCGCAGCGTGGAGCGGGCGACGGCGAACGGCCCCGAGCTCGTCGACGAGCTCACCGTCGGGGACGAGCGCTATCTGGCGTGGGAGGAGGCGACCGAGCGCGAGCTCGGCGCTTCCGCGCTGTCGGTGGGCGAGCTCGAGTCCCCGCGCGTCCTGTCGATCGACGTGGCGGCCGGCACCGAGCGCGAGGAGCTGCACGACGAAGGCGGTGAGTCCGCTGGCGCCGTCCTGCGCAGCTGGCACGCGCTCTCGGGAAGCGTCGAGATCCGGGCCGAGCCGTTGCGCGCCGGCCTCTTCCGGCTGACCATCCGCATCGCCAACACGACCCCGTTCGCGGGCACCGAGCGCGAGGACGCGCTCAAGCGGACCTACTGCTCGACCCACACGGTGATCCGCGCCACCGGCGGCGAGCTGGTGTCCGTGACCGACCCGCCGGAGCCGCTGCGGAGCCCTGCTCAGACGTGTGAGAACACGGGCACGTGGCCGGTGCTCGTGGGCGAGGAGGGATCGCGCGACACCGTGCTCTCGTCGCCGATCATTCTCCCCGACTACCCGCAGATCGCCCCCGAGAGCCCGGGCGACCTCTTCGACGGCGGTGAGATCGATCAGCTCCTGACGCTCAGCATCCTCAGCCTGACCGACGAGGAGCGGCGCGAGATGCGCGACTCGGACCCGCGTGCGCGCGAGATACTCGAGCGCACCGAATCGCTGTCGGACGAGGAGCTGATGCGGCTTCACGGCGCGGTTCGCGAGCTGCAGGCCGTGAGGACGCCGTGAGCGGCGGGCCTTCCGACCGGGACCGCGTGCCCGTCTGGGAGGAGCTCGAGCGCCCGGCGCCCGACAGCGCGACGGTGGCCGGCGTGGAGCTCCGCAAGGGCAGCCGGGTGCTCCTCGCGCCGCAGGCGGGCAGGGACGTGCTCGACCTCGTGCTCGCGGGGAAGGTCGCGATCGTCGAGGGGATCGACCAGGACTACGAGGACAACATCCACCTGGCGGTGACGATCGAGGACGATCCCGGCCGCGACCTCGGCGAGGAGCGACAGCCCGGGCACCGGTTCTTCTTCGCGCTCGACGAGGTCGAGCCGCTGGACGAGGAGCGCCACGCCGGGCCGGCCACCAAGCGAGTTCTCGTGGCCGGTATCGGGAACGTCTTCCTGGGAGACGACGGCTTCGGGGTCGAGGCGGCGACGCGGCTGGCGGCGCGAAAGGCCCGGCCGGGCGTAGAGGTCGTCGACTTCGGGATCCGCGGCATGGATCTCGCCTACGCGCTCCAGGACGGCTACGACGCCGCGATCTTCATCGACGCGACGCCGCGCGGCGATGCCCCGGGAACGCTCTACGTGATCGAGCCGGAGCTCGAGGATGACGGCGACGTCGCGCTCGAGGGCCACGGGATGGACCCGGTGAAGGTGCTCGCGCTGGCGCGGACGCTCGGACGCCTGCCGGAGCGCGTTCTCGTGGTGGGGTGCGAGCCGCGCACGAGCATGAGCATCGAGGACCCGGACCTGCTCATGGAGCTCTCGGAGCCGGTGCGGGCGGCGATCGACGGGGCGGTAGGACTCGTGGAGTCGCTGCTGGAGGAGATCATGGCGTCAGAACCAAGCGACGAAAGGACGGTGCAACGCCCATGAAGGACATCCGCATCAGCCCGAGCGTTCAGCTCGTGGCCATTCTGGGGGTGCTCGCGGGCATAGGCGCACTGGCGGCGAGCCAGGAGCCGGAGATCCGCAGGTACCTGAAGATCAAGTCGATGTAGCGCTCCGCCGGCTCGACGCCGGCGGCCGCGCCTCACAAGACGAGCAGACAGGAGGAACGCGTTGCACCGCACGAAGGTGAAGATCGTCGAGGACGCCCTCGACGCCAACAACACGATCGCCCGCGCCAACCGGTCGGACTTCGATCGTGAGTCGGTGACGGTGGTGAACCTGATGAGCGCACCCGGAGCGGGGAAGACGACGCTGCTCGAGTGCGCTCTCGCGGATCTGGACGGCGTGCGCGCCGGCGTGCTGGAGGGTGACGTGCAGGGCTCGATGGACGCCGACCGCCTCGCAGCGCTGCACGTGCCGGTCACGCAGCTCAACACCGACTCGGGCTTCGGAGGCGAGTGCCACCTCGACGCCAACATGGTGCGCTCGGCGCTGCCCGGGCTGGCGCTCGACGAGATCGACCTGCTGGTGATCGAGAACGTGGGCAACCTCGTGTGCCCGGCCGAGTTCAGGGTCGGCGAGGACCATCGCGTGATGGTCTCCGCCGTCACCGAGGGCGAGGACAAGCCGCTCAAGTACCCGCTGATGTTTCGCCAGTGCGGCCTCGTGCTCGTCAACAAGGTCGACCTCCTGCCCCACCTCGACTTCGATCTCGACCGCTTCCTCTACAACCTCGACCAGGTGCACCCCGGCGTGCCGCGACTGCTCGTGAGCGCCCGTACGGGCGAGGGCACGGACGCGTGGCGAGAGTGGCTCGTGCAGACGGCGCGGGAGGGCGCGAGCGAGAGGGCGGCCGCTCCGGCATGACGCCGGTCGTCTCGGGCGGGGCACTCGGCGCGCGCGTCGAGGAGCTGCTCGAGCGGCGTACGGCGGTGAGCGAGCGCTTCTTCACGGCGGAGGCCGAGCCGGTTGCTCGCCTCTGCCACCGCATGGCCGAGCGCTTCGCTCGCGGCGGCCGGCTGATCGCCGTCGGAGCGTCGCCGCAGGCGCGCTCGGACGCGCGCCACGTGGCCGTGGAGTTCGTCCACCCCGTGATCGTGGGCAAGCGCGCGCTGCCGGCGATCGGGCTGGCGCGCGAGGGCGGCGGCCTCGCAGCGCAGGTCGAGCTCATCGCCGAGGCCGACGACGTCTTCATCGCCTTCGGGCTCGAGGAGGGCGACTCGGACACGGCAGCGGCGCTCGAGCACGCCGTGGCGCGCGACTGCCTGACGATCGCCTTCGCGCGCGGCGCAGCCGAGTGGACGTTCGAGGCGCCGAGCGACGATCCGTTCGTCCGTCAAGAGCTGACCGAGACGCTCTACCACGTGCTCTGGGAGCTGGTGCACGTCTTCTTCGAGCACCGCGGGCTGCTCGAGGGCCGCGACGCGCGCAAGGTGCACGACGCCGGCGCCTCGAGCTTTCTCTACCCCTTCCTCGGCGAGCGCGAGCACGACCTCGACGCCGTTCTCGCGGACGTTCGCGAGTCGGTCGTGCTCAAGGCCGAGGACCTGGCCGCGCTGCGGACTCAGACGCTCAGCGAGGGCCGCGACGACCTGATCGCCGCCGCGGCGGCTCTGCGCGAGCGCTTCGACTCCGGCGGCCGGCTGCTCGCGCTGGGAAACGGCGGCTCGGCCACCGACGCGATGGACGCGGTGGCGGACTTCCGCGAGCCGCCGGCGGCGGCCGGCGGCGACGGCCCCCGCTGGCCGGCGCGTGCGGCGCTCGACCTGACCGAGGACGCCGCGATCCTCACGGCGATCGCCAACGACATCGGAACCGACGCGATCTTCGCGCGCCAGGTGATCGCCTACGGTCGGGCGGGCGACGTCGCGCTGGCGCTGTCGACCAGCGGCAACTCCACGAACGTGATCGAGGCGCTCGCCGAGGCGCGCCGGCGCGGGCTCGCGACGGTGGCGATGGCCGGCTACGACGGCGGACGCGTGGCGAGCGAAGGCCTCGCCGACCACGTCGTGGTCACACGCTCGCAGCACATCCCGCGGATCCAGGAGGCACAGGCCAGCGCCTACCACGTGCTGCGCGAGCTCGTGGAGCTCGCCGGTGGCTAGGCACACGCGCCCTACAGCGTCCCTCGGACCGAGCTCGAGCGTGGAGACGCAGCCGGTCGTGGCGGCCGCCGGCGGGGACCGGCGGCGCGTGCGGGCGCGCGTCGAGGGCACGGTGCAGGGCGTCGGCTTTCGCCCCTACCTCTACCGGGTCGCCGGCGAGCTGGGCCTCGGCGGGTTCGCGCTGAACGACGCGCGCGGCGTCGAGCTCGAGGTGGAGGGCGAGGGCGCCGCCGTCGAGCGCTTCTTCGAGCGCCTGGCGCCCGACGCCCCGCCGCTCGCGGCTGTGGAGCGCGTCCTGCGCGAGGAGCGCGAGCCAACTGGCGCGGCGGGCGGCTTCGCGATCGTCGCCAGCGCGAGGGAGGGGGAGGCCGCCGCGCTCATCGCGCCGGACACGGCGACCTGCGTGGACTGCCTCGCCGAGCTGCTCGACCCCGGAGACCGCCGCCATCGTTACCCGTTCATCAACTGCACGAACTGTGGCCCGCGCTTCACGATCGTGCGAGGCGTGCCCTACGACCGGCCGCTCACGACGATGGCCGGCTTCACGATGTGCGAGCGCTGCCGCGCCGAGTACGACGATCCGGCGGACCGTCGCTTCCACGCCCAGCCGAACGCCTGCCCGGCCTGCGGCCCGGCGGTCCGGCTCACGGATGCGGCTGGCGAGCCCGTGGATGCGACCGTGCCGCGGCCGGCCGACGACACCGCGACACGGGCGGTCGACGATGCCGCGACGGCGCCGTCTGCCGCGACGGCCGGCGATCCGATCGCAGCCGCTGCGACGGCGCTGCGCGCGGGCCTGATCGTCGCGGTCAAGGGGCTCGGCGGCCTTCACCTCGCCTGCCGCGCCGACGACGAGGGCGCGGTTGCCCGGCTTCGCGACCGAAAGCACCGCGAGGACAAGCCCTTCGCGCTGATGGTCGCTGACTTGGACGCGGCGGGCGCGCTCGTCGACCTGGAGCCCGCGAAGGAGAAGCTGCTCGCCGCGCGCGAGCGCCCGATCGTGCTGGCACCTCGGCGAGCGCACGCGCCCGTGGCCGATGCGGTCGCCCCCGGCGCGCGCGAGCTTGGCGTCATGCTGCCCTACTCGCCACTTCACCACCTCCTGCTCGCCGACGCCGGCACGACGCTGGTCATGACCAGCGGCAACGTGTCGGACGAGCCGATCGCCTACCGCGACGACGAAGCGCTCGAGCGGCTCGCGGCGATCGCCGACCGCTTCCTCCTGCACGATCGCCCGATCCACATGCGCACGGACGACTCCGTCGTGCGTGCCGTATCGCTCCCCGCCGGCCGGAGAACGCTGACGCTTCGCCGCTCGCGCGGCTACGTGCCCCAGAGCCTCGAGCTCGCCGCCGCCTCGGAGCGCCCTCTGCTCGCGTGCGGCGCGGAGCTGAAGAGCACGTTCTGCGTTGCGAAGCAAGGGCGCGCGTGGGTCGGGCACCACATCGGCGACCTGAGGAACTGGGAGACGCTGCGATCGTTTCGCGAGGGCGTCGCGCACTTCGAGCGCCTGTTCGCGGTCGAGCCCGAGATCGTGGCCCACGACCTCCACCCCGACTATCTCTCGACCGGTTACGCCCTCGAGCGCGAGGGCGTCGAGCACGTCGGCGTGCAACACCACCACGCGCACCTCGCCGCCTGCCTTGCCGAGCATGGCGAGGAGGGCCCCGCGATCGGAGTCGTCTACGACGGCACCGGCTACGGTACGGACGGCACCGTCTGGGGCGGCGAGCTTCTCGTCGGCGACCTCGCCGGGTTCGAGCGCGCGGGACACCTCTGGCCGGTGCGACTACCAGGCGGCGAGCGGGCGGTCCGTGAGCCGTGGCGGATGGCCTGCGCGTGGCTGGCCGAGGCGGGCTACGCAAGCCCGCCGCTGCCGGCGGCGCTCCGCGACGCGGTGGCCGAGTCGAGCTGGCGCGCCGTCTCGGAGCTCGTGCGCACCGGTACGGCGGCGCCGATCACGACCAGCGCCGGACGCCTCTTCGACGCCGTAGCGGCTCTCTGTGGCCTCCGCCCTCGCGTCAACTACGAGGGTCAGGCCGCCGTTGAGCTCGAGGCGGCTGCCGATCCGGGCGAGCGCGGCGCGTACCCGCTGCCCGTTGCGATCGGCGGCCAGGACGGTGGCGGGGCCGAGGCGGTCGTCCTCGACGCCCGAGCGACCATCCTCGGCGTTCAGCGCGACGCCTTCGCCGGCGCGCCCCTGCCCACGATCGCGGCGCGCTTCCACAACGCCCTGGCCGATGCCAGCGCGCGCGCGTGCGCCACGATCGCCGAACGCCGAGGCCTCGCGACGGTCGTGCTGTCCGGCGGCGTCTTCCAGAATCGTCTTCTGCTCGAGCGCACGGCGGCGCTCGTGGCGGATGCGGGCCTGCGCGTCCTCACCCCGGAGCGGCTACCGCCCAACGACGGCGGCATCGCCTACGGGCAGGCGGCGGTGGCCGCGTTCACTCCTCGGTGAGCAGCTCGACGAGCGCCTGATGGCATTCGACGACGCGCCGCTTGACGGGGTCGTCATCCGGGCGGTCGTGGACCAGCTCCCAGGTCCTGTCGGCCACCTCGCGAGCCGTCGTTCGATCCGCGCTGGCGCAGAGTCGCTCGACGAGCACGAGCTCGAGCGCCTCGACCTGCGCGGCAGGCGTCGCTGCCGGAAGCTTCGGCAGCGGCTCGTCCACCAGCTCGCGCCAGATCGCTACCGCGATCGTCAGGCGGTTCTCGAGGCTCTGCGGGCTCAGAGGCGGCGGCGCGCTCAGTGCTCGTGCTCGTGCTCGTGGTCGGCGTGCTCGTGGTCGTCCTCGCCCTCGCGGTCGGCCTCGTGCACGTGTGGGTGCGAGTGGACCTCGTCGCCGTGACGGTGCTGGTGCTCGTGCTCGGCGTGCTCGTGGTCTGGCTCGGTGTGCTCGTGCGAGTGCTCGACGTCGCCGTGGGAGTGCCTCGTCGATTCGTCGTCGCCGTGCTGATGGCTCATGTGCCTCCTTCGCGCTAGGTGATCCCTGTGTACCACAGCCCGAACATGAGACCGAAGAGTCCGAGCGCCGGTATCAGCACCGTGCGGTACACTGGCTCGATTACGGGGCGGGTCAGCACCCACGCGAACGCGCTCGTGCAGCCGGCCATCGAGAGGATCGACATCGGCGCGAAGACGGCCAGGGCGAGCGCGGCCTCGACCTGGGACGGGAGGGCCGCGATCAGCAGCAGCACGACGGCGCCGGTGCCGGCCAGGCCGTGCAGCAGCCCGATGCCGAATGCCTGGCCCGGCGTGCGGACACTGCCGTGCGCGTGATCCGGCTCATCACGGTGCCAGACGTGCCGGTGCGACCCGGCGCGGTCAGAGCTCGGGTGTCCGTGCGGCCCGGCGCGGTAGTCGCCACGGATCCACTTGTAGAACACGCGCGCGGCGAGCATGATGATCACTACCCCGACGGCCTTCTCGGCGCCGGTCTCAAGCCACGCCGGCAACGCCGACTTGAAGAAGATGAGCGGCAACCCGATCGCCACGAGCGTCGCGGCGTGCCCGAGCCCCCACCAGGCTCCAAGGCGAGCGGCGGCGTGCGTATCGCTGCGATCGGAGGCCACGAGCGCGGTCACGGCGACGAGATGGTCGGGATCGGACGCGTGGCGCAAGCCGAGCAGGAAGGCGATCCCCAGAGCGACGAGCAACGGTGCGCCGTCGAAGAGTCCCGTGAGCCAGGCGTCGAGCTCCTCAACGGGACGAAACAGGAACTCGAAGTCCATCGATCCTCAGCTCCGCCCGTCGACGCAGCCGTCGCAGAGCCCGACGATCGGGAAGTGCGTGAAGCGCGCCTCGAAGTCGAATCCGTCTCGGATCGAGTCGCGAACGCCGTCCAGGGCGCTCGGATCGAGCGCCACGAAGCTCGCGCAGGAGCCGCAGACGAGGTACTCGCGCGCATCTCCCGCGCGGACATACAGACCGGGTCCGTGCCCGAGGTGGACGTGACGGGCCAGGCCGAGCTGCTCGAGCGTCTCGAGGTTTCGGTACACGGACGCGAGATCGGAGCGCGGCATCTGCCCGCCGAGGCCGCCCGCGATCCGCTCGGCCGAGACCGGCTCGTCGGCTCGGTACAGCGCCTCGAGCACCAGGCGCCGGGCCGCGGAGACGCGCAGCCCGCGCGCCCGCATGGCGGCGATCGCTGCGTCGAGGTCGACGGCGTCGACCGTGGGGCCGGGGTGCGAGACGGTCACCGGGGCCGACCCTACCGGTTGCTGCGAGGTGGTTGCAAGTACGAGCGCACCGCGCGAAGCGACGTCGCGCGGCCGGCGACCGGGAGCCGCTCAGTGCTGCGGGCGCCGGCGCCCCTCGGAGAGCACGAGCCCGTAGAGCAGGTGGTCGGCGGCGAGCGCCAGCCGGTCGACGGGCCGAAACCGCTTGGCCTGCGAGAGCCCGAGCGCCGGAGCGATGACGGTCTCGAAGCTGAGCCAGCTCAGCAGGCCGTAGACCGGGCCGGCCCACGCTCGATCCCGGACCGAGCGGGGCAGTATCCCGAACGCAGCGCCGCCGCCGACGCCATAGCCCCAGTGGACGAACTCGACCACGGCACGCCTTCGCTTTCTCGGGACGTGCCGCAACAGCCCCCGCGCCCGCTGCCTCGCGATCGCCTCAGGCGGACTCTCCCTCAGGAGCCCGAGACTAACCGTCAGCGTGCGCATCCCGGTCATCGCCATCGCGCCGATCGCGCCGCGCACACCTGCGTGTGCGACCTCTTCGCCGCGCGAGTTGTCGCTCCGCCGCTCGCTCGCGGTTCCCGACGGCGCACACGGGTGCGAACCCATAAGCGCGAGCTTAGCCCTTACAGTCGCCGCGTGACCCGGCGCGCCTCCGCCACCGGAGCGCTCGGCTTCATCCGTCGAGCGCGGCACGAGCGCCGTCGCGCTCGCGGTCGGTGGGGCGGCTGAGGTGCGCGCGGCGGTGGTGGGTCACGTCGAGTGGATCGATTTTGCGAGCGTCGACCACGTGCCCGCCTCGGGAGAGATCGTCCACGCCACGCGGACGTGGGAGGAGGTCGGCGGCGGCGGCGCGGTGGCGGCGGTCCAGCTCGTGAAACTCGCCGGTGAGTGTCTCTTCCTGACAGCGCTCGGCGACGACGCGCTCGGCCGGCGCGCGCTCGACGCGCTCCGCGGCATGGGAGTGGAGGTCCAAGCGGCGTCCCGTGGACGGCAGCGGCGGGGCCTCACCTTCGTGGAGCCGTCGGGGGAGCGCACGATCACGACGCTGGGGGACAAGCTGCGTCCGGCACGGGCCGATCCGCTGCCATGGGAGCGACTTGGGGAATGCGACGCGGTCTACTTCGTGGCCGCCGATGCCGGTGCGTTGAAGGCGAGCCGCGCCGCCCCCGTTGTGGTCGCGGCCGCGCGCGATCTCGCCACGCTCGTCGACGCGCAGGTCGAGCTCGACGCCGTGGTGGGGAGCGGCAGCGATCACGCCGAGCGCTATCCGCCGGGTGCGATCGACCCGCCGCCCCGCCTGGTCGTCGCCACCGGCGGCAGCGCGGGAGGGCAGTACTTCGGCGTCGAGGGTCGCACCGGGAGCTGGGAGGCCGCGAAGCTCAACGGTCCCGTCGGGGACGCCTACGGCTGTGGCGACAGCTTCGCGGCGGGGCTCACGTTCGCGCTCGGCGAGGGGCGCCCGGTCGACGATGCGCTCGCGTTCGCCGCGGGTTGCGGCGCCGCTTGCCTGACGGGCCATGGCCCCTATGAGGGTCAGCTCGCGACGACGGACGAGTCGAGGCTCCTCTAGTGGTCGGCCACGGAGCCGCCGTCAGGCGCGATTGGCAGCCCGTGCTCGACCCACGCGCTGATCCCGCCGGCCATGTTGTAGGCGTCGTAGCCCGCCGCCCTGAACGCCCTCGTCGCCATCGCCGAGCGTGCCCCGAGCCGGCAGTGGAACACGACCTGGCGGTCGCGCGGAACGGTGTCCGCCTCGGAGGCGAGCCGCTCGAGCGGGATGTGGCGCGCGCCGGCGATGCGGCCGGCCTCGTGCTCGTAGGGCTCGCGGACGTCGATCACCACGACCTCGCCGCTCGCGTGCAGTTCGGCGACCCGCGCCGGCGACAGGTCGTCGTCCGGCTCGGAGAACACGGTCACCCGTCGAGCCTAGCGCCGGTCCTCTCGCCAGCTCGATCGCGCTACCCACGATGAGATCGTCACGGCACGCTATTACTTAGGCGGATGGACTCGGAGCGACCGCCGCCGGAGGACTACGACACGGGCGCCGACTGGCCCGATAACACCCCGAGCCGCTACGGGGGTCCGGTCGGCGATCCGCTCGCCGTGGTTCGCAACGTCGCCTTCCCGATCGCCATGCGCGGCTACGCGCGCGAGGAGGTCGATGCCTTCATCGCGGAGGTGAGCGAGGTGATCGCCGAGCTCGACGCCACGCGCTCCCCCGAGTCGGCCGTGCGCTCCGCGCTGGATCGCGTGGGCGAGGAGACCAGCGGCATTCTCCAGCGCGCGCAGGAGACGGCCGACGCGGTCACGGCCCGGTCGCGCGTCCAGGCCGACGATCGCGTCCAAGCCGCCGAGCGCGAGGCGCGCGCCGTTCGCTCCGAGGCCGAGACGCGCGTCGAGGAGCTCGACGCGGACATCGAGGCGCTCTGGAGCGAGCGAGCGAAGCTGATCGAGGAGATACGCAGCCTCGCCGACGAACTGATGTCCGTCGCCACGGCCGCCCAGCGGCTGCGACCGCCCGAGAGCCTGGCGGAGCGCGGCGCTCGGCTGGGAGTCAGCGACTCCACGACGGCCGACATGGCGGCGTTCGAGGGCGCAGGCGAGACGGCCGGCGATGAGCCCGGTGGGACCGAGGATGAGGAGTTTGGGCACGCCGACGACGTCTTCGTGGCGGACGCCGGAGCGCAGCCGCCCGCCGGAGAGCAGCCGCCCGCCGGAGAGCAGCCGCCCGCCGAAGAGGAGCAGTTCGCCGGCACGGAATTCGGCCACGAGGAGGACGACTACGCCGCGGAGACCGATCCTGCCCTCAGCGACGAGGAGGGAGGCCACTACGCCGCCGAGGACGATCCCCTGGAGCCCGCAGGCGAGGGACTCGGCGACGAGGCGCCTCCAGTGCCGGCCGACGAAGAGCGCGCCGGCGAGGAGGACGATCCGACGCTCGACTTCGAGCCGCCCGATCCGGAGCGCCCGCGATGAAGGCGCGCGTGCTGGCGGCGCTGGTCGCTCTCGTCGCCGCCTGCATCGCTCCGGGCGCCGCGCAGGCTCAGCTCCCCGGCGGTGGCGGCGGATCGTGCTTCGGAGAGTTCGAGGCCGACGACGTGCAGCGGCTCCCCGGCCAGCGCCTTCGCTACGGGATCACGCCGGGCGTGCAGGCCGGCCAGGTCGGCCCGGTGCCGGCGGAGGCCGTGCCCGAGCAGAGGCCGCGTACGCTCGAGGCGCTCGCGGAGCTGCGGCCGGCCGATGGGCCGCTCGTGCTGCGGCTGAACCGATTGTTCTGGTCGGACCGCCGCGCGGGCATCGATCGCTTCCTCGCCCTCGCGGAGCGCTACACGCGGCGCGGCTATCTCGTGGAGCTGCAGCTGCGCTACCACCCCGACGAGGCACAGGAGGGACAGATCGGGCGCTGGACGCGCTACGTGCGCCGGGTCGTCCGCCGCTTCGGTCCGAACGACCGCGTAGTGGCGATCCAGGTGACCAACGAGGTGAACCTGACCGTCTCGGGCGACTCGTCGGACGGCAGCTTCGATCGCGCGCGCGACGCGCTCGTGCGCGGCGTGGTGGCCGCCAAGCGCGAGGCGCGCCGCCGCGGCTTCGAGCAGCTCGAGATCGGCTTCAACTGGTTCTACCGGACCGACCCCGGCAACGAGCAGAGCTTCTGGGAGCACCTGCGCGACCATCGCATCGCGTCGAAGTTCGTCGACGCCGTCGACTGGATCGGCCTCGACGCCTATCCCGACACGTTCTTCCCGCCGATCGAGGTGCCGGGCGACGAGCGCGACGGCATGGTGAACGCCATGAGCACCCTGCGCTGCCTCGCCGCGATCCCGGGCATACCGGAGACCGTGCCGATGCACGTCGAGGAGAACGGGTGGCCGACGCCGCCCGGGCGCTCGTACGAGCGCCAGGCCGAGTTCCTCACCAACGCCGTCGGGGCCGTTGACGACTTCCGCGGCACCTACAACGTCACCGACTATCGCTGGTTCAACCTGCGCGATGCCGACACGAGCTCGCCGGCGCTCGCCCAGCGCTACGGGCTGCTGGAGGACGACTACGACCGAAAGCCCGCGTTCGGTGTCTACCGCGACTTCGTGGACGCTCGCTCGATTCGCGAGCCTCGCCGTCCGCCGCAGGGCGGGAGCGACGCCCAGCCGGCTGGCGAGAACGGTGGCTACGGCTTGAGCCACGGCCGCCCGCCTGGCCCGCGAGCCAGGTGATCGAGCCCGCGGGCTCGTCCTCGGAAGTCGATCAGGGCGGCTCGTCGCCGCGGGTCGAGGAGGGCGCGACCGCTCCAAGCGGCGGCGACGCCGACCTGGCCTTTGCCGGCCTGGCTCGCCACGCCGAGCTCGTTCGCGACGGCAAGGTCTCCTCACGGGAGCTGGTCGAGCTGTTTCTCGAGCGCATCGCGCGGCTCGAACCGCGCTTGAACGCCTACCGAGTGGTGCGCGCCGAGCGGGCGCTCGCCGAGGCCGACGAGGCCGACGCACGCCGCGCGACCGGCGACGAGCGGTTGCTGCTGGGCGTGCCGGTCGCGATCAAGGACGACACCGACGTGGCCGGTGAGGTCACGGCCATCGGCACGCGCGCTCATGGAGAGCCGGCCTCCGCCGACGCGGAGGTCGTCCGGCGCCTTCGTGGCGCCGGCGCGATCGTGATCGGCAAGACCCACGTGCCGGAGCTCGTCATCTGGCCGTTCACCGAATCGACTACATGGGGCATGACTCGCAATCCGTGGGACCTCGGCCGGACGCCCGGCGGCTCGAGCGGCGGCTCGGCGGCGGCGGTGGCGGCCGGGCTCGCGAGCGCGGCGCTCGGCTCCGACGGCGCGGGGTCGATCCGCATCCCGGCCGCGTGCTGCGGGCTCTTCGGGATGAAGCCCCAGCGCGATCGGATCTCGCTGGCACCGCACGACGACCGCCACCACGGTTGGCACGGGATGGCCACCTACGGGCCGATCGCGCGGTCCGCGCGCGACGCCGGGCTGTTCATGGACGCGACGGCCGAGCGCCGGGAGGGCGGCACGTTCGCCGAAGCGGCGGGTCGGCAGCCGCGGAAGCTGCGCGTGGCGCTCTCGTTCGCGATCCCGCCTGGAATCGTCGCCCTGCTCGCCAGCCTCGACGGCGCAGTGCGCGAGGCGGTGGAGCGCATCGCCGACTTGCTGCGCTCGCTCGGCCACGAGGTGGTGGAACACGACCCCGACTACGGGCAGATCGCGAACAACGTGGTTGCGCGCTACCTGCGCGGCATCCACGACGCGGCCGAGACGATGGCGCGACCGCGGGCGCTCGAGCGGCGCACGCGGGGTGTGGCGCGCATCGGCGGGCTGATCCCGCTGCGCGCGCTCGAGCGCGAGCTGCGGCTCGAGGCCGCGCGCTCCGCACGCGTGAACGGGCTCTTCGAGCGCTACGACGTGCTGCTCACTCCGGTGGCGACGCCGCCGCCGCCGGAGATCGGTCGCTGGGAGGGGCGCGGCGCCCTCCAGACGCTGCTCGGCGTGGTGGCCACCTACGGCGCGTACACGCCGCCGTGGAACGCCACGGGCCAGCCGGCGGCGTCGGTGCCGGCCGGCTTCACGCCCGAGGGCCTCCCGCTCGCCGCCCAGCTCGTCGCGCGCCAAAACGACGAGACCACGCTTATCTCGCTCGCTGCGCAGCTGGAAGCCGAGAGTCCGTGGGCGCAGCGAAGGCCGCCGCTCTGCTGATCGTCTCGCAGTTGGGATACTCCAGGCGATCGAGGGGATGAGCCAGCCGTCATCGAGAGCCCGCAGCGCCGGACGAAGGTCGCCCAACGGCGCCGGCACGCCGGCCGCGCGCCAGGACCTCGCCTCGCGGATGGCGTCGAGCCTCGCCGGACAGGTCCAGCGGCGAATCCCGAAGGCCGACCTCGACGAGCGCGACCCCGACTACATCCGCGAGAGCCTGCCCGGGCTGTGGCTGCTCGCGAGCTTCTGGTTTCGCGCCGACGTGCGCGGCCTGGCCAACATCCCGGCAGACGGGCCGGTCCTCCTCGTCGGCAATCACTCCGGGGGCAACATGACGCCGGACACGATCGTGTTCACGCTCGCGTTCAACACCTACTTCGGGGTGGAGCGTCGCTTCTTCCAGCTAGCGCACAACCTGGTGCTCTCGATGCCGTGGCTCGGTCGGTTGCGCAAGTACGGCACCGTCGCGGCCTCGCCCGAGAACGCGGACAAGGCGCTCGACTCCGGCGCCGCCCTGCTCGTCTACCCGGGCGGCGACCACGAGGTCCATCGGCCCTCGTGGGAGTCGGCGAAGGTGGACTTCGGCGGGCGCAAGGGCTTCATCCGGCTCGCGCTGCAGAAGGACGTGCCGATCGTGCCGGTGGTGGCGATCGGCGGCCAGGAGACCGCTCTCTTCCTGACCCGGGGGAGGGGGCTCTCGAAGCTGCTCGGGCTCGACCGCGCCTTTCGGCTGAAGGTGCTCCCGGTGTCGCTCGCCCTGCCGTGGGGCCTGAACATCGGCGACATGGCGGGCCACCTGCCGCTGCCGGCCAAGATCACGATCCAGGTGCTTCCGCCGATCCACCTTCGCGAGGAGTTCGGGGCTCGCCCCGACCCCGACGAGGTCTACTACGAAATCACGCAGACGATGCAGGACACCCTCGACGCGCTGGCCGCCGAGCGCAGCCTGCCGGTGATCGGCTAGCGCCAGCGCGGGGACGCGGCTCGATCGAGCGATGAGAGTCGAGCACGAGGTCACGATCGACGCGCCGCGACAGGCGGTGTGGGACCTAATCGCCGATCCGGCGAGCTACCGGCGCCACGTGGCCGGCATCACGCGCTGGGACGTCGAGAGCGAGCAGGAGTCGGGCCTCGGCGCGCGCTACTCGATGCGGATGCGGGTGGGCTCCGCCGAGGTGGGCGGCCTGATCGAGGTCGTCGAGTTCGATTCACCGGGTGACATGGCGTGGACCAGCATCACCGGACTCGACCAGCGTGGACGCTGGCGCCTGCGAGAGCGCGAGAAGGGGCGCACGACCGTTACATTGCGCCTCAGCTACCAGGCGCCGGGCGGTCTGCTCGGCACGCTCAGCGATCGCTTCTCCGCCCCAATGGTGCGCGACAACCTCCGCCGCTCGGTCGACAACATCAAGCGCCACCTGGAGGGCGACGGCCCGTCTCCGGAGTCCGGCCGGGCCCTTCCCGCCCGGATCCTCGGCGCGGTGGGCAACGGCGTCCACGCCGCACGCGTGCTCCAGAGCGCCGGGCTCGTCCGTCCGGTCCGACCCGACCGGCTCGTGCGCAGCGGCCTCGCCCTGCGACGCTGGGGGCCGACGCCCGCGGCGGGCTACGAGGCCTCGGCGCTGCGCTTCCCGGACGAGCCGGCGATCATCGACGAGCTTGGAACGGTCTCCTTCGGCGAGGTGCAGCGGCGCACGAACGCGCTCGCGCACGCCCTGTCGGACTCCGGAGTGGTGGAGGGCGACGGCGTGGGCGTCATGTGCCGCAACCACCGCGGCTTCATCGAGGCCACCCTGGCGCTCGGCAAGCTCGGCGCCCACGCGCTCTACCTCAACACCGCCTTCGCCGGCCCCCAGCTCACGGAGGTCGTAAAGCGCGAGAAGCCGGTCGGGATCGTCTATGACCACGAGTTCGCGGAGCTGCTCGAGGACGCGGGAGCGCGGCGCAAGCGGTTCGTGGCCTGGCACCACGACGAGGGTGACGACCCGGCCGACCCGACGCTCGACGAGCTGATCGAGGCCGGCGACGAGTCGAGCGTGGTCCCGCCCGCAGAGCCCGGCAAGGCCGTGATCCTCACCTCCGGCACCACGGGGACGCCGAAGGGCGCCTCACGAAAGCAGCCAGAGACGATCGACCCGGCGGTCACCCTGCTCTCGAAGATCCCGCTACACGCGCGCGAGAACACGATGATCGCGGCGCCGCTGTTTCACTCGTGGGGCTTCGCGCACTTCACGCTTGGGCTGATCCTGTCCTCGACCTACGTGCTGCGGCGCAAGTTCGATCCCGAGGCCACGCTCGCCTTGGTCGCCCAGCACCGCTGCACGAACCTGCCCGTCGTGCCGGTGATGATGCAGCGCATCCTCGAGCTGCCCGAGGAGACGCGGCGAAAGTACGATCTCTCATCGCTGAAGGCCGTGCCGGCGAGCGGATCGGCGCTGCCCGGCGAGCTCGCAAACCGCTTCATGGACGAGTTCGGCGAAGTCCTCTACAACCTCTACGGGTCCACCGAGGTGGCCTGGGCCACGATCGCGACGCCCGCCGATCTGCGTGCGGCTCCCGGCACGGCCGGCCGCGCTCCGCGGGGGACGGCGCTGAAGATCTTCGACGAGCAGGGCGTCGAGGCGCCGGCGGGCGGGACCGGCCGCATCTTCGTAGGCAACGAGATGCTCTTCGAGGGGTACACGGGCGGTGGCGGCAAGGACATGATCGATGGTCTCATGAGCACCGGCGACGTCGGTCACGTGGACAGTGCCGGGCGCCTGTTCGTGGAGGGCCGCGACGACGAGATGATCGTCTCGGGCGGCGAGAACGTGTTCCCGCGCGAGGTCGAGGACGTGATCGCCAAGCACGCGAGCGTCAACGAGGTGGCGATCATCGGCGTGGAGGACGAGAAGTTCGGCCAGCGTCTCCGGGCGTTCGTGGTCACCAAGTCCGGCGCGAACCTGTCCGAGTCCGACGTCAAGGCGCACGTCAAGTCGAACCTGGCCGCCTTCAAGGTTCCGCGCGATGTCGAGTTCCTCGACGAGTTGCCGCGCAACGCCACCGGCAAGGTGCTCAAGCGCGAGCTGGCCGAGGCGTAGGCGGGCTCGCCCGGGCTGCGCGGGCGCATGAGCGTCGACTTCGAGGCCGAGGGGCTGCTCGAGGGTTGCCGGGACGAGGACGAGCGCGCCGCGCGCCGCCACCTGCTCGAGCAGCTCCTGCGCGACGCCGTGCCGCTAGAGGAGCTCAAGCTCGCGGTCGCCGAGGACCGCCTTGCACTCCTGCCCGCGGAGCGCGCGCTGGCGGGGGACGGCCGCTACACGCTTGCCGAGGTGGCCGAGCGGGCCGGGATCGACGAGCGCTTCCTGGTGGCCGAGCGCCAGGCGTTCGGGATGTCGGTGCCGGCTCCCGGCGAAAAGACCCTGACCGACGACGACCTGGGGGCTGCCGAGCGGATCAAGCAGTTTCGCGACGCGGGGCTGCCCGACGAAGGCATGCTCGAGGCGGCAAGGGTGATGGGGCAGTCGATGGCCAACGTGGCGGCCGCCTCACGCCGGCTCGTAGGTCAGGCGCTGCTGCAGCCGGGCGACACGGAGCTGGAGGTCGGGCGGCGCTACGCGGACTCGGTGGCCGAGCTCGGCCCGCTGATGGGCACGCTTCTCGAGCACCAGTGGCGCCTCCACATGCGCGAGGGGCTCAGACGCGACGCCGTCGGGCGCGCGGAGCGCGAATCGGGGCGCCTCGCTGGCGGGACGACGGTGTCGGTGGCCTTCGCCGACATGGTGGACTTCACGCGTCTCGGCGAGCGCCTGCCGGCCGCCGACCTCGGCCGCGTCGCCGGGCGCCTCGCCGTCCTGGCCGCCGGCGTCGCCGAGCCACCCGTCCGGCTCGTAAAGACGATCGGGGATGCGGCGATGCTCGTCTCGGATGCTGCCGAGCCGCTGATCGTCGCGGTCCTCGACCTCGTTGCGGCCGCTGACGAGGAGGGCGAGGACTTCCCGGAGCTGCGGGCGGGCGTAGCCGTGGGGGAGGCATTGAACAGCGGCGGCGATTGGTACGGGAGCCCCGTCAACCTCGCGAGTCGTGTCACCGCGGTGGCGCGGCCCGGAAGCGTGCTCGCGACGACGGACGCGCGCGATGCGGCCGCTGACGGCTTTCGCTGGTCGCGCGCGCCGGCGCGCCACTTCAAGGGAATCGACGGACGCGTGCCGCTGTACCGAGCGCGGCGCCTCGGCGAGGACGGCGACGCGAGCGAGCGCGATGACTGAGGCGCCGAGGAGCCCGCGCGTGGGCCTCGTGCTCGGAGCCGGCGGCGTGATGGGCGGCGCCTGGCTCACGGGTGGTCTCGCGGCGCTCGCGGAGACGACCGGCTGGGACCCTGCGAGCGCCGACTACGTGGTGGGCACTTCCGCCGGGGCGATGATGGGCGCGCTGCTCGCGGCTGGCGTCCCGCCCTGGTTCATGGTTGCCCACTCGGCCGGTGAGGTCTTCGAGGGGCTGTCCGGCTCGGACGGGCGCCCCGCAGCCCAGGCGGATCGATCGGCGGGCGCGGTGTTCCGCCTGCACCGCGGGCTGCCACCGGTCGGACCGGGATCGTTGCGGCTCGCCGCCGCGAGCCTGCGCCGCCCGGCGCGCCACACCCCGGCGGCGCTGGTGAGCGGATGGCTTCCGCGCGGCTTCATCTCAACCGAGCCGCTGAAGGACACCGTGCGGCGCGCCGTGCCCAGTGGCTGGGTAAGGCATCCCAACCTCTGGATCGTCGCCTGTGACTACGCGACCGGACGCCGCGTGGCGTTCGGGCGCCGCGCCGCGCCGCCGGCGGAGCTCGCCGACGCCGTTGCAGCCTCGTGCGCCATCCCGGGCTTCTACCACCCCGTCGCCATTGCCGGCCGCCGCTACGTCGACGGCGGTCTCTACTCGACGTCGAACCTCGATGTGCTCCGCGACGAGCGGCTCGACCTGGTCATCTGCCTGAACCCGACCTCGTCGCTTCACCCAACGCGGGCGTGGAACCCACTCGAGCGGCTGGCCGCCGCGATGCGGACGGCGTCGGGACGCCGGCTGGGCGCCGAGTCCAGGAAGCTGCGGGCCGCCGGAACGGAGGTCGTGCTGGTGCAGCCGACGCTCGAGGACCTCGCGGTGATGGGCCCCAACCTCATGAGCCGCCGCCGCCAGCACGAGGTGATCGAGCTGGCCAGGCGGACCGTAGCCGCGCAGCTCGCCGAGACCGCGGCCTCCGGGCTGCTCGCGCGGCTGCCTCCCGGGGAGCCGTATGCGCTCGCACGCCCGTCCGGGCATCCGTCGACGTGGCCGCCGCTCACCGAGCGCCAGCGCCAGGCGGCCGCGGCTCGGGCCGCACCGGCCGCCGGCTAGCTGCGCTCGCGGTCCTCGCCCTCGGAGGACGTCTCGGCGTCGTTCTCGTCGTCGGCCGCGCTGGAGTCGCCCTCGTCCGAGCCGCCAGCTGCGTCCTCGTCCTCCTCCATCGTCTTGTCGCCCGGCATGCCGGCACTCTCCGGATCAGTCGGCCCTCCTGGGATCGGATCGCCCTTGTACTCCTCGGGGTTGTCGACCATCTCGCCGGCGATCTCCACGTCGCCGCCCTCGTGGTGGCGCACCGAGTCCGGCCCGAGCTTCGTCTCCGGTCCCTCGTGGTAGGCGTGGTCCTGACCCTCCGGGCCACCGAAGGTCTCATACATCGCCTTGCCGCGTGGCCAGTCCTCGAGGTTCTCGGGAGGGTCCTCCTCGAGCTTCTTCATCTCCTCCTTGGCCTCTTCCTCCTCGCGCTCGAGGTCGGACTTGCCCTCGCCCGACTCCGTTCCCTCGGCGCTGGGCTCGTCCGACTGCTCGGCGGTGGGCTGCTGCTCCTCCTGCTTGTGCTCCTCGCGCTTCTCCTCCTCGCTCACGATCCCTCGTCCTCCGATTCCGGTTCGGGGTTGTGGCCCGGAGCGCTCTCGTTCGGGCCCTCCACGTCCAGCTCCTCCGAGGTCTCGGTATCCGGCGGCTCCGGTGGTCGGTCCGACTCGGAAAGCTCGTGCATCGCGTCCTGAACGTACCCGATATCGGGCCCCGGGCGTGGCGTCTCGGCTGTCATGGAATCCTTCCTCTCGGTCTCGGGCGGACAACGATCGAGTAGCCCGCCGTCTGGCTTCGGTGCATCGCGGTGGCGATGCGATTACGCTTTCGCCACCATAGCCACGGTACGGGCCCGAGGCGGCCGGGCAGCGGTGCCCGGAACGGGCGGCCCGCAGCCAGGTGACGACTTCCGCCGACATCCCAGGCCGCCGGTTTCAGGAGCTCGAACGCGAGCTCTCGCTCGCCACGTGGCTCGAGCGGCGGACCTTTGCCGCGAACGTCTACGGCGCGCGCGAGCTCCTGGGACTCAAGCGAGACACCGTCAGCGTCGTGCTGCCTGCCCGCAACGTCGCCGCCACGATCGGGGCGGTCGTGGCGGTCGTCGTAGAGCTCGGCGAGCTCGGGCTGCTCGACGAGGTCGTGGTAGTGGACGCCGCGTCCGAGGACGGGACGGCCGAGATCGCGGCCGCCCGCGGCGCTCGTGTCTGCCAGGAGTCGGAGCTGATGCCCGAGCACGGCCCGGCCAAGGGCAAGGGGGACGCCATGTGGCGCGGCCTCGCGGCGACGACCGGAGAGCTCGTCCTGTTCCTCGACACCGACACCGAGGACTTCACGCCGTCGTTCGTGCTCGGACTCCTCGGGCCGATGCTCACGAAGCCCGAGGTCCAGTTCGTGAAGGGCTCCTTCCGCCGGCCGTTTCGCGTCGGAGACGTGCTCGTGCCCGACGAGGGCGGGCGCGTGACCGAGCTTGTGGCGCGACCGCTGCTGAACCTCTTCGTGCCCGAGCTGGCCGGCTTCACGCAACCGCTCGCCGGCGAGATCGCCGCCCGGCGGTCGGTGCTCGAGGCCGTGAGCTTCCCGGTCGGGTACGGGATCGAGATTGCGATGCTGATCGACGTCCTGCGGCTGGTCGGAATCGACGCGATGGCGCAGGTCGACCTGGGAAGCCGCCAGAACCAGCACCAGCCGCTGAGGGACCTCAGCGCAATGGCCTACGCGGTGCTCGTCGCGGCCTCCGCCCGCGTGCACGGTCGCGAGACGATCGAGGCGTTCGCGCCGGGCACGCTGGCGCTCCCCACGGTCGACGGCGTCGACGTGCGCCAGATCGCGCTCGAGGAGCGCCCCGCGCTGCGCGCCCTGCGGATGCGCGACCGCGCCTGAGCGGGCCGGGCCGCACGACCGGAGCGTCTCCGCCCCAAACGGTCAGGCGAGCTGGCGCTGCAGGCTTTGCTCGAGCTCAGACGAGCCGACCGTCGTCTTCTCGATTTGCATGCTCGCCTCGCGGCCGTCCACGTCGAGCGTCGCGATCTGGTTGTCGAAGGTCTGGTCGCCGGTGAAGCGCCAGCGGATGGAAGGATCGCGAACGCCGGCGGCGTGAGCCAGCGCGCGGCCCACGATCGCCGTCGGCTTGGACGCCGCCGCGCGCATGAACGCCCGCTCCGGTGTGCCGAGCGGGTTGCGCACCGGCGAGCAGACCGCCTGGTAGACGGCGCTCTGCGCGCCGGCCTCGCGGCGGAAGGCCACCTCGGCGAGGTAGGCGTGGTGGACGTCGCCCGAGAGCAGGACGATCGAGGCGGGCGGGCGCCCGCGCTTCCCGCTGGCGACCTCCTCGAGCAGGAGCGCCAGCTTCTCGAACGACTCGCCGAAGGCGCCCCAGTGCTCGAGGTCGACCGCCTGGCGGATCTTCTCGCCGGCGCGCGCCGCCGCCTTGCCCCACCTGCCGTCGCAGATCGCCTCGCTCCACGCCTCCACGTACTGCATGCCGGGAGCGAGGAGCGCCGGGAGCGAGGTGGCGAGCAGCAGGTGGTCGAAGTCGCCCGTCGCGCGCTCGACGATCCAGTCCCACTCGGAGTCGTTCATCATGCAGCGGCGGCCGTCGTCGAGCACGCGGCCGGCGCGCGAGTCCATGACGATCAGCCGCGTGCCGCCGAGGTCGCGGCAGTAGCTCCAGCGCATGGCGCCGGACCGGCGGTCGGCGTTGAAGGCGAACCGGCGCAGGAGCGGACCGGCGTCGTCCGCCGCCTTGACCTGGGTGAACAGCTCGCTCTCGCGCAGCTCGCGCGGGGAGAGGTTGCCGATGTGCTGGTAGATCCAGTAGGACATCAGCGCGGACACGATTCGCTCGTCCCACCACGATGTGGCACGGGCCTCCTCGAGCCACGCCTTCGACGTGTTCCAGTCGTCGTGGACGTCGTGGTCGTCGAAGATCATCGACGTCGAGACCGTCGAGAGGAGCCAGCGAAAGACCGGGTCCTCCCACGACTCCCAGTAGAGCCGCGTGTACTCCTCGAAGTCGGCCACCTGCTCGCCGGGCGGCTCGCTCACGTCCCGCCGGGAGGTGATGAAGTCCTTCGCGCGCGGCGAGACCTCGTCGGCGTAGACCTGGTCGCCGAGCAGCATAAGCATGGCGGGCCAGGTGGCGACCGGACCTTCCCGCATTCGGAGCGCAAGCGCGTACAGCGCGTCCACCTCGCGGCCGCGCTTGTCGTCGTTGGCCCCGAGGTTGTACGGGGCATCATGGGGCACCGACACCCGGCACGAGCCGAAGGAGAGCTTGAGCGGAGAACCCGGGTGAAGCGTCCGGATCACGCTCGGCGGGAAGTCGAGCTTCGGATCGGGCCAGCGCACCTTGCCGTCCAGGGCGACCTCGTACTCGGTCGTGCTGCCGGGCTCGAGGTCGTCGACGACGACGAGGGCGTAGTGGTGGCCCTCGACGTGGAAGGTCCGCTCGCGCCGGCCGAGCACCTCGACCTCACACGGCTCGTCGGTCTCGACCCAGATCGTCGCCTCGTGCTCGCCTACGTAGCGCAGAAGCGGCCCGATGATCAGGTTCAAAGCGCTTGTACCTCGCCCAGCACCTTCTGGATCGACGCCTTCGCGTCCCCGAACAGCATCGACGTCTTCTCGTCGTAGTAGAGCTGGTTCTCGATGCCGGCGAAGCCAGGGCTCATGCTGCGCTTCAGCACGATAACGCTCGACGACTTGTCCACATCGAGGATCGGCATGCCGTAGATGGGACTCTCCGTGGACTCGCGAGCCGCGGGGTTGGTCACGTCGTTGGCGCCGATCACGAGCGAGACGTCGGTCTGGGCGAACTCGGGGTTGATCTCCTCCATCTCCTTGAGCGAGTCGTACGGGACGTCGGCCTCGGCCAGCAGGACGTTCATGTGGCCGGGCATCCGCCCCGCCACGGGGTGGATCGCGTAGCTCACCTCGACGCCCCGCTTCTCGAGCTCGCGCGCGAGCTCCTGCACCGCGTGCTGAGCCTGCGCGACGGCCATGCCGTAGCCCGGCACTACGACCACGCGACGAGCGTAGGCGAGCTGGATCGCCACGTCGTCGGCGGACGTGGAGCGCACGCTCTGGTCGGTGCCGTCGGCGCCCGCCACCGCGCCGCCCTCCGGCGCGGCCCCGAAGCCCGCGAACAGCACGTTGGCGAGCGAGCGGTTCATCGCCTGGCCCATCAAGCGCGTGAGGATCGTGCCCGACGCCCCGACGAGGGTGCCGGCCACGATCAGCGCCGTGTTGTCGAGCGCGAAGCCGGCCGCCGCGGCGGCGAGGCCGGTGAACGCGTTCAGCATCGAGATCACGACCGGCATGTCCGCGCCGCCGATCGGCAGCACCATGGCGACGCCCAGCAGCGAGCCGAGCACGAGCACCGCCACGTAGATGCTCTGGTCGCCGCCGGCGGCCACGAGGTACACGCAGCCGGCGAGCATCGCCGCCAGGATCAGGCCGTTCACGACCTGCTGGCCGCGAATCATCACCGGCCGGCCGGAGATCACCTCCTGGAGCTTCCCGAACGCCACGATGCTCCCCCAGAAGCTGACCGCCCCGACGACCGTCGAGAAGAGAATCGCGATCTCGGTGTCGAGGGCCAGCTCCCCGCCCCCGGCGGCGGAGTCGCGGAACTCCGTCCAGGCGATCAGCGCCGCCGCGCCGCCGCCGACGCCGTTGAAGAGCGCGACCATCTGCGGTATCGCTGTCATCCGCACGGCCCGCGCGGCGGGCACGCCGATCACGGTTCCGATCGCGATGCCGAGGAGGATCAGCGGGAAGTCGATCACGGCGCGGTCGAGCAGCGTCGCGACCACGGCGATCGTCATGCCCACGGCGGCCACCACGTTGCCCGAGCGCGCCGTCGAGGGGTGCGAGAGCCGGCGCAGGCCGTAGATGAAGCAAACCGCGGCGACGATGTAGCAGGCCTCGATGAACTGCGGGTCCTGCAGCGAGAGCGCGACCGGGGCGGGCACGGCTACTCGCGAGGCTCGGGCTTGCGCTTGAACATCTCGAGCATGCGGTCGGTCACGAGGAAGCCGCCGACGATGTTGATCGTTCCGAACGCCACGGCGATCACCGCGAGCACCTGGCCGAGCGTGTCGCCGGCGGCGATGGCGATTGCCAGGATCGCGCCCACGAGAACGATCCCGTGAATCGCGTTGGTCCCCGACATCAGCGGCGTGTGCAGCGTGTTGGGCACCTTGGAGATCACCTCGAAGCCGACGAAGACGGCCAGCACGAAGATCGTGAGCTCGGTGAGGAGGCTCACGCCGTGCCGTCCGCCGCCGCACGGGCGCCCTCGTGGACGATCTCGCCGTCGCGCGTGACGCAGGCACCGGCCACGACCTCGTCGTCGAAGTTGAGGCGAAGCTCGCCGTCGTCGACCAGCAGGTCGAGCAGGGCCGCGACGTTTCGGGCGTAGAGCTGGGAGGCGTGCTCGGGCATCGTGCTCGGCAGGTCGAGCGGCGCGGCGATCGTAACGCCGCTGCGCTCGACGGTCTGCCCGGCCTCTGACAGCTCGCAGTTCCCGCCCGCCTCGCCGGCGAGGTCGACGATCACCGAGCCCGGCTTCATGCCCGCCACCGTGTCGGCCGTGATGAGGGTCGGCGCCGGCTTGCCGGGCACGAGCGCTGTCGTGATGATCGCGTCGAAGCCGGTGGCGGCATCCTGGAGCGCGGCCTGCTGGCGGCGCCTGGCCTCCTCGTCGAGCTCGCGCGCGTAGCCGCCCTCGCCCTCGGCATCCGCGCCGATGTCGAGATCGAGGAAAGCGGCCCCGAGGCTCTCGACCTGCTCGCGCACGGCGGAGCGCACGTCGAAAGCCGTGACGATCGCGCCGAGGCGCCGCGCCGTAGCGATGGCCTGCAGGCCCGCGACACCGGCCCCGAGGACGAGCACCTTCGACGGCTTCACGGTGCCGGCGGCCGTCGTGAGCATGGGGAAGAACCGCCCGAGCTCCTCGGCCGCGATGAGCACCGACCGGTAGCCCGCCACGGTCGCCTGCGAGGACAGCGCGTCGATCGACTGGGCGCGGGTGATGCGCGGCACAACCTCCATGGCGAACGCCGTGACCCTGGCCTCGGCGAGCGCCCGCACGGTCTCCGGCGC
>Ga0136616_10000128_pt1 | contig 29684 bp, 25 predicted proteins | sample AntDrymUQ2992106_2_FD_106648 | JGI IMG/M metagenome (GOLD analysis project Ga0136616, IMG submission 106648) | Polar desert sand microbial communities from Dry Valleys, Antarctica - metaG UQ299 (21.06) | ecosystem: Environmental > Terrestrial > Soil > Desert | place: Antarctica: Dry Valley... | reverse complement strand
GTCGTCGGCGCCGGATACATCGGACTGGAGACGGCCGAGGCGCTCGCCGCCCAGGACGTCGAGGTGGAGGTGGCGGAGGCGCTCCCCCAGGTCACGATGAGCGTGGACGCCCCGATCGGTGATCTGGTGGAAGCCGAGCTGCGCACTCACGTCCCGCTGCGGTTGAACACGGCGGTCACGGCGCTGGAGTCCCGCGGCGATGCCCTGACCGCGCAGCTGTCCGATGGCGACGCGCTCGAGGTGGACGCCGTCGTACTGGCCACCGGCGTACGGCCGGACAGCCGGCTGCTCACCGACGCCGGCGCCGAGCATCTGCCCAGCGGCGCGGTCGTCGTCGACGACGGGATGCGCACGTCGATCGCCGACGTGTTCGCCGCCGGGGACTGCGTGGCGCAACACCACCGGGTACTCGACGCGCCGGCGTGGGTCCCACTCGGACCCGCGGCGAACAAGACCGGCCGGGTGGCCGGGACGGTGGCGGCTGGAGGGCGCGCGTCCTTTCCCGGAATCGTCGGCACCGCTGTGGTCAAGGTATTCGAGCTCGAGGTCGCCAGGACCGGCCTGAGCGCGGCCGAGGCCGGACCCGACGCGCTGACCTGTGACGTGGTGCACCGCTCGCGCGCCAAGTACTACCCCGACGGCCATCCGTTGCACGTGCGGCTGGTGTTCGAACCCACCGGTCGGTTGCTCGGCGGCCAACTCGCCGGTCGGGACGGTGTGGCCAAACGCGTCGACGTCCTGGCCACAGCGCTCTACGCCGGGCTGAGGGTAGCCGACCTCGCCGCGCTCGACCTCAGCTACGCGCCGCCGTTCGCGCCGGTGTACGACCCCGTGCTCATCGCCGCACAACGTGCCATGGTCAGCCTGTCCGCCGCAGTCTCCTGAAGGAGTCCCCGTGGGTTTGCAACCGCTCCGCGACAAGGTGGTCGACGTGGCCACCGCCATCGCCGGCGTCCCGGACGGCGCGATGATCGCACTCGGCGGCGGCCTGTCGGCACGGCTGCCGATGGCCCTTGTCCGTGAACTGATCCGGCAGCGCAAGCGCGACCTGCATCTCGTCGGGTCAGCCCACAGCATCGACGTCGACCTGCTCGTGGCTGCCGAGGCGGTACGCCGCTGCGAGGAGAGCTACGTCGGTTTCGAGCAGGACCTCGGGCTGGCGCCGGCGTACCGGCGGGCCGCCGAGACCGGCACCATCGAGGTGGCCGAGAGCTGCTGCGTCACGATCCTGGCGCAGCTTCGCGCCACCGAGTTGGGGCTGCCGTTCCTCCCGGTGCGCGGTGTGCGCGGCTCGGACATCGTGCGGCTGCACCCGGAGTACGCCGAGGTGACCTGTCCGTTCACCGGCGAGGTGCTCGTCGCCGTACCGGCGTTGAAACCGGACGTGGCCCTCCTGCACGCGCCGCTCGGCGACCGGTACGGCAACCTGCACCTCCAGCAGCCGTACGTGCTCGACGAGCGGTTCGCTTCGTCATCCGCACGGGTCGTCGCCACTGTCGAACGTCTGGTGTCCACTGCGGACGTTGCCGCCAACGGCGTGACCATTCCGGCGCATCTGGTGGCGGCCGTCGCCGAAGTCCCCTTCGGCGCCCACCCGACGTCCTGCTATCCCGAGTACGCCTACGACCGCGAGCATCTGTCCACCTACGTGAAGGCGGCGCAGTCCGGCGGCGAGGATCTCGCCGGCTACTTGAAGACCTACGTGTACGGCGTCGCAGATGAGCACGAGTACCGGGAACTGATCGGTAGCAAGCGGCTGACGGAGCTCGCCCGGTGGGCACAGTCCACAGCGGACTGGAAGGGGCTGTTCCGATGAAGTTCAGCCTCGATGAATGGTTCGTGGTCCTGCTCGCCCGCACCATCCGGCCGGCCGAGACGGTGTTCCACGGCTTCGGCAGTCCCTGCGCGCAGGTCGCCATGCACGTCGCGCGGCGGACGCACGCCCGGGACATGACCCTGATCGAGGGGGCCACGTACGCCGTCAATCCGGATCCGCGGTTCATCCCGCCGACCAGCAACGACGCGAGCCTGCAGCGTGGTGCGGCGTACAGCATGCGGTTCGAGGAGTTCTTCGACGCGGCCGTCCGCGGCGATGTCGACCGGATGTTCCTCTCCGGTGGGCAGATCGACGGCTACGGCAACACCAACGTGACCGGGATGGGGCCGTCCGAGAACGGCTTCAAGGTCAAGCTCGGCGGTGGAGGAGGCGGCTGCAACCTGGCCGCGACGATCCGGCACCTGTCGCTGTGGAGCAGCCGGCACCGCTCCGGCCGGGCACTGGTGGAGGAGTGCGACTTCATCACCGACATGGGGCATCGCACGCCGTCCGGTGACCGGGCCGAACTCGGCTTCACCGGCGGTGGTCCACAGTGGATGGTCACCGAGTTGGGCATGTTCGACTTCCCGGATGGCCACGCCCGGCTGACCCACCACTTTCCCGACGTGACGGTAGGTGAGATCGGCGCCGCCACCGGCTTCGAGCTTCGGGTTGCCGGTGACCTGAGGACGGTGCCGCCTCCGTCCAGCGCCGAACTCTCCGCGCTGCGGGCGGTTGACTCGCTCGGCGTCCGACGCAGCGAGTTCGCTCCCGCCGAACTGGAGCGGGTGTTCGACCACGATCCGGCCATCGGCTGCGCCTGTTGACCGGGTGCCTGGTCTTATCGGCTGCGCGGCGGTCGTCGTCGTGACGCGTGGCCGGACGGTAACTGGTCACAAACAACATCCCCAAGGTCGGTTTCGGTGTTGTTCGTGACCAGTTTCGTGCTTGGTCGAGCACGCCAAGGACGGTCGCCGTGACCGACGGACTCGACGCCGTGTTCAATCCGCGGCGGATCGCGCTGGTGGGGGCGTCCGACCGCGCAGGCACGATGGGGCGGCTGCTGTGGGACAACCTGCGGGACTTCCCGGGTGAGGTGGTCCCGATCAGCCGCTCCGCCAGCATCGACGGGACGCGGGCGTACGCCGATCTCACCGAGGTGCCGGGCGACATCGACCTCGCTGTCATCGGCGCGCCCGCCGACCGGGTGCTGGGCGCGATCGGAGCAGCGGCGGAGAAACGGGTGCGCGCGGCTGTCGTCCTGACCGCCGGCTTCGCCGAGATCGGGGCGGACGGCGCGCGGTTGCAGGAGGAGGTCGTGGCAGCCGCCCGGGCCGGTGGCGTGCGGCTGGTCGGTCCGAACTGCTTCGGCGTACAGAACTGCGACCTGCCGCTGAACGCATCCATCGCGCCGGGCGCGCCCGCCGGTGATGAGCGGGGCGGGATCAGCCTGGTGACCCAGTCCGGTTCGTACGGCATGGCGGTGCACGCGCTCGGCCTAGACGAGGCGATGCGCTTCGCCAAGGTGTACGCCGCCGGCAACAAGGCGGAGATCTCCGACGCCGAGACGCTGGCCTATCTCCGTGACGACCCGGCGACCCGGGTGGTCTGCCTGCTGTTGGAGTCGATCACCGACCCGAGGGAATTCTTCGCCCAGGCGCGCCGGACCACGGCGATCAAGCCGGTGGTCGCCGCCGTCACGGGGCGCAGCACCGCCGGCAAGCGCGCCGCCGTGTCACACACCGCGGCGCTGGCATCGGACACCGTGATGCGCGACGCCGCGCTGGAACAGGCAGGCGTGGTGCGCGCGTCCTCTGGCCTGGCCATGCTCGACGCGGCCAAGCTGCTGGCCGCCCAGCCGATCCCGGCGGGGGGCCGGGTCGGCATCGTCACGAACTCCGGCGGTCTGGGCGTCGAGTTGACCGACCTGCTCGACGTCGAAGGCCTCGAGGTGCCCGAGCTGAGCCCGGCGCTGCAGGCAGACCTGCGCCGCTTGCTGCCGTCGTACGGTAGTCCGCGCAATCCCGTGGACATGACACCGATCTGGTCGCGGTATGCCGAGTTGTACCCGGCCCTGGTCGACGTACTGGCCCGGTCCGGCGAGGTCGACATCGTCATCCCGATCCTGCTGGCCCGGGGCGGCTCCCCCGAGGTGGTCGAAGGGCTGGCGGCGACCGTGGCCGCGATGCGTGCCGACGGGAACGACGTTCCGGTCTACGGCTGCTGGGTGGCTGAGCGGTCCCGGCAGCCCCAGGCCGACGCGCTGCAGGAGGCCGGCGTCCCGTGCCTGCCCTGGCCGGAGCGGACGGCGGCGGCCGCCGGCGCCGCTCACCGTTGCGCGAGCGCCCTGGGCCGCGACCCCTCGATCCCAGCTGCCCGGGAGACACCAGCCCTGCCCCCGGACACGGACCTGACCGATCCCGTCCAGGCAAGGGAGTACCTCGCCTCGGCCGGCATCGACACTGCCCCTGTCGCCGTTTGCACAGACGCGGACGGGGCCGTGGCGGCGGCTCGACGACTCGGCTACCCCGCCGTACTCAAGGTTGTCCACCCGGCGCTGTCCCACAAGAGCGATGTCGGCGGGGTCCGCGTCGGCCTGTCCGACCCGGCAGCCGTCCGGCAGGCGGCCGACTACCTGTTGGCGCTGCGCTCCGGCGCGCGCGTCCTGGTGCAACGGCAGGCCAGCGGGGTGGAGTTCGTCGTCGGCGGCCTGCGTGATCCGGGGTTCGGGCCGGTCGTCATGGTCGGCCTCGGCGGGACCACCGTCGAGGTGCTCGGCGACGTCCAGTTCGCCGTCGCCCCGGTCGACGCCGGGCACGCGGAGGCGATGCTGCGCTCGCTGCGCGGTGCCGCGCTGCTCGACGGCGTGCGCGGAGCCGAGCCGGTGAACGCGGCCGCGCTGGCCGATCTCATCGTGGCGGTGGGCGACCTGCTGGTCGGCGTACCGGAGATCGCCGAGATCGACCTCAACCCGGTCCTGGCGACCGCGGCTGGCGTCCGGCCCGTCGACTGGCGGATCGTTCACCGCGACGATTCGACCCCTGGTGAGCAGAAGGCCGACCAGAACTGTCCCGACGAGGGGAAGTGACCGCGATCACAGCGGCCCTAGCGTGGGGCTATCCAACGATCGTCAAGGGAGTCGCACATGCGCATCGGCAATGAGGACATCCTGCTGCCCACCACCATGGTGGGGAACTATCCCAACCCGCGGTGGTACGACGGCCAGGCCTTCGCCACGGTCCCCAAGGGCGAGTTCATCTTCGACGCGATCAGCCGGGAGGCGTTCGAGGACGCGGTCGGCGCGATCGTGCATGACCAGGAGGCTGCCGGATTCGACGTGATCGCCGACGGCAAGGTGTACGGCGGAGATTCGCCGTACGGCACGATCCTCTACTACTACTCCGAGCGGATGTCGGGCTGGCGGCTGTCCGGTCCGCCGGTCGGCCTGCCGATCTACTCCACGCTGTACTCCCCCACCTGCGTCGGTGAGATCAACCGCGAGCACCCGTTCCACCTTGCCCATCTGCGCGCTGTGCGCAAGGCGACCAAGAAGCCGGTGAAGATCTCCTACACCGGCCTCGGCGTCATCGCCGCCGCCACCCAGAACCTGCACTACAAGGACACCAAAGAGCTGGCGATGGCGTTGGCCAAGGCGTTCAACGAGGACTTCAAAGAACTCGCCGACAACGGCTGCGAAGTCATCCAGCTGGACGAGTTCGTCTGGCCCTACGGCATGGGCGACTGGGAGATCGAAGCGGTCAACGCCTCCGTCGAGGGCGTGAACTGCCAGTTCTGGGTGCACACCTGCTGGGGCAACTACTCAGGTACGCCGGCGTACTTCCCCGACGAGACGAAGACCGAATTCGGTGCGTACGACTTCGCCAGCCGTGCGCAGGACGCCGCGGCCCCAGAGCGCGCGCACGCGATCTTCCCGCACGTTCTCGACGCCAACATCCACGCGCTCAACTACGAGGTCGGGCGAACCGGCGTCGACGACCTGACGCCGCTGCGTGACAACAACTGGGAGAAGGACTTCGTCGCCGGCGTCATCGACGTCAAGACCACGATCACCGAGAGCGCGGCCGAGGTGGCCGACCGGATCCGCGAGGTGCTCAAGGTGGTGCCGGCCGAGCGACTGGGCCTGACCACCGACTGCGGCCTGCCCAACCTGCCGCGGATGATCGGCGCGGCCAAGCTCAAGGCGCTGGTCGCCGGTCGGGACATCGTCCGGGCCGAGCTCCGCGGCTGACCAGCTCCCGGCGCGGCGCTGTCTCCCAGCAAGCGGCGTCGCGCCGGGGCAAGACTTCGGGTGATCCTTGGCCCGGGAGGACAACGCCGCCTGGCTCCGTTCCGCATACGGTCGGGCAGACCCGGCGGGAGGCCAGCTGTGACGGAAGGTCCCACCTTTCTCGCGCTGCCCGACCGCATGAGCAAGCCGCGCTCTCGCGGGATCACGCACATCTTGGACAAGGGCCTGCCGCAGGCGGCCACCGAGGACCTGCTGGATCAGGCCGCGCACCTGATCGACATCGTCAAGATCGGCTGGGGCATCGGTTACGTCGACCCGACGCTGCCGCGGCGGATCGCCGCGTACGCCGACGCCGGTGTCCCGGTGTGCCTGGGCGGGACCTTCACCGAGATCGTCGCGCGGCAGGACCAGGTCGCCCGGTTTCGTCGGTGGGCGCTGTCGATCGGCGTCAGCCACATTGAGGTCTCCAACGGCTTGCAAGCGCTCACCGATGACCGCAAGCTTGGCCTGATCAAGGAGCTGGCCGCGGACTTCGTCGTACTGGCCGAGACCGGCTCCAAGGACGGCAGCTACCCGTCAACGCCGGAGGATTGGGCCGAGGAAATGGTCAGGGACCTCGACGCGGGTGCCCAGTTCGTCGTGGCCGAGGGGCGGGAAAGTGGGACCGTCGGCCTGTACGACGCCGATCAGGCGGTGCACGAGGAGATCGTCAGCGCAATCATCGGACAGATTCCGCCGGACCGGATCATCTTCGAGGCGCCGCTCAAGGCCCAGCAGACCTGGTTCATCACGTGCCTCGGTGCGGAGGTCAATCTGGGCAACATCGAGCCGTCGTCCGTGCTGCCGCTGGAGACGCTGCGGCTGGGGCTGCGCGCGGACACCGCCGCTGTGCAGATTCCCCAATGACCCCGGCGTTGCCGGACCTCGCGCCCAACACGGTAACGCGGCCCTACCGTGGCCTGTCCGTCCAGGACGTCGACGTCCCGCTCACTGACCAGGCCATCAGCGCGCTGCTGCTCGGCCGCGAGGTCTACCGCCGGACCGACTTTCTGGCGCTGCGCAACGGTTCGCAGACCGCCTTGGTCGCTGTGCAGGCCGAGGATCGGGAGCCACTGTTCGCCCCTGTCAGCGAGCTACGGGTACTCGCCGGCCCCGCCGACACGGTGTGGATCGACGACCCGGAGACCGACGTCGGGAACGCCAGCGCCCTGGCCCGTACGGCGCTGGAACACGGCCCGGCCGGTGCGCTGGCCTACGTCGTACAGGGTCGCTACGAACACGTGAACTTCATCTGGCGGCCGGTGCCGCTGCTGATCCATGTGACCGAGGTGATCCCGCCGCACCCACCGAAGCTGTATGCCATGGCCGAGCAGGTGCTGGCCTTCGACGAGGACCTGCCCCCCATCGAGCTGGTGCTCGACGCGGTCGACATCCGCGAGCTGGCCGGCGCGCACCCGGCGCCGCACTACCTGCTGCCGTGCCGCGGCAGCGGCGTCGACCTGCCCGGCGAGGTCAGCTTCCTGGACACCAGACCCGGAGCGGAGTTGGACTGGTTGCTGATCGGGTGCGACCGCTCGCGGCAGTTCCACGAGCACTTCTACGGCGCGGAGCCGGCCCGCGTGGAGCTGTGCCCTCGGGCCCGGATCGACCGTCCGGACGGAGCAGCCGTGCTGGCCAAGTGCTGCCTGCTGGAGCGCGGGATCGCGGTTTCCGACCGAGCTGCCGTCGTCCCGTGGGGGTCCAATCTGGACGAGGTTCGGGCCGCTCTGCGCGCCCTGTGCGGCCTGCCACAGCCGGCGCCGATCGACTTCGTCCCCGCCCCGACCGCCGTCCTCGCCGCTGCCGCCCGGCACTGAAACCGTCATGATCGCCGGGGCGGGGCGGCTGCGCTTTCATGGTGACGAGCGGCGTTGAGCGCGCACCCGGCCGACTCCCGGCTGTTCGGCCACCTGTGGTCGACAGCGGAGTCCCGGACGCTGTTCGACGACAACGGCCGGGTGCAGTCGTGGCTGCACATACTGGCGACGCTCGCCGAGGCGCAGGCCGACGTCGACCTGGTGCCCCGCGCCGCCGCCGACGTCATCCGCAACCACGCGCAGGTCGAGCGCATCGACCTCGACGTCGTCGGGTCCGAGACCCGCGCCAGCGGACATTCGACGATGGGTCTGATCCGGGCGCTGCGGGCCACCCTTCCGGACAGCGCTCGGGAGTGGGTTTACTACGGCGCGACGGTCCAGGACCTGTCCGACACCTGGGGTGCGCTGATCTGCCGCGCGATCGGCGACATCATGGCCCGCGACGTGTCGGCGATGCGCGACCTGACCGCCGAGTTGGCCCGCCGGTACCGTGACACGCCCATGTGCGGGCGGACTCACGGCCAGCCCGGCCTGCCGATCACATTCGGCTTCAAGGCGGCGGTGTGGGCAGCGGAGCTGGATCGACACCTGAGCCGGCTCGCACAGGGCAGGCAGCGGTGGGAAGTGGTCCAGCTCGGTGGGGCACTCGGCACGATGGAGTTCTGGGGCGAGCGGGCACCGGACCTTCTCCAGGCCTTCGCCGCCCGACTGGAGCTGGGCGCCCCCGAGATCTGCTGGCTGAGCGCCCGCGACCGGGTGGCCGAGTTCGTCTGCCTGCTGGCAGCCGCATCCGCCACCGTGGCCAAGATCGGGAATGAGGTCTTCCAACTGCAGCGCCCGGAGATCGGCGAGGTCCGCGAGGGGTTCCGGCCGGGAACCGTCGGATCGATCACCATGCCGCACAAGCGGAACCCGGAGAACTCCGAGCAGCTGGTCTCGCTTTCCCGCGTGGTGCGGGCGCAGGCCGGGCTGGCCCTGGAAGGAATCGTGTCCGAGCACGAGCGCGACGGCCGGGCGTGGAAGACCGAGTGGCTGCTGCTGCCAGAGGCTTGTCTTGCCTTTTCCGCGAGCTGCGAACTCGGGGTCGCCATGCTCGGTGGGTTGGCGGTCGACGTCGAGCGGATGAGCCGGAATCTGGCCTCCCACCAGGGGTATCTGATGTCCGAGCCGGTGCTGCGGGCGCTGTCCGATCGGCTCGGTAAACACACCGCGCACGATGTGGTCTATCAGGCAGCAATGACCGGGATCGAAGCCGGGCAGGACTTCCTGACCGCCCTTCGGGCCGATCGTCGGCTCGACGTGATCACCGACGAGGAGCTCACCGCCCTGCTCGACGTGCGCGGAGCGCTCGGTTCCGCCGGCGCGTTCGTCGATCGGGTGCTGGCCGGGCTGGGGAGGTGAGATGACACCGCTCGGTAGGGTACGCGCCGCCCTTGCGGGTATCAGCCGGGTCGAACTCGCGACCGTGCCCACCCCGCTGCAACTCGCCAGCAGGCTGTCCGACGAGCTGGCCGTCCCGATCTGGTTCAAGCGGGACGATCTGACCGGCATCGGCCTCGGCGGCAACAAGGTACGGCCCCTGGAGTACCTGCTCGCCGACGCACTCGGTCAGGGTTGCGACAGCCTGGTCACCGGCGCCGGACCGCAGTCGAACTGGACCATGCTGGCGGCCCTGACCGCGCTCCGATCCGGCTTGGAACCGTTCGTCGTCTGCTACGGCGACCCCGTTCCCGACGTCGGCAACCTGCTGCTGCACCGCAAGCTCGGCACCAAGATCTACTTCACCGCAGATCCGGAACGATCCTCAGTGGACAGTGGGATCGAACAGCTCGCGGCTGAACTGCGCGGCCTCGGGCGTCATCCATACGTCGTTCCCCGCGGCGGTGCCACAGCCGTGGGAGCGCTCGGTTATGTGCGGGCGAGCGTCGAGCTGGCAGCCCAGCTCGTCAGGATGCCCGAGCCGCCGACCGCGCTCTGGCTGGCCGCCGGCTCCGGCGGAACTTGCGCCGGGCTCGTCGCCGGAGCAGCGCTGCTGCAAGCGTCGTACGACGTCGTGGGTGTCACGGTGAGTCGACCGGTACCGGAGATCACGGCGCAGGTGAGCCGACTCGCCACGGCCGCCGGCGAGCTGCTCGGGACGCCGGTGACCGAGCCGGCCGTGGACATCCGGGGCGGCTGGATCGGGCCGGGGTACGGCGTCCCCTCTCCCGAGGGCGAGCAAGCGGCGGCGCTGGTGGCTCGCGCCGAAAGCGTGTTCCTCGATCCGGTCTTCGGCGCCAAGGCGATGGCCGCACTGATCGACGCCTGCCGGTCCGGTGAGGTGGTCGGTCCGGTGGCGTTCCTCGTCAGCGGTGGTGCCTCGACATTGTTCGCAGCGGCGGGGCAGCCGTGAGTGAGCACGGCACCCGACCCGAGGGCTATCTCGGCACGGAAGGCCGGATCACCAAGGGGCCGGCGCCCGAACTCGTCGAGGCCGGATACCAGCTGGAAACCGACGACGCGCCGCTGCTGCACCGCGGGCTGGCCCTCGCGGACCTGGCCCACCAGGTGTCGCTGATCGAGGCCGGCGCCGTGCAGCCCGACGTCGTACGACCGCTCCTTCGCCGGCTGCTCGAACTCGTCGACAGCCACCCCGGCGACTCTCGCTACGATCCGGAGTACGGCGATGCCTACAACGCCCGCGAGCGGGAGTTGGAGCAGACCCTCGGGTCGGTGACCGGATGGCTGCACCTGGGACGGACCCGTCGCGAGGCCGGCCGGATAGCGTTCCGGATCGCTCTGCGCCGGCTGCTGCTCGACCTGCACACCGACGTCGGCGCGCTCGCCGCTGTGCTCGCCGAGCGGCAGGAAGAACACGCTGGAGCGATATGGGCCGACAGCACCTACCTCCAGCCCGCGCAGCCCTCGACGTTCGGGCACTACCTGGGGCAGTTCGGGGAGCAGGCGCTGCGCCACCTGGAGCGGATCGAGGCGGCCTACCGGACCGCCGACATCTGCCCCGGTGGGTCGGGCGGGGCGGGTGGCAGCCGGATCCCGGTGGACCGGCAGCGGGTGGCCGACCTGCTCGGGTTCGACCGGGTGGGTGCGAACACCCGGGATGCGATGTGGTCGGTCGACGCGCCGCTGGACGCGGTGTTCGCCGGCGTGCAGGCGGTCTTGACCGCCGACCAACTCGCCGAGGACCTGGAGATATTCGCCAGCCCGGCCTTCGATTACGTCGAACTCGACGCGGCGCTGTGCCGGGCGAGCGTGTTGATGCCGCAGAAACGCAATCCCTACGCGCTGGCGGTCATCCGGGGCGGGGCCGGCACCCTGTCCGGGCGGCTCGCCGGCCTGATCACCACCGCCCGGACCCCGTCGGCGCGTACGGACAACTGGCTCTACACGTACGGCGAGGTTGCGGGGGCACTCGGGCTGGCCGGTCGGCTGGTACGGCTGACAGCCGCGGTGGTGCGAGGACTACGGGTCAACACCGCCGTGCTCGCCTCCGGTGCGGCGGCGGATTTCATCGGCGCCGCTGACTTGGCCGAGGACCTGTCCCTGAGCCACCGGCTGGACTACCGGACGTCGTACCGGATCGTCGGTGCGGCCGTCGCGACGGCCGTGGCGAACGGTGTCGACCGGCTCAGCGCAGCATCGCTCGCCGATGCCGCGGACCGGGTCATCGGCGAGCGACTGCGGGTGTCCGACGACCTGCTCACTGCCGTCGAGGATCCGGTTGCACTCGTCGAGGCGCGGCGGGCGCCGGGGTCAGCAAGCCCAGATCGGGTCCGTGAGCACGCCGGCCTCATCCGGCAACGGATCGAGACGGCGCAGCGATGGCGCGATGAGCGTCGCGCCGTCGTGGCAGCGGCCGAGAACGGGTTGCAGGTAACGGCGCGCGCGCTCGCAGTCGGCCCTGCCGCGTGATCGACCCGGCTCGTAACTGGGGCGCGACCGCTGCCGAGCGCGCAGCGCCCTATCCCTGCGACTCACACGGGGCGCCCGGCGCGGTTGCCTACTTCCGCGCCGTCGGCATCGCCGCATCGCCGCCGACGGTGTTCCGTTGGCTGTGCCAGCTGAAGGTCGCGCCGTACAGCTACGACCTGCTCGACAACCGCGGCCGGCGCAGCCCGCGCGAGCTGACACCGGGGGTCCAGCGGCTGGAACGCGGTCAGCCGTTCCTGGTGTTCTCCCTGGCCGACTTCGCGGCCGACGACCACCTCACCGGTGTCTCGCTGCCTGCGGCGACCCGGGTCTTCGGGCCGCTGGCGATCACCTACGCCGTTCGTGCCGCGGGTCTGACCACGCGGCTCGTGGTCAAGATGCTGGTCGGGCGGTCCGGCCCGATCGGTGGCCTGCGCCGGCTCCTGCTCGGCTGGGGCGACGTCGTCATGATGCGCAAGCAACTGCTGACCCTCAAAGAGCTGGCCGAGGGCTGACCGGGAGCACGGCGGCTCGGCTCGGCCACGTCCGCTGGCTCGCCGGGGGACCGGTGCCGGCAAGTCGACGGTGGCGCTGGCGCAGCGGTCCGGGCCCACGACGATCGACGGGACGCCGCGGAGTGCGACTACGGCCGGGCCCGATCGGCAGCCACTCATGTGCCGACTGCTCGCCGAGGATCCCGGGCAGAGCCGGCGCCAACTGGGCGACGCGGGCACTCGGGCCGAAGCGGTCGCCGCTCAGCCACCCACGCAACGGCCTGACCGAGCGCTGCGATCGCGAGGCGGCCGGTCACGAAAACACAGTTTCGGTTGCGCACCGGATTAGACGTGTCTAACGTCAGATTTCATGCAGGCTACGGAGGCCGTTGAGGACTACCTCAAGGTGATCTACCACCTGGTAACCGAGGGCGAGGCGGTCACGACGTCCACGATCGCGCGACGGCTCGGGGTGTCGGCGCCCTCGGTGTCGGCGATGGTGAAGCGGCTGGAAGCCGGCGAACTGGTAGCCCGCCGCCGCGAGGGAGGCCTCACGCTGACCTCGGGGGGCGAGGTCCAGGCACTGCGCGTCGTGCGCCGGCACCGGCTGCTGGAGACGTTCCTCGCCGAGGTGGTCGGGGTTCCCTGGGACGAGGTCCACGACGAGGCCGAGGTGCTCGAGCACAGCCTGTCCGACCGGCTGGAGGACCGCATCGACGCCCTCCTCGGGCACCCGGCGCACGACCCGCACGGCGATCCGATCCCCCCGAGGACGGGGCCGCACAACGAGCGCTGGGCCGATCCGCTCACCGCGGCGCCCACCGGCTCACGATTTCGGATCGAGCGGGTCAGCGACCGCGACCCCGAGGCGCTGCGCTACCTGGCCGACATCGGCCTGCGGCCCGGCGTACTGGTCGAAGTCGGTGCGCGGGCGCCCTTCGGTGGCCCGCTGTGGATCACCGTCGACGGCACGCGGCACGGTCTAGGGACCCAACTGACCAACCTCCTGCATGGCGCAGTCGTCAGGACGATGGGCAACACTCACTCGGGGACCCCATGACCTCAGATCGGCGATCAGCTGGCCCGCAATCCACCGCGGACGGCGCCGAGCCCACGCTGACCGAGGTCCGCTCACGCGGCCGGTTGCGGGGTTCGATGCTCCTTGTCGGGCCGGCGTTCGTCGCCGCGATCGCGTACGTCGACCCTGGCAACTTCGCTACGAACTTCGCCAGCGGCTCGACCTTCGGGTACGAACTCGTCTGGGTCATCGTGGGTGCCAACCTGATGGCCATGGTGATCCAGTCGCTGTCCGGAAAGCTCGGGCTGGCGACCGGCATGAGTCTTCCTGAGCTGTGTCGCGAGCACTACCCGCGCCCGGTCACGCGGGGGCTGTGGGTGCAGGCCGAGGCGGTGGCGATGGCCACGGACCTCGCCGAGGTCATCGGCGGCGCCATCGCCCTGAAGCTGCTCTTCGACGTCCCCCTGTTCACCGGTGGGCTCATCACCGGAGCCGTCGCATTCGCCTTGCTGGGAATGCAGAGCCGGGGCTTCCGGCCGTTCGAGCGGGTCATCAGCGGGCTGCTGGCGGTGATCTTCCTCGGCTTCCTCTACAACATCGTGCTGGTGGCGCCGTCACCGTCCGGCGTCGCCTCCGGCTTGGTGCCGACGTTCTCGAACACCGACAGCGTGCTGCTGGCCGCGGGCATCCTCGGGGCGACCGTCATGCCGCACGTCATCTACCTGCACTCCGCGCTGACCCAGCGACGGGTCGCGGCGACCGACGCGCCCGAGCGCCGGACGCTGCTGCGCTACCAGCGCATCGACGTCGTCGTCGCCATGGGCCTGGCGGGGCTGGTCAACCTGGCGATGCTGGTCATCGCCGCCGAGTTGTTCTTCGGCTCTGGCATCCCCGACACCGACACAATCGAGGGGGTGCACGCCGGCCTGCAGAGCACCCTGAGTGAGTCTGCGGCGCTCGCCTTCGCACTCGCCCTGCTCGCGTCCGGCTTCGCCTCCTCCGGCGTCGGCACCTTCTCCGGCCAGATCGTCATGCAGGGCTTCCTGCGACGGCAGATCCCGCTGGTCCTGCGCCGTGCCATCACGTTGGCACCCGCGCTGATCGTGCTGGCCCTGGGCGTGGACCCGACGCGAGCCCTGATCATCAGTCAGGTGGTGCTGAGCTTCGGTATCCCCTTTGCGCTCGTGCCGCTCGTCCTGTTGACCCGCCGCGCCGACCTCATGGGTGAGCTGGTCAACCGCCGCATCACCACCGCGGTCGCCAGCGTGATCGCGGCGATCATCATCGCGCTGAATCTGTTCCTGCTGAGTCAGTTCTTCAGCTGAGGCTCACTCCACCGCCAGCGTCGCGAGAAGGTCGGCCAGGCAGTCCAGAGCTGCCAGTGCGGCTGGGCTGTCCCGGTCGACCAGCCAGCCGAGCACCACTCCGTCGATGACAGTCATGAGCATTCGGGCGAGTACCGGCATCGGCCGCGACCAGGTGATTCCAGCCGCGGCGGCGATCGCCTCCAGATGCGCGGAACAGGCGGCGTAGGACATCTCGTACTGCCACAGCGCGAAGCTGTCCATCCCCGGCTGCCGCAACGCGTAGTGGGTGAGTTCGTAGGTCAGCTGCTGCTTACCCGGTTCCTTCTCGACGATCACCCAGAGCGCCTGAAGCCCCTCCCGCAGCAGCGTCCCGGCGTCGATGCCAGGGCGGACTTCTCCCCGGGCAGCCTCGGCGAGTTCGGTGATGATCGCGGTGAGGACCTCCTGAAGGAGTTCTTGCTTGGAACGGAAGCAGTAGTGCACGGTGGCCAGGCTGGCGCCGGCCTCGGCGGCGATCCGCCGGGTCGTCGTTGCAGCGATGCCATCGCGCTCGGCGACCCGGATCGCGGCCTCGATCAGCTGCTGGCGCCGATCTCCGGCTGCGACCCGCCCCAACCCGACCTCCTCGGTGCAACGCTCGGCTCACCAGGATACGGTCAGCAACTGAGTCAACCGTCTGAGTCAATCATCTGGGACGCTTGACCAACTCGCCCGGACGTCGGATCCTGTCCGCGAGAACGCAGCCGCGGTCTCTGCACGGCCAGGATTCACCATGTCCGGGAGGCCACCATGTCCGCAGATCAGATCGCGCCAGGGACCGAAGACGCCGCGGTCAACGAATTCGGCTATCGACAGGAGTTCAGGCGGGTCCTGCACCTGTTCGCCGTCTTCGCGGTGTCGTTCTCGATCATCTCGATCACGACCGGGATCTTCCTGAACTACGCCTTCGGCATCACCCATCTCGGTCCGGCCAGCATCTGGCTGTGGCCGGTAGCCGCCGTGGGACAGACGCTCGTCGCCTTGATCGTCGCCGAACTCGCCACCCGCATCCCGCTGGCCGGCGCCAATTACCAGTGGGCCTCGCGTCTGGTCGGCCCGCGCTACGGCTACGTGGTCGGCAGTCTGGGCATCATGCTGGTCGCGGTCGGCATGCCCGGCATCCTGCTCCTCGGAGCCTCACCGCTGCTGGTCACCGCGTTGGGTTGGAACATCGAGAACCCTCGGCTACTGCTGTTCGTCGCCATCGTGCTGATGGCCTCGGCCTTTGGCATCAATCTCATCAGCATCCAGCTCGCCGCCCGGGTCAACAACACCGCCGTCGTCACCGAGATAGTCGGAGCCGTCGGAGTCGCCGTGGTGCTCTTCGTCCTGTGGGTGGCCAAGGGCACTCCGGACGAGCACGGGCTGGGCTTCCTCGGCACCACCACGACCTTGCCCGGCCAACCCCTGTGGTACGCCGTGGTGCTCGCCGCGTTGATCGGGGTCTACACCCTGGCCGGGTTCGAGGCAGCCGCCGACATGGGCGAGGAAACAGTCGATGTCCGGCGGACGATCCCGCGCGCCATCATCCTGTCCGTCGTCCTGTCGGGCGTGCTGGGCATGCTCACCCTGATCGGCTTCACCATCGCCATCCCCGACCTCGCGGCGGTGCAAGCCTCCCCCGTTCCACTGGCCGACATCACGTTCTACTGGCTCGGCGAGACCCTCACCAAGGTGCTCCTGCTCGTCGTGGTGTTCTCGATGTTCGCCCTGACCGTTGTCTACGTGGCCGCAGCCGCCCGGCTGATCTTCGCGATGGCGCGGGACAACATGCTGCCGGGATCGACGGTGCTGCGCCGGGTCAATCCGGGCACCAGGACACCGATCAGCGCCCTGCTGATCACCTTCGTGATCTGTCTCGCACTGATGCTTTACGGCTACGCCAACGGCGACGCGTTCGGCACGCTCGTCGGCGCCACCGCCCTGCTCCCCTTCCTGGTCTATTTCCTGACGGTGGTCGCCTACGGGCTCCGGCGGCGGCGGCTTGCCGCGCTCCCGGACGCCTTCCACCTCGGCAGGTGGGCCGGTCCGGTGTTCGTCGCGGCGCTCGTGTGGCTGCTCGCCGCGCTCGCCGCCCTGATCCTGCCGTCGGAGTTCCGCAACGCCACCTACGTCGTGCTCGGCGGGTTGGCGCTGGCCGGCCTCTGGTACGTCGTCGGGCTGCACAAGCGGCTGCAAAACGGCACCGCCGGAGCGACAACCCTGTCGGCGGCCGCCAACCGGCCGCGCGACACGGTGCAGTGACGACGGGCACCATCTGGCGCAACTGGGCCGGCAACCAGGTCGCGCAGCCAGCGCTGGTCGCATCTCCTCGCGACGTCAGCGAACTCGCGGGTCTGGTCAAGGCCGCCGAGCGGGACGGCCAGCGGATCAAGGCGATCGGCTCCGGTCACTCGTTCACCGCCATCGGCGTGACCGACGGCATCCACGTCCGCCTCGACCGGCTCGCCGATCTCGTGCATGCCGACCAAGCGACGGGTCTGGTCACGGTGCAAGGCGGCATGTCGCTGCAGCGGCTCAACACTCTGCTCGACGAACACGGCTTGGCGTTGAGCAATCTCGGCGACATCGATCAGCAGACAGTCGCTGGCGCCCTCTCGACCGGCACCCACGGCACCGGCCGAAAGTTGGGTGGGCTGGCCACCCAGGTCCGGGCGCTACAGCTCGTGCTGGCCGACGGCTCTATGGTCAGCTGCAGTCCGCAGGAACGCCCGGAGCTTTTCGCCGCGGCGCGGGTCGGGCTCGGCGCGCTCGGCATCATCGCCACCGTCACCCTGCAGACCGAGCCGGCGTTCAGCCTGCACGCGCAGGAACGCCCCATGGCGCTCTCGGCCGTCCTCGGCGATTTCGACGCGCTGGTCGCCGACAACGACCATTTCGAGTTCTTCTGGTTCCCGCACACCGACAAGACCCTGACCAAGCGCAACAACCGGCTGCCCGCCGGCGCGCCGCTTCGACGGCTGAGCCGTCCCCGCGCCCTGCTCGAGGACGAGTTGTTCGGCAACGGCATATTCGAGTTGACCTGTCGCCTCGGGCGGCTGCGTCCTGGCCTGATCCCCCGCATCAACACGATGGCGGCCCGCTTGATGGGTGACCGTGAGTACGCCGACGCCTCGCATAGGGTGTTCGTGTCCCCGCGGCGGGTGCGCTTCGTGGAGATGGAGTACGGCGTACCGGCGGCGGCTGTCCGAGCCGCTATCGCCGGCATCGGGCAAGTCATCGAACGGCACGAGCTCAAGGTCTCCTTTCCGGTCGAGGTCCGCTTCACCGCCGCCGACGACATCCCGCTGTCCACCGCCTCGGGCCGCGAGTCGGCGTACCTCGCCGTACACATGTTCAAAGGGCAGCCATACGAGACCTACTTCCGCGAAGTCGAGGCGGTGATGAAGGACCTGGACGGTCGCCCGCACTGGGGCAAGCTGCACTATCAGGACGCCGGCACGCTGCGCGGCCGCTACCCGCGGTTCGAGGAGTTTCTGGCGGTCCGGGACAACGTCGATCCCGGCGGCCGGTTTGCCAACGCCTACCTCGACCGGGTCCTGGGCTGACAATGGACGTCGGCGAGCTGCAGACCCCTGCCCTCGTCGTCGAGCAAGCCCTGCTCACGGCGAACCTGGACGTCATGTCAGCAGCCCTCCCGGGGAACCGGTTGCGGCCGCACGTCAAGGCGCACAAGTGCACATCGTTGGCTCAGGCTCAGCACCGGCGGGGCCATCTGGGGTTCACCTGCGCGACGATCCGCGAGGTCGAGGGGATGGCCTGCGCCGGGCTCGGCGGTGACCTGCTGCTTGCCAACGAGGTGCTCGACGCGCGCCGGCTGGGCGCTGTGATCCAGGACGGCGCCCGCGTCACGGTTGCGGTCGACTCGGTGGAGACGGTCGCGGCGGCCGCTGCGGGCGGCGTCACCGAGGTCGTGGTCGACGTCAACGTCGGGCTGCCGCGCTGCGGCTGCGCACCTGCCGACGCCGGCCGGATCGCCGAGCTGGCCGGTTCTCGGGGCCTGACGGTGCGCGGTGTGATGGGCTACGAGGGCCACCTGATGATGGCCCAGCCGGTAGCTGAGCAGGCTCGGCTGACCGCCGAGTGCATGGCTTTGCTCACGGCCGCGCACGCCGACGTGGGTGGCGACCTGATCAGCGCCGGCGGAACCGGCACCTACGCGGTCAACACGTGGGCGACGGAGATCCAGGCCGGCTCCTACGCGCTGATGGACACCGCCTACGCCCAGCTGGACCTGCCGTTCGCCAACGCGCTGTCCGTCCTTGCCACCGTCGTCTCGGTCAGCCCCGGCTGGGCGGTCGCCGACGTCGGCCTGAAATCCCTGGGGATGGACCACGGCAACCCGACGATCCCAGGAGCGACCGTGTGGTTCTGCTCGGACGAGCACACCACGTTCGCACCGGAGGAACCGGTGCGGGTGGGCCAACGGATCCGGGTGCTACCCGCTCACGTCGACCCGACGGTCGCCCTGCACGAGGCCCTGCACGTCGTCGACGGGGAGGTAGTCATCGATCGCTGGCCGGTGAACCTGCGCGGCTGGTGACCTACGGCGAATCACAGCACGCACAGCCGGTCCCCGGCGACCGCGCGCCCGCCGCCGGCGCGACGGCCGGGGCGCAGCAGAGGTCGCCTCGCCACGCGGCGCGGCCTTCGCGCACTGCCACCGCGGCGATCACCAATGCCGCCACCGGGTCCGCCCACGACCAGCCGAACAGCGAGTTCAGCGCGAGCCCGACGAGCAGCACCGCGGACAGATACGTGCACAGCAGGGTCTGCTTGGAATCAGCCACCGCCGATTTGGAGCCGAGTTCCCGACCGGTGCGCCGCTCCGCCCATGACAGCACCGGCATGACCAGCAGGCTCAGCCCGGCAAGGACCAGACCGACGCTGGAGTGCCGGGCATCGGAGCCGCCGGACAGGGACAGGACCGCCTCGACGGCGACATAGCCGGCGAGGGCGAAGAAGGACACCGCGATGATCCGCAACGCGGCCCGCTCCCGCGCCTGCGGATCGGAGCCGGTGAACTGCCAGGCCACCGCCGCGGCTGAACCCACCTCGATCACCGAGTCCAGGCCGAACCCCACCAGCGCCGCCGAGGACGCGGCAACTCCGGCGGTGAGCGCGACGACGGCCTCGACGACGTTGTAGCCGATGGTCACCGCCACCAGGATTCGGATCCGCCGCGACAACAGCCGCTGTCGCGTGTCGCTCGTGTCGCTCGTCACGAGGACCGACTCGGCCATCAGCAACACCCCCTCGACTCGGCTACGGCGCAGTGCTGCGGGTCCACCGCCAGCACCACCCCCAGCAGATCGGCCAGCGCGTGGCCCAACCGCGCGTCGGCCAGCTCGTACCGGGTACGGCGGCCCTCCGGCAACGCCACGACCAGCCCGCAGCCGCGAAGGCACGACAGGTGGTTGGACACACTCTGCCGTGACACGCCGAGCAGCTCGGCCAGCTCCGCCGGGTATACCGGGGCGTCTCGCAGCGCCAGCATCACCCGGGCTCGGGTCGGATCCGACAGGGCGTGGCCGAAGCGAGCCAGGACATCGGCGTGAATGGCGACCTGCATCCAGGCAGAGTACATCCTCCGATGTACCCACACCGGGCAGATTCGATGGAACCGGCTGGTTCCCAGCAGCGTCAGAGCAGGTATGCCGGCAGCTCACCTGGGTAGGACGGTCAGCATTGCCGCCAGTGCGCTGCTCGTGACCGGCTGCGCGGAACAGCTGAACCAGGGAGGAGCGCCCGTGGCTGAGCCGGCCCCGACGCTGGTCGCCGACGGCTATGACGGACGGTTCCGGACGTTTGCTGCGGTCCTGGAGAGCCCGGAGCACGGCCCGCAGCTGTGCCACGGGGTCGACGAGTCATACCCGCCGCAGTGTGGTGGACCCGATATCGCGGGTTGGGACTGGTCGGCAGTCGAACACGAATCCGCCTCCGGGACGCATTGGGGCTCCTACGTCCTTGTCGGGACGTTCGGCGCCGAGACGTTCACCTTGACCGAGCCGGCCATTGTGGACGACGGGTCCGTCGAGCGCCCGCACAGTGAGGAGGATCAGTTCGCCACACCGTGCCCCGAACCGGCCAGCGGGTGGCGACCCGTGGACCCCGAGCGAGTGACGGAAGCCGCATTCCAGGCGGCCAGGCGGGTCGCCCAGGCCGCCGAGGGCTACGGCGGCCTGTGGATCGACCAGCGGACGAGCGGGTCAGAGATGACCGAAGAGAGTGCCAACGACCCGCAGCGCTTCGTCCTGAACGTGATCACCACGCAGGACGTGGACGCCCTCCACAACGCCATTCGCGAGGTCTGGGGCGGGTCGCTGTGTGTCAGCCCGACGGTCCGCGACGAGGCCACGCTGCTCGCCGTGCAGCAACAGTTGGACCGCGACCCGGGTGTCATGGGCAGCTCCCCCGACATCTGGACCGGGCAACTCGTCGTCCAGGTGTTCGTAGCCACCGCGGAGCTGCAGGAGACGTACGACCAGCGCTACGGCGCCGGCACGGTGCGGCTCGAGGGACTGCTGATCCCGGTCGACTGAGCGTCCTCAGCCGCGGTGGTTCTCGATCCAGCTGTCGATGTCCGCCCACCGCTCGTACAGCCAGCCGATCTGCGCCTCCCGCCCGGCCGGCACGTCCGCGGCCGGCACGAACCACCAGCGCAGATGCAGCGTCTTGTCCTCCGGCAACTCCCGCCAGACATCGGCCATGGTGGCGAGGTGCTCCAGCCCGGTGTGCGCGACGAACACGACGTCGGCGTACGGCGCCGCCTCGATCGCGGCGATGACGCCGCCGGGGCGAGGCGGGAGGACGTGCCGCATCCGCTCCGCCGCGTCCGCATGAGTTCGGTGCCCGCGCTGCCGCAGCCGCAGGATCGCCCGCCGCCGTCGCTTGGCGGTGAAGTTGCCGCCCTCCGGGAAAATCAGCAGCGCGTCCTCCTCCCCCATGTCGTCGGCGAGCGCGCCGATGACCGCCTCCACGTCCGCTCCGGCCCCCGGTACGGGGTCGATGAAGCGGGCCGGAACCCGATGCAGGTAGACGTCGATCATCGGGTCCAGCTGGAGAATGCCCTTCAGCACGATCCGCGGCTGGCGCCGGTGATCGCGATTCATCAGGGTGTGGACGAGCAGCAGGCTGTCCCCCGGTCCCGCATGGCGGCTCAACACCAGCATCGCGTTCGTCGAACCTGGTACGCCGTCGTCCAGCGGTGTCCACGACACGCCGTCGGTCTCCAACTGCAACCGGAAGAGCACCTGCGCCGCGTCAACAACGGCGTCCAGGACCAGCCGCAGCACGCCGTAGTGGGCACGCTGGAACACTCGGGTACCCAGCAGCACGCCGAAGCCGCTGGCCACCCAGAATGCCAGGGCAGCCCCCAGCGCGACGACCTCAGCTGCCACCCAGACCAGGGCGAATCCGAGCAACCGCAGGCCGCGCCAGCGTCCCGGCAGCCAGATCGACGCAATGGCGGCGGCGACCGCGAGCAGGGGAAGCAGGAACAGCCCTCCAACCGCTGCGAGGACGACGACTACCGGCCCCGCGATCCGTCGTGCCCCGCGCGGCGGCAGCCTCATGAACCTGCCACCGACTCGAAATAGGCCTCGGTGGCGACTTGAGCGGCCCGGATCCGGCCGGGAACTGAGCGGAAGTCCCGGTAGCGGAACTGCCGCCGGTCGGTGAAGCCCATCGGCTCGCCGCCAGCGGGCAGGACATGGACGGTGACGTCGTCGGGCAGCGCCGCCATCGTGGTGGTGAAGCGGTGCCTACGGGCGATCTCGAACGCCACGAGCCCGACTTCCCAAGGCCGCCGCGGCGGCCGTAACGGACTCTCGATTCGCCCGACGTGCAAGACGTAGATCGTCCGCGCGCCGAGGTGCACGGCACGCCCGACCGGAATGCTGTTCACGAGCCCGCCGTCGAGGTAGTGCTCGTCCCCGATCCGGACCGGCGCGAGCAGACCGGGTACGGCGCTGCTGGCCAGCACCGCGTCGACGACCGAGCCGCTGTCGAACCAGTGCTCGGTGGCCCGCTCGATACTGGCCGCGACGCACTGGAACCGCACAGCGAGGTCCTCGAGCACCGCGTCACCGAACTGATCGGCGAGCAGCCGGCGTAGCGGGCCTGGTGCCTGCAGGTGAGTCCCGGTGCGGACCAGCGTCGCCGTCTGGGCCAGCAGCGATCCGCCGAAGACGTCCCCGCGGGCGAGGTCGCACCAGAGCTCCGTCAGCCGGTCGACGCTGCCTCCCGTCGGGTCGGCGGCCACCAGCGCACCGTTGATGGCGCCGACCGACGTTCCGACGATCAGATCGGGCCGGATGCCGCGGTCGAGCAGGGCGGCGAGCATGCCCACCTCGGACGCCCCGAGGACCCCACCGCCGCCGAGGACAAAGGCAACCGGACCGTCGTTGCCGAGCATGCTGCGATCGTCGCATCTGGCTGGCCGGGAATGTCGTACGTCCCCGGCAACATTGGTCCACTCAGAGACCCCGTCGAGAGGTGGAACAGGACGTGAGCAGGCGCGGCTGGCTGCTGTTCGTCGCGATGGGTGTCATCTGGGGCATCCCCTACCTGCTGATCAAGGTCGCCGTAGCGGAACTCGCACCCTCGACGCTGGTGCTGGTGCGCACCGCACTCGCCGCCGCGTTGCTGCTGCCCATCGCCCTCGCCCGTGGGCAGGTCCGGCCGCTGCTCGCCCGGTGGTGGCCGCTGGTGCTGTTCACGGTGGTGGAGATCTGTATCCCCTGGCTGCTGCTCGGCTTCGCCGAGCAACGGCTGTCCAGTTCATTGACCGGCCTGCTGATCGCCGCCGTACCGCTGATCGGCGCCCTGATCGCACTCGGCGGTCCGGCCGGTGAGCGGCTGGGCGCCCGCCGGTTGGTCGGCCTGCTGCTCGGAGCCGCCGGGGTCGCGGCGCTGGTCGGCTTCGAGGTCGGCGCCGGCGACAGCCGCGCGATCGCGGCCATCGCCGGCGTGGTCGTGTGCTACGCGGTCGGGCCGGTGATCCTGTCGCGCAGCCTCTCCGACCTGCCGCAGCTGGGCACGGTCGCGCTGGCGCTGGGCCTGGCCGCCGTGGCGTACATCCCAGCCGGTGTCGCGCAGGCGCCGTCCAGCTGGCCGTCTGCCGAGGTCGTGGCGGCGGTCGTCGTGCTGTCGGTGGTCTGTACGGCGTTGGCCTTTTTGCTGTTCTTCGCCCTGATCGCCGAGGTCGGCCCGGCCCGCTCGGTGGTCATTACGTACGTCAACCCGGCGGTCGCGGTGCTGCTCGGCGTGACGCTGCTGGACGAGGCCTTCACCGTGGTCACCGCCGTCGGATTCACCCTGATCCTCCTCGGATCAGTGCTGGCCACCGGGCGTCGACGCGGGCGGGACGATGGGTCCACGGAGGTCTGCGACGTCCCCGGAGCGCCGGTGGCCAAGAACGCTCAGGGCGCCCGGCCACGGGATGCGGTCAACAAGTAACCTCACAGTCGCCTTAGAGTGATGCGCTGAGTTACGGTCCGATTCCGGAAGTGGGTACTGCGGGTTGAGTATCGAGGAATCAGTGGACGACGACGACGAAAGCCGGTTCCAGAGCGCCTTTCGGCACGCCCCGACGGGAATGGCCTTGTGTACGCCGCACGGCGACATCGAGGAGGCCAACGAGGCGCTTGGGCGCCTGCTGGGACGAAACGCGGACGATCTGCTGGGCACCAGCCTGTTCGAGGTGACCCACGATGACGACCTGAGGGCTGCCCACGCCGCGTGCGCGCAGATGCGACGCGCCGAGACTTATTTCACCCGGCAGTCGGTGCGGCTCAAACACGCCGACGGCAGCACGGTGCACGTGGTCGTGTCCACATCCCGGGTCGATGATCGGCACGGTGTCGTCCGGCGCTATGTCATGCACGTCGAGGACGTAACCGATCGGATCGCGCTGGAAGGGGCGCTGCAGCACCAGGCGTTGCACGACCCACTCACCGGCCTGCCGAATCGGGCCCTGTTCGTACGCCGACTTACCGACGTCGCCTCCGCAGCAACGACCGGGGCCACGCGGGTCGGCGTGCTGTTCGTCGACCTCGACCGATTCAAGGCGATCAACGACAACTACGGGCACGCCGTCGGGGACTCGGTTCTGGTCGCGGTAGCCCGCCGGTTGAGCACGTTGCTGCGGCCCGGGGACACCGTCGCCCGCTTTGGCGGCGACGAGTTTCTGCTGCTCTGTCAGAACGTCGGAATCGCCGAGGTGACCCGCATCGCCGAGCGGATCACGGCGGCGATCGAGGACGACATCACGGTGGGCACCCTGCGACTACCGGTCACCGCCTCGATCGGCGTCGCGGTGCGGGGCCAGGCCGACAACCCGCCCGAGTGGCTGATCCGCGAGGCGGACATGGCGATGTACCGCGCCAAGGCCGAAGGCCGTGCCCGCATCCAGACGTTCTCACCGGACATGGGCGGCGACCCGAGCTGACGGCCGGCAGCCTGTCCCGAGCGCTAGGACGCCACCAACGAAGTGACCACCAATTGTCTCGCCCAGGTAAATGTCGGGCGGCTGGTTGCGGCGTGGGATTCCCCGGATGTCCGCGAGTTCGTGGCCGGCCTCGATGCGATGAACCGGCTCGCCGACAACAGTCCCGGTTTCCGCTGGCGGCTCCTCGCCGACAGCGGTCATCCGATTGCGCCGGCGCCGTACGACGATCCGCGCCTGTTCGTCAACGTGTCTGTCTGGCGGTCTTACGAGGACCTGCATGCGTTCGTGTATCGGAGCCGGCACGGCGGATTCGTACGTCGGCGCGCGCAATGGTTTACGCCGGTCAGGCAACCCTCGACGGCCCTGTGGTGGGTCACGGAGGACGATCGCCCGGATGCGGACGCGGCGATGCTCCGGTTGGAGTACCTGCGCGCCCATGGCCCGTCGCCGCGGGCATTCTCGTTGCGACGGCGTTTCGACCCTGCCGGCGAGCCCGTCCGCCCACGCCGCCGGTGAACCCGTTCCTAGGTGAATGCAGCCATCCCGGCCAGACTGACGTAGCCACCGCACGTGATCTGGTTGACGCGGCGCTGTGCCCGCGACGACCCTCGGATCCTATTCGCCAGCCGGCCTGCCACGACGGCGTACATCCCGTCGCAGACTGCGGCCAGCGCAACAAAGCACAGGCCGAGCGCCAGGATCTGCTTCCCGGCTGAGCCCTGAGCCGGCTCGACGAACTGCGGTAGGAACGCGACGAAGAACAATGCGGTCTTCGGGTTGAGCAGATCGACGAGCACGCCATCGAGATAGAGCCGTCGATGCGGCACGCTGTTCGATGCCGTGGCCCGCTGCAGGTCGCAACTGCGCCGCCGGAGTTGTCGGGCACCCAGGTACAGCAGGTACCCGGCTCCGGCGTATCGGAGGATCGAGAACACGCGCTCGGACGACGCCAGCAGCGCCGCAAGGCCGGTCGCGGCTGCGACCACGTGGAGTAGAGCGCCCGTCTCAACGCCGAGCACGGCATGCAGGCCAGCCGACCGGCCTTGCTCGACGCTCCGGGCCACCACGTAGAGGACCGCAGGCCCCGGAACGAGCAGCACGACGAGCGTCGCAAGCGTGAAGGCAACCCACGTGGTGGTCGTTGGCATGGCTGCTCGGGCCTCCTCCGGAAATCTGCGATGACGACCCGTTGGCTTCGCAGAGTGGGCAGTCTGCGGAGGTACGTCGCTCGGCGGCTGCACGGTTCTCGGTGCCTTGGCGCAGCATCGGAAACGGTGCCCGCGACACCGCTCAGCTGTTCGCGCCCGAGGCCCCGGTGGTGTCAGTCGAGGACACGGTCCAGCCGGCGAGACAGCACCCGCAGGGCCGTCAGTCCGGCGGCGGCGACGCGTGGCTCCGGGTCGTCCCGCAGCGTGCGTAGGGCAGCCCCGTGCTCGGACTCGCCGACGGCGGCAAGCGCGTGAGCGGCGGCGATGCGAACTCGCGGCACCGGATCGCCCAGCCGGTCGGCCAGGGCGTCCGCGCCCTCGGCCAGCTCTCGGACGACGACGACCTTGGCTGCCATCTCCCGTACCCGCCACTGCTCGTCTCTGAGTGCTGCCACCACCGTAGGCGCCGCTTCGTTGGTCCAGGCGTAGAGCAGCGCTCGAGCGCCCCAGACCCGCGCCCAGTAGGCATGGCCCGGCGGCTTGCCAGTCTTGAGAAAGTCACGGTCGGTCAGTTCGCCGAGCACCATCACCAGGTCCAGCAGCTGACCCTCGACAACCTGACCCGGCCGCAGCAGATCGGTGCAGCCACGGACGACGGCCGCCTCGCCCCAGCGGGCGCAGGCCTGCCGCACCCGCTGGTCGGGCCGCACGCGTTCTAGTCCTCGGGTGGGCGAGTCACGGTCGCTACCGTAGTTCAGCGGATCGGCCCCTGGCTTTCCCAGGCTCTGGGTCGGGTCGCCGGTACAGGATGGGCCACCGCTTCGTCGAGCCGCCGCGCCAGTAGAGCTACGGCACGGTTGCGGTGTTCGAGGACCTGTACGGCAACCGCTGGGACCTCGTGGAGCGCATCCCGCGGTAGGCGTCCCAGACGTCCGACCAGGCGTGAGCTATACCTCACTCTTACTCGGACGTCGGCCAGGCTGATCCCCGTTCAGGTGGCCGTATCAGTGGCCGGCCTCGTCCCAGGTCCGGCCGATACCTATCGAGACGTCCAGCGGAACCGACAACACGTAGGCGGCGCCCATCTCGCGGCGGACCAGCTCCTCCAGCTGCTTCCGCTCACCCGGAGCCACTTCGAGCACCAGCTCGTCGTGAACCTGCAGCAGCATCCGTGAGCCCATCCCGGCGGCCCGCAGGGCACTGTCGACGCCGAGCATCGCGACCTTGATGATGTCGGCGGCCGACCCCTGGATCGGCGCGTTCAGCGCCATCCGCTCGGCCATCTCGCGGCGCTGGCGGTTGTCGCTCGTCAGGTCCGGGAGGTAGCGCCGACGCCCCAGGATCGACTCGGTGTATCCGCTCATCCGGGCCTCGTCGACGACGTTGCGCAGGTAGTCCCGGACCCCGCCGAAACGTTCGAAGTACGCAGTCATCTGCTCGCGGGCGTCCTCGGGGGTGATCCGCAGCTGCTGGGCCAGCCCGTACGCCGACAGCCCGTAGGCCAGCCCGTAGCTCATCGCCTTGATCCGGCGCCGCAGCTCCGGGTCGACCTGCTCGATGGGAATGTTGAACGCCCGCGAGGCGACGAAGGTGTGCAGGTCCTCCCCCGACGTGAACGCCTCGATCAGCCCCGCGTCCTCGGACAGGTCGGCCATGATCCGCATCTCGATCTGGCTGTAGTCCGCCGTCATCAGTGACTCGTAACCCTCACCGACCACGAACGCCTGCCGGATGCGACGGCCCTCGGCGGTGCGGATCGGGATGTTCTGCAGGTTCGGGTCGGTGGAGGACAACCGCCCGGTCGCGGCGATGGTCTGGTGGAACGTGGTGTGGATGCGTCCGGCGTCGTCGACCATCGGGATCAGCCCGTCGATGACCGTCCGCAGCCGGGTCACGTCGCGGTGGCGCATCAGGTGCTCGAGGAACGGGTTGCCGGTCTGATCGAGCAGGGTCTGCAAGGACTCCGCGTCGGTGGTGTAGCCGGTCTTGATCCGCTTCGTCTTGGGCAGCGCCAGTTCCTCGAACAGCACCACCTGCAGCTGCTTCGGCGAGCCGAGATTGATCTCGCGGCCGATGACTGCGTACGCCGCCTGCTCGGCCTCGGCGCATTGCGCGCTGAAATGCTTCTGCAGCTCGTGCAGGTAGCCCTCGTCAGCGGCGATGCCGGTGCGTTCCATCCGCGCCAAGACCTCGGCCAGCGGCAGCTCCATGTCGCGGAGCAGGCTGCTGGCGTTACGCTCCTGCAGATCGCCGTCCAGCGCGGCGGCCAGATCCAGTACGGCGCGCGCCCGCACCACCTCCGATCGGGCCACCGTCTCGTCGGCTTCCTCCGCGCCGCCGTCCAGTGTCAGCTGACCGTCGCCAGGTTCCTCGGCCCGCAGCTCACGACGCAGGTAGCGCAGGGTCAAATCGGCGAGATCGAACGAACGTTGACCCGGTAGCGCGAGGTACGCCGCCAACGCAGTGTCGCTGCTCACTCCGGCGAGGTCCCACCCACGGGCCCAGGACGCGAGCAGCGGTCCCTTCATCTCATACATCGCCTTGGTACGGCCCGGGTCGGCCAGCCACCCGGCGAGGGCGGTCTCATCCTCGGCGTCCAGGCCGGCGACGTCGACGTACGCCCCCTCAACGCCTCGACCGGCCAGCGCGATGGCGGAGACGTCACCGGTCCCCCTTGCCCACTGCCCACGGAACGAGACGCCGGTCCGCACCCCGGCGCCGGTGTGCTCGGCCAGCCACCCGCCAACTTCACCGGGACCGAGCCGGCGCGCCGTCACCTCGAAGCCCTCGTCGGCCTCCGGCTCGGCCGCCTGGAGGGTCTCGAACAACCGGTCGCGCAGGACTCTGAACTGCAGGTTGTCGAAGATCCGGTGAACCTCGTCCCGATCCCACGACGTCATCCGCAGGTCGCCGGGTCCCAGGGGCAACGGCACCTCGCGGACCAGCTCGGTCAACCGCCGGTTGCGCAACACCGACGCGAGGTTCGCCCGTAAGGCGTCCCCGGTCTTGCCGCGCACCTCATCGACGCGGTCGGCCAGGTCGTTGAGCGACCCGAACTCACGCACCCACTTGGCAGCGGTCTTCTCACCGACGCCGGGGATACCCGGCAGGTTGTCGCTGGGGTCACCGCGCAGCGCCGCGAAGTCCGGGTACTGAGACGGGGTCAACCCGTACTTGTCCTCGACCTCCTCGGGGGTGAACCGGGTGAGCTCCGACACGCCGCGGCGGGGATACAGCACGGTCACCTGCTCGCCCACGAGCTGCAGGGCGTCACGGTCCCCGGTGAGGATGAGGACGTCCATGTCGTCGGCGATCGCCTGCGTCGTCAGCGTCGCGATCACGTCGTCGGCTTCGTAGTTCTCCACCTCGATGGTGGGTACCCGAAGCGCGTCCAGCACCTC
>Ga0136616_10000127_pt1 | contig 30037 bp, 37 predicted proteins | sample AntDrymUQ2992106_2_FD_106648 | JGI IMG/M metagenome (GOLD analysis project Ga0136616, IMG submission 106648) | Polar desert sand microbial communities from Dry Valleys, Antarctica - metaG UQ299 (21.06) | ecosystem: Environmental > Terrestrial > Soil > Desert | place: Antarctica: Dry Valley... | reverse complement strand
CTTCGGGTCGAGCGGCCATCCTGCGTCTCGCCTCGGATGCCTTCGTCGGGGCCTCGCCCCTCCTCGGCATCCGAGCGATCTACGTCAGGTGGGTGTCAACGCGGGGGTGGGGTCCAGGCCATCGGCTTCGCCCCTGTCGAGCAGGGTTTGTTCGTTACGGGTGAGGCCGCCCCTTCAATACGCAGAAAACGTAGTTGTCGTTGATGTAGGTCTTCGCCTCAGTAGGGCCCTTGCCGTAGAACTCCTTCTTGAGGCCGACCATCGCGTTGGAGACCTGCTGCCGCAAGGACTGCCTCCGCTCCATATCCACGCCGGAACTCCAGTCCGGCCTTGTGAGGCGGTCGGCTTCCCGCTCTGTCTCCGAAGACTTGTCCGAGTTGGCCATCGCGCCAGTCTAACTTCTTCCCTAAGCGGGTTTGGCGTGCTCGCCTAGGGGTAGAAGAGCCCGGTCAGGTGAGCCTTTGTGAACGCTTACCGACCCGGAGAGCCGAACGGGACAACGGGCCCGCGCCGGAATTCTGGACCCGTACGTCCAACGTAAGGAGTTCCTCCATGGCAGCGCGTGATGCAACTACCGGGTCGACCGGTGCCCGAAGCCGAGCCGGGCAAACCGCCCGCCGGCTGAGCACCGAGACCAAGCAGTTTTTCAAGACCAGCGAGTTCGCGGCTTTCGTGCTGATGGTCATCGCCATCCTGATCGCCGGCAACGCGATCGAGGGCGAGGAAGGCGGCGCCGACTTCTTTGCCGCCGACAAGGTGTGGCTGTACATCACCATTCTCACCGTCGGCTACATGATCAGCCGCGCATCGCCAAGTCCGGGGTGCGCGACCCCTACTGGGACGAGCGGGGCAACAGCAACACCGACCACTAACCAATCCCTGGGAGTACCCCCGACAGCGACAGTCGCGACAGCTCCTCATGGGGAGTCGCGGCCGTCGCCACGTCTCTGCCTTCCGGGTGTCGTGCCCAGCCTGGGCTGGCTGCCGGATGTCTGGGCTTTGTCCGGTCATCCGCTAAAAGGTTTGCCTGGAGATCTTTGGGGTACCCGGCAAATAAGGCCAGAGCCGACTTGGCAACTCATGCACTCGGCCTTTCTGTCGCCGGTATCCCAACCTGTTGGGGCCCCTTCGTGGTGACCTACCTCTAGGAGCTTCACTTCATAGCTGCAACAGATGTAACGCGGGCTAAATTGCCCGTGGAGAAGAAGGGTTCGCTGGGTAGGAAGGCGCGCCGGGTAACGGAGACCAGGCAGGTCTCTTACGCCGACGAGCGCAAGCGCTAGACCCCATGTTCCTGTTCACCAAGCGGCCGGGCCAGCGGCAAGCCTGCGCTTCATGCCTGGCTGTTTGGTGACGTCCCTGATCCTTTCGATCGGGCTGACCATCCTGGTCAACCTGATCATCCGGATCCTTTAGTCCTCCACCACGGCACTACCTATAGGAGTTTGATTGTCTTGAGTAAGCAGCAGCAGAAGATCGTGCAGTACTTGAATGAGGCCCACGGCTCGGAGTTGGCGTTGGTCCGGCAGTTGCAGGCGCAGATCGCGATGACCCCAAAGGGCGCCTACCGCGACGGGCTGGAGACCCACCTGCAGGAGACTCGCCGGCACGCCAAGCGTCTCGAGGGCCGCCTGGGCGAGCTGGGGCAGGGCGACAACCCGCTCCAGATCGGGCTTGGTGCCGTACAGACCGTGATCGGGCAGGCCCTGGCTCTGACCAAGACTCCGCTCGACCTGGTTCGCGGCAGTTCGGGGGAGGAGAAGGTGCTCAAGAACGCCAAGGACTCGTGCGCAGCTGAGTCATTGGAGATCGCCACCTACACCGCTTTGGCCCGGCTGGCTCGCACTGCCGGCGACGGCAAGACCGAGCGGCTGGCCAAGTCGGTGTTGGCCGAGGAGCAGCGGATGCTCGACCGGCTCGTGAAGGAGATACCGCGGCTCACCGATGCCGTGGCGCGGGCGGAGTTCGATGGCGAGGGCTCCTACGACGTGACCGAGACCGGTGCCGCCGACACGCTGCGTGAAGTGGGCGGCACGGCCAAGCGCACCGCCCGCCGGGGAACGGGCCAGGCCAAGCGCACAGCCCGCCAGGCCCGTAAGGTGCCGGGCGTGGCGCGCGCCGAGGGCACGGTCAAGGGAGCCGTGGCCTCGGAGTCGGACCTGGCCATCCCGAACTACGATTCGCTGAGCGCGAACCAGGTTCAGGACAAGCTCTCCGAGCTCTCCCAGATCGACCTGGCCAAGGTCGCCGCCTACGAGCGAAAGAACCAGAACCGCTCAACGGTGACAGCCCGAATCGACTCCCTGCAAGCATCCGAGCCTTGGGCCGGCTATGACGAGCTGGGTGTCGATGAAGTCCGCGCCGTCCTCTCCGAGGGCGACGAGACACGGATCAAGGCTGTTCGCAGCTACGAGCGGACGCACAAGAACCGCGCCGGTGTCCTCCAAGCCACCGACCGCGAACTCAGCAACGCCTAACGCCACAACCCGCCGCAGCCGAACCGAGGGGCCCCTCCCTGAGGGGCCCCTCTCTTCGTTGGTCTGGGCGCCACCCCCGTCAGACAGAGAGGGGCTTCAGCCGTTAACTGACGGCGACTCAGGGCCGCAAGCGCGGCCGTCGTCAGCTTGATTCCTGCGCGGCCACCGCCCGCTCCGCCGCCTCGAACCCGGTCTTTGAATGAGTCCCGTCGCAGAACGGCTTGATCGTGGAGCCGCCGCAGCGGCACAACTTGACCATCGGTCGGTCGCCAAGGTCGTATTGGTTTCCGTCCACGTCCACGACACGGATCGAGCCCCGGATCACGTACGGGCCGTTCTCCGTCGCTTTGATCTCCACATGCGCCATAAAGCCACCCCTCGTGGTCGAGCGATTCAGTAGAACGACCGTACCCTGTGGCGTCCTGACCTACCGCTCCTTTGCGGCGCCTTCGGCGAAGCCGGAGGCGGGATTCGAACCCGCGCCACCCGGTTTACAAAACCGGTGCTCTACCCCTGAGCTACTCCGGCGTAGGGCGAGCGTAGACGCTCTAGTGGGCTTCGGCGCCCGCCGTCGCGGCGTGCTCGATGTTGCCGTGCCCGTTGGACGACACCGGCACATCCTCCAGCGGCTCGAAGGCGGCGTCAGCGTTCAGGCGCCGCTCCAGCTCGCCGAGCACCAGCCCGAACAGGAGGTGGCGCCAGGCGGCCTGCGCGAAGGCGCGCCTGTTGCCCCACAGGGGCTCCAGCTCCTTGCGCGCGGGGTGGTAACGGTCCACCAGCGCTCCGAGCGGCCACAGCGCCAGGTGCTCGGCCATGGCCGCGGCAACGCCGGTCGCGACGGCCGGGGCGGGGACCAGTGGGCGGACGAGCGCGTACGCGCCGCCGAACACCGCCCCGTTGGCGGCATGCAACGTGACGCCCGCGGTCTGCCAGCCGGCCCCGCGCGTGGCCAGCTTGCCGAGCAGCTCCACGTCGTCGTACTGAGAGCGGAAGACCCGCTTGTCGGCGGGCTGCTGGGCGGCCCAGACGGCGGCGGCGACCGCACCGGCGAGAGCACCGTTGACGCTGCGTCGAAGCTCCATCACTCACGCAGCGTAACGGCAGGGCCCGTCGTGGGTAGCTGAACAGGATGCCCGCGCACGCAAAGGCACAGCGAACGCGGCCGCTCGAGCTGTATCACACACGGACGCGGCGCAGGGGGGTGCACCGGCTGGTGTACTGGTCGATCCGCGCATTCGCGCAGCCGGCGCTTCAGACGTACTTCAGGCTGTCGCGTCAGGGTCGTGCCCACATCCCCGACGGCGGGGTGATCCTGGCGGCCAACCACCGCAGCTTCCTCGATCCCTTCGTGCTCGGGTGTTGCGTGAGGCGGCCGATCTACTTCGTGGCCAAGCAGGAACTGTTCAAGATTCCGTTCGTCGGGTGGCTGCTCAACTGCCTCGGCGCCTTTCCGGTGCGCCGCGGCGAGTCCGACGAGGACACTGTCGCGACCGCGGTGGAGCTGCTGCGCCGCGGCGAGGCCGTGGTGATCTTCCCCGAGGGCACGCGCATCCCCGCGGGCTCTCTCGGCCGGCCCAAGCGCGGCGTGGGCCGGCTGGCCCTGGAAAGCGGCGCGCCGGTGGTGCCGGTGGCCGTCACGGGCAGTGAGCGGGCGCGGCGCGGCTGGCGCATCCGCCCCGTGAAGGTGCACATTCGCTGTGGGCCGCCGCTGAGCTACCCACGCGTGCAGGGCCCGTCCCCGTTCCTGGCCGGCGCGGTGACCGACCGCATCTGGCCCTGCGTCGAGTTGCAATGGGAGTGGCTCGGAGGCCTGCCGCCCCTGCGCACCGCCGCAGTCGTCGGCGCGGGCTCCATGGGCACCGCGGCCGCGGCGGTGCTGGCCCGTGCGGGGCTCGAGGTTCAGCTCGGCACGCGCACGGCGGCCCAGGCCGAGCGCCTGGCGGCCGATCGCGAGAACGCCGCGTACCTGCCCGGCGTGCCGCTCGACCGCGCCATCGGAGTCCGGGTCGCGCGCGACCTGGAGCTGGCGGCGGTCGACCTGGTGGTGCTGGCCGTGCCGTGCCGCGCGCTCCCAGCGGTGATGGCGGAGCTGGGGGCGAGCATGGCCGACCGAAGCGCGGTGCTCGTGGCTTCCAAGGGCCTGGTCCCGCCGCTCGGCACCACCCCGTCGGCCTACGTGTCCGAGCGCGTGACCGCGCGGGCGGTGGCGACCCTGGCCGGTCCGGCGCACGCGCGCGAGTCGGTCGAGCTCGGAGCGTCAGTGGTGGTGGCCACGCAGAACGCCGACCTCAGGCGCCAGCTGCGCGACGTGCTGAGCGCCGGAGGGCTGGCGGTGGACGCCACTGACGACGTGACCGGCACCGAGCTGGCCTCGTGCGCGAAGAACGCCGCGGCGCTGGCCTCGGCCGCCGCCGCCACCCGCGGGGCCAACCTGGCCGGTGCCGCCGCCGGCCTCGTGTTCTCCGAGGTGCACGAGCTGGCCCTCGCCGCCGGGGGGCGCAGCGAGACCTTCACTGGGCTCGCGGGCACCGGCGACCTGGTGGCCACCGCTCTGGCCGAGGGCAGCCGCAACCGCCGGGCGGGGGAGATGGTGGCGGCCGGGGTGCCCGCGCGCGCCGTGGAGGCGACACTCGACCAGACCGCCGAGTCGCTGGCCACGGTGCCGCTGCTGGGCCTGGCCTTCGAGCGCAGGGGAATCGACGCTCCCGTGACCGCCGGCCTCGAGCGCGTGCTGAGGGGCGAGGCGTCGCCCGAGCAATGGCTCGAGAGCGTGCGCTCTCGGCCGCCCAAGAGACGGAGCCGGGCCGCCTGACGGCGGCAGCCGCCGGAGTAGGCTGCGCGATGTTTGGACGGTGTCGCCGACAAGCACAAGCTGGACCGGGACTTCACGGACCTCTATCGCGCCCACCTGCGGGACGTGTACTCCTACGCCTACTACCGGATCGGCAACCACCACGACGCGGAGGACCTGACCGAGCAGACCTTTCTCCAGGCCTACCGCCACTTCGAGCGGGCGCAGAGGGAATCGGACGGCCGGCCGCTGCGCCCCTGGCTCATACGCATCGCCCACAACCTGGCGGCCAACTACTACCGCGATCGCGCCCGCCGGCCCCTGACCCAGCTGGAGGACGCCGCCGTGCTGACGGCTCCTCAGGACACCGAGTCAGTGGTGGAGGGGCGCGAGCACGTCCGGGAGGTCCTGGAGGGGGTGTCCCAGCTGCCGGACGACCGGCGCGAGGCGCTGATCATGAGGTTCGCGCTCGGCATGGACAACCGCGAGATCGCCGGGGCCCTGGATCGCTCGGAAGGGGCGACCAAGGTGCTCATCCATCGGGCGATCAGGCAGCTCGAGGAGAAGCTCGCGGAGGACGGGGATGACTGACGGCGAACGCCTGGAGAGCCTGCTGCGCTCCGCGCTTACGCCGGTCGAGCCGCCGGAGGCGCTGAGCGACCGGCTGGAGCGGGCTCTCTCCGAGCTGACCGAGGCGGCCGCGGTGGAGCTGGCCGACCTGGACCCGGCGGAGATGCGCGACCCACGTAACTGGGTGCGCCCGGCCGCCGCGGTGGTGGTGGGCAGCTTGGCCGGGGGGGCGCTCGTAGTGGTGAGGGCGCGCCAGCGCCAGCGCAAGCGGGGCGGCAGCCTGCGGTCCCTGGAACGGGCGGTTCGTGAGGTGGCCGACGACCTGGAGAAGCGCCTGCGCGGATAGGCCCGCGCCCGGCGCCGATGATCCACCATCCGCGCGCCCGCGTAGAAAGACCACGTCGTGACCTCCGACATCCGAAACCTCGCGGACGAGGAGGTCATGCAGCTGGTGCAGGGAGGGAACCCGCGCGCGTTCGAGCTGCTTCTAGAGCGTCATGGGGGCGCCGCCTTTTCCCTCGCGTACCGGATGGTGGGGAATCGCGTGACCGCAGAAGACGTCTCACAGGAGGCCTTCCTCTCGATCTGGCGCAGCCGCCTGCGCTACGACCGGGCGCGCGGCAGCGTCCGCACCTGGGTGCTCGGCATCGTCCACAACCGGGCCATCGACGCCGTGCGGCGCAGCATGGTCCACGATCGCCGCAAGGAGACCCTCGACGGCATCGAGGAGCGCTTCGAAGCCCGCGAGCGCACGGACGTGGAGGCCGCGCGGCGCGAGGAGGCGCGCAGCGTGCGCGACGCGCTGGAGACCCTGCCCGAGGAGCAGCGAAAGACCCTGGAGCTCGCCTATTTCGGCGGCTTCAGCCACAGTCAGATCGCGGAGCTGCTCGGCATGCCGATCGGAACGGTCAAGGGGCGCATGCGCCTGGGCCTCGAGAAGATGCGGCGACAGCTCGCGGAGGGCTTCGCGGGGGGAGAGTTCGCGTGACCGGGCCGAACCACGAGCGCTTCCGTGAGGACTCGGGCGCCTACCTGCTCGGCGCGCTGAGTGACGAGGAGCTCCAGGCCTTCGAGGCCCACCTGCTCGAGTGCCCCGATTGCCGCGACGACGTAGAGCTCCTGCGCCTCGCCGCCGATGCGCTGCCCCGCTCGGTCGAGCAGCTGGCCGCACCCGACAGCCTGCGCGACTCACTGATGGACGTGGTCGAGCGCGAGGCGCGCGAGCGCGCCGGAAAGCCTCAGCGCCGCTTTCTCGGGGAGCGCCTGCGTGGGCTCTCACCGGCCCTGTCTGGCCTGCGGCCGGCACTGGCCATGGGCGCGCTGGCGATTGGGCTGCTCGGCGGCTACGGCATCTCCCAGCTGACGGCCGAGGACGACGAGCGCACGATCGCGGCGCGGGTTGACTCGAGCCGTGTGCCGATGGCCACGGCCAGCCTCAAGGTCAGCGGCGATGGCGACGGCGGTGGCATCCTGCGCGTGCAGGGGCTGGAGTCGCTGCCCAGCACTCGCGTCTACCAGGCGTGGATCAAGCGCGACGGCTCGTTTATCCCGCAGCCGACCTTCGTCGTCGGGCAGGACGGGGTGGGTGCCGTGGCCGTGCCCGACGACCTCAGCGGAGCCTCCGCGGTGGTCGTCACGAGGGAGCGGCGCGGCGGAGCGCGGGCGCCCGGCGAGCGGCCGATCATGACGGTCGACCTCTAGCGCCCTGAGTCGGAAGTTCGGCAAGAACCACGCACCGCGCCGGGCCACGCACCTCCCACTAGTCTGACCGGCGCGCATGCAGACCTGCTACCGCCACCCCAGCCGGGAGACCGGCGTGAGCTGCTCCAACTGCGGCCGCCCGATCTGCCCCGACTGCATGACGTCCACCTCGGTGGGGATGCGCTGTCCCGAGTGCGCCCGCCAGAAGACGCGCGCACGCACCGCGCGCAGCGGAGCCGAGGAGCCCTCGCTGACCTACCTGCTGATCGGGCTGAACGTGCTGGTGGCCGTGGGCGCGCTCCTCGGAGGGGCCAGCGCCACCGGTGGGGGGATCGGGGGCAGCTCGCTCCTACAGGACGGATCGGTGTCGCGCTTCTTCATCGGCGAGGGCGAGTACTGGCGCCTGGTCACCGCCGGATTCCTGCACGCCGGGTTCTTCCACCTGCTGTTCAACATGTTCTCGCTCTACATCCTCGGCTCGATGCTCGAGCCGACGGTCGGGCGCCTGCGCTTCGGGACCATCTACTTCGTCTCCCTGCTCGCCGGCTCGTTCGGAGCGCTGCTGCTGGAGCCGGACGCCCCCACAGTGGGCGCCTCCGGGGCGATCTTCGGGCTGATGGCGGCCACCGCGGTGGTCATGCGAAACCGCGGCATCGGCATCATGGAGAGCGGTCTCGGGATCTGGATCGTCCTGAACCTCGTGATCACGTTCAGCGTGCCCAACATCTCCATCGGGGGCCACATTGGCGGGTTCATCGGCGGCGGCCTGGCCGCCGCGCTGCTGTTCGACGTGCGCGAGCGGCTGCGGCTGCCCGACATGGTGCCGGCCGCGCTGTGCGCGGCGCTGGCCGCGCTGGCCGTGGCCGGGTCGGTGGCCGTCTCCTAGGCCGCCGAGGAGGCGTCCTCGCTAAGTGGCACCTCGATCGAGCGGCGGGTCTCCGGCGCAGGCACCCGGTTGGGATGCAGCAGATGGCCGAGGAGCTCGACGCCCTCCACCAGGCGCGGGCCGGGGCGGGAGAAGTAGGCGGCGGCGTCGACCGCCACCACCCGCGCGCCGAGCTCGACCAGACGCTCGCGGTGACGCACCGTCTCGGCCGCGGCCTCCTCGGCGTAGAGGCCGCACGGCATCGACACGATCACTTGCGGTGCGGCCGCGGAGACCTCGTCCCAGCCGGCCGTGCGCGACTTCTCCCCCGGCATGCCGAGCACGTCATCCCCGCCGGCGAGCGCGATCATCTGCGGCACCCAGTGCCCACCGAGGTAGACCGGGTCGAGCCACTCGAGCGCGACCGTGCGGGGCCGCGGAGCCCCTGCTACCGCGCGCTCGACCGTCGCGATCCTCTCGGCCGCCTCCGCCGCCACGCGCCCGCCCGCCTCGGGGACACCCGCGGCGTCGGCCAGCCGCGGCAGGTCGGCGATCACCTCGCCGAGGGTGGACGGGTCCAGCGAGATCACCTCCGGCCGGGTGGGCAGCCGCCCGGCCACGGCCCGGACGTCCTCGAACGACACGGCGCACACCTCGCACACCGCCTGGGTCACGATCAGGTCCACGGCCAGCTCCTCGAGGACCTCCTCGTCCAGCTCGTAGAGGGACTCGCCGCGGGCCGTGCGCTCCTTCACGGCGGCGTCGATCTCGGACGCGGAGAGGTCTGAGCCGATCACGCTCCGGGTAAGAGACGGCAGGCCCTCCGCCTGAGGGGGATAATCGCATTCGTGGGTGACACCGGCCACGGCGTCTCCCAGGCCGAGAGCGAAGAGCATCTCGGTGGCGGACGGCACGAGCGAAGCTACGAGCACGGAGACGAGGATGGCACTTCTTGGCGAAGGGGAGATCGAGCAGCGGCTGTCCGGCCTGGGCGGCTGGAAACGGGACGGGGATGCGATCACGAAGACCTTCGAGGGCGAGGACTTCGAGTCGTCGGTTGCGCTGGTCAACCGCCTGGCCCCGCAAGCCGAGGAGCTGAACCATCATCCTGACCTGGAGATCTCGTGGAACAAGGTCACGGTCACCGTCTCGACGCACTCGGAGGGTGGGCTGACAGAAAACGACTTCGAGCTCGCCGGGCGCATCGACGGGGTGGCCTGAACGCGCGGGTATGGCTGCTAGTCTCGCCTCCTTCGCCGATGAGCGACGACGAGCTTCCTCGAAGTAGCAGGCCCAAGGCCCTCTCCGGGGGGTCGGGCGCCTCCGGATGACCGAGCTAGTGCTCCTTCTCGGCGTCGCCGTTCTGGTCGCGGCGAACGGCTTCTTCGTAGCGGCCGAGTTCGGCCTCGTGCGTGCGCGACAGTCGCGCCTGGAGCAGATGCGCGACGAGGGCAAGAAGGGCGCGGCGCTGGCGCTCCGGCAGGTGGACCGGATCGACGAGTACCTGTCGGCCTGCCAGCTCGGCATCACCATGGCCTCGCTCGGCATCGGATTCATGGGCGAGCCGGCGATCGCCTCGCTGTTCGAGGACCCCTTCGGCGAGGTGGTCAGCCACGGGGTGGCCGTATTCATCGCCATCGCGATCGCCTACCTGATCACCACCGCGCTCCACATCACGGTGGGCGAGCAGGTGCCGAAGATCTACTCCATCGTCCACGCCGAGGGCACGGTCCGCCGGACGGCGGGCCCGCTGGAGCTGTTCCGGGCCACCCTGTCGCCCTTCATCTGGCTGCTCAACACGGCCTCCAACGCGATGCTGCGCGTCGCCGGCGTCGATGCGCGCGCGGAGTTCGACGAGGCGAGCTCGTCCGAGGACCTCAAGCTGCTGATCGCCCAGAGCGTCCACGGCGGCAAGATCGACGCCGGCGAGGCGGGCATGCTCTCCGGCGTCTTTCACCTGCACGAGCAACAGGCGCGCCAGGTGATGACGCCGATTCCCGCGGTGGTGACGGTGGACGCGTCCGAGAGCGCCGAGAACGCGCTGCGCCGCTGCGTGGACTCCGGGCACACGCGGCTCGTCGTCACCGACGAGGACAACACCGACCGGATCCGCGGGATCGTGCACTCCAACTCGCTGGCCCGGCGCCTGATGAGCGAGGGGCCGGATGCCTCGATCGAGGACAGCGTCAAGGACGCGCTGATCGTGCCCGAGACCAAGCCGCTGGACGACCTGCTGGCCGACCTCCAGCGCGAGCGGGCCTCGATGGCCGTGGTGGTGGACGAGTACGGCCGCACGGCGGGCATCGTCACGATCGAGGACCTCATCGAGGAGGTCGTGGGGGAGATAGCCGACGAGACCGACCCGGCGGTGGCCGGCATCCGCCGGCTGGCCAACGGCGACTGGTGGGTCCGCGGACACGTGCCGATCACCGACCTGGACGCCTACGGGCTGGATCTGCCGGTGGACTCCGAGACCTACAACTCGGTCGGCGGGTTCGTGTTCGGCGAGCTCGGCCGGCTGCCCAAGCGCGGCGACATGGTCCAGGTCAACGGCTACTCGCTGCGTGTGGAGTCGGTACGCCAGAACCGGATAGAGGCCGTGCGGATCCGCGACCATCATGGCGGTGAGCGCTCCGGAGGGGCCGGCCAGCCCCGGTCGGTCGAGGGTGCCGCGGCCACACCCCGCGGCACCGAGTAGCGGAAGCATCCGGCTCTGCCGGATGCGCACCGATGTCCCCGGGAGGGGCAGCCATCCGTCCGCCGATCCGTCTACGTTCGGCGCCCATGTGGTGCGTCAAGCTGAGCGACTCCCAGCGTGACGCGTTGCGCGCCCTCATCAAGGAGAAGGCGGCAGCGGTCGACGAGGACGACTTCGCTCCCGCGCTCGAAGCCGCGCTGGACGCGCTCGAGCTGGCCCGCTGGGACGACCTGCCCGACGCCACCCTGCCGTGGGACCGCGTCTCCGAGCTGGCGGGGGTGCAGGGGATCGGGGAGGCCGACGTGGTCTGGGACCTGATCGCGGGCCTGCCCACCGCGCGGCGCTAACTCGGCGGGTAGAGGCCCTCGCCTGTCTTTCGCCCGAGCTTGCCCTCCGCGACGAGCTCGCGCAGCCGCGCGGGGACCTCCACCCCCAGCTCGTCTCCGATCGCCGTCGCCACGTCCAGGCCCACGAAGTCGAGCAGCGCGAGCGGGCCCATCGGGTGGCCGGCGCCGAGCTTCATGCACATGTCGATGGCCTCCGCGTCCAGGCCGCCGCGTTCCAGCAGGCGCACGGCGTCGAACAGGTAGGGGAACAGCAGCCGGTTGACCACGAACCCGGCCGCGTCGGGCACCTCCACCGCGGTCTTCTCCAACCGCTCGCAGAGGTCGTGGAAACGGGCGCGCGTACTCGGGGTCGCCTCCTCGGGGAAGCACAGCTCCACCAGAGGCATCTTCTCCACCGGATTGAACACGTGCAGCGCCCCGAAGCGGTCCGGGCGGCCGCTGGCGCGAGCGAGATCGGCCACCGAGAGCGAGGACGTGGTGGAGGCCAGCAGGGCCTCCGGGGGCATCAGGGCCCCGAGCCGGCCCAGCACGTCGCGCTTGACCTCGAGGTCCTCGGTCACCGCCTCCACGGTGATGGCGCAGCTGGCCAGCGCGGTGAGCTCGGTGACAATCGTGGCCGAGTCGCCGACATGCGACTCGGCGCGCTCCGCGGAGAGCTCGCTGCGCGCCCATACCACCACCTCGTGGTGGTCCGAGGCCAGCAGCGCCAGGCCCCTCGCGATGGCTCCGCTGCCCACGATTCCGAGCCTCTCCGGCACCGGTCTATGGGTCGCGTAGGGGTTGGTTGACTGGACAGTCAATCGAGTACGCTTACCACAATTCGACCGCGAAGGAAGTGGGTTCCATGCAGAACGGCACCGGGCGCGAGGTAGTCATCGTCGAGGCGGTACGCACCCCCATCGGGCGCGGCCATCCCGAGAAGGGCTACTACAAGGACACGCACCCGAACGAGCTGCTGGGCAGGACCTACACCGAGGTCATCGAGCGCGCCGGCATCGACGCGGCTGAGGTCGAGGACGTGATCACCGGCTGTGTCCAGCAGTACGGCGAGCAGATGTTCAACGTGGGGCGCAACGCCTGGCTGCAGGCCGGGCTCCCCGTCGAGACTCCCGCCACCACGGTGGATCGCCAGTGCGGCTCGGCCCAGCAGGCCGTGAACTTCGCGGCCGCACTCATCGCGTCCGGCGTGCACGACGCCGCGATCGGCTCCGGGGTAGAGCACATGGGCCACGTGCCCATGGGCGTCGGTTTCAAATGGGTCGACGACGTCGGGTCGCCGTGGCCCGAGGAGATGATGGCCCGGTACAACCTGGTGCCGCAGGGCATCTCGGCCGAGATGATCGCCGACAAGTGGGAGATCCCGCGCTCCGAGCTCGACGAGATCGGCGTGCGCTCCCATCAGCGCGCCCACCAGGCGACGGAGGAAGGCCGCTTCGAGCGCGAGATCGTGCCCTTCGCGGTCAACGGCGACACCCACGTGACCGACCAGGGCATTCGTCCCGCCACCGACATCGAGGCCCTCTCCCAGCTCAAGCCGGCCTTCAAGGAGGATGGGAAGGTCACGGCCGGAAACTCGTCACAGATCTCCGACGGGGCGGCCTCCGTGCTGCTGATGTCCCGCGAGAAGGCTGACGCCCTGGGCCTCAAGGCGCGCGCCCGGATCGTCGACCAGACGACCGTCGGCGTGGACCCCGTCATCATGCTCACCGGCCCGATCCCCGCAACCGCCAAGCTCCTCGAGCGCAACAACATGAAGATCGGCGACATCGACCTGTTCGAGGTCAACGAGGCCTTCGCGTCGGTGCTGGCCGCGTGGCGTCGCGAGCACGAGCCGGACATGGAGCGGGTGAACGTCAACGGCGGCGCCATCGCCCTCGGCCACCCGCTCGGGTCCACCGGCGCGCGGCTGATCACGACGCTGCTCCACGAGCTCGAGCGCTCGGACAAGGAGATCGGCCTCGTGACGATGTGCTGCGGCGGCGGGCTCGGTACGGGCACGCTGATCCAGCGGGTCTAGGACGTAGGACATCCGGCCAGGGTGCTCGGTTGGCCCGGGCGCCCACCGGGTACCAAAACTAGGTGTCGGTGAGCATCGAGGGATCACTGCTGGCCGAGCGCTACCGCGTCATTCGGCATCTGGGCTCGGGCGGGATGGCGTCCGTGGTGCTCTGCCGAGATCAGCGCCTCGGGCGCCACGTCGCGGTCAAGCGGCTGCACGCCGACAGCCCGGGCGAGATCGAGCAGCGCTTCACGCGCGAGGCCAGGCTCGGCGCCCTGCTCAACCACCCCAACCTCGTGTCCGTCTACGACACGACCACGGACGACGAGGGCGTCCTGATCGTCATGGAGTACGTGCGAGGCGAGGCGCTGTCCGATGCGCTGCGCCGGGCGCCCCTCGGCTTCGGGCACGTCGCCGAGATCGCCCGGGAGCTGGGCAGCGCACTCGATCATGCCCACGCCCACGGGGTCGTTCATCGTGACGTCAAGCCGAGCAACGTGCTCCTGCGCGACGACGGGGTGGTCAAGCTCGCCGACCTCGGGATCGCCACCGCCGCGGACCAGACCAGGATCACGCGCAGCGGCACCGTGCTCGGCTCTGCGGCCTACATGGCGCCCGAGCAGCTCGACGGCCGGCAGCCCGGCCCCGCCGTGGACGTGTACGCGCTCTCGGCGGTGCTGTTCGAGGCGCTGACCGGCCAGCGCGCACGGACCGGGAAGACGCCGATGGAGCTGGCTCACGCGATCGCCACTGAGCCGCCGCCCGATCTGCGCGAGCTCGTGCCCGACGCACCGGCCGCCGCCGCCGAGGTCCTCGGTCGCGGCCTCTCCATGAATCCCGACGAGCGCCCGCCCTCCGCCGGAGCGCTGGCCTCGCAGCTGGCCGAGGCCCTGGAGAGCGAAGCTCCGGCCGAGGACGCGCCGACCAAGCCGCTGCCCCGGGCCGCTTCGCCGTCACCGCCACCGCCGCGCGCCTCACGTGGGCTGCCGCTTGCCCTGGCTGCCGCGCTGCTCGCGCTCGCCGCCGTGGCCACCGTGCTGGTGCTGGCGTCTGGAGGCGGCGGCGGGGACGCGTCCGAGCGGTCGCAGGCCCCGCAGAAGGCCGAACCGAAGCAGGACGAGCCCGAGAGGACCACGAGCGAGGCGGAGCCGCAGGCGCCCGCTCAGCCCGCCGCGCCGGCCCCCGCCGAGGAGGCCGACCCGGCCCCGGCCGCGGACACCGGCTCGCGAACCGCGCTCAACGACCAGGGCTTCGCGCTGATGGGTCAGGGGCGCTACGCCGAGGCGGTGCCGCTGTTGCGGCAGGCGGTTGCGGGCTGGCCCGAGGAGAGCCGTGAGCTGGAGTACGCCTACGCCCTGTTCAACCTGGGCAAGTCGCTCAACCGCTCGGGGGACCCGCAGGCGGCGATCCCTTTCCTGGAGCGTCGGCTCACGTGGCCGAACCAGCGCGGCATCGTGAAGCGCGAGTTGGACCTGGCACGCCGCAACGCGGGCCTCTAGCCGCGGTTGGCCGTCCCCAGCGCCTCGACGATCCGCGGGCGGTCGCCGAACGGCAGCGCCAGCAGCGTGTCCGCCCCGGCCCGCTCGTAGTCGGCAAGCCGCTCGTCCAGCTCGCCGTACGTGCAGCAGATGGCCGAGCCGCCGATCAGCTCGGGCGTGAGAGCGTTGGCGGCGGCCTCGCGATCCCCGGCCTCGAAGCGGCGCTGCACCTCGCGGGCGGCGTCACCGTGGCCGAACCGCTCGGCCGTCTCGACGTAGAAGTTCTTGTCGCGCGCGCCCATGCCGCCCAGGTAGACCGTCAGCCAGGGCCGCGCGAGGTCGTGCGCGCGGTCGCGATCGTCGTCCACGCAGACCATCACGGCCGGCGCGATCTCCGCCTCGCTGCCCTCGAACGGCGCCAGCAGGTCCGGCGCTCGCTCGGGGGTGAACATGAACGGGATCCAGCCGTCGGCGATCTTCGCCGTCTGCTCGACCGCCTTCGGGCCGATCGCGCCGAGGTAGACGGGGATGCGCTCCTGCACCGGCTTCGCCAGCAGCTTGAGCGGCTTACCCAGCTCGCTGCCCTCCAGTGGGAGCCGGAACTCGCGTCCCTCGTACTCCAGCGGGCCGTTGCGGGCCAGCGCGGCGCGCACGATCTCCACGTACTCTCGCGTGCGCGACAGCGGGCGGGCAAAGGGCACCCCGTGCCAACCCTCGGACACCTGGGGGCCGGACACCCCGAGACCGAGACGGAAACGACCACCCGAGAGCACGTCGAGCGTGGTGGCCGTCATCGCGGTCATGGCCGGGGTGCGGGCGGGGATCTGCATCAGCGCCGATCCGAGCCCGATCTCCTCGGTGACCGCGGTCAGGTGCCCGAGCACCGACACCGCATCCTGGCCCCACGCCTCGGCCACCCAGACGGAGTCCAGGCCCTCCCGGTCGGCCTGGACGGCGAGGGCGATCTGCTCCTCGGCCGAGAACCAGGGCCAGTAGGCGACATACAGGCCGATGCGCACGGTGGCATCCTATGTCCCGGCGTGACCCTGGTCCTGTGGCACATCGAGCTGTCCCACTACAACGAGAAGGCCCGCTGGGCGCTCGACTACAAGGGCCTGCGCTACGAGCGGCGCGTGCCCATGCCGGGCCTGCACGGCGTGCGCGCCCTCATCGAGACACGCGGGGCCCAGCGGCGCCTGCCGGTGCTGGAGATCGACGGCCGGGCGGTGGGTGACTCCACCGCGATCATCGCCGCGCTCGAGGAGTACGCCCCGGACCCGCCGCTGTACCCGGCCCACCCCGCTGATCGGGCGCGGGCGCTGCAGCTGGAGGACTACTTCGACGAGCAGCTCGGCCCTGAGGTGCGCCGCTTCGTCTGGCATCACACGCTGGCCGACACCGACGCGGTGTCGCGGGCGCTCTTCACCGCCCCGAACCGCGGGCGCGAACGGATGCTGCGAGCGACCGCTCCGGTGGCGGGCTTCTTTGTGCGACGTGACTACGGCGCCGACGACGACGGCGCGCGGCGGGCGCGCGAAGCCGTGGTCGCCTCGATGGACCGCCTGGAGTCCGAGCTGCAGCCGTCCGGATACCTGGTGGGCGACTCGTTTACGGTGGCCGACCTTACCGCCGCCGCGCTCTTCACACCCGCCCTCCACCCGCCGGGGCGACCCTTCATGCCGAGAGCGGTGGTGCCGGCGGTGCAGGAGCTTCGCGAGGAGCTGGCGGCGCGCCCCGGAGGCGAGTGGGTCACGCGGATGTACGCCGAGCACCGGGGGGCGTACGCTGGGGTGCCCGATGTCGTCCACCACTGAGACGCCGTCCGGCTCGCTCGCCCTGGTCCCCACCCACGAAGAGCGGATGCTGCGCGAGACGGTGGCCGGCATCTGCCGCGGCTACGGGCCCGCGTACTCCCGCAGAAAGCACGCGGCGGGGGAGCCGCCCACCGAGCTTTGGGACGTCCTGGCCGAGAAGGGCTTCCTCGGCGTGAACCTGCCCGAGGAGTGGGGCGGGGGCGGGCTCGGCATGTCGGCGCTGGCCGCAGTGGGCGAGGAGATCACCGCGGCGGGCAGCTCGCTGCTCCTGATCGTGGTGTCGCCGGCGATCGTGGGCAGCATCCTGGCCCGCCACGGCACGGCGGACCAGAAGGACCTCTGGCTGCGCGGCATCGCCGCGGGCACCACAAAGGTGGCGTTTGCCATCACCGAGCCCGACGCCGGCACCAACTCCCACAACTTGTCGACCTCGCTCGAGCGCCAGGGCGACCGCTTCCTGCTGCGCGGGCAGAAGACCTACATCTCCGGCGTCGAGCACGCCGACGCGGTGCTGGTCGTGGCGCGCAGCCGCCTGCCCGACGGCACCCTGGGCCTGCCCTCGCTGTGCCTCGTGGACGTGGACGCTCCGGGCTTCACCCGGGAGAAGATCCCGATGCCCTACATCGGCCCCGACCACCAGTGGACGCTGTTCTTCGATGGCGTGGAGCTGGACGAGGAGAGGCTGATCGGCGGCGAGGGCGGCGGCCTCGGACCCGTGTTCGACGGCCTGAACCCGGAGCGGATCATGGGTGCCGCGGTCGCTTGCGGCGCCGGGCGGCGGGCACTCGCACGCGCCTCGGCCTACGCCAACGAGCGCGTCGTCTGGGGCAAGCCGATCGGCACCCATCAGGGCGTCGCCCATCCGCTCGCGGAGGCGAAGATCGAGCTCGAGCTGGCGCGGCTGATGACCCAGAAGGCGGCGGCCCTCTACGACGCGGGCGCTCCCGGGGCGGGCGAGGCCAGCAACATGGCCAAGTTCGCCGCCGCGGAGGCGGCGATCAAGTGCGTGGACCGGTCGATCCAGGCCCACGGCGGCAACGGCTTCGCGCTCGAGTACGAGCTCAGCGACATGTGGTGGGGCGTTCGCCTGACCCGGACCGCGCCGGTGTCGCGGGAGATGATCCTCAACTACGTGGCCGAGCACTCGCTTGGCCTGCCGAAGAGCTACTGACGCTCCGAGGAGGATGGGCTTTTTTCCTGAGGACTCGGCGGGGTCGGCGGGGCATTAGATTACGGCCGCATGGACCTCACGCTCTCGCCCTCCGAAGAGGCCTTCCGCGACGAGCTTCGCGCATGGCTGGCCGACAACCATCCCGGTGAGGACCCGCCGGACGACGACGCGGCCTTCGAGCACCGTCGTGTCTGGCAGAAGCGGCTGCACGAGGCCGGCTACGCGGGCTTCTCCTGGCCGAAGGAGTTCGGCGGGCGCGGTGCGACGCTGGTGGAGCAGGCGCTGTTCGGCGAGGAGATGGCACGGGCCAAGGCACCCCAGCCGGTCAACGTGCTGGGCATGGTCATGGGCGGCCCGGTGGTCATCGCCCACGGCGACGACACTCAGAAGGAGCGCTTCCTGCGTCCGATCCTGTCCGGCGACGAGATCTGGTGCCAGGGGTTCTCCGAGCCGGAGTCTGGGTCTGATCTCGCGTCGCTGAAGACGCGCGCGGTCAAGTCCAACGGCGAGTGGGTGGTGACCGGCCAGAAGGTCTGGACCTCCTACGCCCACAAGGCGAAGTGGTGCATGCTGGTGGCCCGGACCGACCCGGACGCGCAGAAGCACGCCGGCCTGACCTACTTCATCATGGACATGGACCAGGAGGCGGTCCAAGTCCGCCCGCTGCGCCAGATCACCGGTGAGGCGGAGTTCAACGAGCTCTTCATCGAGGAGGCCCGCATCCCCGACGAGAACGTGGTCGGCGGGGTGGGCAACGGATGGTCGGTGGCCATCACGACGCTGATGCACGAGCGGGCCGGCCTAGGTGCGTCGGCCGCTGCGGGCATGCGCGTGGCCCTGGCCGAGCTGAGCGAGCTGGCTCACGAGCGCGGCGTGACCGGGGACCCGGTGGTCCGCCAGAAGCTCGCCCAGCTCACGATAGAGGTGGAGCTGCTGCGCCTGAACGCCTGGCGCGGCCTCACGGCCATCATGAAGACCGGGGTGCCGGGCCCCGAGGGGTCGGTCGTCAAGTGGCAGTGGGGCGAGCTCAACCAGTCGCTCACCGAGCTGGCGGTGGACATCCTCGGAGAGGACGGCGCGCTCTGGGACTCGCCATGGACCTACCGGTTCCTGCGCGCCCGGGCGAACTCCATCGAGGGCGGCACCACCGAAATCCTCAAGAACATCGTGGCCGAGCGCGTGCTCGGCCTGCCCAAGCTGCGCTAGAAAGGCCCTGCCATGAACTTCGACTTCTCCGACGACCAACAGGCGATCAAGCGCACCGCGAAGGACCTCCTCGGCGCGCGCTTCACTCCCGACCGCCTGCGGGAGCTGGCGGAGAGCGGAACCTACGACGATGTGGTCTGGAAGGAGCTCTGCGAGCTCGGCTGGCCGGGGATCTTCGTGGCCGACGAGCGGGGCGGCCAGGGCCTCGGCATCGTCGAGCTCGTGATCCTCATGGAGGAGCTGGGCTACGCGCTCGCTCCCCTGCCCTTCCTGTCCGGCGCGGCTGCCGGGCTGGCCCTCCAGGCCGCCGGCTCGGATGAGCAGCAGGACCGCTGGCTGGCCGGCATCGCCTCCGGCGAGGTTCGGGCCACGGTGGGGCTCGCGTCCAATGGCGAGGCGCGGCTCGTGCCCGACGCTGAGGGCGCCGAGGTGATCGTGCTCCTGGACCGCGAGGGCGGCCGGCTCGTGGAGGCCGCCGAGGCCCAGGTGGATCCGCTCGCGACGATCGACGCGACCCGGCGGTTCGCCCGCGTGCGGGCTGATGGCGGCGACCCGCTGCCGGGCGACACGTCAGCCGCCCTGGACGGCATCGTGACCGCGCTGGCCGCGGAGCTCACCGGGATCTCACAGCGCGCCATGGAGATGGCCGTGGAGTACGCCCGGGACCGCAAGCAGTTCGGCCGCGCGATCGGGTCCTACCAGGCGGTGGCCCACCGCTGTGCGCAGATGCTGCTCGAGACCGAGGGGGCGCGCTCGGCCTCGTACTACGCGGCGTGGACCGCGGACGCCGAGCCGGAGTCCTTTCCCGCCGCGGCTTCGATGGCGAAGGCCTATGCCTCGGATGCCGCCTGGCGCGTCACCGCGTCGTCGCTCCAGGTGCACGGCGGGATCGGCTTCACCTGGGAGCACGACCTGCACTTCTTCCTCAAGCGCGCCAAGGCCGGGGGGCTGCTCTACGGCTCCGCCGGCCAGCACCGCGAGCGCGTGGCCGAGCTCACCGGGTTCGCGACCGAGCCGGCGCACGCGTAGCCTGCTCGTCCGCCTGGCGGCCTCCCAGGCCGGCGGCGAGCGGCGCGAGCACGCCGTAGCGCTCGTGCTGCGGAGCCGGCTCCGCCCGCGGCGCGGCCGCGGGCGGGTGGGCCACGACGTGCGTAACCGGCACCCCGGTGAGCTTCTCCACGCGGTGGGGCAGGTCCACCTGCAGCCACTTCGAGGCACCCGTGGGCAGCGTCGAGACCACCACCTCGTCCCACTGCATCGGGTCCCAGGCGTCATGCACCGCCGCGATCGGGTCTTGGTCGCCCACGCTGCCTTCGACATCGAGCCCCTCGGCTCGCATGCGCTCCAGCGCGTCGCCCAGCCGCGCGCGCGCCGCCTCCCGGCCGGCGCGGCCCCCGGACGGGGCGGGCACCAGCAGGGAGAACGAGCACTGTGCCCCTGAGGCGCGGTCCGTGAGCGCCCGGATCAGTTCGGGCGAGTCCGCGGTGACATTGGCAACGACCAGAATCCGGAATACCCAGGGCATCGGCTCTCCTGCATCCGCTGTCGGTATGTCCAGCGTACCGCCCGCGCCCGGCAGGGCAAGACCGAACCGCTATCCGCCGCGGTAGCTCGGCAGGCCCTGCTCGTGCTCCTGGATCGGGCCGCGTCGCTCGGAGCCCAGCGCCACCTGCTCGAGCCGCGCGATCTCGCGCTCGCCTTCGATGCGGGCCGGATGGTCGGCGGCCAGGCCGGCGATCAGGTTGCCGATGCGGTTTCTCAAGTGCAGCGCGAAGTGGGGGGTGGAGGCGCCCATCAGCTGGCGAACGTCCTCCACGGTGGGCGCGCGCTCGCCGCGGTCGGGCCTCTCGTACTCGCTCATTGCCGGGAGCTTATTGCTCGCAGGCGCGGCTACGGGGCGTTGGCCTGCACCGGGATCAGCTCGCTGATCTGGTCCAGGCGCGCCTGGGCGCGGATGGAGATCGCCTCGTCGTCGCCCAGCACCCAGACCCGGTTGTACACCGCCTGAGCCGGGTCGTCCTCGTAGCCGGGCTGCACGCTCAGGAAGTAGCCCTCCAGCGCTCGGGGCAGGTCGTCGACGCGGTCGGTCAGCAGCAGCGGCGCGAACACTCCGCGGGTGGCCAGGGACGCGGCGGCGGCGGCGTCGAGCGGGCGGGAGGTGTTGGCGACCGTGAAGTTGTACCCGGGAACGACCACGCCCCACCCGAAGTCGCCGCGCTGGAAACGGGCGAACTCAATCGCGTTCTGCACCGGGTTCGGACCCGCTATCCGGCGGACCGAGCGCGCCAGATCGCCCTCGCGGAGCTGGTTCATCACCCGGTCCGAGACCACCTGCTCGGGCCCGAGGACATAGACGTTGGGGCGATCATGCTCGCGCAGTGCCCGGCGGATCGGCGAAGGCAGGCTGTCGCGCTGCACGGGGAGGGCGGCGTCACCCGAGCGGGCCGCCCAGGCGGCGGCGGGCATGGCCCACTCCGCATCCTCGCCGGCGTAGAGCACCACGTCGGTGGACGGGCGTCCGCGCGCGGCGGAGAAGAACCGGTCCACGGCTGCGGCTCGCTCGTACGCGTCGTCACCCTGCACCACCGCCGTCTTGAAGCCGCTCGGTCGCGCCGTGCCGTCGCCGATCCGGATCACCTGGGCGTCCTTGCTGAGGTCCGACCCGCCCGGATCCAGGCGCTCGAGGGTGTCGCGCGTGACCGCCGGCAGGCCCTCCCCGTCGGAGAGCAGCAGGGGAGCCCCTATCGGCGGGCCGGCCAGCACGGACGCCGCGATGGCGGACGGCCAGTCGTCCTGGTCGACCATGACCACCGCCGTGGGACGATCGGCCTCGACGGTCGCCGGATAGAGCGCACCGGCCACACCGGCCGCGTCCGCGGTGGCGTCGCCCCCGCCCACCCGCACCGTGTTGCGCGTTGCGCTGGACGGGAAGCCGAGCTTGGCCGCCGCCTCGTCGTCGCCGCTCTTGGCGCCCAGCTGCGGCGGACGGGAGTCGTCGTCCCCCAGGCTGCAGCCGGCGAGGAGCACGGTGAGGCTGGTTGTCGCGAGCAGGCGGAGCACCGCGCGGGGCACGATAGCTGGCGCACCCGGCGTCTCTGGCGTGCGGAAAGCCGCCCCGTGGCATACGATTGACTGGTCAGTCAACCAGTGCCCGGAGGCGCCCAGACATGGATTTCAGGCTCAACGAGGAGCAGATCGAGTTCCAGCAGAGCTGTCGTCGCTTCGCGCGCGAGGTCATGCGGCCGGTTGCGGCGGAATATGACCGCTCCGAGAGCGTTCCCTACGAGACGATCAAGGCGGCCCGCGAATGGGGGCTCCAGGGCCTGGACCACATCCAGCGCATGGGAAGCGACCCTGACGGCATCATGAGCTGCATATACGCCGAGGAGCTCCACTGGGGCTGCGCGGGCATCGCCCTGGCCATCTCAGGCAGCTCACTGGCCGCCGCCGGCATCGCCAGCTCGGGCACGCCCGAGCAGATCGGGCGCTGGGTGCCGGAGTGCTTCGGCATCGGCGACGAGGTCCAGCTCGGCGCCTACGCGGTCACCGAGGCGGCCGCCGGCTCCGATGTGCGCTCGTTGCGGACCACGGCCAAGCTCGACGGCGACGACTGGGTGCTCAACGGCACCAAGGTCTTCATCACCAACGGCGGGATTGCCGACGTGACCGTCGTGGTGGCCACGGTGGACCCGGACCTCGGGCACCGGGGGCAGGCCTCGTTCATCGTCCCCAAGGACACGCCGGGCTTCTATATGGGCAAGAAGGAGACCAAGCTGGGCATCCGGGCCTCGCAGACCGCCGAGGTCGTCATGGAGGACTGCCGCGTGCCGATGGACCACCTGCTCGGCGGCTATGAGAAGCTCCAGAAGAAGCTCGAGCGCGCCCGCTCGGGGCAGTCCACCGGCCGCTCGTCCGGGGCGCTCGCCACGTTCGAGCTGACCCGGCCGCTCGTTGGGGCGTCGGCGCTGGGCATCGCCCAGGCGGCCTACGAATGGACGCTCGAGTACCTGGAGCGTCGCGAGGAGAACGGCGTGGCGCTGCTCGAGCAGCAGCGCGTGCAGCAGACACTCGCCGACGTGGCCACGGAGATCGAGGGCGCTCGGCTGCTCGTGTGGCGCGCGGCCTGGATGGGCCGCAACGGGGTCCCGATGACCGGGGGCCAGGGATCCATGTCCAAGCTCAAGGCCGGCGACACCGCGATGTGGGCCACCACCACCCTCATGGATCTGGTCGGCCCGTTCGCGCAGACCACGGACTGCCCGCTGGAGAAGTTCTTCCGCGACGCGAAGATCTACCAGCTGTTCGAGGGCACGGCCCAGGTCCAGCGCCTGGTGATCTCGCGCATGCAGCGCGCGGAGTACCGGCGCCGCATAGAGGAGGCTCAGCAGATCCTGGCGCAGGCGCCGGGCAACGCTTCGGGCGATCCCGTGGCGGCGTAGTTTTCGGTCCGGCGGGTCCGCCTGCTCTGCAGACGCCACCCGCCACAATGATGGCGGTGCCCTTCACGCTCGAACCCGGCGCCATCGCCCTCATCGCCCTGCTTGGCGCGCTCTACCAGCGCGCCGTTCGGACGCTGGCCGGTCGCGGCTACGAGGTCCCGCGTGGTCAGCAGGCCGCGTGGTGGGGCGGGCTGGCGCTGACCGCTGCCGGGCTGCTCGGACCGGTGGACGCGCTGTCGAAGGACCTCGTGCTCGCCCACATGGGCCAGCACCTGCTGATCGCCGACCTGGCCGCTCCGTTCCTGCTGATCGGCCTGCGCTCTCCGGTGTACGCCTTCTTCCTGCCCCGCCCGCTACTGGTGAGCGTGGCGCGGCGGAGGCGCCTACGCCGCGCGTTCCGCGTGGCCCGCAGCCCGCTCGTCGCGGTGCCGCTGTGGGTGCTGATCCTCTACGGCTGGCACTTCTCCTTCGCGTTCGTGGCGGCACTGGAGAGTCCGGTCCTGCACGTGGCCCAGCACCTGTCGTTCCTGGCCGGCGCGACCCTGGTCTGGTGGTCGGTGGTCGAGCCCAAGCGCCGGCGCCTCCCCGGAGAGCTGTGGAAGGTCCCCTACCTGCTGGGCGCGCGGCTGTCCGGCATGTTCCTGGGGATGGCGCTGATCCTGCTGCGATCGCCGGCCTACGCTGCCCACTACGGCGACCGTGCGCGTGACTACGGCCTCTCCCCGCTCACCGACCAGCAGGTGGCCGGCGGCATGATGCTCGGCCTGGACCTGGTGGTGATGCTGTTTACCGTCGGCTTCTTCTTCTACCGCTCGGCTCAGGAGCACGACCGGGCGGAGGGCGCGGCGACCGTCACCGGCTAGCCGGCCTGAGCCCGCTCGGCGTCGATGCCGGCCCGCTCGGCCAGGCGGTTGTCCCGGCGCACCTGCGCCTCCCGGGCGCGGCGGACCTCCTCGGCTGTCTCCGGGGCCAGCGGCGGCACCTCCGCGGGCCGTCCCTCGTCGTCCAGGGCCACCATCGTGAGGTAGGCGGTCGAGGCGTGGGCGCTCTCGCCCGTCCGCACGTGCTCGGACTGGAGGCGCACCCCCACCTCCATCGAGCTTCGCCACGCCGCGTTGACGGTGGCGAGCACCGTCACCAGCTGGCCGGTGTAGATGGGCAGCAGGAACGTCATGCGATCCATGGCCACCGTGACCACCCGCCGTCCCGAGTGGCGGACCGCCGCGATCCCGGCCACCTCGTCGCACATGTGCATGATCACGCCGCCGTGGACGTTGCCGGCAGTGTTCGCGTCGGCGATCCCCATCCAGCGCGTGAGGGTGGAGCGCGAGGCTGACGGAGGGCGGGGCTCCACGCGGCGCTAGTGTACGCCGCCGGTACGAATCTCGAGCCTGAAGGAGGCGCGGCATGCCAGGGCTGGCCGGTCGCATGTCCACGGTCATAAAGTCGAAGATCTCAAAGGCGCTCGATCGCGCCGAGGATCCCTCCGAGACGCTCGACTACGGCTATAACAAGCAGCTCGAGCTGCTTCAGAACGTCAAGAAGGGCATCGCCGACGTGGTCACGTCGAAGAAGCGCCTTCAGATGCAGTCCGACAAGCTCGAGCAGCAGGTGGTCAAGCTCGACACGCAGGCCCGGCAGGCGGTGTCGCAGGGCCGCGAGGACCTGGCACGGGCCGCCCTCGAGCGCAAGACGTTGGCCCAGACCGAGCTTCAGTCGCTGGACACCCAGGTGCGGGAGCTGGAGGGCCAGCAGGAGTCGCTGATCGAGAACGAGAAGAAGCTGCGCACGAAGATCGAGACCTTCCGGACCAAGAAGGAGGTCATCAAGGCTCAGTACTCGGCCGCCGAGGCGCAGGTGAAGATCTCCGAGGCCGCCAACGGGGTGGGCGAGGAGATGGCGGACCTGGGCCTGGCGATGCAGCGGGCGGAGGACAAGACCGAGCAGATGCGCGCCCGTGCGTCCGCGGTCGAGGAGCTCGAGTCCGCCGGTGCCTTCGACGACATCACGCAGCTCGGCGCCGGACAGGACGACATCGATCGCGAGCTGGCGCAGCTCGGCGCCGGCGCCCAGGTGGACGACGAGCTGGCGGCCATGAAGGCCGAGCTCGGCTCCGGTGGGGACGCCCCCGCCCTCGAGAAGGGTGACGAGGGGAAGCCCGCCTGATGATCGTTCGCATCTCCGGCGAGGGGCAGTTCCGCCTGCCCGACGAGGACGCCGACCGGCTCAACGAGCTGGACAACCGAGCCGTGTCCGCGGTCGAGCAGGGCGACGAGACCGGCTTTCACGAGCTCTGGAGCCAGATGCTCGAGATCGTGGCCAGCGACGGCAACCGACTCGGCGACGACGAGCTCCTGGAGTCCGACGTGATCATGCCCCCGCGCGACGTGAGCTTCCACGAGGCCAAGGGCGAGTTCACAGGGGACGGCCTGATCCCCGACTCGTAGCCCGGATTCGGCCCGGCGGGTTGCCTCCGCCGGGAAGGGGAGCGGCCCGCCCCGGCGAACCGAGGCACGATGGGACGCACCGCCACCGCTCCCGGGTCGGACGAGCTGCTGTCCGGCGCGGTCGACGCGCTGGCCGAGACCCTGGAGTTGAGGGACCGCCACACGAGTGCCCATTGCGGCCGCGTGGTGGAGCTGGCCGCTCGCCTGGGCAGGCGGCTCGGCCTGGACGAGGACGCGCTGCGCCAACTCGACTACGCGGCACGGGTGCACGACATCGGGAAGGTGGGCGTGCCGGACCTGGTGCTGCACAAGCGCGGCCCGCTCGACGCGATCGAGTTCGAGTTGCTGCGCGAGCACTCAGCCTGGGGCGCCGGGCTGGTGCTGCGCGTGCCCGGCCTCGAGCGGGTGGCCCAGATCGTGCGACACCACCACGAGCGCTACGACGGCCTCGGATACCCCGACGGCCTGGAGGGGCAGGAGAGCCCGCTCGAGAGCCGCATCCTCGCTGTGGCCGACGCCTACGTGGCCATGCTGGAGGACCGTCCGTACCGCCGGGCGCTGCGACCGTCGCGGGTCGCGGAGGAGTTGGAGCTGGGGCGGGCGCGCCAGTTCGACCCGGAGGTGCTGGACGCGCTGGAGGCCGTGAAGCCCCTGGCTCCGCCCGCCGCCTGAAGCCGGGGTCGCGAGGTCGGCACACTGTCTGTGTGCGACGACTGCTTCCGATCGTCCTGATCGCGTTCCTGGCCGGTTGCGCTGGTGGCGACGACGGGGGCGAGGACCGCGATGGCCCGGACCCGGGCGGGTCGGCCGATGCGCGGCTCGTGCGGGGATGGATCGCGGCGCTGAACGCCAGCGACTATCCGGCGGCCGCGTCCTTCTTCGCGCCGGACGCCCTGGTGCAGCAGACCCGGACCTTTCGTCTGCGCGACCGCCGCGCGGCGGAGGCGTTCAATCGCAGCCTGCCCTGCCGCAGCACGGTCACGTCGGTCCGCAACGAGGGAGAGACGTCCGTAGCCTCGTTCCGCCTACGACCCCGCATGGGTGCCCCGGCCAGCGCCTGCGACGCCGTGGTGCGGGTGCGATTCCGCTCGCGCGGGGGCAAGTTCACGGAATGGCGGCAGCTGCCCGGTGAGGCGCCGGGTGTGGAGGAGGCGGTGCCGGCCTAGCGGCCGGGAACGGGGCGCCCGTCGGGGCGCTAGCCCCTAAAGCGGGATCTCCCAGAGCGGGAACCAGCGCGCGATGTCCTCCTCGACGTAGATTTAGCCCTATTACCAGGGACTCTCGGCTCTGATAGGTGCAGTCCTAGTCCGCCGCGAGGTACGAAACGGGTACGAGCTCGTCACGAGCGGACCGGATCTGGGCTTCGGCAGATACCCGCTCGGAGGGGTCGAGCTCGTCGAACACGTGCCCGTAGACTTCGAGCGCCATCGTCGGGGTATGACCGGCTTGGCGCGCCACCTCAAGGATCGAGATGCCCTCGTTGATGAGGAGTGACACGAACGAGTGGCGAAGGTCGTAGGCACGGGCCCCCTCAGCGCCGGCTGCCCGAGCGCTCTGTCGGAAGATGCCTTCCTGCCAGCGGTTCCACTGCCCCTCGGTGAGCGGCCCCCCGTCCTTGCCTATGAAGAGCAGTTTCCGGTCATCTGGCCTGCCCGAAGCGAGCCGCCATGCAGCGAGGTCCTGCGCGAGGGGGCCGAGGAGTGGCACGGTGCGCGAGCGGCGGGTCTTCGTGTCCTTGATCACGCCCATCGACGCGCTGCGCTCCACCGAGATCGTTCGCTGTCGAACGTCGCCCCAGGTGAGGGCCAGCGCCTCCCCGGGCCTGAGCCCAGCGTAGGCGAGGAGTGAGACGAGCGTGGCGTCGCGGACCCGACCCTGACTGAGCATGTACCTTCGGAGGCCCTCCACGGTCCGGGGCGGCAGCGGCCTGACCTCGCGGGTTCGCCGCGTCGGAGGTTTGCGGAGGTCCACGTGGGGAAGCTCAACGTCGATGAGGCGCCCGAAATCGCCGCCCAGTACGACATCAGAACCGTGCCCACTCTGATCCGCTTTGACGACGGCGTGCCGGGCGCGGCGGTCGTCGGCGTCGTGTGCTACGAGCATTTCGAGTCGCTGCTCGGCCTGCAGGCTGCGGCGCCGGCGGCGGCCTGAACCGATCGGGTGACCTCGGGGTCGTAGCTGCTGCAGAACCCCTCCTGGCGCCCCGCGGCCACAGAGCCGCGGGGCGCTCTCTGACCCGAAGGAGACTGAGTGCGGCACTTAGCGCGGTGCTGTTGGCCCTGGTGGCCGGTCCGGCGCAGGCGGGGCGTAAGTCGGTGCGGGTCGGCGACAACTACTTCGTCAGAGCGAGCGGCGTGCCCGTGGTGAGCGTGGACAGGGGGACGACAGTCACCTGGCGCTGGCACGGGAGCGCGCCGCACAACGTGGTCGTGACCCGCGGCCCGAAGAAGTTCAGGTCGCGCACGAAGACGAGCGGCCGCTTCTCACGGCGCATGAGGAAGCGCAGCACCTACACGATCGTCTGCACGATCCATGGCGCCGCCGACATGTCGATGAAGCTCCGCGTCGAGTGAGTACGGCGAAGGTCGGCCGCCAGGCCGTCGTCGAGGCGCTGGAGGCGGTACGTGCCGGGACTCTGGCGCTCGTCGCGGGCCTCCGGGACATGGCGCTCCGCACTCGCGTCGCGTCAGCCGCCGGCGCGTCGGACCCGGTTGTCGGGTCGTGCGGCGTCGCTCGCAACGCCGCCAGCACACGGTCGAGCGGGCGTGCCTCAGGCGTCCCGGCTCTCGCCGCCCGGGCCGCCAGCACCTGCCGGTAGTCGGGCGTCGGCTGCAGGGCGTTGCGCATCCTCTGTGCGGGGCCCCTGGTCTCTCCTCTCGTCGCTTGCTCACCGGTCAGACCCTGCCGGCGGCGCGCCCAGGTTCATCTGGCCACGCGGATCGAGACAGCGCCCCCGCTCTTCGGGCGGGCGCGGGCGATCCACCGGGCCTGCGTCGCCAGCGCGGCGACCGAAGCGACCGTCAGGGTCGCGTCGGCTGCTCGTCGCGCGCCCGCAGCGGCGAGGAGCAGCCCGGCCGCGCTCGGAACCGCCAGCCAACGGGTCGTCCTGTCCTCGAGATCGGGCGACGACCCGCGGGCAAACCACCCCAGTGCGACGAACGCCACCCCGGCCGCGTGACGCGCCACGGGCGCGAGCGCCGCCGCCGGAGAGGCCCACCCGGCGCGGGCGGCGCCGACCGCCGCTGCTGAGAAGAAGGCTGAGTCCGCGGCGCTGTCGAGCTCACGGCCGAGCCGCGTCGTGCCGGCACGGCGCGCAAGGCGACCGTCGAGTACGTCAGATGCCCCGCCGGCCGCGACGACAACCGACCAGACAGGCCGCCGGGCGGGCGCCGCGACGAGCGGGACGAGCGCGAGCCGGCCGAGCGTGAGTGCGTCCGCCAGCGAGAGCCGCTCGCGCCGCTGCCCACCGGGCCCCTCGACCATGCCGAGGTGCCAATCGAGCATCGCCCAGCACAACCCCCACCAGGCGAGGCAGGCGGAGGCGGACACGCCGGCCGCGCGGCCCGCTCGAACCGTGATGATCGCGCCGGCGATCCCCCAGCTGCGGGCCTGGCGTGCGAGCGCCGGCCTCGCCCGACGCGCACGTCCGGCGCGCTCGAACGAGCGCGCGAGGAACCCGAGCCACGCGTGCGGGCGGTAGTTCTCGGAACGCAGGTCTGCGAGCAGCTCGCGCGACCAGAGCTCGCCGTCGGTCAGCGGCGCCGGATCAGCCACGCGAACCGCTTCGCCCGCTCGTACGCCGCCTCGGCGGCCATCATCACAATCGATGTGGACCCAGTCGGGTAGACGTGCACGTGCTCGCTCAGCTCATGCAGCTTGGCCTTCTGGCGAATCGCGAACGCGAGCTCGTGGATCAGCTCGCCAGCCGCGGGCCCGAGTGCGTGCGCGCCGACGAGGCGCTCGGGAGCGGTTACGAGGATCAGCATTCCTTCCTCCTCGGCGTCGGTGCGGGCGCGGTCGGATCGCTCGAGCGG